>Ga0180219_1002752_pt1 | contig 10277 bp, 9 predicted proteins | sample eDN3rd30CBELigMG_FD_151338 | JGI IMG/M metagenome (GOLD analysis project Ga0180219, IMG submission 151338) | Enriched Miracle-Growth compost microbial communities from Emeryville, California, USA - eDNA 3rd pass 30_C BE-Lig MG (version 2)... ... | reverse complement strand
GGCGCCGCGCGTCGGGCCGCCGTAGCCGCGGAACCCGCCCGAGGGCTGCCCGAAGGTGCCCGTCCCGAAGCGGCCCCCGCCCTGGCCGAACGTCGAGAACAGGTCCTCGAAGTCGGCCTGGGAGTAGCGGCCGCCGCCCCGGCCCTGGCCGAACATGCTGAAGACGTCCTCGAAGCCGCCCGCGCCCTGACCGCCCGCCGTGAAGCGGGCGCCGGAGCCCATCGCGCGGATCTGGTCGTACTCCTCGCGCTGCTCCGGATCGGACAGCACGGCGTACGCCTCGCTGATCTCCTTGAACCGCGCCTCGGCCTTCTCGTCGCCCTGGTTCGAGTCGGGGTGGTACTGGCGGGCGAGCTTGCGGTACGTCTTCTTGAGGTCGGCCGCGCTCACGTCCTTCGCGACGCCGAGCACCTGGTAGAAGTCCTTGTCGAACCAGTCCTGGCTCGCCACGTCCCCTCCTACTCCGCCGGCACGGCGACGACGACCTTCGCGGCGCGCAGCTCGACCGACCCCAGCCGGTAGCCGGGCTCCACGACCTCCAGGATGGTCGTCGCGGTCGCCCCCGGCGTGGGCTGCTGGAAGATCGCCTCGTGCTGCTGCGGGTCGAACACCTCGCCCGCCGCACCGAACGAGACCAGGCCGATGCGCTCGGCGACGCCGCGCAGCTTCTCCGCGATGGCGGAGAACGGGCTGCCCTCGACGAGGTCGCCATGCTTCTCGGCGCGGTCGAGGTCGTCGAGGACGGGCAGCAGGCCCTTCGCGACGGCGCCCTTCGCGCGCTCGATCTCCACCTCGCGCTGCTCCTCCGTGCGGCGGCGGTAGTTGGCATACTCCGCCTGCAGCCGCTTGAGGTCGTTCATGAGATCGGACTCGACGGCGGCGATCGCCTCGTCGGCCGTGGCGGCCTCCTCGGACTGCGCGGCGGCGAGGATGTCGTCGACCGTGAGCTCTTCTTCGCCCTCGGCGGGCTCGGGAGCCGGGTTCTCGTCCGGCTCCCGAGCCTCGTCGAAGGACTCGGAGTCCTTGTCCGCCATGGCTACTTCTTCTCGTCCTCGTCGTCGACGACCTCGGCGTCGATGACGTCCTCCTCGGGGTTCGGCACGGAGCCGTTGCCCGGGTCGGTCGCCGACGGGTCGGCCTGCTGGCCGGCGGCCTGCGACGACTGGTAGATCGCCTCGCCGAGAGCGCCCTGGCTCTGGCTCAGCTTGTCGAACGCCGTCTTCACGGCGTCGTCGTCCTCGCCCGCGAGCGCCGTCTTGAGCGCGTCGACGTCGGCCTGCACCGTGGTCTTCACCTCGGCCGGCAGCTTGTCGTCGTTGTCCTTGATGAGCTTCTCGACGGAGTACGCGAGCGTCTCGGCCTGGTTGCGGGTCTCGGCGGACTCTCGGCGCTTCTTGTCCTCCGCCGCGTGCTCCTCGGCCTCGCGCACCATCCGCTCGATGTCCTCCTTGGGCAGCGAGGAGCCGCCCGTGATCGTCATCGACTGCTCCTTGCCCGTGCCCTTGTCCTTCGCGGACACGTGCACGATGCCGTTCGCGTCGATGTCGAACGTGACCTCGACCTGCGGGATGCCGCGGGGTGCGGGCGCGATGCCCGTCAGCTCGAACGTGCCGAGCGGCTTGTTGTCGCGCGTGAACTCGCGCTCCCCCTGGAAGACCTGGATCGCGACCGACGGCTGGTTGTCGTCGGCCGTCGTGAAGGTCTCGCTGCGCTTGGTCGGGATGGCGGTGTTCCGCTCGATGAGCTTCGTCATGATGCCGCCCTTCGTCTCGATGCCGAGGCTCAGGGGCGTCACGTCGATCAGCAGGACGTCCTTGCGCTCGCCCTTCAGGACGCCGGCCTGCAGGGCCGCGCCGACGGCGACGACCTCGTCCGGGTTGACGCCCTTGTTGGGCTCCTTGCCGCCCGTGAGCTGCTTCACGAGCTCCGTGACCTGCGGCATGCGGGTCGAGCCGCCGACGAGCACGACGTGGTCGATGTCGGACACCTTGATGCCGGCCTCGCGGATGACGTCCTCGAAGGGCTTCTTCGTGCGGTCGAGCAGGTCCTTCGTGAGGTCCTCGAACTTGGCGCGCGTGATCGTCTCCGACAGGGACACGGGGCCCGAGTCGGTGAGCGAGAGGTACGGCAGGTTGACGCTCGTCGACGTGGAGCTCGACAGCTCCTTCTTCGCCTGCTCCGCGGCCTCCTTGAGGCGCTGCAGCGCGATCTTGTCGCCGGAGACGTCGACGCCCGTCGTGTCCTTGAACTGCTTGATCAGGTAGTCGACGAGACGCTGGTCCCAGTCGTCGCCGCCGAGGCGGTTGTCGCCGGCGGTCGCGCGCACCTGGATCGTCGAGAAGTCGTCGTCCTTGCCCACCTCGAGGAGGGACACGTCGAACGTGCCGCCGCCGAGGTCGAAGACGAGGATCAGCTCGTCCTCCTTGCCGCGGTCGAGGCCGTACGCGAGCGCGGCGGCCGTCGGCTCGTTGATGATGCGCAGGACGTTGAGGCCCGCGATCTCGCCGGCCTCCTTCGTCGCCTGGCGCTCGGCGTCGTTGAAGTACGCGGGGACGGTGATGACGGCGTCCGTCACGGAGTCGCCGAGGTACTGCTCGGCGTCGCGCTTCAGCTTCTGCAGGATGCGGGCGGACACCTCCTGCGGCGTGTAGCGCTTGCCGTCGATCTCCTGCGTCTTCCAGTCGGTGCCCATGTGGCGCTTGACCGAGACGATCGTGCGGTCGACGTTGGTGACGGCCTGGCGCTTGGCGGTCTCGCCGACGAGCACCTCGCCGTCCTTCGTGAAGGCGACCACCGAGGGGGTCGTGCGGAAGCCCTCCGCGTTGGCGATGACCGAGGGCTCGCCGCCCTCCAGGACCGAGACGACCGAGTTCGTCGTCCCGAGGTCGATTCCCACTGCACGAGGCATGCGTGTCTCCTTGTTCTCTCGTGGATGTCGTGTCTGAAAGCTCGTCGCGATGTTGAGTCGCGTTGGCTCAACACTATGCCCGCGCACGGCATCCCGTCAAGTGAACTTGATATGAACGGACTCAAGTATTGCGGATCAGGGGCCGACGGGCCGCCGGCCCCGTCGGCGCGCCTCGACGCGGCGCGCCCAGTCCGCGAAGCGGCGCGTGTCGGGGAGGCGCGCGAGCAGGGGGCCGGCGACGATCGTGATGAGGACGTACGCGGTCGCGAGCGCCGCGAGCGATCCGTTCGCCCCCGCCGAGACCGCGAGGCCGGCGATGACGATCGAGAACTCGCCGCGCGGCGTGAGCGCGAGGCCCGCGCGCCAGCGGCCGGGCTCCGCGATCCCGGCCCTCCGGGCCGCGAGATAGCCCGTCACCGCCTTCGTCGCCATCGTCACGACCGCCAGGCCCAGCGCGGGCAGCAGCATCGGCAGGAGCTTCGGCGGATCCGTCGACAGCCCGAAGAAGAGGAAGAACACGGACGCGAACAGGTCGCGGAGGGGCGAGAGCAGCCGCGCGGCGTGCTCGGCCGCGGGGCCCGAGATCGCGATGCCCACGAGGAACGCGCCGACGGCGGCGGAGATCTTCACCTCGGACGCGAGCCCCGCGACGAGCATCGTCAGGCCGAGGACCGACAGCAGCAGCACCTCCGCCTGCCGCGACCACACGATCCGCGACACGAGCGCGCCGTGCCGCAGCGCGACGTACAGGATCGCGAGCACCGACGCCAGCGCGACGACGACCGTCACGACGCCGGCCGCGAGGTCGAGGCCCAGCAGCAGCGCCGTGAGGATCGGGAGGTAGAACGCCATCGCGAGGTCCTCGATCACGAGGATCGACAGCACGATGGGCGTCTCGCGGTTGGTGAGACGGCCGAGGTCCTGCAGGACCTTCGCGACGACTCCGGACGACGACACCCAGGTGATGCCCGCGAGCGTGACGGCGCCGACCGGGCCCCAGCCCAGCAGGAGCCCGAGGAGCGCGCCCGGCACGGCGTTGAGCACCGCGTCGAGCGCGCCGGCGGCCTTCGACGTGCGCAGGTTGCCGGTCAGCTCGCTCGCGTTGTACTCGAGCCCCAGCATCACGAGGAGCAGGATCACGCCGATCTCGGCACCGATCTCGATGAAGTCGCCCCCGTGGATGGGGAGGAGCCCGCCCTCGCCGAACGCCAGCCCGCCGAGCAGGATGAGCGGGATGGGGGAGATGCCGAACCGCGACGCGAGACGCCCGAGGAGGGCGATCCCGAACAGCAGCGCGCCGACCTCGATCAGGACGATCGCGCCGTCATCCACGGGGCGTCAGCCGCCGTTCAGGATGCGGACGAGCTTGTCGAGGCCCTCGCGCGTGCCGACCGTCACGAGCATGTCGCCGGCGCGGAGCACGTCGGCCGGCTCGGGAGCGGGGAGGATGCCGGTCTCGCGCACGATCGCGACGATCGAGCAGCGCGTCAGGGTGCGCGCCTTCGTGTCGCCGAGGGGACGCCCGACGTACGGCGAGTCGGCGCGGAGCGGGATCTGCTCCGTGTAGAGGCCGGCGACCTGCTCGCGCAGGCCCGCCAGCTGCGTCAGGAGGAGGGAGCCCCCCAGCACCTCGGACAGCGCCGTCGCCTCGTCGTCGGTCAGGGCTATCGTCTCGTCCGCCCGGTCGGGATCGTGCTCGTCCGACAGCGCGAGCTCGCGTCCGCCGTCGCGGAAGTTCACCACGGAGACGCGGCGCCCCTCGACCGTGAGGATGTCGTGGCGGACGCCGATCCCGGGCAGCTCTGCGCGTTCGACATGGGCGGGCATGAGAACCATGATGGCAGGCGACGACGGAGAACCGCCGCGCCGGGGCTACCGTTCGTTCACCCGACCGCCGTAGCGTTCGGAGAATGAGCGAGAACTCCGAGCGACCGGCCGTGGACGCCCCGCCCGCCGCCGCGAACACCCAGGCGCTCCCCGAGATCGGCGCCGAGCTGTTCGAGGACATCGGCGACGACCGCGTCATCCCCCGCAAGCAGGTCGCCTCGTGGGCCCTGTGGGACTGGTCGACGCAGCCCTTCAACTCGGTGCTCCTCACGTTCGTCTTCGGGCCGCTGTTCATCACCTCGACGCACTTCCTCCCCCCGGACGTCGCGAGCCTTCCGGAGGGCGATCCGGTGCAGGTCCACGCGCTCGCCGAGCTCGCGAGCGGCTACGGCCTCGCGACGACGATCGCGGGCTTCCTGATCCTCGTGCTCGCCCCCGTCCTCGGGCAGCAGGCCGATCGCACCGGGCGGAAGAAGCGCTGGCTGTTCGTCTTCACGATGCTCCTGGTGCTGCTGCAGTTCTCGCTGTTCTTCACGCAGGCCGACCCGATCTTCTTCTGGTACGGCGCGGGCATCCTGGCGATCGCCTCGGTCGTCTCCGAGATCGCGGGCGTCAACTACAACGCCATGCTCGTGCAGGTCTCCACGCCCAGGACGATCGGCCGGGTGAGCGGGCTCGGCTGGGGCCTCGGCTACTTCGGCGGCATCGTCGCGCTCGCGGTCATCGTCGTCCTCCAGCTCACCGGCGTCTTCGACCTCTCGGCCGGCGGCGACGGCCTCAGCTTCCGGATCATCGCGGTCGCGTGCGGCGTCTGGACGCTCGTCTTCTCGATCCCGCTCTTCCTCAACGTCCCCGAGCAGCCCACCTACGGGGAGCCCGTCAAGGTGCCGTTCTTCCAGAGCTACGTCGTGCTGGTCAAGGACGTCGTGCGCCTCTACCGCACGCACCGCTCGACGTTCTGGTTCCTGTTCGCCAGCGCGATCTACCGCGACGGGCTCGCGGGCGTCTTCGCGTTCGGCGGCGTCCTCGCCGCCGTCGCGTTCGGCTTCTCCCCCACCGAGGTGATCCTCTTCGGCATCGCCGGCAACGTCGTCGCCGGCATCTCGACGATCAGCGCCGGTCGCGCCGACGACAGGTTCGGAGCCCGGACCGTCATCATCGTGGCGCTCGCGGGTCTCGTGGTGGTGTCGCTCGTCGTGTTCTTCGGATACGGCACGGGGCAGCTCGTCTTCTGGATCGGGGGCCTGATCCTCGCCTCGTTCGTCGGCCCTGCGCAGGCGTCGAGCCGCTCCCTCCTCGCCCGCGTCACGCCGCTCGGCATGCAGGGCGAGATCTTCGGCCTCTACGCCACGACCGGCCGCGTCGCGAGCTTCATCTCGCCCGCCATGTGGACGCTGTTCATCACGATCTTCGGCGCCACGATCTGGGGCGTCCTCGGCATCGCGATCGTGATCCTCGCGGGCCTGATCCTGCTGCTCTTCGTGCGCCTGCCGAAGCAGGTCGAGTGACCGCGGCTCATCGCCGGATCAGGCGATCCGGCCGAGTCGGGAGGATTCGGCGTCCGCCCGTCCTGAGCTGGCGGGATCCCCTGATCTCGCAGCACGGATGCCGGCAGGGCGGGCGTCGGCCGGGCGGCCTCAGGCGGGCCAGGCGTCGGCCAGGCGGGTGAGGAGACGCGCGAGGTCGGACTGCTCCGCGGGCGTCAGCGCGGAGAGGGCCTGGGCGACCTGGTCGCGGCGGTGGCCGCGGAAGCGGTCGACCAGCGCGCGGCCGGCGTCGGTCAGGGCGATGAGCGTGCGGCGGGCGTCGGACGGGTCCGCCTGACGCTGCAGGAGCCCGCGGTCGACGCCCTGCTGCACGAGCCGTGACGCGCGCGGCTGATCCACCCCGATCCGCTCCGCGAGCGCGCCCACCGGCAGCGGGCCGGCGGCCGTGCCGAGCGCGTCCAGGAGCCGGAGGTGCGCGAGCCCCCCGGGCCGGAGGGGCGGACCGTCGCCGCCGTGGCGCTCGTCGCGCCCGGGGCGGCCCCGGTGCCAGCGGCCCGGGCCGAAGGGCGGGCCGCCGTGGCGTCCGTCGGGGCCGCCCGGGCCGAGGGGACCGCCCGGCCCGAACGGGCCTCCGGGGCCGAAGGGGCCGAAGGGGCCGCGGGGCGAGCGCAGGCGGGCGAGCGCCGCGGTGACCGCCTCGAGGGCGTCGTCGGAGACATCGGACACGCTCCGAATTTACATGTCTCTTGACATCTTTCGGTAATCCATGTCACACTGCATGTAGTTGTCAGATGACATGGATCGGCCGTCGACCCGGCCGGAGAAGGAGGACATCATGGAGAACACGGAGGACGAGCGAGGCGCCGCACGCGACGCCCGATCGCTCGCATACTGGCTGCGCGCCGTCGGCATCGGGATGGCGCACAAGTTCGCGGAGGCCGCTCGCGACCGGGACGACCGGTCGTGGCGCGAGATCGCGGACGACGTCGCGGCGAAGCTCGCGGACGCGGTGAGCACCGAGGACTACGAGACCACCCGCGCCTCGCTCGAGGCGATGGCCCGGCGACTCGGCTGGGACGAGGAGGACGCGGGACGGCGTGGCCGCCCGGGCTTCGGCCCGGGACGCTTCGGCCCCCGTCTCGGGTTCGGCCCGGGACGCGGGTTCGGGCCGGGTCTCGGGTTCGGCCCGGGACGCGGGTTCGGGCCCGGTCGCGGATTCGGGCCGGGGCATGGGCTCGGGCCGTGGGACGGCCCCTGGGGCCGCGGATTCGGGCCCGGCCACGGGCCGGCGTTCGGGGCGGGCCACGGTCCGCGCCCGCACGAGGGCCGCGGCCGCGGCCGCGAGAAGGCCTACGAGCGCGGCTTCACGGCCGGCTTCGAGGCGGCCCGGCGCGGGGAGGCCCGTGTGGGCGACGCGGCCTGACCCGCGTCGCCCGACCCCGACGGAGGGCCCCGGCATCGCCGGGGCCCTCCGTCTCGCGTTCAGCCCGCGGAGGCGGGCGGCGGGGCGCCGAGACGCAGCAGGAGCGCCGCCGCCACGTAGCGGGCGCGGCCGGTCGCCGTGCGGGGGTCGTAGCCGAGCTCGCGTGTGAGCGCCTCGTGCCGCGCCTGCAGCGTGGAGTGATGCATCCCGAGCTCGGTCGCGGCGGAGCGGATGCTGTCCGCCTCGACGAGCGCGCGCAGCGCCTCCGCCGAGCGCGGATCGAGCCTCGCCAGCGCGCGCACGTCCTCGGGCGGGGACGCGGGGTCGTGGGAGCGGGCGAGCAGGAGCAGCACGCCGAGGTCCGCCGCGTCCACGACCGCCGCCTCGGGCCCCGTGAGCCGGAGCGCCACGAGCGCCGCGTCCCACGACTCCGGCGCCCGGTCCGCCCTCACCCACGTCCCGAGCCCCGCGCGGACGCCGCCCGTGAGATCCGCGGGCGCGGCGGCGTGGGACGCGCGCTCCGCGGTGTCGAGCACGGCGCGCAGAATCCCGTACGGCGTCGGGACGACGGTGGACGGCGCCTCGGGGACCGGTGCGTCGACGCCCATCGCGACGATGCGGATGCGCGCGGCAGGATCGATCCGGAGCCGGGCGAGCGCCGTGTCGCGCTCGCCCACGGGGCGGGACGCGTCGATGACGACGTCCAGCCCGCTCTCCGGGCTGCGTCGGGCCTCGATCAGCTCGATCGCCAGCGCGAGCCGCTCGACGATCATGGCGTCGTTGGCGTGCGGCGCGCCCGCGCGCTCGATCCACGCGCTCCCGTGCGGCACGCGGCGCTCGGCGGACCGCGGGGCGTCCGCGTCCTCCGCGGGCCGGCCGCCGCCGGGGTCGCGCCGGCTGATCCGCCCGTCCCTCTCCGCGCCCGCCACGGCGCCGGCGAGGGTGGCCGCCGCGCGCAGCAGGCCGTCGAGCCCGACCCCCGCCGCGACGAGCGCGTCGAAGTACGAGACGACCTTGAGGGTCTCGCTCGCCTCCGGGTCGAGGGCGGTCAGGCGGCCGACGAGTTCCTGCATGTGCGCTCCGTCGCGTGTGGCGCTCAGCCTATCGCGGCACGCGGCCCGCGGGCCGGGGCGGATCCGCCGGCCCGACCCGTCAGGCGCCGAGGACGCGGGCGACCCAGGCGTTCCGCGCGGCCGTCATGGCCTGCGCGATCGCCGTGTGCGGCGCCATCAGGTCGAAGCCGTGGAACCCGCCCGGCCAGACGTGCAGCTCGGCCTGCACGCCCGCGTGCCAGAGCGCCGTCGCATAGGCGACGTCCTCGTCGCGGAACACCTCGGCCGAGCCGCAGTCGATGAACGCCGGAGGCAGCCCCGAGAGGTCCGTCGCGCGGGCGGGCGCTGCATAGATCGACACGTCGTCCGTGGCCCGGCGGTCGCCGAGCAGCGCCGACCAGCCCGTCACGTTGCTCACCCGGTCCCACACGCCGACGCCGTCGATCTGCGTCGTCGACACGGTCAGGTCGCGGTCGTCCAGCATCGGGTAGATCAGCACCTGCCCCGCCAGCCTCGGGCCCCGCCGGTCTCGGGCGAGGAGCGCCGTGCCGGCCGCGAGGCCGCCGCCCGCGCTCGCGCCCGCGATGACGAGCCGCTCGGGGTCGATCCCGAGCTCGTCCGCGTGCTCGGCCGTCCACACGAGTCCCGCGTAGCAGTCCTCGACGGGGTACGGGTCGGGGAACTCCGGCGCGAGCCGGTACTCGACCGTCACGGCGACGGCGTCGTGCTCGACGATCCACGGCAGGATCTGCCCCAGCCCCACGAAGCGGTCGCCGATGATCATGCCGCCGCCGTGCGTGTGGAAGATCCCCGGGCCCCGGCCCGTGTGGTCGGCGCGCGCGAGCACCGTCACGGGGATGTCGGCGCCCTCGTGCCCCGGGATCGTGACGTCGCGACGCGTGACGCCCGCCTCCGCGAGCACGTCGTCGACGTCGACCGCGACGGGCGACGCCTGCCGCAGGAGCGGGATCATCTCGGGTGTGATCGAGGGCGGCAGCTGATCCCCCAGCACGGCCAGGACGGCCTCGAGCTCCGGGTCGAACGGCGGACGGGCGATGGTGTCGGACATGGGAACTCCTTCGTTCGCGTCGCGCCACCTCGTCGTGACGCACTCCCACCATCCCGCCGCGGCGCACGCGGAGCATCCGCCGTTCGCGGCGGAATCCGCGCGTCGCGTCCGCCGATCCGGCGGCTCAGCCGCCGTGCGACCCCGCGTCGGTCACGCCGACGTCGGTGCGGTGGAAGTTCAGGTACGAGCGCGACGCGGTCGGACCCCGCTGCCCCTGGTAGCGGTTGCCGTACGGACCCGATCCGTACGGGTTCTCCGCCGGCGAGCTGAGCCGGAAGAAGCACAGCTGCCCGATCTTCATCCCCGGCCACAGCTTGATCGGCAGCGTCGCGACGTTCGACAGCTCCAGCGTCACATGCCCCGTGAAGCCGGGATCGATGAACCCGGCCGTGGAGTGCGTCAGGAGCCCGAGGCGCCCGAGCGACGACTTCCCCTCGAGCCGCGCCGCGATGTCGTCCGGCAGGGTGATCCGCTCGAACGTCGACCCCAGCGCGAACTCCCCCGGGTGGAG
>Ga0180219_1002749_pt1 | contig 10280 bp, 9 predicted proteins | sample eDN3rd30CBELigMG_FD_151338 | JGI IMG/M metagenome (GOLD analysis project Ga0180219, IMG submission 151338) | Enriched Miracle-Growth compost microbial communities from Emeryville, California, USA - eDNA 3rd pass 30_C BE-Lig MG (version 2)... ... | reverse complement strand
GCGATGATGGTGAGCCGATGATGGAGATGAACGTGACGCCGCTCATCGACGTCATGCTCGTTCTTCTCATCATGTTCATCATCACCATCCCGATCCAGACCCACGCGGTGAAGATCGACCTGCCGCAGAATGCGGAAACGCCCCAGAACGCAATCGACCCGGTGAAGAACCGCCTGACGATCGATGCTGCTGGAACCATCTTCTGGAATGGGTCGGCGATCGACAAGCTGGTGCTGCGCCAGTATCTCGATCAGACCGTCCAGATGACCCCGGAGCCGGAGCTGCAGTTCGAGCCTGACCAGTCGACCCGCTATGTCGTGGTCGATGAAGTGCTCGCGATCATCAAGCGGGCAAAGGTGACGAAGCTCGGCTTCGTCGGCAACGAGCGCTACGGCGGCGTGTTCTGAGCACGCGCGGATGCGGGCCGGTGGCTCTGGCGACTGGCTGGCAATGCAGGAAGGGATAGAGGAAAAGGGGGCTGCGGCTCCCTTTTTCTGTTTGGGTGGTCGTCCCGATAGCGATCTGCCCTTAAACCGCCGGTCATGTGGCCGTTCTATGCTGAGGCAATCGTCTGCCGAACATAGTCTGCCGAACAGGGGCTGCATGAGCGCGCTACCGGAACAGAAGCACCGAGGCCTTCCCCGCCCGCACGATCGGCAGATGGTGCTCATCGGCGTGCGGGTGCGGCGCAAGGGCGAGAGCTGGTTCAGGAGCCGCATTACCGATATGTCGCTGGACGGGTTTCGGCTGCTCAGTTTCGTCAAATTGCAGATCGGCATGGAAATTTGGGTGATGTTCTCGGGTTTCGAAGGACGCCGGGCCAATGTGATCTGGGTCGCCGACCATGAAGCGGGATGTGCGTTCGAAAATCCGCTTCATCCCGCCATTTTCGATCATATTATCCGGACGTGCGATCTGCGGTCGTAAGGGCGTCCTCCGATCGCAGGAGATCGTCATGCGGCTTGCCTGGCACGCAAACCGTCTGACGGCATGGGTGGCAGCCTGTAGCGAGGAACTGGCGAGTCGCCCGATTGGCGGAGGCTGGTTTGGCGGGTGCATGGAATGGCGGGCGCCACTGCCCTGCTGGAGATCGTGTTGCGGCGCTATGATGCCGGCTTATGGTCGCCCCGCGGTTGGTTGCGGAGGGCTGCGTGGCGCTGAGCGGCTGTTGACGGGGCTTGGGACTGCTCAGGAGCATGCGCGTGCGGGCGTGTTCCAGCTCATGTTTAGCCCGGAGATTCGATCCGATCATGAGGCATTGGCAGTCCATGCTCAATGGCTGGCTCCCGCAATATCGCGACGAAGGTGCGGCATCTGTTGGGGGAAGGGCCGGACAGATTGCGGGCCAGTGGCGGGTCTCGTTCCTTTCTATGCTGGATTTGGGGCCGGCCTGGAGGCGACGGGAGCGGCTTGGCGGCAGAGGGACGCTATTGTGACGGGCCGGTTGCCTTCGCTCCCTAACTTCGGACGGCTTTGGGTCAGCTGCTGGAGGCCGCTGGTTGGTCTGCCTGAGAAGAGCTGAGAAGAGAAGCCGTGCTCTTGCGATGGCAGGAGACGGAACCGGACTGCTCGTGCGCCCTTGGCTGCTGCCTTCGCAGGAGCACTGAAAAGCATGCGCACATTTTAGAGCTTCGTTCTGAAGAGGAACTCCTTCGGCTTCAGTCGGATCTCGGCTTCGGCCTTGGACCCGGCGCTGGCCCATGGCATCCCCGAACGAACTTTCGCCTTTTGGGTCGTTTTAATCGGGGCCCTATCTGCGCCAGCCCGCCAGCCCGCCAGCCCGCCAGCCCGCCAGCGTTGCGTCGTTTGAGTCTCTCAACCCGCTTCGGCGAACTGGAGTGAGGCCAGGCGGGCGTAGAGGCCGCCCTTGGCGGTCAGCTCCGTGTGGGTACCGATCTCGACGATCCGGCCTTCGTCCATGACGACGATGCGGTCCGCCGCGCGGACGGTGGCGAGGCGGTGGGCGATGACGATGGTGGTGCGGTCCTTCATCAACCGGGTGAGCGCATCCTGCACCAGCCGCTCCGACTCGGCGTCGAGCGCGGAGGTCGCCTCATCGAGCAGCAGCAGCGGCGCATCCTTGAGCAGTGCGCGGGCGATGGCGAGGCGCTGGCGCTGGCCGCCGGAGAGACGCGCGCCGCCCTCGCCCAGATCCGTGTCCCAACCTTGCGGCAGCGCGTCCAGAAACGCCTCGGCATTGGCGGCGCGGGCGGCCGCGCGCAGAGTCTCGTCGCTGGCGTCCCAGCGGCCATAGCGCAGATTATCGCGCGCGCTGGCAGCGAAGATCACGGTTTCCTGCGGGACGAGTGCGATCATTGCGCGGATCGCGGCCGGGTCGGCGGCGCGTAAGTCCACGTCGTTGAGCGTGATGCGCCCCTCGCCGGGATCGTAGAAGCGCTCGGCAAGCTGGAGCAGGGTCGATTTGCCGGCGCCGGACGGGCCGACGATGGCGACAGTCTCGCCAGCCGCGACGTCGAGCGAGAAGTCGGTCAGCGCACTGGTGTCCGGCCGGGTGGGGTAGCGGAAACCGACATGCTCGAAGCGGAGTCGCGCCTCATGGGCAGCCGGGATCGGGGCTGGATTGGCCGGCGGGCGGATGGATGGAACGGCGCTGGTCAACTCGCTCAGGCGGGTGGCGGCGCCGGCGCCGCGCAGCAGATCGCCATAGACTTCGGTCAGCGCGCCGAACGCGCCGGCAACGAGCGCGCCGGTGATGACGAAGGCGGCGATGGCGCCGCCCGACATGCGGCCCGAGGCGACATCGAGCGCACCCTGCCACATGATGAGCGTGATCGAGCCGAAAATGACCAGGATCACGGTGGCGGTCATGCCCGCGCGCACCAGAATACGGCGGCGCGCGGTGCGGAAGCTGTCCTCCACCGCCTCGCGGAAGCGCGTGGCCTCGCGCGTTTCCTGCACGAAGGCCTGCACCACCTTCATGGCGCCGAGCACCTCCGTCGTGATGCTGCCGATCACCGCCAGCCGATCCTGACTGGCGCGCGAGAGGTGGCGCACGCGGCGGCCGACGAAGATCACCGGCCCCAGCACCAGCGGAATGCCGAACAGCAGCAGCGCGGTCAGGCGCGGCGCGAGGGTGAAGAGATAGATGACGCCGCCAAGGCCGGTGAGCAGGTTGCGCATGGCGATGGAGACGGTGGAGCCGACCACCTGCTCGATGATCGCGGTATCGGCCGTCATGCGCGAGGCGATCTCGGACGGGCGGTTCTGCTCGAAGAAGGCCGGCTCCTGCCGCAGCAGATTGGCCTGCGCGGCAACGCGCATGTCCGCCACCACCCTCTCACCGAGCCATGAGACGAAATAATAGCGCAGCGCCGTGGACAGGGCGAGGATGACGACGATGAACAGCAGATACTGGAACCAGCGGGCGATATCGCCGCCGCCGGCCGATGCGAATCCCCGGTCGATGACCAGCTTGAACCCGCTGGGAATGGCGAGCGTGGCGGCCGAAGCGGCGAGCAGCGCCAGGCCCGCGCCGGCAAGATGGCCGGGATAGCGCATCGCGGCGGACCAGATCAGCCGAAGATTGCCGAGGCTGGCGGATTTGGGCGCGTCCGGCCCGTCGGTCGTGCGGTAAGGGGAAGCCATGCGCGCGCCCTAGACCATCGGCGCGGCCAATGGGAGGGTCTTTTGTGCGAACGCGCGGCTCGGGCGTCTGGCGCCTGTGCCGGCCGGATGGCGTGGCGGAAAGGCAGGCACGCAGGGCATGCGGACGATTTTTTGACGACGCCTGTCCAATTGCGCGGTATATCGCCCTGATAGGACAGAGTCAGTCTGGCTCAATCGAGGTCGCACATCAGTCAGGAGCCGCATGCTCTATAACGCCTATGAAATTCAGCGGAGCTTTCTGGCGGGCGCCAGCGCCATGGCCACTGCAAGTCTGGAATTGCTGCAAAACCCGGCCAATCCCTTCGCCTATTTCGGCGGTGGGCCGATGCTGGCCTCCGCGCTCGATGTGTTCGCGCACGCCGCCGCGCCGCGGGGCAAGCCGGCCTTCGGGCTGACGGAGACGCAGATTGACGGGAAGACCGTCGCGGTCGATGAGATGATCGAGGCGCGCAAGACCTTCGGCCAGCTCAAGCATTTCGTGCGCCGGGGCCATGAAGGGCAGGGGCCGAAGCTGCTGATCGTCGCGCCGATGTCCGGCCACTTCGCGACCCTGCTGCGTGGCACCGTCGCCCGGTTGCTGCCGGGGCATGACGTCTACATCACCGACTGGCGCGATGCGCGCAACGTGCCGCTGAGTGCAGGCAGCTTCGATCTCGACGATTATGTCGATTATCTGATCGCGTGGCTGGAGCATATCGGGCCGGACGCGCATATGCTCGCGGTCTGCCAGCCGTCCGTGCCGTGCCTGGCGGCGGCGAGCGTGATGTCGGCTCAGGCGCACCCCTGCCGCCCGCGCACGCTGACGATGATGGGCGGGCCGATCGACACGCGCGAGGCGCCCACGGCGGTCAATCAGATGGCGCAGGAGCGGCCGCTGAGCTGGTTCAGCCAGAATGTCGTGGTGAGCGTGCCGTTCAACTATGCCGGCGCGGGGCGGAAGGTCTATCCCGGCTTCATGCAGCTTGCCGGCTTCATGTCCATGAACTTGGGCAATCACCTGATGAGCCACTGGCAGATGTTCCGCCATCTGGTGCAGGGCGACGAGGAAAGCGCCGAGTCGACCAAGAAATTCTACGACGAATATCGCTCCGTCTGCGACATGACGGCGGAATTCTACCTCCAGACTGTCAATGAGGTGTTCAAGAAGCACAGTCTGCCCAAGGGGGAGCTGCGCCACCATGGCGCGCTGGTCGATACAGGGGCGATCACCGACATTGCCCTGCTGGCCGTGGAGGGCGAGAGAGACGATATTTCCGGCATCGGCCAGACCCGCGCGGCGCTGGAGATCACGCCGGACCTGCCGGACGCCATGAAACATTATCTGCTTGTGAAGGATGTCGGCCATTACGGCATCTTCAACGGCTCCAAATGGCGCAACCGCATCGCCCCTGTCGTCGAGGACTGGATCGCCCGGCACGACGCGCTGCCGCGCGACTGATCGGCCCCGCCGATGCCCGCGACCTTGCGCGATGCGCCCCTTGCCCTGCGCTCCGTGGCGGTGGAGCGCTTCCCGGTCGCCGGGGCGTTCATCATCAGCCGTGGCGCCAAGACTTTCGTGGATGTGGTGGTCTGCACGGTGACGGATGGCACCCATGTCGGGCGCGGCGAAGGGACGCCGATCTATTATCATGGTGAGACGGCGCAAGGATGCGCCGATGCCATCACCCGCATCACGAGCAGTGCCGAGGCGTTCGACCGGGAGCGGCTGCGCGCGATCATGCCGCCGGGCGCGGCGCGCAATGCGCTCGATTGCGCTTTGTGGGATATCGAGGCGCGCCGCGCCGGCCGGCCGGTCTGGGCGCTGGCCGGGCTGGACGCGCCGCGGCCGCTGCGCACCGCCTACACGATCAGCCTCGATGCGCCGGATGCCATGGCCGCCGCCGCCGCGCGGGCGCGCGAGCGGGGGTTCACATTGCTCAAGTGCAAGCTGACCGGCGAGGGCGACGAGGCGCGGATCGCCGCCGTGCGCGCTGGCGCGCCGGACGTCGAACTGATCGTGGACGCCAATGAAAGCTGGGCGGCGCCCGACCTGGCCGTGCGCGCCGGGGCGCTGGCGGCGCTGGGCGTCTCCCTGATCGAGCAGCCGCTGCCCGCCGGGCAAGATGGAGCGCTGGCCGGCGCGGCGCTGTCGGTGCCGGTCTGCGCCGACGAAAGTTGCCAGAGCCTTGCCGATCTCGACCGGCTTGCCGACTATCAGGCCATCAACATCAAGCTGGACAAAGCCGGCGGCCTCACCGAAGGGCTGGCGATGGCACGCGAAGCCCGGGCACGCGGGCAACGCATCATGGTCGGCTGCATGCTCGCCAGCTCGCTCGGCATCGCCCCGGCCTTCCTGCTGGCGCAGCAGGCGGACTGGGTGGACCTGGACGGCGCGCTGCTGCTCGCCCAGGATCGCGACGAGCCGTTGATTGTGGAAGACGGTTCGCTACGGTGGAGCGCGTTGTGGGGAGCGGGCGCGGTTATTAAGAGTTTACCGGATTGACTTAGTTTGTCCCGATCGGTCACTCAGGCGCGGCTATTGCCAGGGGGCGGCCTTTGACCGTGCGGTCGTTAATTCAGGAGGTGTTGCGTGCGATTTGCACGAATTCTGGCATTGCTACTGGCGCTCGCAACCTTTGCCGTGACGGGATATCTTTTCTGGCAGATGCCGTTCGCCTGGCTCCACATGGTGCCCGCGAATCTCGGCGTGCTCGCCAGCCTCTATTTCTGGCGTAAGGCTCCGCGCAAGAAGACGGCGCGGCGCACGGCGGCGCTGGCGAGCATCGGCGTCATCCCCTGCATGGTGTTGAGCGCGGCGGTGAGCCTGTTCGAATCGCCGATCACCGATTGGCCGGTGTTCCTGGCGCTGGCGGCGCTGGCGACATTGGTCGCGGTGACGGCGCTGCTGCGCGTCAACCGCAAGCAATCGCATGTCTGGGCCGGCTACTATCAGGATGTGACCTGAGGCTACCCCTCAGGCTGAAGGGCGCGTATTCACACTCCTCGGCCGATCGCCGTTGAAAAGGCTGCTCACCCCTCGTCGGTTGCCGCCGGCGAGGGGTAGGGCATGATTCGCTGCCCGTCGGGCGCGACGGTGAAGCTTGTCTGCGTGGGATAGGCGAATTCGATTCCTTCCGCGTTGAAGCGGTCGAGAATGGCCAGGCCCAGCCGGTGCCGGGTCATGAAATAATCGGCCTTGTCCGGGTTCGGTATGTCCAGGGTCAATTCGAAATCAATGGAACTGGCGCCGAAAGCGACCATGCCGGCCTGCACGAAAAGCTGGCCTTCCTTCTCCACGATCTCGCGAAGCATCGCCGGGATGCGCGCGATGAGGTCCGGCGATGTCTGGTAGATGATGCCCAGCGTGAAGGTGAGGCGCCGCTGCGGCAGCGTCTGGAGGCTGGTGATCTCCTTTTGCAGCAGATTGGCGTTGGAGATGATCTTGCGCTCGCCGGTCACGGCGCGCAGCCGCGTGCTCTTGAGGCCGATGCGCTCCACCCGCGCGGTCGTCTCGTCATAGGTGATCGTCTCGCCGACGCGGAACGGCTTGTCGAACAAGATGGAGAGCGCGGCGAACAGGTCCGAGAAGATGCCCTGCGCGGCCAGGCCGATCGCGATGCCGCCGATGCCCAGCCCCGCGACCAGTCCGGCGACGTTGACGCCAAGATTGTCCAGCACGACAACGGCGGCGATGGCGAACAGCGCGACGGAGACGAGCACGCGGATGATGGCGATGGCGTTCGCCAGCGTCTCGCCGCCTTCATAGCCGGCGCGCAGTTCGATGAGGCCGACGATGATCTCACGCAGCCAGATGGCGACCTGGAACGCCGCGACGATGGTGAAGAGGAAGCTGATGGTCGTCATCAGTGCTAAGGGCGGATTGGCGTAACCGGCAACCAGCCGCGCCGCCACGATCATCATGAAGATATGCGAGGTGCGGCTGATGGCGCGGCCCACCATCATCAGCAGGCCGGGGCTGTGCTGGCGCAGGGCGATCCGCTTGCCGATGCTGCGCAGGAAATTGAGCAGCAGATAGACGAGGATGCCGGCGCCGATCGCGATGAGGATCTGCAGCCGGTGGACATCCACCCAGTTCGATATATCGTCGATCAGGTGGAAGGGACTGGCGGAGACGGGAGCTGGGACGGCCGCTGGCATCACATCATCCTTCGCGAATGAAACATTTTGACGGGGGAAGGCGTGGATGGCGGATCAACGCGCCGTTCGCGCTCCGGGTTCCGCGCCGGTGCGGGCGGCGGAGAGAATATAGTTCATCGAAACATCCTGCCCCAGCGTGAAGCCGTAGCGCGGATCGGCCCCGATCCCGGCGATATCGTGGACGGAAAGGCCCTGCGCCTCCAGCAAGGCCGTGACCTCGTCGGGCGTCAGGAACTTGTGCCAGTCATGGGTGCCCTTGGGGATGCGGCCCAGCCCCTCGGCGAGCGTGACGATGGTGAGGCGGGAAAGCGGCGTGCGGTTGGGCGTGGAGAGGATGAGCAGCCCATCCGGCTTGAGCAGCCGCGCGACGGCGGCGAGGAACAGCGCCGGATCGGTGACATGCTCGATCACTTCGAGCGTGGTGATGAGATCGAAGGGCGGTTCGTCCAGCGCTTCGACCCCGCAGGCACGATAATTGATGGTGAGGCCCATGTGCCCGGCATGATCGCGCGCGGCGGCGATATTCTCCGGCGCGGCGTCGATGGCGGTGAGGGCGGCGCCCATGCGCGCCAGCGGCTCGGCAACGAGTCCCGCGCCGCAGCCAATGTCCAGCGCGCGCTTGCCGGCCAGCGGGCGCAGCGATGCGGGATCGCCGCCCCAGTGCCGGTCGATCGCCCCGCGGATATAGCGCATGCGGGCCGGCCCCAGCTTGTGGAGCATCGCGCTGCTGCCGTGCGGGTTCCACCAATCGGCGGCTTGCGCGCCGAAATGCGCGGCTTCGCTGGGGTCGATCGTCCCGGTTTGCGGCTTGCTTGCCATTGTTGGTCCCGCTGATTAAGAGGGCGCCGACGCGAAGTCTGGCGACCTCCCGACGTCCGATATTCCTGTCCCCTTGATAGCTGATGAAAGGTGCGCGGCAAGTCCATGGCGCGAATTGTGATGAAATTTGGCGGCACGTCGATGGCGGGCATGGAGCGTATCCGCAAGGTGGCGGCGCGCGTTCGGCACGAGGTTGGCCGGGGTAACGAGGTTGCGGTCGTGGTCTCCGCCATGGCCGGCGAGACGGACCGGCTGGTGGGCTTCTGCAAGGAAGCCAGCCCGCTCTACGATACGGCGGAATATGACGTCGTCGTCGCTGCGGGCGAGCAGGTGACGAGCGGGCTGCTGGCGATGACGCTCAAGGCGATGGGCGTGGATGCCCGCAGCTGGCTGGGCTGGCAGTTGCCCATCCGCACCATCGGCAACCACAGCAAGGCCCGCATCCAGTCGATCGATACCGAGGGATTGCTCGCGGCCATGGCGGCCGGGCAGGTGGCGGTCATTCCCGGTTTCCAGGGCCAGATGGAAGGCGGCCGCGTCGCCACTTTGGGGCGCGGCGGATCGGATACATCCGCCGTGGCCGTGGCCGCAGCGGTCAAGGCGGATCGCTGCGATATCTATACCGATGTCGACGGGGTCTATACCACCGACCCGCGCATCGTCAGCCGGGCGCGCAAGCTGGACCAGATCACCTATGAGGAGATGCTGGAGCTGGCGAGCGTCGGCTCCAAGGTGCTGCAGACCCGCTCCGTCGCGCTCGCGATGAAGGAGCAGGTACGTGTGCAGGTGCTCTCCTCGTTCGAGGAACCAGGCGACGATCCCGAACCGGGCACGATGATCGTCAGCGAAGAAGAGATTGAGGACAAAAAGATGGAACGGCAGCTCATCACCGGCATCGCGCACGACAAGAACGACGCCAAGATCATCGTCACCCGCGTGCCGGACAAGCCGGGCGCGGTGGCCAGCATCTTCGGCCCGCTCGCCGAGGCCAGCATCAATGTCGACATGATCATCCAGAACGACAGCAAGGACAAGGCGGAGACGGACGTGACCTTCACCGTGCCGCGCGCGGACCTTGCCCGTGCCGTCGACATCATCGAGGGCCTCAAGGCGACGATCGGTTTCAACCGCATCATCACCGATGCGGAGGTCGCCAAGATCAGCGTCGTGGGTGTCGGCATGCGCAGCCATGCCGGTGTCGCCGCGATCATGTTCAAGACGCTGGCCGACCGCGGCATCAATATCGAGGCGATCTCCACCAGCGAAATCAAGGTCTCGGTGCTGATCGACGAGGATGAGACCGAACTGGCCGTGCGTGTGCTCCACACCGCTTACGGGCTGGACGGCGAGCAGGCGGCGGCCTGATCGACCGAACTGGCGGGCGCTGGCCTCCGCGATAGCGCGGGGGCGGGCGCTCGGCGGGTTTTCCATGAGTTCGGAATGGAGGCGCGTGCTCCGGCCAAGGTGGGAGCCGGAGGGCCAGCCGATCCGCCCTGGCACTCTGCCCATGCTTGCGCGGCGCATCCTTGCCCGCATTCCTGCCAATCCCGGACCGCATGGCGCGGGCGGCATTTCCTGTCGCCAAGCGGCGCGAGAGGCTCTATCGGCGAGCGGTTATTGATCTTTCGAATGGAGCAGGCATGAGCGAAACCGATCTGGCGACGGACCGTCTTGCGGCGCTGATGGCGCGGGGCACG
>Ga0180219_1002748_pt1 | contig 10283 bp, 4 predicted proteins | sample eDN3rd30CBELigMG_FD_151338 | JGI IMG/M metagenome (GOLD analysis project Ga0180219, IMG submission 151338) | Enriched Miracle-Growth compost microbial communities from Emeryville, California, USA - eDNA 3rd pass 30_C BE-Lig MG (version 2)... ... | reverse complement strand
CGGAGTATAATATCGTAAAGGATATTCCTGCAGCACAAGCTGTATTTCATGATTGGCCAACTCCCATCATAGTCAGTGGCTGGGAAGTAGGAAGTGCATTGAAATTTCCAGCAAAATCTTTGTTGCAGCTTTTTCCTGAAGCTTGGGAACATCCTGTGGTGAATGCCTATTTTCATTATCAGAAAATGCCCTATGATCGTGAAACGTGGGATCTGACATCTGTATTAGATGCCGTTGAGTCTGATAAAAACTACTTCGAACATTCTGCTGCAGGTAAAATTACAATTGATGATAAAGGGATGAGCCATTTTCAAGCGCAATCAAACGGGAATCATTATTATTTACGTATTGCTCATGAAACAAGTCAGCAGATGATTCTTCAACGGTTAATAAACGCAGTAGTTGGGAAATAAAATACCTATCTAAGTTACTTACGATAGGTTTGATAAAATGTTTACATGTAAAACGGCTTTTATATAATAAAGGCCGTTTTGCATATTACGAAAACGATTAAGTAAATATATTCTCCGGGAGATAGGATGTTTAAAAGAAAAGATTCGAAATTTGTGGAAAGCCCATATAAAAACAAATGAAATAATTTATCGTTATTTCGAAAGTGTGTGTGCTTAAAAGCTAACCGATTTGAAAAATTGAAAAAATGTTGCAAAGCCAATTACAAATAAAAAATTAATACCAGCTTAATATTGTAAAGATAAATTTGCCGACGTCACCCTCCACTATGGAAGATGGTGATGTATCCGTGGCACATGGGTTTTGTTAATCATAAAAATATGGAGGACCGATATGAATAGATTGTAATGCACTTATTGTCGCCCATAGTCGGCGGGGCCGGATTATGAATAAACGGCATAACATCATCGAAACAAACACTAAACAAAAAGCAACATCATGAAAAAGCATCTACCTAGCATTTTCACCTGTTTTTCTGCTTTTGCCAAGTATAGTCTTTTCTTATTGCTCGTACTACCATGCGGTGCAATGATGGCAGGAACACCTCAACAGGTGCAACAAACAGGTACCCTAAAGGGTAAAATAACTGATGACCAAGGCAATCCACTTCCGGGAGCTAATGTACGCGTGGTACAAACAGACAACAGAGGTACCACTGCCGATCATAACGGATCGTTTACACTCAGTCTGGAAATGGGAACTTATACTGTTGAAGCAACCTATATCGGCTATGAAGCACAAAGGCATAACAATGTGCAAATCAATACAGGAAAAACGACGACGCTGGATTTCGTCTTAAAAAATACACAACTGGAAGAAGTCGTCGTCGTAGGATACGGTACGCAAAAGAAAGTCAATTTAACAGGAGCAGTCGATCAGGTGGGAAGTGAAGTCTTTGAAGGTCGGATTGCTGCTAATGCTTCTCAAATGCTCCAAGGCGCTGTGCCAAACTTGAATATTAACCTCGGTGATGGAAAGCCTACCCGTAATCCGAGTTTTAATATTCGAGGAACGACTTCGATCGGACAAGGAGGGAGCGCGCTGATTTTGATCGATGGTGTAGAAGGCGATCCGGCAACCTTGAATCCCAATGATATTGAATCGGTATCCGTGTTAAAGGATGCTTCTTCTGCGGCTATTTATGGCTCAAGAGGTACCTTTGGCGTCGTATTGATCACCACCAAACAAGCGAAAGAAGGTAAAACAACATTCACTTATTCGGGCAATGTGTCTTTACAAAAACAGGCAACCGAGCCAGATTTTGTGACAGACGGATATGAATATGCGAGCCATTTTTATGAGGCCTACAATGCGTGGAACAATTATTCTTCTGTACCGAGTAAACTGAACAAGACACAAATCTTTACCTTGGATTGGTTGGAGGAGTTCAAAAGGAGGAAAGAACAGGGGATTACCGAAACGGTAACGGTGAATGATGCCGGCGAGTATGTTTATTACGGCAATGAAGACTATTGGGGAGCCTTGATGAAAGATCGGACATTTGCTAAAGATCAAAATTTATCGGTAACGGGTAGTACGAAAAAAAGTGACTTTTATCTTTCTGGCCGCTATTATGGCTATGATGGTATTTATCGGTACAATACCGATAAATACAAAAGTTATAACATGCGTGCCAAAGGTGGAACACAAGTGGCCGATTGGTTGCGTATTACCAATAATATGGAGTATTCATCTATCAAATATCACGACCCCATCACCGCCGGTGAAGGCGGAGTGATTGGCCGGAACATTGCTGACGAAGGGCACCCTTCTTCGCCGATCTATAATCCGGATGGTACTTTTTCGTATTCAGCAGCTTATACGGTTGGAGATTTTATTTATGGTAAAAACGGAATCAATACCGATTATACCAATTTGCGTAATACGACTGCTTTTGAAACCAATTTTTTTGATAATGCTTTTCATATCAGAGGTGACCTGACCTTTAGAAATCGGGATTTTGCTTCCACGAGAATCCGTGTCCCCACACCGTATAGTACACACGAGGGGGAGATATTGTATTTGGAGAGTGGAATCAATGATGAAATTTATCAATATGAACAGAAATATAAATACCTCTTTACAAATTTATATGCAGATTATGAAAAGACTTTGGGTGACCATTATATTAAAGGACTGTTAGGTTATAATTACGAGCAACAGACGTTTGGAGCTACTTATATTACAAAAAATGGACTGCTAACTGAAAATACGGAAAACATTAATCTGGCGTTGGGCGATAATATAAAAGCAACCGGGCAATATGAGCGTTACCGGATCGCAGGCGTATTTTTCCGCGCTAACTATATTTATAAAGACCGGTATTTGTTTGAATTTAATGGACGTTATGATGGTTCTTCTAAATTTCCGACAAATCAGCAATGGGCATTTTTTCCTTCTGCCTCGGTTGGTTGGAGAGTTTCACAAGAAGCTTTTTGGAATATTAATCCCGATGCCATTTCTGATGTGAAGTTAAGAGCTTCTTACGGCTCATTGGGTAATGGTAATATAAAGCCCTATAATTTTTTGGAATTGTATGATATTACTACATCTGGACGTATCTTAGACGGCAGACGCAATCCATATACCAGTTCTCCTGTTATAAAACCCAATAGCCTGACTTGGGAAACGGCTCGAACAACAAACTTTGGTTTAGATATTACAGCTTTAAAAAGTAAATTGACATTTACAGGAGATCTGTATACTCGAAAGACATTGAACATGTATACCGTAGGGCCAACCTTACCTTCTATATTCGGCGCGGCTTCACCAAAAGGAAATTATGCGGATATGACCACCAAAGGTTTTGAAATTTCGGTAAGCTACAACGATCAATTTACAGTAGCAGAAAAACCTTTCCGAGTGGGTCTGAAAGCTACCTTAGCTGATTATAAATCAACAATAGACCGGTTTAACAACAAAACGGGAGTGTTGACCGATTATTATGCCGGCCAAAGGGTAGGTGAAATCTGGGGTTATGTAACGCAAGGCTTGTTCCAAAGCCAAGAAGAGATAGATGCCGCCCCTAAACAACCTTTGGTTAAATCGTCTAACTCTGGAACGATTTATCCGGGAGATGTTCGGTTTGCGGATCTGGATCATAGCGGTACCATAGACTATGGAACCAATACTGTTGGAGACCATGGGGATAAAACGATTATTGGTAATGATGAACCCCGTTATATTTATAGCTTTGGTGTGAATTTGAATTGGAACAATTTTTTCGTCAACTCATTCTTCCAAGGGGTTGGTAAACAAGACTGGTATCCGAGTAATGAATCGATTTTCTGGGGACAATACAATCGCCCTTATAATAACCTCCCCACTTGGCATTTGAATAACTATTGGACGGAAGATCATCCGGATGGTTATTTTCCGCGGTATGCAGGGTATAACTCTTCTATTAAAACGACACCACAAACACGATATCTGCAGAATGTGGCCTACCTGCGTTTAAAGAATTTGCAAGTAGGGTATAATTTGCCCAAAAGCTTGGTTTCTAAGTGGAAATTACAAATGGTGCAGGTGGGATTGTCTGCCGAGAATTTATTCACCTGGTCGCCTTTGTATAAACGTACCAAAGATATTGATGTAGCGAATATCGGCAATTCAGACCCTGATGTCAATAGTGGCTACGGTGATGGATTCAATTATCCGACTATGCGTAGCGTGAGTTTAAATCTTTTGGTGAACTTTTAAGATAGAGCAACATGAAATGGAATATAAATTTAGATAGATTTAGTTTGTTATTTGCAGGTCTAACTTTGCTGTCAGCTTGCAAATTGGATGAAACACCAAAAGCGACTGCTTCGGCTGAAGAAATTTTTGGTACAGAGAGTGGGTTGAAAACATATAGCTACTCATTTTATAACGCTTTACCATCTGGAACCAATGCATATGAGTTGGATGCTATGGCTGACTATGGTGCAGTGAATAATATGGATAATTTTATTCGTGAAGGGGCTTATTCGGCCGAAACGAGTACGGGTTGGTCGTGGACGGAGTTACGAAATATTAACCATTTTATAGATAACTGTACGAATCCTGAAGTAGATGAAGTGTTACGGAATAATTATATTGGTATTGCACGTTTTTTTCGAGCTTATTTTTATTACAACATGGTAGTACGTTTTGGTGATGTGCCTTGGGTTGATCATGCGCTAGCTGTTGATGAAGATGATATTCTATATGCTGGACGAGATTCGCGGGCGGTGGTGATGCAGCATGTGATGGAAGATTTGGATTTCGCATACAATAATATTGCAGCAACCACTTCTGATGGGACGACGATCACCAAATGGACGGCCCTGGGTCTCAAAACCCGGGCGGCATTGTTTGAAGCATCTTTTCGAAGATACCATACCGAATTGGATAATACGCATCCAGGGATTAGAGATGAGGTTGACCAATACTATCAATATGTAATCGATGCAGCTAAAATTTTGATGGAGGCAAAACCGTATAGTTTATATACTGGCCAGGGAGTCGAACTTTCGCAACGGCAGCTTTTTATTAGCGATGCACCGGTTACGCAGGAAGTGATGTTGGCAGTAGCCTTAAGTAAAGAACAATCGGTGATGGGCGACGCCAACTGGTGGTGGACATCGGCTACCTATGGACCCCGTTATAGTTTGGTGCGACCCTTTATTAATACGATCTTGAATTTAGACGGGACACCTTATACCGATCGGCCGAATTATAATACACAGGAATTTTTTGATGAATGCCAAGATCGAGATTACCGTTTGGCACAGCTCATCCGCACACCCGGCTATATGCGTAATGGTGTAGCATCGCCGCCTAATTTTGCTAGTTTTTCATACACGGGTTATCAGCCCATTAAATATACTTTGGATGACCCTTATTATGATAACGCAGCAACGAATACCAATGCGCTTCCCTTGATGCGTTATGCGGAGATTTTATTGAATTATGCCGAGGCAAGAGCGGAGCTAGGACAGATAACGGCTGATGATTGGCAGAAAACAGTGGGAGCCCTGCGCGCTCGAGCGGGGGTAGCGGGTGGCGTGACGGCTTTACCTACAAAGGTAGACACGTATTTGAAAAACACGTTTTTCCCGGATATCAATGATCCGATTATCTTAGAAATCCGCCGCGAACGTCAAGTAGAATTGGCATTGGAAGGTTTCCGGTTCAATGATTTGAAACGTTGGAAACGTGGTGAACTGATGGCCAACTTAGAATGGTCTGGTATTTATGTACCTGCTTTGGAGCAAGCAATGGATCTGAATCATGACGGCGCCAATGATGTAATTTTTTATGATGGTAGCAAGAATGCCCCGAATGTAAATGTGCCGGCAAAGGTAGCAATTGGTGGTAAGGCAACTAACTATCAGACATTAACTAGCGACAAACATTTGGAATGGTTTAAATCGCAGCCTAGATATTGGGAAGATCGGCAGTACTATTACCCCATTCCTGCCAATGCCATTGTTGAAAATAATAAGCTCGAACAAAACCCAGGTTGGGAAAACCCATAGCTGTGACTGGTGATTAGTGATCGGTAACTGGTGACCGATCACCGATCACTAATTCCGGCGCTTAACTCCTCGAACGGCCTGGGCAGCTAACGGGTTCTCTGGCCAAGCATGCTTCGGATAACGGCGTTTCAACTCTTTTCGAACTTCAAAATAGGCGTGTTCCCAAAAACTGCGCAAATCGGAAGTGATCTGTACGGCTTTATATCCGGGCGATAAAAGATGTAATATCACGGGATTTTTACCGGCATTGATATGTGGTGTATGAAGTAGGCCAAAGACTTCTTGCAACCTTACGGCTAAAATGGGCGGTTCTCCCTGCGCTTGGTATTGTAATTTGATGCCTGAGCCACTGGGTACCTGTATATGAGTAGGGGCAAGCTGTGCCATTTGCTGCTGTTGCTCGTATGGTAACGTGTGATGTAAGATGGAAGCCAACGATAGCTTTTTCAGTTCGTCTACCCGTTTTATACCATTCAGGTAAGGAAGTAACCAAGATGCGGCATGTTCTAGCAGGTGTTCGGTAGTTACCAAAGGCCATCCATCATTTGGATTCCAAAAGCGGAGACTCTGAATCCGATTTTGCCATTCCACCACTTCGGTGTCCCAAGAAAGTAAATGGACCCCTTCTTTTTGGACGGCCCCAAGAATAGCTGAATTAACCAATGCTTGAGGTGGGTCAATTAAGGGTTTTGATTGTAGTACCAATCCACCATATTTCCATTCTTCTTGTGCGATGAGTCCACCCCGTTGTGTGTCCCAACTTACTTGTGTCTGATGGGTCGATGCTTTCATCAGATCGTCTTTTCTAATGGGGGCTGCAAGGAAGATTTTGCCTTCGCTCGATTGGAGATCGGCTTGGGCAATGGCTAGCCAAGGTTCATGCAATAAATGTGAATCCTGTAATGATAACGAGGCTTTTCGGCCATTAGCCATCATAAACCGTTGCCCATTTGTACCAACGGAACTGGCTACGCGATCGGGATAAGCATAGGCTATTAAACGTCCGCATTGGTAGGGGTCTAGAGAATAATGGCTGGATTCCGCATGAAATAAATGGCGATAAGCAGCAGCGGTTTGGATAATCCGATGAAAGCGTTTATCGGACGTTGAAGTGATGCGAGCTTGTTGAAGCGCAGTAATTCGTAAATCAATTGCCGCCTCATGAGGTAAGTTGAGCGGGTCACGCTCTTCTAAGATGGCAGCTAAATCGGCCGCTAAAGGCAAAGCACCTTCTTCTGCCGCTTTTAATAAAAGATGTCCGATACGGGGATGGCACGGAAGCCGATGAACAGCTTTTCCATGATCGGTTATTTTTCCGTTGGCTAGCATCCCTAAATACGTTAAGTTGGCTTGTGCCTGTTGTAATCTTTCTAATGGGGGTGGAGTGAGCCAATGAAGCTGCTCTATTTGGAAGATACCCCAGCGTAATAAATCTAGTGCAAGAGGCATGAGATCAGCCTCTAGAATTTCTGGCTGGCGGTATGGGGGCATCTGGGCCTCGACAGCTTTCGTCCACATACGGTAGCAAGTACCTGGACCCATTCGGCCAGCACGACCACTACGTTGAGCAGCAGCATCTAAACTAATGCGTACCGTGATTAAACTCGACAGTCCAGTTTTGGCATCAAAACGTGCCTTACGTGTAAAACCGCTATCAATGACCACTTGAACACCAACAATGGTTAAACTGGTTTCAGCAATAGAAGTGGCTAAAACGACTTTGCGCCTGCCTTTCGGATCAGGCAATAAAGCTGCTGTTTGGATATCTAAAGATAATTGTCCGAAAAGTGTATGGATCAGCACGTCACGGCCAACGGACCCTAGCAATTCTTTACACTGATTAATGCTGGCTTGTCCTGGTAAAAAAACTAAGATATCGCCTTCCGTTTCGCGTAATGCTTGTACAACGAGTCGGGCACAAGTTATGGGTAGATCGGTCACTTCTGGAGCACCGGTATAGTGGAGGTTCACCGGAAATGATGGTGTGTGGCACACGATAACTGGTGCTTTTAAAAAATCGGCTAAGTGCGGTACATTCAATGTGGCCGACATCACCATGATTCGAAGATCGGGTCGCAAAACCTGCTGTGTCTCCAAACAAAAGGTGAGTGCTGCATCAGCATGAATACTGCGCTCATGGAATTCATCGAAAATAATCAAGCCAATTGATTCCAAGGCATTATCTTCTTGAATCATACGAGTTAAAATGCCCTCTGTTACAACAAGCAATCGATTCTGTTGGCTGATTTTACTTTCAAACCGGATGGAATAACCTATACGTTGTCCAATAGGCTCATTTAGTAGCGCCGCCATCCGTCTAGCTATGGAAGTAGCTGCCAAACGACGTGGTTCTAAGAGTAATATTTTTTTATCTGCTAGCCAAGACTCGTTTAAAAGAGCTAAAGGAAGTAAGGTACTTTTACCGGCCCCAGGCGATGCGCTAACCAACAAATTATTTTCAGTGGATAGCCGTTGACGTGCTTCAGGAATAATTTCCTGTATGGGAAGATCCGAAATGGAATTGCTGAATGGGGTCGCCATATTGCTACCAAACATATATAAAAATATGTATGCGAGGAATAATTTATGGCATTTTTCGTTTTTATCTTAATGCACTATTTGTGTATGCGAGGCTTATTTAATGCCTATAATGAAAAAAATTGACGTATTTTTTACAAAATGGCAGTATTATTGCATGCATGAGCGGTGGACGAAAAACAAATGAAGCATATGTTGAAAATTCTAAATGGATGGAGTAAAATCGAGAAATGTACCTTTTTTTATGCTATCCTAGCAGGGACCATTGGACTTACTTCTTGTAGTTCAAAAAAAATGTATGATGCACCGAAGGTGAGTTCTTTTCGGGGAAATCGGTTACCTGCGCCTCCAGGTATGGTGTACATTCCTTCTGGAACAATTTACTACAAAGGATCGCAAGACAGTACAGCGGAAGGAAGAAACGTAAGCTTAAGTGCTTTTTTTATCGATCAAACAGAAGTGACCAATAAGCAATACCGGGCTTTTGTAGATTGGGTGGCCGACTCGATTGCGGTTACCGATTATCTAAACGACGATCAGTATTTTTTAACGACAGCTGGTGAGGGGACTGATTCTACCGGCATGGCAACCAAAGCCATTAACTGGGATCGGGTAAAGGAAAATTCGCCTTTATGGAAAAGCAACGATCCAGCTATTCAGGAAAAGCTACGGCCGATGATTACAGTGCGTGCAGGCCGAAGAGTACTCAATCCAGAAATCGTAAAATATCAATTTTCCCATATTAAAATGGATGGGAAAAACAATAACGAATATGTAACAGATACGGTGTCTGTGATGCCTGAGGAGGGAATTTGGTCAAAAGACTTTCCAAATGCACAAATGTTTGCCATGGATGCCAATTACTTTGAGCATGAATCGTTCGACTATAATCCGGTGGTAGGCGTTACCTGGAAACAGGCGCGTGCATATGCCGATTGGAGAGGGAAAGAATTGATGGCACGGATGCAAAAGAATGCTTATCTGAAAGGCTATCAATTAACCTTTAGCTTACCTACCGAAGCACAATGGCAATATGCGGCCGAGGGCAAGCTAGATCCCACAGATACCATTCAGAAAACACGGTTAACCGTTAAAGATAAAAAATCAAGTAAAAAGCGGTTAGCAGTTAATTTCAAACAGGGCGAAGGTACCTATTCGCGCGATGGTGCAACATTTACGGTGCCGGTAAAGTCGTATACGCCCAATGCTTTCGGCGTGTATAATATGGCGGGTAATGTTTCTGAGTGGACATTGGATGCCTTTAGTCCATCAGCCATCGCTTTCGTAAACGATTTGAATCCGGTACTTTTATATGATGCGGATGATAACGCCAACTACATGTTGAAACGGAAGGTGGTACGCGGTGGTTCATGGAAAGATAACGGGCCTATGCTGAATAGCGATACGCGAAATTATGAAGAGCAAGACGCAGCACATTCCTATGTTGGCTTTCGATGTGTGATGTCTGCCTTTGAAATGCCAACACCACAGGTGAAAACACGGAGATATAAATAAGAATAAAGAGCATGCATTGGCTATGGGTTCATGAACGAAACCACAAAGCGATGATGTGATATCAAAAGCGAATGCATACAAACGATTAATAAGATGAAAAGAATAAGTTTAACCGGTTTAATCTGCTGCTTGTTTGCTTTATTACATGCACAGGTGCAGCCTGATACGGTATTAGATACATTACAACAGGCCATACCTCCGGACCAACAGGTGATGGATACGGTTCCTAATGGAGAAGTGTTGCAAGATACCATACCT
>Ga0180219_1002746_pt1 | contig 10283 bp, 9 predicted proteins | sample eDN3rd30CBELigMG_FD_151338 | JGI IMG/M metagenome (GOLD analysis project Ga0180219, IMG submission 151338) | Enriched Miracle-Growth compost microbial communities from Emeryville, California, USA - eDNA 3rd pass 30_C BE-Lig MG (version 2)... ... | reverse complement strand
TTCGCGCTGCTGCAGGCGATGATCTTCCTCAAGACCCGCTCGCTCGGATACGTCGTCACGGTGCACCTGCTGTTCGACGCGGTGGTGTTCGCGGTGCTCGTGCACGCGCACAATCCGGGGCTGCTGGACTGGCTGTTCTGGGTCACACCCTGACGCTCTGCCCTGGCCCTGTTCCGGATGCCGGGCTAGGCTGGCCGACGGATCCGGATCGGATCCCCGGACGACGGTTCAGTACCCGGTGAGCGACAAGACTGGCCAGGAGGCCATGTCATGTCGTGGGTCGTTCTCATCGTTTCCGGTGTGCTCGAAGCCGTGTGGGCCACCGCGCTCGGCAAGTCCGAGGGGTTCACCAAGCTCTGGCCGTCGGTGATCTTCTTCGCCGCGCTGGTCGCCAGCATGGGCGGGCTCGCCTGGGCGATGCGCGACATCTCCACCGGCACGGCCTACGCCGTGTGGGTCGGGATCGGCGCGTCCATCACCGTCGTGTGGGCGATGCTCACCGGCGACGAGCAGTTCTCGATCGTGAAGTTCCTGCTCATCCTGGGCCTTGTGGGCTGCATCGTCGGGCTCAAGCTCGTCTCGCACGACTGAGTGCTCGCGCGCGGGGCGCGTCCGGGTCATCCCACAGGATGATCCGGGTAGAGGAAGAGGCCGTCCTTGCGGACGGCCTCTTCTCGTACGCCGTGCCCCCGGAGGGATTCGAACCCCCGACTTCTGGTACCGGAAACCAACGCTCTATCCCCTGAGCTACGGAGGCGTACCGATCGAGGGTATCACCGAGAGATGGCGTCGATCGCCTCCGCGAGCCGCTCGGCCAGGTACCGGTGCCCGGCAGTGGACGGGTGATCGCGCCCGGTGTCACTCGTGTCGATCACGTCGGTGTAGTTCGCCTCGGTGATCCAGCCCTCCTGGAGCGGCGAGATGTACCACCAGCCGCGCGCCGACGCGGCATCGGCCAGGTCGGCGTCGATCCGGGCGGTGCCGGCCTCCACGGGCAGCACCTGAGGAGCCGGCCCGAGGATCACGACCTTCGCCGCCGGGTAGATCGACTGGAGGCGGTCCCACGCGGCATCCACCGCCTCGCGATATCCATCGGCGGGCAGCCTACGGTCGTTGATGGAGCCCTGCACGATCACCAGGTCGGGCGCGAGTGTGGGATCGAGCGCCGTGATGCGGGTGCCGAAGTCGGGGCCGTCGATGCCCTCCTTCAGGTAGCCGCTGCCGCGCACGCCGTCGACGACCGTGGTCCAGTCGGTGAGAGCGGCGACGACGTAGGCGTAGCCGAGATCGGGGGAGGATGCCGCGGAGCCGTACGTCCAGGAATCTCCGAAGACCAGCACCCGAGGCTCGTCCGGCAGCTCGATCGGGTCGGGCATGACGGCCACGACGGCCTCCCCGTCACCCGCCGCGACGGTCGCCGCCGGGGTCGCCCACGGCCGCCAGATGGAGATGATCACGAACGCTGCGGCGAGCACGGCGACGCCCGCCAGCACCCAGGTGGGGACCGGTCGTCGGGCGGCATCGCGCGCGGTCATGCGACGAGGGTATGTCAGGTTCTGCACAACGCGGAATCGCCGTCCGCGGCGACCGGACATGGGCGTTCACACACCACGTTCGGTGCACCGTGCGCGGCGTGCGAGGATACTCCGGTGCAACGCAACGTGACCGCTGAACTCGACCTGGAGCTGGGGGCTTCCGTCGACCTCATCTTCCAGATCGCGGCGGCCCAGCCGGCGCCCGTTCTGCACGAGGAGCTGACCTTCACACAGGGCGATCGCGTGTACACGCCGACGGAGATCGTGGACCAGTCCGGGAGCCGTCTGCACCGCCTGCACGGCGAGGCCGGTCCGCTGCAGGTGCGCTACCGGGCGCTGCTGGACGGACAGACCACGCAGCGCACCACCAGCGACCTCGAGGCCATCACCTACCTGCGTCCGAGCCGGTACTGCCAGTCCGACGAGGTGTTCTCGCAGGCGCGCCGTCAGTTCCGCGGACTCAGCGGGCACGACCTCATCGCCGCCGTCAGCGACTTCGTCGCCACCAGCACGACGTACACGCCCGGCCTCAGCCAGGGCACCGACTCCGCGGTGACGACCCTGATGACGGGTCAGGGCGTGTGCCGTGACTACGCGCACGTGGTCATCGCGCTGCTGCGGGCCATGGACATGCCGGCGCGCTACGCCGCCTGCTTCGCGCCGGGGCTGCGCCCGATGGACTTCCATGCCGTCGCCGAGGCCTACCTCGACGGCAGTTGGTACGTCATCGACGCCACCCGACTGGCCAACCGCAACTCGCTCGTGCGCATCGCGACCGGCCGCGACGCTGCGGACTGCGCGTTCCTCAGCTACCACGGCGCCTACGTGGGACTGCAGCGGATGCACGTGGATGCGTGGGTCACCGACGACGAGACGGATGCCGGCGCCGCCCTCCCGGCATCCGACGACCACCTCTCTCTCGTCCAGCTCGCCTGACACGCGGCGTCCCGTCTACGTCTCGCGGGGGTGAGGGTGCCGCGCCCGTAGACTTGGAGGGCTATGAACCCTGATGCCCTCTCCGAAGCGCTGCTGTCCGTCATCGTCCCTCTCGCCGAGGCGCGACGACCCGGCGCGAGCGAGGGGCTGACCGCGGCCGATCTGCCGCTGGAGCGTCCGCGCAACCGCGACCACGGCGACTGGGCCTCCAACGCGGCCCTCAAACTCGGCAAGGCGGTCGGCGCGAACCCGCGCGAGTTCGCCCAGGAGATCGCGACCGCACTGGAGGCGACGGACGGCGTCGCGAGCGTCGAGGTCGCCGGCCCCGGCTTCATCAATATCCGCCTCGACGCGGCCGCCGCCGGTGCGCTCGCCAGGACGATCGTCGAGGCCGGCGCAGCGTACGGCGCCAACGACACCCAGCGCGGTCAGACCGTGAACCTGGAGTTCGTCAGCGCGAACCCCACCGGACCCATGCACATCGGGCACACGCGGTGGGCAGCCCTGGGCGATTCCATGGCGCGGGTTCTGCTGGCCAGCGGTGCGACGCTCGTCCGCGAGTTCTACGTCAACGACGCCGGTGCGCAGATGGAGCGCTTCGGTCGGTCGGTCCTCGCGGCCGCCAAGGGCGAGCCGACGCCGGAGGATGGCTACCCGGGCTCCTACATCGACGATCTGGCCCGCCGCGTCACCGAGCGCCGCCCCGACCTGCTCGAACTCGACGCCGAGGAGCAGGTCACCGTCGCCCGCGACGTCGCCTACGAGCTGCAGCTCGCCGACCTGCAGCAGTCGCTCCTCAAGTTCAACGTCCACTTCGATGTGTTCTTCAGCGAGCGGGTCCTCCACGCCCAGGGCGCGAACGGTGAGCCGAGCCTCGTCGACGAGGCGGTCGATCGCCTGCGTCAGCAGGGACACGTGTTCGACGCCGAGGGCGCCGTCTGGGTGCGCACCACCGACTTCGGCGACGACAAGGACCGCGTGATCCGTCGCTCCAACGGCGAGTACACCTACTTCGCCGCGGATGCCGCGTACTACCTGAACAAGGGCGACCGCGGCTACCAGCACAAGATCTACCTGCTCGGCGCCGATCACCACGGCTACGTGCACCGCCTCAAGGCGCTCGCCGGTGCCGCCGGCGACGACCCCGAGAAGGACATCGAGGTGCTCATCGGCCAGCTCGTGTCGGTCAACGGCGCCCGGCTGTCCAAGCGTGCCGGCAACATCATCGAGCTCGACGATCTGCGCGACTGGCTCGGCACCGACGCCCTGCGCTACTCGCTCGCGCGCTACCCGGCCGACTCCCCGCTCACGCTGGACCCCGAGATCCTCACCAAGCGCACCAACGACAACCCGGTGTTCTACGTGCAGTACGCGCACGCCCGCACGCACAATGTCGCGCGCAATGCCGCCGACAGCGGCGTGACGCGTGACGCGTTCGCGCCCGAGCTGCTCGACCACGAGACCGAATCGGCGCTGCTCGGCGCCCTGCAGGAGTTTCCGCGCATCGTCGCGTTCGCCGCCGAGCTGCGCGAGCCGCACCGCGTCGCCCGCTACCTGGAGGAGCTCGCCAGCCTCTACCACCGCTGGTACGACAACTGCCGCGTCACCCCGCTGGGCGACGAGGAGGTCACCGACCTGCACCGCACCCGCCTGTGGCTGAACGACGCGACCGGTCAGGTGCTGCGCAACGGACTGGATCTGCTCGGCGTCAGCGCGCCCGAGCGGATGTGACATGAGCACGCGGCGGCGCTGGCCCTGGATCGTCGCGTTGCTCATCGTCGCCGTGCTCGCCGTCGTCGCCTGGTTCGCGGGGGAGTTCATCGCCCGCAGCATCGTCGAGAAGACGATCCGGGATCAGATCGTCACGAACCTGCAGCTGCCCGCCGATCAGGACATCGACGTCGACGTGGCGGGCCCCGTGCTGCCGCAGCTGATCATCGGCAGCCTGGCCGACGTCACCATCGCTGCTGACGATGTCTCGTTCGATGCGATCAGCGGTGATGTGCACGCTCGACTGCTCGATGTTCCGATTCGCGGTGGCGACTGGAGCTCGGCGGAGGCCACGGTGACGCTCGATCAGCCCCAGCTGCAGACCCTGCTGGCATCCGTCGACGGCTTTCCCGCCGACACGATCACCCTCGATCCGCCGGATGTCGGTGTCGCGATGGACCTGCAGCTGTTCGGCCTGACGGTCCCGGTCGGCATCGACCTCACACCGCGTGCCGAGAACGGTGACCTCGTCCTCACTCCGACGACTCTGCGCGTGTCCGGGGCGGAGATCTCCGCTGCCGCCCTCGCCGAGCAGTTCGGAGCGATCGCTTCGACGGTGATCCGGGACTGGGACGTGTGTGTCGCGCAGTATTTCCCGGCGGCGGTCACCTTGACCGATGTCACCGTGCAGAAGGATGCCGTCGTCGCCGGCTTCGAGATCGACAGCGCCATCCTCCGGGATGCCGCGGCACAGGAGAACGGCACCTGCGCGTAGCGCCGTGTCACGCGGACCGGCCGCACCGCGACGGTGCCCTAGACTTCAAGGACTGTCGGAGCGTGTCGATCGCCGCCCGCAGTCCCTGACTCCCACCCGATTGGTGCTCCGTGTCCGCCGCCCCTGATCGCCCGCTCGTCCCGGAGTGGCTCGTCGTGCCGGAGGACGCCGGTGCCCTTGTCTCCGACGTGTGGCCCGTCTCGGCCGCCCGCGACGCGGACGGCGTCATCACGGTCGCCGGTGTGGGCGCGACCGCGCTGCGGGAGCAGTTCGGCACACCGCTGTACGTCCTGGACGAGGACGGCGTGCGCGGTCGGGCACGCCAGGTGCTGCAGGCGTTCCGATCTGCGACGGCCCGCCACGGCGTGAACGCCCGTGTCTACTACGCGGGCAAGGCCTTCCTGTCCACCGAGATCGTGCGCTGGGTGACCGACGAGGGGCTGGCCGTGGATGTCGCGACCGGCGGCGAGTTGGCCATCGCACTCGCCGCGGGGGCAGACCCGGCGCGCATCGGCGTGCACGGGAACAACAAGTCCGTCGCCGAGCTCGAGCAGGCCGTGACGGCCGGTGTCGGCTCGATCATCGTCGACAGCCCGATCGAGGTGGAGCGGCTCGCCGCGATCGCCGCCCGGCACGGCCTGGGCTCCGGCGACCGGCCGGCTCAGAACGTCCTGATCCGCGTGATCAGCGGCGTCCACGCCGAGACCCACGACTTCCTCGCCACAGCTCACGAAGACCAGAAGTTCGGCTTCCCGCTGGCCGAGGCGCCCGCGATCGCGGCACGCATCCGCGAGCTGCCGTCGCTGAACCTGCTCGGACTGCACTGCCACATCGGATCGCAGATCTTCGGCACCGCGGGCTTCGCCGAGTCCGCCGCGCGGCTGGTCGAGGTGCACGCTCAGCTGCTCGCCGGCGGTGAGTTGCCCGTCCTGAACCTCGGCGGCGGCTTCGGCATCGCCTACACCACGGCCGACAGCCCGACGCCGATCGAGCAGCTCGCCGACGGCATCGTCGACGCGGTCGCCCGCGAGTGCGCAGCGCACGGCGTGCCGATGCCGAACCTCGCCTTCGAGCCGGGCCGGGCCATCGTCGGCCGCGCCGGCATCACTCTCTACGAAGTGGGCACCGTCAAGCCGGTGCAGGTCTCCGACGACCTCACCCGTCTGTACGTGTCCGTCGACGGCGGCATGAGCGACAACGCCCGCCCCGCCCTGTACGGCGCCGCCTACTCCGCGCGCATCGCATCGCGCACCACGGATGCCGCTCCTGCTCTGGTGCGCGTCGTCGGCAAGCACTGCGAGTCGGGTGACATCGTCGTCGACGCCGAGTACCTCCCCGCCGACATCGTCCCCGGAGATCTTCTGGCGGTCGCGGCGACCGGCGCCTACTGCCACTCGCTCGCGAGCAACTACAACGCCGTGCCCCGTCCTCCGGTGGTCGCCGTCCGCGACGGCGTCGCGCGGGTGATCGTGCACGGCGAGACCATCGCCGACGTGCTGGCGCGCGACGCCGGCATCCCGGCATCGAACGAGGGAAGAGTATGACGGAATACCGCCGCCTTCGCGTGGCCCTGCTGGGTGCGGGCTCGGTGGGCTCGCAGGTCGCCGCGCTGCTGCTCCGGCACAGTGACGAACTGGCCGACCGTGCGGGTGCCCGACTGGAGCTGACCGGCATCGCCGTCCGCGACGTCGATGCGCCGCGCGATGCGGACCTGCCCCGGGAGCTGCTGACCACCGACGCCGAGCCGCTCATCGTGGGCAGCGACATCGTCATCGAGCTGATGGGCGGCATCGAGCCGGCCCGCGGGTATCTGCTGCAGGCGCTGAGCGCGGGGGCGGACGTCGTCACCGGCAACAAGGCGCTGCTGGCCACGCACGGCGCCGAGCTGTTCGAGGCCGCCGATCAGGTCGGCGCCTCCGTCCACTACGAGGCGGCGGTGGCCGGCGCCATCCCGATCATCCGCCCGCTGCGCGACTCGCTCGCCGGCGACCGGGTGCAGCGCATCCTCGCGATCGTGAACGGCACCACCAACTACATCCTCGACCGGATGGATTCCGAGGGTGCCGAGTACGCGGACATCCTCGCCGACGCCCAGCGCGCCGGCTACGCCGAGGCCGACCCCACCGCGGACGTCGAGGGCTTCGACGCCGCCCAGAAGGCCGCCATCCTGGCATCCCTCGCCTTCCACACGACCGTTCCGCTCGACGCCGTGCACCGTGAGGGCATCAGCTCCATCGACCGTTCGATGATGGATGCCGCGCGTCACGCCGGCTATGTCATCAAGCTGCTCGCCGTGTGCGAGCGGCTCGTCGTCGACGGCACCGAGTCGATCTCGGTGCGCGTGTATCCCGCGCTGGTCGATCGCGCGCACCCGCTGGCGAGCGTGCACGGCGCGAACAACGCCGTGTTCGTGCAGGCCGAGGCCGCGGGCGACCTGATGTTCTACGGTGCCGGAGCCGGCGGCGTGCAGACCGCGTCGGCCGTGCTCGGCGACCTCGTCTCGGCCGCCCGCCGCCACGTGGCCGGCGGCATCGGCGTCGGCGAGTCGACGCGCGCGAACCTGCCGATCCTCCCGGTCGGCCGGTCCACGACGCGCTACCAGATCACCCTCGAGGTCGACGACCGTCCGGGTGTGCTGGCGGTCATCGCCGGCATCCTGTCGGACGGGCACGTCTCGATCGCGACCGTGGAACAGACCATCACCGAGACGGGAATCGACGAGGACGGATCGGGCACCGCCCGCCTCGTCATCGGCACCCACAAGGCACTGGAGCAGGACCTCAGCGAGACGGTCGATCGTCTCGCCGCGAGCGACGTCGTCGAGCGCGTCGTCTCGGTCCTGCGCGTGGAAGGAGACTGAAATGGCACACGTGTGGCAGGGCGTCCTGCGCGAGTTCGCGGATCGACTGGGCGTCACCGACGCCTCGACCGTGGTGACGCTGGGGGAGGGCGGCACGCCGCTCATCCCGGCGGCATCGCTGTCGAAGATCACCGGCGCGGATGTCTACATCAAGTTCGAGGGCATGAACCCGACCGGTTCCTTCAAAGACCGCGGCATGACCGTCGCGCTGTCGCGCGCCGTCGAGCACGGCGCGAAGGCGGTCATCTGCGCCTCCACCGGCAACACCTCGGCGTCGGCTGCCGCCTACGCGGCGCACGCCGGCATCACCGCGGCCGTCCTCGTGCCCGAGGGGAAGATCGCGATGGGCAAGCTCAGCCAGGCCGTCGCGCACGACGGGCGCCTCATCCAGGTGCGCGGCAACTTCGACGACTGTCTCGAGATCGCCCGTGAGCTGGCCGAGAACTACCCGGTTCACCTCGTCAACTCGGTCAACCCCGACCGCATCGAGGGGCAGAAGACCGCGGCCTACGAGGTTGTCTCCCAGCTCGGCGACGCGCCCGACTTCCACTTCATCCCGGTCGGCAACGCGGGCAACTACACCGCGTACTCCCGCGGCTACCGCGAAGAGGCCGCCCGCGGCGTCTCCACGCGCGTGCCGCGTATGTTCGGCTTCCAGGCCGAGGGCTCTGCGCCCATCGTGCGCGGTGAGGTCGTCAAGAACCCCGAGACGGTCGCCACGGCGATCCGCATCGGCAACCCGGCATCCTGGGACCTCGCCCTGGAGGCTCGCGACGCGACGGACGGGTGGTTCGGCGCGATCGACGACACCCGCATCCTGGCCGCGCAGAAGCTCCTCGCCGGCACCGTCGGCGTGTTCGTCGAGCCGGCATCGGCGATCAGCGTCGCGGGTCTGCTCGACCGCGCAGAGGCCGGTGTCATCCCGGCCGGCGCCAAGGTCGTCCTCACCGTCACCGGACACGGACTCAAGGACCCGCAGTGGGCCCTGCGCCGCCCGGACGGCACCGACGTCGCACCGACCGTCGTGGACGCCTCGACGAGCGAGGTCGCCTCGGTCCTCGATCTCTCCCGCACCGCATGACGACGGCCTTCGGCGCGGTCCCCGAAGGGCGCTCCGTCGCCGTTCGGGTGCCCGCCACCAGTGCGAATCTGGGGCCGGGCTTCGACACGCTCGGGCTCGCGCTCAGCGTCTACGACGAGCTGACGGTGACAGCGCTGCCCGCGCCGGGCCTGGAGATCTCGGTCACCGGTGAGGGAGCCGACGAGGTGCCCACCGATGCGTCGCATCTGGTGGTGCGCTCGATGGCGTACGCGTTCGAGGCCGTCGGCCGCGAGCTGCCCGGCATCCACCTGTCCGCCCGCAACGTCATCCCGCACGGGCGCGGCATGGGCTCGTCCGGCGCCGCCGTCGTGGCCGGCCTGCTCGCCGCGAAGGGCCTGCTCGCCGGCGAGGTCGACCTCGATGACGCCACGCTGCTGCGTCTGGCGACCGAGCTGGAGGGTCACCCCGACAACGTCGCCCCCGCGCTGTTCGGCGGCCTCACGATCGCGTGGGTGGACGAGCACGGGCCGCAGCACAAGAAGCTGCTCGTGCACCGCGGTGTCGCACCGCTCGTGTTCGTGCCGAACTTCACCATGTCGACCTCGGTCGCGCGTGGTCTGGCGCCCGCGCAGGTACCGCGCGAGGATGCCGTGTTCAACGTGTCGCGATCGGCGCTGCTGATCGCCGCGCTCACCCAGAGCCCTGAGCTGCTGATGGCGGCCACCCAGGACAAGCTGCACCAGTCGTATCGTGCGCAGGCGATGCCGGCGACCGATGCGCTGGTGCAGGCGCTGCGCGCGGAGGGGTTCGCCGCCGTCGTGTCGGGCGCCGGGCCGAGCGTGCTCGTACTGGCGGACGGCCCGGGCAGCAGACTGGATGCCGTCGAGGTCGCACGTCGCGTGGCCGGCGACACCCCGTGGGAGCCGCTTCTTCTCGCCGTCGACGTCCGGGGTGGTACAGTGAGGGACTATACGGAGGGTGCCACGCCGAGAGCGTGAATCTGGCCTCCGTCGCAATTCTGCGAACTATCGCACAACCCCCCGCTGCGCCGTGCGCCGTCGAACAGACGCGGACGAGACGTCGGGTGGGACGACGCCGCTGTGGACGGCGCGACGCGCGATCAGCCATATCCACATGTTTACGAGGGAGAACTCGTGGAGTCCATCTCCGAGATCCAGAACGATGAGGTCACGCGCGACGATGCCGCCGCCGATGTGACCACCGAAGCCACCGAGACCGTCGCCGAGGCGACGGCCGAGGAGAGCCCGGCTGCCGAGGCCGAGGTCGAGGCGGCTGACGAGGCTGAGGCCGAGCCGGTTGCTGAGGCTGAGGCCGACGCGGCGCCGGTTGCTGAGGAGGCGCCTGTTGCTGAGGAGGCGCCTGTTGCTGAGGGGGCGCCGGTTGCTGAGGAGGCGCCTGTTGCTG
>Ga0180219_1002744_pt1 | contig 10287 bp, 11 predicted proteins | sample eDN3rd30CBELigMG_FD_151338 | JGI IMG/M metagenome (GOLD analysis project Ga0180219, IMG submission 151338) | Enriched Miracle-Growth compost microbial communities from Emeryville, California, USA - eDNA 3rd pass 30_C BE-Lig MG (version 2)... ... | reverse complement strand
CAAAGCAAAACCCCCGCCATGTAGAAGCTAGGCGAGGGTTTCTGGGGCCATTGTAATGATGGTCCGTGTGGCTCCGACGGGCGTCGATCCCGTGACCTCACGATTTTCAGTCGTGCGCTCTACCAACTGAGCTACAGAGCCGTGCGGCAGATCTGCCGCATCTAAACGAAAGGCCCTTCGAAAAGGGCCCGTCGCTCGGAGCGACCCTGACGGGACTTGAACCCGCGACCTCCGCCGTGACAGGGCGGCACGCTAACCAGCTGCGCTACAGGGCCATACTTGTGAAATTGTATCGGAAGAGTGACCCCAACGGGATTCGAACCCGTGCTACCGCCGTGAAAGGGCGGCGTCCTAGGCCGCTAAACGATGGGGCCGGATGAATCCTCGCCCTCGCAGGCTTGGTCTCACGCTTGCCGACGCTCAAGCATAAGAGATTCCCGCGCGAATCGCCAATCGGACCGGGGAGTTCACGCGCCCCGGGCGTGTCCGGCCTCGCGCGCCCGCGTGCGTGCGCGTTCGGCAGGCCGTTTCTGCGGGTGCACGGCGCGCTGACCCGCAGAACGTGACGGCCGAAATCGGGGGCGTCGGTTCGGCAGTCAGTCTCTGCAGCCGTTGCGCCGTGGGGCCCGCAGAAAGCGACTGCCGAACAAGAAGAGAGCGACGGCCGAACCTAAGGGGAAGAGCGACGGCCGAACCGAAGGGGAGGAGGGATGCCGCAGCCCGCGCCGCGGCGAAGCTCGCCCCGCGGCATCCCGAACCGCGTCCGCCCGCCGAATCCGCACCTAACGCACACGCCGCGACGGCCGATGGTGTGAAGCAGCCACCGAATTGGGGGGTGGTCGAACCCGGTGTGCTGCGGCATGCCATGCGCGTCGGCCGGCTGCGGTATCCCGAACCGCACCGGCCGACGCGATCACACAACGCGATCAAACGACCCGCGCCGTGCCTCCTTCTCTACGGGGAGGAACGCGCGCATGATGGGGTGTATCCGCGGTCGGCGTTAACACCCGAAGCTGTGAATGCTGTTGCAAATGTGAAAACTGTTGCTACCGTGGAAACGACTGTGCCGTAGCCCGACGCGCGCACAGGGGAGGGAAGCCGGGTGATCGACGACCGATCGACAGACTCCGAAGAGTGCGGGTGCGCACCTTCGGAGCGCGAACGTCGGGCGCTATGGCCTGACCTGAAGACCGTGACGCGGCGCAGTGCGCTGGCGATCGGCATCCTCGGCGTCGCCGCGGCCGGCGTGGTCGCAGCACCCCGCCTTCCGGCGGCGTTCGCCGCCGACTACCCCTCGTGGGACGACGTGCAGCGCGCCAAGGGCAACGAATCGGCGAAGTCGGCCGAGATCAGCAAGATCGAGACCCTGATCGCCAATCTGAAGGCGGCGGCAGCGACCGCGCAGCAGAAGGCCGAAGCCGCCGGTGACGCGTACTTCCAGGCGCAGCAGGACTACCTCGACGCCGCGCGCCGTGCCGACGAGCTGCAGTCGCAGGCCGACAAGCAGGCGAAGAAGGCCGACGAGGCTGCAGACAAGGCCGGCCAGGTGGCCGCCCAGCTCTACCGCTCCGGCGGCGACAACGCGTCGCTCGAGCTCTTCCTCTCCGGTTCGGCGAAGGGCGCCGACGACCTGCTCGCGCGCCTGGGCACGATGGACAAGCTGCTCGACGCCAACCAGAGCGTGTACGCCGAGGCCGTCTCGGCGCGCGACTCGGCACAGAGCCTCAGCGACCAGGCCAAGGCGCAGCGCGAAGAGCGTGACAAGCTGCAGAAGATCGCCGAGCAGAAGATGGTCGAGGCGCAGGATGCCGCGCAGGCCGCCCAGTCGGCGGTCGAGACGCAGGACGCCCACCTCGAAGACCTCGAGGCGCAGTTGGCCGCGCTCCACGACAAGACGAGCAAGACGGTCGCCGACTACAAGAAGGGCGTCGAGGTCCGTCGCCAGCAGGAGATCGCCCGCAAGAAGCGCGAGGCCGAGGCACGCCGCAAGGCGGCGGCAGCAGCGGCCGCGGCGGCCAAGCGGAACAACATCTCATCCGGCGGGGGCTCCTCGAGCGGCGGCGGCGGGGGCGGCTCCGGCTGGGTGCGCCCCAACCACGGCTGGCAGAGCTCAGGCTACGGCTACCGCTCGGTGCAGTGCACAAGTGGCTACTGCTCGAGCAGCTTCCACGAGGGCGTCGACCTCGCCGACAGCTGCAGCAGCAACATCTACGCCGCGCACTCGGGCACCGTCGTGTATGCCGGCTACAACGGCGGTTACGGAAACTACGTGCGCATCGACCACGGCGGCGGCATCGCCACCGGCTACGGGCACATCCGCAACGGCGGCATCTTCGTCGGCTACGGGCAGCACGTCAGCGCCGGTCAGGTGATCGCCAGCGAGGGCAACACCGGCAACTCCTTCGGCTGCCACCTGCACTTCGAGGTGTACGTGAACGGCCGCATCGTGAACCCGATTCCGTTCATGGCCGCGCGCGGAATCTCGGTCTGACTTCTTCCGCAACGAATCAGGGGGTGGATGCCGCGGCATCCACCCCCTGATTCGTTCGGTGTCAGTGGCTCTCGAAGCGCGCGGCGGCCTCGTCGACCAGACGCTCGGCCTCGGCCGCGCTCGCCCACTCGTCGACCTTGACCCACTTGCCCTCTTCGAGGTCCTTGTAGTGCTCGAAGAAGTGCGAGATCTCCTTCTTCGTGTGCTCGGGGATGTCGTCGACGTCCTGGATGTGGGCCCAGCGCGGGTCCTTCGCCAGAACCGCGACGACCTTGTCGTCGCCGCCGGCCTCGTCGGTCATGTGCAGCACGCCGACCGGGCGCACGGTGACGTGCACGCCGGGGAACAGCGTCTGGTCGAGGAGGACCAGCACGTCGAGCGGGTCGCCGTCTTCGCCCAGCGTCTTGTCGAAGAAGCCGTAGTCGGCGGGGTAGCCGAACGACGTGAACAGGATGCGGTCGAGGTGGACGTTGCCGGTCTCGTGGTCGACCTCGTACTTCACGCGGCTGCCGCGCGGGATCTCGATGACGGCGTCGTACGCGCCCATGCTTGTGCTCCTTCGGTGACGGGAATTCCGCGGACCAGCCTAGTCGGGTGGCGTCCGCCCCGCGGCCGGTCGCTGTGCGAGCGCAGCGAGGTCGCTCAGGGACCAGTGTTCCGCGAACCCGGCTACGGTGAGACGGTGGAGCATCGCCCGAGCCTCGACCCCTCCGTCGCGCAGACGCGCTCGGCCGTACGGCAGGCGCTCGCCGAGATCCGGCCCGGCGCGGTCGTCGTCGCTCTCTCGGGCGGCGCCGATTCGCTCGCCCTGGCCGCCGCGACCGCGTTCGAGGCGCCCAAGCGCGGAATGACGCTGATCAGCGCGACCATCGACCACGGCCTGCAGGCAGGATCCGCCGAGGTCGCCGAGACCGCGGCCCGCCAGGCCGAAGAGCTCGGCTTCGACGCCCGCATCGAACGCGTCGAGGTCGACACGGACGGCGGGCCCGAGGCCGCGGCCCGCACCGCGCGCTATGCGGCGCTCGCCCGCGTGGCCCGCGAGGTCGACGCCGCGGCGGTGCTGGTCGCGCACACCCTCGACGACCAGGCCGAGACCGTGCTGCTGGGCCTTGCCCGCGGATCGGGTGCCGGCAGCCTGCAGGGGATGGCCGCGGCATCCACTCTCCAGGGTGTTCCGCTGCTACGGCCGTTGCTCGCGCTGCGGCGCGAGACCACCCGCGCGGCCTGTGCGGCCCAGGGGCTCGAGCCGTGGGACGACCCGCAGAATGCGGACTCCTCTTTTATGCGCGTGCGCGTGCGCGAGCGCGTGCTGCCGGTGTTCGAGGCCGAGCTCGGGCCGGGCATCGCCGAGGCGCTGGCCCGCACGGCCGAGCAGGCGCGCGAAGACGCCGAGGCGTTCGCGGCGATGGTCGACGAGACGATCGAAGACATCGTGGAGCACGCCGAGGCCGGCATCTCGGTGTCGGTGCCGGCGCTGGCGGCGAATCCGGCGGCGCTGCGGCACCGGATCATCCGGCATGTCGTGGCCAGCGAGTTCGGGCAGAGCCTGACCCGCGCGCAGACGCTCGAGGTCGCCCGGCTCGTCACCGACTGGGCGGGACAGGGTCCTCTCGATCTGCCCGGGTGCACGGCGCGCCGGGTCAGGACGCGGATCGTCTTCACCGCGCGCTGAGGCGCGATGCGTACACTCGACGTATGCGTGCGACGGACATCTCCGACCAGATCACGACCACCCTCGTCACCGAAGAGCAGATCCAGGAGAAGCTGCGCGAGATCGCAGCCCAGGTCGCCGCGGACTACGAGGGCAAAGACCTGCTGCTGGTGGGCGTTCTGAAGGGTGCCGTCATGGTGATGGCCGACTTCGCCCGGGCCCTGCCGTACGTCGTGCCGATGGACTGGATGGCCGTCTCGTCCTACGGTAGCGGCACCAAGTCGAGCGGCGTCGTGCAGATCCGCAAGGACCTCGACACCGACCTGCACGACCGGCACGTGCTCATCGTCGAGGACATCATCGATTCCGGACTGACGCTGAGCTGGCTGCTCGAGAACTTCGAGTCGCGCGGAGCGGCCTCGGTCGAGGTCTTCGCCCTGCTGCGCAAGCCCGACGCGGCGAAGGTGCAGGTCGACTGCAAGTACATCGGCTTCGACATCCCGAACGAGTTCGTCATCGGATACGGGCTCGACTATGACGAGCGCTACCGCAACGTGCGCGACGTCGCCGTGCTCGCCCCGCACGTCTACAGCTGAGGTGCTCGGCGGTCCTGGTGTGGCCGGCGGGCCGCCGGTTCGCGCGGCAGTTGCGGGCCGCGGCATCCACTCGTCTTGTTCAACAGTCAGTTCTGACGTGTGCCGCGCCCGCGCGGTTGCAGGTAGTGACTGCTGAACTGGGCACGCGGTGGGCCCCACATGTTCGGCAGTCGGTTCTTACCGGTCGGGCGCGCGGAAGGTTGCAGATAGCGACTGCTGAACACGAGGAGGCCACGCGGGATGCCGCGGGCCGGCGCCGGCGCCGGCGCCGCCGCCCAGCCCGTGCCCCGACGCCGGGCCGCTCGTGCCTCGTCGGCCCCCCGCGCCCCGCTGTACGCCGTGGGCGAATGCACAGACCCGGCAAAGCCGTGCGCGATACCCTGAAACGACAGTCCGCGAGAGGCGGACAGCGACGAAAGGGCTCGGAGGCCGTCTCCGCACCATGGACTTCAAGAAGATCACCCGCAACCCGCTGCTGTATGTCCTGCTGATCGGGGTTCTGCTGATCGTGGGCTTCTCGCTCATCTCCAGCCTCAGCGGCGCGAAGCAGATCACCACCCAGCAGGGCCTGACGCTGCTCAAGGGCGACACCGTCTCCAAGGTCGTCAACACCGACGGCGACCAGCGCGTGGACATGACGCTGTCCGAGGCCTTCGAGGGCTCGACCGAGGTGCAGTTCTACTACGTCGAGGCCCGCGCCGACCAGGTCGTGCAGGCCATCGACTCCGCGACGCCCAAGGACGGGTTCAACGACGCCGTGCCGCAGACGACGTGGTTCGACAGCTTCCTCTCGCTGATGCTGCCCATGCTGCTGCTGGGCGTGCTGTTCTGGATCCTGCTGGCATCCGCCAACGGTGGCGGCGGCAAGGTCATGCAGTTCGGCAAGTCGCGCGCGAAACTCGTGTCGAAGGAATCGCCCACCGTCACGTTCGCCGATGTCGCCGGCGCTGACGAGGCGATCGAAGAGCTGCATGAGATCAAGGACTTCCTGAAGGACCCGGCCAAGTTCCAGGCCGTGGGCGCCCGCATTCCGAAGGGCGTGCTGCTGTACGGCCCTCCCGGAACCGGCAAGACCCTGCTCGCGCGCGCCGTCGCCGGCGAGGCGGGAGTGCCGTTCTACTCGATCTCGGGTTCGGACTTCGTCGAGATGTTCGTCGGCGTCGGCGCGAGCCGTGTGCGCGACCTGTTCAACCAGGCCAAGGAGAACTCGCCGTCGATCATCTTCATCGATGAGATCGACGCCGTCGGCCGCCACCGCGGCGCCGGCATGGGCGGCGGGCACGACGAGCGCGAGCAGACGCTGAACCAGATGCTCGTCGAGATGGACGGCTTCGACCCCAAGGTCAACGTCATCGTCATCGCGGCGACCAACCGCCCCGACATCCTCGACCCGGCGCTGCTGCGCCCGGGCCGCTTCGACCGCCAGATCGGCGTGGACGCCCCCGACATGCAGGGTCGCCTGAAGATCCTGCAGGTGCACGGCCGTGGCAAGCCGCTCGCCGACGGCGTCGACCTCGAGGTCGTCGCCCGCAAGACGCCGGGCTTCACCGGCGCCGACCTGGCCAACGTCCTGAACGAGGCGGCCCTGCTGACCGCTCGTAGCAACGCGCAGCTGATCGACAACCGCGCGCTCGACGAGGCCATCGACCGCGTCATCGCCGGCCCCCAGCGGCGCACCCGCGTCATGAAGGACAAGGAGAAGCTCATCACCGCGTACCACGAGGGCGGCCACGCCCTCACCGCCGCGGCGCTGAACCACTCCGACCCGGTCACGAAGATCACGATCCTGCCGCGCGGCAAGGCCCTCGGCTACACCATGGTGATGCCGCTCGAAGACAAGTACTCGATCACCCGCAACGAGCTGCAGGACCAGCTCGCCTGGGCGATGGGAGGCCGCGTCGCCGAGGAGATCGTGTTCCACGACCCCACCAGCGGCGCCGCGAACGACATCGAGAAGGCCACCGACATCGCCCGCAAGATGGTCACCGAGTACGGCATGACCAGCGCGATCGGTCCGGTCAAGCTCGGCCAGTCGTCGGGCGAGGTCTTCATGGGCCGCGACATGGGTCACGGCCGCGACTTCTCCGACTCGCTCGCTGAGGCCGTCGACGAGCAGATGCGCGATCTGCTCGAGCAGGCGCACAACGAGGCCTACGAGGTGCTCAACGCCAACCGCGACATCCTCGACAAGCTGGCCCTCGCGCTGCTCGAGAAGGAGACGCTCGACCACACCGAGATCGCCGAGATCTTCACCGACGTGAAGAAGCTGCCCGAGCGCCCGCAGTGGCTCTCCAGCGACGAGCGTCCGGTGTCGGCGCTGCCTCCGGTCGAGATGCCGCGCCGCGGTGATGTCGGGGTCGCGGCATCCGTCGAATCCGAGTCCGCCGAGAAGGCGCACCGCCGCCGCCCGAGCCTGCCGCCCCGCCCCGCGACGGCGTAGGAGCGCGTCCATGGCCGTGGACCGTGAGCGCGTCCGCACGCTCGTGCGGGAGCTTCTCGTCGCCATCGGCGAAGAGCCCGAACGGCCGGGTCTGCGGCAGACGCCGCAGCGGGTGGCCGACGCGTACGCCGACTTCTTCTCGGGAGTGGGGGAGGATGCCGCCGCCCCCCTCGCACGCACGATCTCGGTGTCGCACGGGCCGGCGCCCGACACCGTGCCCTCGGGCGCGGTGATGCTGCGCGACATCCGCTTCCGCTCCATGTGCGAGCACCACCTGCTGCCGTTCGCCGGCCGTGCGCACATCGCGTACCTGCCCGGCGAGCAGGTGGTCGGGCTGGGCGCGCTGCCGAAGGTGGTGGACGTGCTCGCCGCACGCCCGCAGGTGCAGGAGCGGCTGGGCGAGCAGATCGCCGACACCATCGCCGGCGCGCTCGACTGCCGGGGCGTGCTGGTCGTGCTCGACGCCGTGCACCAGTGCGTGACGATGCGCGGCGGCAAGCAGACTGACGCGTCGACCGTGACGATCGCCGCGCGCGGCGAGTACACCGAGCCGGCCGCTCGCGCCGAGATCATCGCCCTGATCGGCAAGGAGAGCGCATGACCGTCATCATGGGTGCCGTGAACGTCACGCCCGACTCGTTCAGCGACGGCGGCCGGTACCTGCAGACCGACGCGGCCATCGAGCACGGGCTGGCGCTGCGCGCCGACGGCGCCGACATCCTCGACATCGGCGGAGAGTCCACGCGCCCCGGCGCCGCGCGCATCGACCCGTCCGAAGAGCAGCGGCGGGTGCTGCCGGTGATCCGCGAGCTGGCCGCCGCGGGCGCCGTGATCAGCGTCGACACCATGCACGCCTCCACGGCCGCCGCATCGGTCGAAGCCGGGGCATCCATCATCAACGACGTCGCCGGCGGACTCGCCGACCCCGACATGCTGCGGGTCGCGGCCGACCTCGAGGCCGAGATCATCATCAGCCATTGGCGCGGACACTCCGACGACATGTATGCGCAGGCGGTCTACGACGATGTGGCGAAGGATGTCGCGAGCGAGCTCGTCGACCGGATCGACGCGGCGGCCGCCGCGGGCATCCCGCCGGCGCGGATCATCCTCGACCCGGGCATCGGCTTCGCCAAGCGCGGGGCGCAGAACTGGGAGATGCTGCGCGGCCTGGACGCCCTGGTCGGCCTCGGTCCGCGCGTGCTGATCGGCACGAGCCGCAAGCGATTCCTCGCCGACCTGCTCGAGGAGGGCGACGCCGGCGAAGCGACCGAGCGGCGCCGCGACCTGGCGACCGCGGTGGCCAGCGTGCTCGGCGCGCAGGCCGGGGTCTGGGGCGTGCGCGTGCACGATGTGGCGGCGACCCGCGACGCGCTGCGGGTATGGGAGGCCTGGAGGGGCTGATGACCGACGCACTCGACGAGATCACGCTGCACGGGCTGCGGGCCTTCGGGTATCACGGGGTCTTTCCGCACGAGCGGCGTGAGGGGCAGATCTTCGTGGTCGATGTGACGCTGCGCACCGATACTCGGGCGGCCGCGGCATCCGACGATCTTCTCGACACCGTGCACTACGGGGAGGTCGCCGAAGCGGTCACCTCCCTCGTCACGGGCGAACCCGTCGACCTCATCGAGACGCTCGCCGGGCGCATCGCCGACGCGCTGCTGGGCTTCGCCGGCGTGCACGAGGTCGTCGTCACCGTGCACAAGCCCGACGCCCCGATCACCGTGCCGTTCGACGACGTGACGCTGACCATCACCCGGAGGCGCGCATGAACCGCCGCCTCGCCCAGGGGTTCACCCCGCGCCCGATCGGGACGCCCGTCGTCATCGCGCTCGGCGCCAACCTCGGCGACCGCGAAGCAACGCTGCAGGCGGCCGTCGATGAGCTGCGCGCGCTGCCGCTGACCGCCGATGTGCGTGTGGCTGCGCCGATCACCTCGATCGCGGTCAAGCCGGAGGGGGTGGATGCCGCGGCCCCCCGCTACCTCAACACGGTGGCGACGCTCACGACCCGCCTCGCGCCCTGCGTGCTGCTGGACGCCCTGCATGACATCGAGAACCGGCACGGACGCGTGCGCACCGAGCGCTGGGGCGACCGCACGCTCGACCTCGACATCATCGCCTACGGGGACGTGCGCAGCACCGACCCCGATCTGACCCTGCCGCACCCGCGGGCGGCCGAACGCGCCTTCGTGCTCGACCCCTGGCTCGCGCTCGATCCCGACGCCGAACTGCCGGGGCTCGGCCCGGTGTCGGTGCTGCGCGAGAGGCTGGGTGCATGAAGCGCACGGGGCCTGCATCGCTCATCGTCGCCGCCGTCCTCGGCGCGGGCGCCGGCTACCTGTTCGACCAGCTGCTGACCTCGGCGGGGCGGCCGACGTTCACCCCGCAGCTGTCGCTGCCGGTGCTGCTGCTGGCGCTCGGCGTGATCGTCGTGCTACTGGCGTTGCCGATCCGCCGGGCGACGCAGGGCACGGCCGACGCGCCGGTCAACCCGTTCCATGCCGTGCGCATCGCGATGCTCGCGAAGGCGTCGAGCCTGGTGGGCGCCGTTTTCACCGGGGTCTCGGTGGGGCTCATCCTGTTTCTTCTGACCCGTCCCGCCGAGCCCTCGGTAGGCTCGTTGAGCGCGCTGATCGGCACCGCGGTCTGTGCGGTGCTGCTGCTGGTGGGCGGCCTGATCGCCGAGCACCTGTGCACGATCCGGAAGGACGACGATGACAAGCATCCCGGAGCCGGGAACGGGGCCGGAGGAGCCGGCGACGCCGGCGCCGACGACGCCGACGGGCACTACGCCGCCCACTGAGGGGGCCGGGGCGCCGGTGGAGGCTGCGGCCGAGCCCGCCGTTGCCGAGGGCGGCGCTGCGGGCACCGAGCCGGGGGCCGCCGAGGCAGCCGAGCCGGGAGCCGAGGCCGCCGAGCCGGGAGCCGAGGCCGCCGAGTCGGAGGCCGCGGAACGCGCCGTCCTCGACGCGAAGACGTTCGACCACGTGCTCGAGCCGCGCAGCGAGAACCGCCTGCCGCTCGGCGACGGCACCTGGCATCAGCTCGCGCGCGCCTATGTCTGGGTGCGGCTCATCTCGCTGACCGCCCTGTTCGTCGTGGTGCTG
>Ga0180219_1002743_pt1 | contig 10288 bp, 9 predicted proteins | sample eDN3rd30CBELigMG_FD_151338 | JGI IMG/M metagenome (GOLD analysis project Ga0180219, IMG submission 151338) | Enriched Miracle-Growth compost microbial communities from Emeryville, California, USA - eDNA 3rd pass 30_C BE-Lig MG (version 2)... ... | reverse complement strand
CGCCCCAGACATGGGAGGCACCCCCGACCACCGCCATGAACAGGTATTCGATGCCGTAGTTCAGGCCGAAGGGGCTGGGGCTCACGGCGCGCTGCAGGTGCGCATAGAGCCAGCCCGATACGCAGGCCAGCAGCGCGGCGTAGATGAAGATCACGATCTTGTAGCGCGACGTATCGACGCCGAACGATTCCGCCATGCCGGCGCCGTTGCGCAAGGCGCGGATGGCGCGGCCAGGCCGGGAGTCGAGCAGGTTCCGGGTAGCCCACACCGCCAGCAGCAACAGTACCCAGATCAGGTAATAGATATGCCGGCCGCTGGCCAGGGACACGCCGAACAGGTGTATGGGTTCGAGGCCCGCGATGCCGTCGTGCTTGCCCAGGCTGTCCAGGTTGCCGAACAGGAAGTACAGCGACAGGCACCAGGCGATGGTGCCCAGCGGCAGGTAATGGCCCGACAGCCTGAGCGTGATCGCGCCCAGCGCATACGCCACCACCGCCGTGATCGCCAGCCCGGCCAGCAGCGCCAGCCACGGCGACCAATGCTGCGTGGTCGTCAGCCAGGCCGTGGCATAGGCGCCGATGCCGACGAACGCCGCCTGCCCGAACGACGTCAGGCCGCCGACCCCGGTCAGCAGCACGAGGCCGAGCACGACCAGGCTGGCCAGGCCGATGTAATTGAGCTGGGTGATCCAGAACTCGGGCGTGGCCGGCCACAGGGGCAGGAGGGCCAGCGCCAGCAGGAAAGCGGCAAGCAGCAGGCGGTTCTTCATGGCCTTACTCCTCGTCCCCGGTGTGATGGCTCGACAGCGAACGCCACAGCAGCACGGGGATGATGAGCGTGAAGACGATCACTTCCTTGTACGCGCTGGCCCAGAACGAGGCGAAGGATTCGATCAGCCCGACCAGCAGCGCGCCGATCGCCGCCGCCGGATAGCTGGACAGGCCGCCGATGATGGCGGCCACGAAACCCTTCAGGCCGATGATGAAGCCCGTGTCGTAGTAGATGGTCGTCACCGGCGCGATCAGCATGCCCGAGAGCGCCCCGATCAACGCCGCCAGGCCGAACGTCAGGCTGCCCGACATGCTGGTGCTGATGCCCACCAGGCGGGCGCCGCGCCGGTTCACGGCCGTGGCGCGCAGTGCCTTTCCGTAGAGCGTGCGGCCGAAGAACAGCCACAGCGCCAGGATCAGCACCAGGCAGGTCCCGACCACGAAAAGACTCTGTCCCGACCACGCCCCCAGGCCGAAATCGATCGAGCCGTCCACGAAGGCCGGCGTGCGCCAGCCTTCCGCGCCGAAGAACACCAGCGCGATGCCGGTCAGGGCGAAGTGCACCGCCACCGAGACGATCAGCAAGACGAGCACCGACGCCTCGGCCAGCGGCTGGTAGGCGATGCGGTACAGCATGGGACCCAGCGGCACGACCAGCGCCAGCGCCATCAGCACATTGACCCAGAGCGGCGCGTCGGCGCCGGCGAGCCGCGAGGTCAGCCAGAGCAGCAGGAGCGGCAGCGCCACGCAGGCCAGCAGCGTCCTGGGCAGGCCGCCCCAGAGCCGCGTGCGCCAGGCGTGCACCAGCTCCATGAGCAACACGGCGACGCCGGCCAGCACCAGCAGCAAGGCCGTGCCGGGCGTGCGGCCATTGACCAGCATGGCCAGCGTGAGCGCGCCGTAGGCAACGAACTCGCCTTGTGGAATGAAGATCACGCGGGTCACGGCGAACACCAGCACCAGCGCCAGCCCGAGCAGGGCATAGATGGCGCCGTTGACGATGCCGTCTTGCATCAGGATCAGCGCGATTGAGAAATCCATCGGGAAGCTACCGCCGTACAGGAAGTCCGGGCCGGGTGCGCGGCGCTCCGCATACGACACACCGGCCCTGGGGCCGGTGTGTCTTGGCCGCGGATCCGCCGCCGCGCCGGAAGGCAGGGGCGCGGACCGCCGGAGGAAAGATTGGAGTTTACAGGTCGGGCTGGTACACCCACTTGCCGTTCTCGACCTTGACCATGACGCGCGAACGCTGGTCGAAGCCGGCGTGGTCGGTGGGGCTCATGTTGAATACGCCCTGCGAGGCGGCGACATTCTTCAGGCCTTCGAGCGCGTCGCGCAGCGCCCGCGGAATTCCGGCGTGCCGGGCTTGGCGCCGGTCTTGAGGGCGACGGGCACGGCCGCCGCGATCAGTTGGCCGGCGTCCCACATATGGCCGCCGAACGTGTTGGTGGAGCCGGCGCCATGGGCTTTCTCGTAGGCGGTCGTATAGGCCATGGCGGACTTCTTGACCGGGTTGCTGTCGGGCAACTGCGCGGCCACCAGCAGCGGGCCGGCGGGCAGCAGCATGCCGTCGCAATCCTTGCCGCAGACACGCAGCACGTCGTTGTTGGCCGCGCCATGGGTCTGGTAGAGGGTGCCGCGGTAGCCGCGCGCCTTCAGTTCCTTCTGGGGCAGCGCGGAAGGCGTGCCGGCGCCGGCGATCAGGATCGCGTCGGGCTTGGCGCCGACCAGCTTCAGGACCTGGCCGGTCACGCTGGTATCGGTGCGCGAGTACTTCTCGGTCGCGGTGAGCTGGATGCCCTTGGCGCCGGCCGCCTGCCGGATTTCCTGCAGCCAGCTATCGCCATAGGCGTCGGCGAAGCCGATGAAGCCCAGGGTCTTGACGCCCTGCTTGGCCATGGCGTCGGCCAGCGCGGAAGCCATCAGCGCATCGTTCTGCGGCGTCTTGAAGATCCAGCGGCGCTTGTCGTCGACGGGCTCGACGATCTTGGCGCTGGCGGCCACGCTGATCATGGGCACCTTGGACTCGGCGGCCACGTCGACCATGGCCAGCGATCCGGGCGTCACCGATGTGCCGACGACCACGTCGACATTGTCTTCGGAGATCAGCTTGCGGGTGTTGCGCACGGCCGCGGTGGTGTCGGTGGCGTCGTCCAGCACGATGTACTGGATTTTCTGCCCGGCCACCTCGGCCGGCAGCAGCGAGACCGTGTTGCGCTCGGGGATGCCGAGCGAGGCGGCGGGACCGGTGCTGGCGACCGTGATGCCGACCTTGACCTGCGCGACGGCGGCCAGCGGCACGGCCAGCGCGACGGCGGCCAGCAGAGTGCGGCTCTTGAGCTTGCGACCCATCATTGTTGTCTCCTGTAGAGGCCGGGGCGGCCGGCGCCGGCCCGTGGACGGGGCCGGATCAAAGTTATACAGAAAAAAATATTATATGAGCAAAAGCGTATCAAATAGCCCGGGAGAATCGTGCCGGACGGCATTCCGGCCCTGTCAATCGAACGCATTTGTTAATCGCGAATTTATACCCGGAAAGGCGCACGCCGTCTGCTCGGGAATTCCCTGGCGGCGGCCCGGCCCCGGCCCGCAAACTCGATTAACATGGAGGAAATCCGCCAGCGCCGCGCAGAACCTTTTCCGGGCGCGGCCATCCAAGCCCAACCATGCAAAAAGTACGCAAAACCGAAGCCGAATGGCGCGCCCAGTTGTCCCCGGACGAATATGCCGTCACCCGCCAGAAAGCCACCGAGCGCGCCTTCACGGGCCGCTACTGGGACACCGCCGCGCCCGGCATCTACCGCTGCGTGGCCTGCGGCACGCCCCTGTTCGCGTCGGACACCAAGTTCGAGGCCGGCTGCGGCTGGCCCAGTTATTTCGAGCCGCTGGACCCCGCCAACGTCCGCGAGGAAACCGACACCAGCCACGGCATGGTGCGCACCGAGATCCTGTGCAACGTCTGCGATTCGCACCTGGGCCACGTCTTCCCGGACGGCCCCCCGCCGACCGGCCTGCGCTATTGCATCAACTCGCTTTCGCTGAAGTTCGAGCCCGCCGAATGAAGAAATTCCTCTTCGACCTGTTCCCGCTGATCCTGTTCTTCGCGGCCTACCGGTATGCCGACATCTACACGGCGACCGCGGTGGCGATGACGGCGGCGGTCGTGCAGATCCTCTGGCTGCGTGTCACCGGCAAGCCGATCGAAGGCATGCACTGGATCAACCTGGGCGTGATCGTGGTCTTCGGCGGCGCGACCCTGCTGCTGCACGACGACGCCTTCATCAAATGGAAGCCCACCGTGCTGTACTGGCTGTTCGGCGGCGTGCTGCTGGGCTCGCGCTGGATCCTCGGGCGCAATCTCATGCGCAAGCTGCTGGCCTCCAAGATCGAGATGCCGGAACAGGTGTGGGACCGGCTCAACGCCAGTTGGGCGTTCTTCTTCCTCGCGGCCGGCACCCTGAACCTGTTCGTGGCCTTTTCCGGGCGGTTCACGGAATCCCAGTGGGTCGACTTCAAGGTATTCGGCCTGATGGGCCTGATGATCGCCTTCGTGATCGTCCAGTCGCTATGGCTGGGCCGCCACATGCAGCAGCCCGAAGTCGAAGACGCCTCGCGCATCGAACCACCGTCCGACCGCCGCTGAGCCGCCATGACCGAAGACCGCATCGCGCTCATCCGCGCCCGCCTGGCCGCGCTCTCGCCGCTGGAGCTGGACATCCAGGACGAATCCCATCTGCACGCCGGACATGCCGGCAGCCAGGGCGGCGCCGGCCACTATCGCGTACGCATCGTCGCCGCCGACTTCGCCGGCTTGAGCCCCGTGGCGCGCCATCGCCTGGTGTATGATCGATTGAGCGATTTGATTCCTCATACGATCCATGCGCTGGCACTGGATACACAAACCCCTCCGAAAGGAAATCCATGAAACGACTCTACCTGCTGGCGGCTGCCTGCGCAATCGCCGCACCGGTTCACGCCCAGAATGTAGCCACCGTCAACGGCAAGCCGATCACCCAGAAGAACCTGGACCAGTTCGTCCAACTGCTGGTGACCCAGGGCGCAACCGATTCGCCGCAACTGCGCGAGCAGGTCAAGCAGGAAATGATCAATCGCCAGGTGTTCGTCCAGGCGGCGGAGGCCGGCGGCATCGCCAAGCGGCCCGCGGTGCAGACGGAAATCGACCTGGCCCGCCAGGGCATCCTGGTGCGCGCCCTGATGGCCGACTACCTGAAGAAGCACCCCATCGGCGACAAGGAAATCCAGGCCGAGTACGACAAGGTCAAGCAGGCACAGGCCGGCAAGCAGGAATACAAGGTGCGCCACATCCTGGTGCAGGACGAAAAGACCGCCAACGATCTGCTGGCGCAGATCAACGGCAAGAAGGCCAAGTTCGAAGACCTGGCCAAGAAGAACTCCAAGGATCCCGGCAGCGCCGAGCAAGGCGGCGACCTGGGCTGGGCGCCTCCCACCAACTACGTCCAGCCGTTCGCGCAGGCGGTCACCCAGCTCAAGAAGGGCGAGATCGTCGCCAAGCCGGTGCAGACCCAGTTCGGCTGGCACATCATCCAGGTCGAGGACACCCGTCCCGTGCAGTTCCCGCCGATCGACCAGGTTCGTCCCCAACTCGAGGAAATGCTGCGCCAGCAGGAACTGGGCAAGTACCAGGAAGAACTGCGCAGCAAGGCCAAGATCCAGTAAGGGTCCCGCCCCCTTCCCGTCCCGGCCCCTTGCGGGCCGGGCGATTCACTCCACGCCCAGCAGCTTGCGCAGGCCGGCCTCGTCCAGCACCGGCACGCCCAGTTCTTCCGCCTTGGCCAGCTTGCTGCCGGCCTCTTCGCCGGCCACCACATAGGCCGTCTTGCGGGAAACCGAACCGCTCACCTTGCCGCCGGCCGCCAGGATATGGCGGGTGGCCTCGTCGCGCGTCCAGGTCGGCATGGTCCCGGTCAGCACCAGCGTTCTGCCGGCCAGGCTGTCGCCCTGGGCCGCCGCCTCGGCGACGGGATGCACGCCCTGGCGGGCGAGCGCCTCGATGATTTCCCGGTTGTGGGGCTCCAGGAAAAAGCGCCGGATCGATCCGGCCACGACCGGACCGACGTCGGGCGCGCCCAGCAGCGCGTCCTCGTCGGCCCGCATGATGGCGTCGATCGACCCGAAATGGCGCGCCACGTCGCGCGCCGTGGTCTCGCCGACATGGCGTATGCCCAGCGCGAACAGCAATCGGCCCAGCGCGGGACTGCGCGCCTTCTCGATCGCGGCCACCAGGTTCTCGGCCGACTTGCGTCCCATGCGCGAATATTCGGCCAGTTCCTCCACGGTCAGGCCGTACAGGTCGGCGAGCGAGCGTACGCGGCCGCTGTCGACCAGTTGGTCCACCAGTTTCTCGCCCAGCCCCTCGATGTCCAGCGCCTTGCGGCCCGCCGCGTGCAGCAGCGTCTGCTTGCGCTGCGCGGCGCAGAACAGCCCTCCGGTGCAGCGCGCGATGGCTTCGTCTTCCAGGCGCTCGATGGCGGAGCCGCAGACCGGACAGGCGCTCACCATGACGAACTCGCGGGCGTCGGCCGGCCGCTTGTCCAGCAGCGGCCCCACGACTTCCGGAATGACGTCGCCGGCGCGCCGCACGATCACCGTGTCGCCGATGCGCACGTCCTTGCGGCGGATCTCGTCTTCGTTGTGCAGCGTCGCGTTGGTGACCGTCACCCCGCCCACGAATACCGCCTGCAGCCGGGCGACCGGCGTGATCGCTCCCGTGCGCCCGACCTGGACTTCGATGTCCAGCAGCCGGGTGGTGGCCTCCTCGGCCGGGAACTTGTGCGCCAGCGCATAGCGCGGCGCCCGCGCCACGAACCCCAGCACCTTCTGGGCCGGCAGCGAGTCGACCCGGTAGACCACGCCGTCGATGTCGTAGGCCAGGCCGGCGCGCAACTCCCCCACCTTGCCGTAGAAATCCAGCAACCCTTCGGCGCCGCGCACGATGCCGCGGCGAGGATTGACCGGCAGGCCCAGTTCATGGAACCAGGCGATCATTTCGGCATGGCTGTCATGGGGCAGCACCACCGCGCGCCGGGTGCCCGCGGGCACGGCCTCCGCGAACACCTCGGACTGGGCCGGCAATTCGCCGACCTCGCCCCAGCCGTACGCGAAGAAACGCAGCGGGCGCTGCGCGGTGATCCGGGGATCGAGCTGGCGCAGGCTGCCCGCCGCGGCATTGCGCGGATTGACAAAGATTTTCTCGCCGCGCTCCTGCTGGGCGGCGTTCAGGCGCTCGAAATCGCGCCGGTTCATGAGCACCTCGCCGCGCACCTCCAGCACGCCCGGCACCTTGCCGTGCAGCCTCAAGGGAACCGAACGGAGGGTGCGGATATTGCTGGTGACGTCCTCGCCGGTGCGCCCGTCGCCGCGCGTGGCGGCCTGCGCCAGGCGGCCGTCCTCGTAGCGCAGGCTGATGGCCAGGCCGTCGAGCTTGAGGTCGGCGAAATACTCGACAGCCTCGTCCGGGGCCAGCAGGCCGGCGTCGCGCAACGTGTCGGACACCCGCTTGTCGAAAGCCCGGACTTCGTCGGGATCGAACGCGTTGCCCAGCGACAGCATGGGAATCGCGTGCTGCACGCTGCCGAAGGCGGCCAACGGCCCCGCGCCCACGCGCTGGGTGGGGGAATCGGGCGTGACGAGTTCGGGATGCGCCGTCTCGATCTCGACCAGTTGGCGCATCAGGCGATCGTACTCGGCATCCGATATCACCGGATCGTCGAGCACGTAATAACGGTGGTTGTGGCGGTCGATCTCGGCGCGCAGCTGCGCCGCGACTTGTTCGGGCGCACCGGGCCCGGGTCCTGCTGCGGTCATGAAAATACCCTGCAGGCGCGCGGACTGCCGGCCTGCAATCCTGCCTGCTCGAGCTGGGTATAGAGCACCTGCAGGCGCTCGTCGATCACGGTCTCGGCGCCTTCGTGCAGCGGCTTGCCCTGGTCGTCGACCAGGTCCGCGCGCAGGCGCGAAGCCAGGTCGCGGCCCACCTGCACCATGCGGCCGAAGGCCTGGCTGTCCGGCGGGCTGCACGGCACGTCGAGCACCAGGTTCAGGCGTTCGACGCCGACCTGGCTGGGTTCGAACGGCGCGCCGTCGCCGCGCGAAAGCGTGAAGCGCGGCACGCCGGAATCGGACATCCAGGCCAGGCGCGGGCCGTCGGGCACGAACCCCATGTCGCAGGCCAGCCCGTAGACGTCGGCGGCCGGCCGGCCGCCGACGGCCAGCAGTAGGGTCAGGCCGACCTGGGTATCCAGGGCCGCGCAGGTATCGTCCAGCCGCGCCGCCTGCTCCAGGACGGCCTGCTGGTCCGGCCCTTCGATGGCGGCGTCGAAGCGTTCGGCCAGGTCCTGCGCCCGCGCCCAGGCCTGCGACCATTCGATGGCGGTCAAGGGCCCGCTGCGGTTGGCCAGCAGCACGGCGATCTGCAGCGAGGCATAGGATTCGCCCGGGCGCAGTCGCGCGCGATGCCGGCTCTGATCGGTTTCGGCGAATACCCGCAAGGGTTTGCGCCCCACCTGCCGCAGCGTCGGGACCACGGACAGCAGTTCGCTGCCGGACACGGGGGAAGCGAATGCGACATCGATGACGACTTCGCAGGCCGGGTCGGCTTCGTCGGCATCGTCCCCGGCATCGGCGCGCGGATCGTCGCGTACGGCGTGCTCGCCGCCGGCCGCCTCGCCCGGCGGCATGCCGGACATGACGGGCTCGCGCCGGAACACGCCCGGAGTCGAGACGGAGCCCAGCAATGGATCGTGCTCGCTGGCGGGGAAATGTTCCTGCATGCGCCGGCGCACCCTGCGATCCTGCCACCAGTTGAATCCCAGCACCAGCAGGATCAGCAAAATCCCCAGGACGATCAATCCGATCTGCAAATCACTCATGTTTCACTCCGCTTGCGTTGCGGACAGGCATCCGGATCATGCGGCTTCCGCCGCAAGCTGCACGGCGGAATCGATATCCACCGCCACGATACGCGAAACGCCCTGTTCCTGCATGGTCACGCCGATCAACTGGCGAGCCATCTGCATGGCGATCTTGTTGTGCGAGATGAACAGGAACTGGGTCTGCTCGCTCATGCTGCCGACCAGGTTGGCGTAGCGTTCGGTGTTGGCGTCGTCCAGCGGCGCATCGACCTCGTCGAGCAGGCAGAACGGCGCGGGGTTGAGCTTGAAGAGGGCGAACACCAGCGCGGTCGCCGTCAGGGCCTTCTCGCCGCCCGACAGCAGGTGGATGGTGCTGTTGCGCTTGCCCGGGGGCTGCGCCATGACCTGTACCCCGGCATCGAGGATTTCCTCGCCGGTCATGACCAGGCGCGCCTCGCCGCCGCCGAACAGCCGCGGGAACAGTTCGCCGAAATGGCCATTGACCGTATCGAAGGTTTCCTGCAGCAATTGGCGGGTCTCGCGATCGATCTTGCGGATCGCGTCTTCCAGTGTTTCGATGGCGGTCAGCAGGTCCTGGTGCTGGGCATCCAGGAAACCCTTGCGCTCGCGCGCGGCGCTCAGTTCGTCCAGGGCCGCCAGGTTGACGGAACCCAGCGAGTCGACCTGGTGCGAAATGCGCTGCACTTCGGATTGCAACCAGTTGGCGCGCTGCCAGGTCTCGGGCTGGGCGGCCAGTTCCTGCGCCAGTTGCTCGCGGTCGACCTGCCGCTCGTCGAGTTGCTCGGTGTACTGTTCCTGGGACAGGCGCGCGGCCTGCTCCTGCAACTGCAATTCGGTGATGCGGGCGCGCCGGGGCTCCAGCGACCGCTCCAATTGCATGCGGGCTTCGTCGGCTTCCCGCAGTTGCGCCGCCAGCGTATCGAGCTCGATACGGACACGGCCCAGGGCGTCTTCGCGCTCGGCCCGCAATTCCAGGGCGTCCTGCAAGCCGGCCTGGGACGCGGTGGCGTCCAGGGACGCCAGATCGGTTTCCAGTTGCTCGCGCTCGACCGTGGCGCGCCGGATCTGCTCGCCGGCCAACTGGAGGTTGCGCTGCAATTCGGTCATGCGCGCGGCCAGGCCGCGTTCGGCGAATTCCGCTTCCTGGGCGGCGCGCTCCAGGTCGCGCAGGCGGGTCCGCGCGGCCTCGGCCTGGGCGGCCAGCGTTTCGCCGGCGATCTCGGCGTCGGCGAACGCTGATTGATGCTCGGCCAGTTCGGCGTCCAGGGTTTCGAAACGGGCTTCGGCTTCTTCGCGGGTCGCGGCGAGCTCCTCCTGTTGCGCCGCGATCTCGGCCAGGTCTTCGTGCAGCCGCGCCGCGCGCTCGCCGGATTGCTCGGCCTGCTGCTGCAGGCGCGAATGCTCCAGCTGGATGTCGTGCAGGCGCCGGGTGACTTCCGCGACACGCTGCCGGGCCGGCCCCAGGGCTTGCGACACCTGCTGCCAGGCGGCTTCGCTGCGCGCCACGGCCGCGCGCGACTGGTCGGCGATGAGCTGGGCGGCCTTGATCTCGCGCTGCAGGTTCTCGATCTCCTGCTGGCGGGCCAGCAGGCCGGCCTGCTCGGA
>Ga0180219_1002738_pt1 | contig 10304 bp, 8 predicted proteins | sample eDN3rd30CBELigMG_FD_151338 | JGI IMG/M metagenome (GOLD analysis project Ga0180219, IMG submission 151338) | Enriched Miracle-Growth compost microbial communities from Emeryville, California, USA - eDNA 3rd pass 30_C BE-Lig MG (version 2)... ... | reverse complement strand
TCGCGACGTGCTCGAAATGCGCCGCCGCGACCGCCGCCGGACCTGGGGACTGTGGGGCGATTTCATTCCCGTCGTCGACCGCGACCTGCGGCTTGAGATCGACGAGCGGACCTTGGCCGACGGCACGATCCGCACCGAGGTCGACATCGACGCGGTGAAACGCGCCGCGGCGGAGCTGCGCGCCAAGGGCGCCGAAGCCATCGCGATCGTCTTCATCAATGCCTATGCCAATCCCGCCAACGAGCTGAAGGCGCTCGCTGCGGTGTCCGAAGTCTGGCCCAACGAAAATGTCGCCTGTTCGTCGCAGATCCTGCCGGAGATCCGCGAGTTCGAACGAACCTCAACGACGGCACTGAACGCCTATCTGCAGCCGGTGGTCGGCGATTATCTCGCCAAGCTCGATCTGGCCTTGCGGTCGGAAGATTTCGGCGGCCGCTTTCATATCGTGCAATCGAACGGTGGCGTGATGTCGACGGCGATGGCGCGACGTCTGCCGGTACGCACCGCGCTCTCGGGTCCTGCCGCCGGCGTGATCGCGGCGGCGGAAATCGCGCGCGTCGCCGGCTTCCCCAATGTCATCACCGGCGATCTCGGCGGCACGTCCTTCGACGTGTCGCTCGTCGTCGATGGCAAGACCTCGCTCGCCGCGCAGACGACGATCGATTTCGGCCTCGTCGTGCGCACGCCGATGATCGAGATCACCACCATCGGCGCCGGCGGCGGCTCCATCGCTCACGTCGATGTGGGCGGCCTGCTGCAGGTCGGCCCGGAGAGCGCCGGCTCGCGGCCGGGACCGGTGTGCTACGGGCAAGGCAATACGCGGCCGACACTGACGGACGCGAATGTCGTTCTCGGCCGCATCAATGCGGCGAACCCGATCGGCGGCCAGCTCAAGCGGCTGGACGTGGAAGCTGCCAAGGCGGCTATCGACGAACATGTCGCAAAGCCGCTCGGCCTCGAAACGATGGCGGCGGCGGAGGCGATTGTGCGCGTCGCCGACAGCAAGATGGCCGGGGCGATCCGCCTGGTGTCGATCGAGCGCGGCCATGATCCGGCCAAGTTCGCACTGGTGCCGTTCGGCGGCGGCGGCGCCCTGCATGTGGGGGCGCTGATCAAGGATCTCGGCCTGAAGGGGGCGCTGATCCCGCGCTACCCCGGCGTCACCTCGGCGCTCGGCTGCGTCATCGCCGATATCCGCCACGATCAGGTGCGCACGGTGAACCTGCTGCTGGACGGAGTAGATATCCCGCTGCTCGACCGGCGGATGATCGAGGATGCCGATGCGGCGCGCGCCGTCGTCGAGCAGGCCGGCCTCACCGTCGAGCGCATCGACATCGTCTTCGAGCTCGACATGCATTACCTCGGGCAGACGCACACGGTCGCCGTGCCGCTGCCGATCACCGTCGCCGATGGAAAGACGGATGTGTCCGAAGACGGCATCCGCCGCGCCTTCGAGACGGCCTATCAGACCTCGTTCAGCCGGCTGCTGCCGGGCATTCCGGCAAAGATCGTCAATCTGCGGGTGGCGGCGATCGGCCGGCGGCCGCGCTTCGATCTCAAGGCGCTGGCCCCCGCGCCTGGCACATCGATTGAAAGCGCCAAGCGCGGCACCCGCCCCGTGTGGTTTGACGGCGCGTGGCATGAGGCCGCCATCTATGCGCGGCTCGACCTGCCGGTTGGCGCGGAAATCCACGGCCCGGCGATTCTCGAACAGCCGGACGCCACCACCGTCGTCGATCCCAAGCTCGTGGCGCGGGTCGACCCCTTCGGCAATGTGATCGTGGAGCGCCCATGATGATGAGCGGCGGCCTGTTCGATACGAGAGTCAGCGCACGCCTGCGCATCGCGTGTCCTATTCTCGGCGCGCCGATGGGCGGCGTCGCCGGCCCCGATCTCGTGGCGGCGGTCTCCAATGCGGGCGGGCTCGGCATCCTGGGCCACGCCACGCTCGAGCCCGAAGAGGTGCTGCGCCAGATCCGCCAGACCAAGCAGTTGACTGCAAAGCCGTTCGGAATAGGCCTGCTGTTTCCCTCCCACGACGGCAAGCTTGTCGCTCCACACGCACCGGCGCATCCGTTGCCGAAATTTCTCGAACAGTTCATCGACACGCAGACGCCGGTCGACGAACCACCCAAACGCTACGATGCGCAGACCGCCGAACAGCGCCTGGAGATCGCCATTGCCGAGGGCGTCCCTGTGCTCACACTGGGGCTTGGCGCGCCCGCGCATGTGATCCAACGCGCCAAGTCCGCGGGAATGACCGTCATCGTTCTCGTCGGCAGCCGCGGCGCGGCGCTCGACGTCGAAGCGCGCGGCGCCGACATTCTCGTCGCGCAGGGCCATGAAGCCGGTGGCCATACCGGGCGGACATCGACCCTGGTGCTGGTTCCGCAGGTTGTCGATGCGGTCAAAATCCCGGTGGTCGCCGCCGGCGGCATTGTCGATGGGCGCAGCCTGGCGGCTGCGATGATGCTCGGCGCCGAAGGCGCGCTGATCGGCACGCGTCTGCTGGCGACGCCGGAAGCCGAGACGGCGCCATCGCACAAGCAGAAAATCGTCGATATGCAGGACGACGAGACGGTGGTGTCGCGCTGCTACACCGGCAAGCCGTCGCGGGTGATCCGCAACGCCTTCATCGACGCCTGGAAGGGCCATGACAGCGAGTTGCGGCCGATGCCCGAGCAATGGGACATGGTCGCGCCGGTGGTTGCCCCGGCCAAGATCAGAGGATCGATCGACGTTGGCAACTGGCCGACCGGCCAGGGCGCAGCCCTGATCCATGATCTCAGTCCCGCAGGCGACGTCGTGCGCAAGATGATGACCGAGGCGCAAGCGCTCGTGCGCCGCATCGGTGGTCCTCGCGAGAGCGGAGGGCCCGGATGCTGAGGTTTCTCGCGCGCAGACTGACCCAGTCCGTCCTGACGGTCTTCGGCGTTCTGACCGCGGCGTTCTTTCTCGTCCGTCTTGCCGGCGACCCTTCCGTTCTGCTGTTGCCGGTCGAGGCGACCGACAAGGACATCGCGCTGCTGCGCAGCGAACTCGGCCTCGATCAATCCCTTCCCATCCAATACGCGAAATTTCTCGTCAATGTCCTGCAAGGCGACCTCGGGTTGTCCTTGCGCCAGAGAGTCCCGGCGCTCGACCTGGTGCTCGAGCGGCTACCGGCGACGCTTGAACTGGCGTTGACGGCTTTCGTTCTCGGCCTCGTGCTGGCCTTCGCCGTCGGCCTCGTCATGCGGCTGACGCCAAGCCCGCGGCTGCGCGCCGCCATCATGTGGCTGGCCTTCATCCGCCAGGCGATTCCGGTGTTCTTTTTCGGCCTGCTGATGATCCTTTTGTTCTCGGTGACCCTGGGCTGGCTGCCGTCGCTCGGGCGCGGCACGATCTACCACCTCATCCTGCCGGCGCTGACCTTGGCGACCTACGAACTGGCACTTTACCTGCGCCTGTTCAATTCCGCGCTCGGCGAGCAGCAGGGGCAGGACTATGTCCGCACCGCCTATGCCAAAGGGCAGACCCGTACCAAAATCATCCTGCGGCATATGCTGCCGAACGCGCTGCTGCCGCTGGTGACCATCGCCGGCATCAACCTGGGCATGCTGCTCGGCAGCGCCGTGGTGACGGAAACGGTGTTCAGTTGGCCCGGCGTCGGCCGCCTCATCGTGCAGTCGGTCAGCCAGCGCGATTATCCAGTCGTCATCGCCGGCGTGCTGATGATGTCGCTGGTGTTCGTGCTGATCAATCTGGCCGTCGACCTGCTCTATGCGGTGCTCGATCCGCGCGTGAGGTTGTCATGAGCAGCGCGACAGCCGACAAAACCGCGCCTGCGAGCCATCGCTTTGCAGGCATCCGCAACGCCCTGCACATCATCACGCAATCCTATTCGATGATGTTTGCGGCTGCGCTGCTTGTTACCGTGCTGCTGCTGATCATCCTAGTACCGCTGTTGCCGGGTTACGATCCTTATACGCAGAATCTGGCCGTGAGCCTGGCCGCGCCGTTCGAGAACATCGACGGGCGGACTTACATCTTCGGCACCGACACCCTGGGACGCGACTTGCTGAGCCGCGTGGCGTTGGCCGGGCGCGTGTCCCTCCTCATCGGTCTCTGCGCCGTGGTCATCAGCCTGGCGCTTGGCGTTTTTCTCGGATTGGTGGCCGGCTTTTTCCGTGGCGTCGTCGAAAGCATCGTGATGGGCCTGGCGGATCTGCAGCTCTCGATCCCCCGTGTGCTGCTGCTCATCGCGGTTGCAGCCATTGTCGGGCCCAGCGTCGTAAATCTTACCGTGCTGCTCGGCCTCACCAGTTGGGTGGTCTATGGGCGGGTCGCGCGCGCCATGGCTTTATCCCTGCGCGAGCGCGAATTCGTGCTGTCCGCCGTTACCCAGGGCGCGTCGGCGGCGTGGAACATCCGCAAGCATCTTTTGCCGAACGTGCTGCCGCAGATGCTGATCGTCGGCTCTTTCGAACTCGGGCAGATCATCGTCTTCGAAGCCTCGCTCAGCTATCTCGGCCTCGGCATCCAGCCGCCGCTGCCGAGCTGGGGCATGATGATCAGCGAAGGCCAGCAATATCTCGAAATCGATCCCTGGATCGCGCTGTTGCCGGGCATCGCCATCTTCATGCTCGTCACGGGCGTACAGTTTCTCAGTCAGGCGTTCACGTCCGAAGGCCAGTTCGATCTGGCGTCGCCGCCGAAAGGAACGTGAGGATGACGGAAACCGCCGCACCCATTCTCTCCGTCCGCAACCTGGTCGTCGAAGCCGTGGGCGCAAGCGCACCCGTGCGCATCGTCGATGGCGTCTCTTTCGATGTCCACGCCGGTGAGGTCTTCGGCATCGTCGGCGAATCCGGATCGGGCAAGAGCATCACCATGCTGGCGGTGATGGGCCTGTTGAGCGGCCGCACGCGCCTTGCCGGCGGCGAGGTGAAACTGCGCGGCCGGAGCCTGACCGACATGTCGCGGGAAGAGTTGCGCCGCATCCGCGGCCGGCATGTCTCGATGATTTTTCAGGACCCGATGACATCGCTGAACCCGGTCCTGCGCATCGGCAACCAGATCGCGGAAATTCTCGAGATCCATCAGCCGGGGCTGACGCGCGCGGCCGTCCGCGACCGTGTCATCGAACTGCTGAGCCTCGTCGGCGTGCCCAGTCCGGAGCGGCGCTACCGGCAGTATCCGCACGAATTTTCGGGTGGCATGCGGCAGCGCGCCATGATCGCCATGGCGATCGCCAACAATCCTGACATCCTGATCGCCGACGAGCCGACCACGGCGCTCGACGTCACCATCCAAGCGCAGGTGATGGAACTGCTGCTCGCGGTGCGCACGCGCAACCAGGCGGCGATGATTCTCATCACCCATGATCTCGGCCTTGTCGCGGAAACCGTCGATCGGGTTGCGGTCATGTATGGCGGCAGGCTGATGGAAGAAGGACCGGTCGACGAGATTTTCAGCCGGCCCGCGCATCCCTACACGCTCGGGCTGATGGCGAGCCGGCCACGGCTCGATGCAGCGCCGGAGTTTCTCTATTCCATCCCCGGCCAGCCGCCGAGCCTTTCCAATCGTCCGTCCGGATGCGTCTTCAACCCGCGCTGCGCCATGCAGAACGGACGTGAGATCTGCGTCACAACCGTGCCATCGCTCGGACGCGCGAGCCCCAATCTTCAAGGCATGACCCACAACACCGCCTGCCATTTCTCCGGCGAGATCGAAGGCTGGATCGGCGCGATTGCCGGCGGCCGCGACGCCATGCGGGAGACGTCATGACACAGGCGTCGTTCGACAAAGCATTTCTGCAGGTGGACAATCTCCACACCCATTTTCGCGTCCGCGGGGCCGGCTGGCGGAGCGAGACCCTGCGCGCGGTGAACGGCGTCTCGTTCTCGATCGCGCAAGGCGAAACGCTGGGTCTGGTCGGCGAATCCGGGTGCGGCAAGTCGACCCTCGGTCGCACCATTCTGCGCCTCAACGAACCGACCCAGGGCGCGGTGCATTTCAAGGGCGAGAATCTCGTCGGCATGGGGCGTGGCCGGATGCGTGCGGTGCGTCGATCGATCCAGGTCGTGTTTCAGGACCCCTATGCCTCGCTCGATCCGAAGATGACCGTGGGCGAGATCATCGCCGAGCCGTTGCACATCAACAATTGCTACCGGCCGGCCCGGGTCGCAGAAATGATCGACTGCGTCGGCCTGCAACAGGATGCCGCCGCACGGCTGCCGGGCGAATTTTCCGGCGGCCAGCTCCAGCGCATCGCCATTGCGCGGGCATTGGCGCTCGGCCCCGAATTGCTGATTCTGGACGAAGCAGTCTCCGCGCTTGACGTGTCGATCCAGGCCCAGGTCATCAATCTGCTCAAGCGACTGCAGAAAGAGATGGGCCTGACCTATCTGTTCATCTCCCATGACCTGTCGGTGGTGCGATACATCTCCGACAAGGTGGCGGTGATGTATCTCGGCAAGATCGTCGAGATGGGTGCGAGCGAGCGGATCTTCAGCGCGCCGGAACATCCCTATACGCAATCGCTGCTGTCGGCGGTGCCGATCGCCGATCCGTCGTACCGCAAACAGCGCCAGCGCATCGTCCTGAAAGGTGACCTGCCCAACCCGCTCGATCCGCCGTCAGGCTGCGCCTTCCGGACCCGCTGTTTCAAGGCGCAGCCGAAATGCGCCGAGCAGGAACCGCAACTCGAAGTGCGGGCCACCGCAAGCCATCTGAGCGCTTGCCATTTTGCCGAGCCGATCGTGCCCGATTTCATGAAGCTCAATACAAGCGTGAAGCCTGAAACTCTGAAAACAGAAGCTGTGACGACCAGCCAACCATAGGGGACCATGATGATGAGCATCACAAGGAACATGCCGAAACGAGGATACTCCCTGTCGGCCATGGCCGCGGCGCTATGCCTGTTCGCTGCAGCGCCGATGACGACGCCCGCCGCCGCGCAATCGGGACAATTGGTTGTCGCACCGAGCTCGGATGTGCTGACGCTCGATCCGAGCCTCGATACGTCACCGATCAGCCTGAATGTCTTCAAGAACATCTATGACCAGCTCACCGACATCACCGCTGATGGATCGGTCGCAGCCTTACTGGCCACCCACTGGGAAGCGGGCCAGAACGCGACGGTGTGGACCTTCACGATCAAGACGGATGCAAAGTTCCATGACGGGTCGCCGGTCACGGTCGATGATGTGATCTGGTCCTATCAAAAGATCATCGACGATCCTAAATCGCCGGTGCGCGCCTATCTCACCAAGGTAAAGTCGATCGAGAAGGTGGCGGACGACAAGCTCCGTTTCAATCTCTCCGCGCCGTTCGCGGCCTTCGACCGCCAAGTCTCGCTGATCTCGATCCTGCCGCGCAAGATTTATGAGGAACGCGGTGCAGGCTTTGCCCAGAATCCCATCGGTTCCGGCCCTTACAAGGTGATCCGCTGGATCAAGGACGATCGGGTCGAGATGGAAGCTTTCGCGGGCTATCACGGCGGTGCGCCAAAGATCAAAACCGTGATCTTCCGTCCGGTGCCCTCGGAATCGGCGCGCGCGGCGGCGCTGTCGTCGGGCGAAGTCGATATCGTGCCGCTGTTGCCGCCGGCCCTCGTCGACCGGATGAGTTCGCGCAAGAGCGTACGCGTCGAGAAGGTCGCCAGCAACCGCGTCATCTACCTGGGGTTCGATGTCAACAATCCCGTCCTGAGCAATCTCAAGCTGCGTCAGGCGATCGATATGTCGATCGACCGCAACACGATCACCACAAGGCTGCTGCGCGGCCTTGGCCACCCGATCGGACAGGTGGTGGCGCCGGTGACCTTCGGCTACGATCCGGCGATCAAACCGACGGCCTACAATGCCGATGCTGCACGCAAACTGCTGAAAGAGTCGGGCTACAATGGCGAGCCGATCGTGTTTCAATATCCGAACAACCGCTACGCGTTCGGCGAGGAAGTCGCCCAGGCGGTCGTCGGCTATATGAAGGCGGTCGGCATCAATGTCGAGATGCAGGGCATGGACTACAGCGCCTTCTTCCCGCTGTGGACGAGCAAGAAGCTCAACGGCATGCATATGTTCGCCTTCGGCCCCTCGATCATGGATGCCGATCTGCCGCTCGGCAGCCTCTATGAGACCGGACCGGCGCGCGCCTATTGGTCGAACGCCAAGGTCAACGAGCTCATCGCGCAGCAACGCGCCGAGACAGATCCGGTCAAGCGCCGCGCCGAGATCGGCCAGATCTGGCAGCTCAGCAAGGAGAACGTGCCTTACGTGATCCTCTACAACGAGGTGCAGGCCTACGGGATCAAGGACAACGTCAAATGGACGGCGCGGCCCGACGAACGCCTGCTGTTCAAGGATGCACAACTTGACAAGTAACCTGCAAAATAGCGCGGCAACAATCGACCTCGATCCGGCCACGACCGCGCTCGTCATCATCGACATGCAGAACGACTTCTGCCACGCCGATGGCTACTACGCACAGGCGGGCCGGGATATTTCGCAACTGGCGGCAACCACCGCCCCCGTGGCGAAGTTGCTAGCCCGCGCGCGGGGTGCTGGCGTTACTGTTGCCTTCACGCGCCTCGTTCACGATGAGGCGCGCGGCGCGATGGAGGAGCGGCACACGATCAAGCCGCGTCTCTGGACCGCCCACGGTAAGCGGCTGACGCCGGGGAGCTGGGGCGCCGACGTTGTCGACGCGCTGCGCCCCACAGCCGGCGAATTGATCATCGACAAGCATGGTTACTCAGCTTTCGACGACACGACGCTTGAGCAGGACCTGTATCAGCGCGGGGTCAAGACCGTGTTGCTGGCCGGCGTCGTCACCTATGCCTGCGTCCTCGCTACCGGCTTTGCCGCCTTCGATCGCGGCTTCGACGTGCTGCTGGTGAAGGATGCAGCCGGAAGCTGGATCGACAGGCTGGGCGCCAGCACGTCCGAGGTCGTCGATCTTCTTCTCGGCCGGGCCGTAACCAGCGATGAGATCAACTTTTCATCTACACAAACCGTTGTTACAGAGTGAGGAATTCCTGATGTCATATGCATTCAAAGCCATCGATGCCGTCTGCAACTACGAATTCGACGATTCGGAGACGGTGCGGCCGGAATGGTCGAAGACCTTCATCACACAGAAAATCGGCGCCGAGCCAGGCAGGATCGGCAGCTTTACGCCCGAGAGCTTCATCGAGAAGATGGACCGCGCCGGCATCGAGCATGTGTTCCTGATCGCGGTGAAAGCCGGCAGCACACAGCAGAAGATCCACCGGCGCATCAGCTACGAGACCGTCGCCGCCATGGTGAAGAAGCACCCGACCAGGTTCAGCGGCCTCGCCGGTGTCGACCCGACCGAAGGCATGAAGGGCCTGGCGCAGCTCGAATACGCCATCAAGGAACTGGGCTTTGTCGGCGCGCATCTCTATCCGCACTGGTTCGAGATGGCGCCCGATCACGCGCGCTACTATCCGATCTATGCCAAATGCGCCGAGCTCGGCGTGCCGATCCAGATGCAGGTCGGCCATTGCCTGCGCTATTCGGAGGAGCGGCCGCTGCCGAGCGTCGGCCGGCCGATCACGCTCGACACCATCGCCTGTCATTTCCCCGAGCTGAAGCTGGTCGGCATTCACATCGGCTGGCCGTGGGTGGAAGAGATGATCTCCGTCGCCTACAAGCATCCCAACGTCTATATCGGCTCGGACGCCTATGCGCCGTCCCACTGGTCAAAAGAGTTCGTGCATTTCATCGATTCATGGGGCGCCAAGAAGGTGATCTTCGGCACCGACTTTCCGGTGATCGATCCGGAGCGTGCGCGCCAGGATATTGAAAAACTCGAGATCCGCGAGGCCTCCAGGCGCCGCTTCCTGCGCGACAATGTCATCGAGCTCTACAATCTGAAACTGCCCCTGTCGGGAGCAGCCTCATGACGACGGCGAAAACAATCTCGGACATCACGCTGCCGGATGTTCTGCGCCAGCCGCAGGACAAGCTGCGCGCGTTGCAGGATCGCCTGCTGCGGGAGACCGTGGAACTTTGCTATCGTGGCCATCCCTTCTATCAAAAGCTGATGAAGCGCGAAGGTCTGGAGCCGCGTCACATCCAGACCTGCGACGACCTGGTCCGCCTGCCGCTGTCGACCAAGAAGGATTTTCTGGCCGACCCCGACGCGTTCCGGCTGCAGGGCGACGACCTGCCGATCGAGGCGCAGACCTTGTGGAAGATCATCTATACGACCGGCACGACGAGCGGACGTCCGGCGCCGATCTATGTGCCGTCGGCCGATCACTATGCCTATCTGTTCGCATCGGCGCGCCGGCGCGA
>Ga0180219_1002736_pt1 | contig 10312 bp, 11 predicted proteins | sample eDN3rd30CBELigMG_FD_151338 | JGI IMG/M metagenome (GOLD analysis project Ga0180219, IMG submission 151338) | Enriched Miracle-Growth compost microbial communities from Emeryville, California, USA - eDNA 3rd pass 30_C BE-Lig MG (version 2)... ... | reverse complement strand
CGGTGGGGTTGGCCGAGACATATTCCACATTCACCGCCGCATCCTTGCCCAGCGTGCTGTCGCCGAAGGCCGTGCCCTCGCGCAGGATGGTGGAGACGATGCCGTACCAGACCGACGTGCGGCAGCGGATGTTGATGAAGCCGGGCCCCGCCACCTCGCAGGCCTCCACATGGCCGTGGCCGTTGAGACGGGCGGCCAGGAGGTCGGCGATATCGCGCGGCTTCATGCCGGCCTGGCGGGTCAGCACCATGGCGGCGTTGGTGGCGATGTCGCCATGGGACGCATCGCGCGGCGGCTCCACCGTCACGGCGGAAAGGTCCAGCCCCCGGGGCAAGGCGCCTTCGGCTTCCAGATCGCGGATCATGCCGTCGATCACTTCGGTGAAATAGCTGAATATGTTCATCTGGTCTGGTTGCTCGTCAGGTCGAACAGGCGGCTGTGCTCCAGGAGGGCGTAACGGTCGGTCATGCCGGCGATGAAATCGGCCGCCAGGCGGGCGGTTTTCGCGGTGCCGGGGCCGTCCGTCTGGTTACGCCATTCGGTGGGCAGGATTTCCGGTTCGTTCCAGTAAAGGGTGTAGAGTTCGGTGACCACACGCCTCGCCTTCGAGGTCATGCGGTTCACCCTATAGTGCCTGTACATGTTGCGGTAAAGGAATGTCTTCAATTCCAGGTTGGCGTCCATGAACGCCTCGGAAAAGGCGGCGACGGGAGCCGCGGCATGGCGGATATCGTCCGCCGTTTGCGGCCTCAGCGCCTCCAGCCGGCGGCGGGTTTCGGCCAGCAGGTCGTCCACCATGCTGCCGATCATGCGGCGGATGACCTCATGAATGAAGCGCGAGCGCTCCAGCCCCGGATGGCGCTGCTCCACATCCTCATAAGCGGGGGCGACGAGTTTGAGACGCCGGATATCCTCGAGGCCGAACAGGCCGGCGCGCAGCCCGTCGTCCAGGTCGTGGTTGTTATAGGCGATGTCGTCGGCCAGCGACGCCACCTGCGCCTCGGCGCTGGCGAAGGTGGCCAGCTCCAGGTCATGCTCGGCATTGTAGGTCTCGATGGCCATGGGCAGGGGCTTCTTGCCCGGGCCGACCAGTGGGCCGTTGTGCTTGACCACGCCTTCCAGCGTTTCCCAGGTGAGGTTCAGCCCGTCGAACTCGGCGTAGCGATGCTCCAGCCTGGTGAGGATGCGCAGGGTCTGCGCGTTATGGTCGAAGCCGCCATGCGCCTCGATGGCGGCATGCAGCGCATCCTCCCCCGCGTGGCCGAAGGGCGTGTGTCCCAGGTCGTGGGCCAGCGCCAGGGCCTCCGCCAGGTCCTCGTTGAGGCGCAGCACCCGGCACATGGAGCGGGCGATCTGCGCCACCTCCAGCGAGTGGGTGAGGCGGGTGCGGTAATAATCCCCCTCGTGATAGACGAAGACCTGCGTCTTGTACTCCATCTTGCGGAAGGCGGCGGAGTGGATGATGCGGTCGCGGTCGCGCTGGAACGGGCCGCGCGTGGCGGATTCCGGCTCCGCATGCCGGCGCCCGCGCGTCGTTGTGACGGCGTAAGGGGCCAGGTCCTGGGGATGAGCGATTGTCATGGGCGGGACAGTACCGCGCGCGCGGCCCTGCGGCAACGGTTTCTCCCCTTTGACAAGCGGGTGGGGTATCCTACATAAAGTGGACCAGAAAGGTATGGATTGAGATGACCACGCAAACCGCCACGACAGACCCGTTCACCCTCTCCGACAGTGCCGCCCGCCGCGTCCTCCAGCTTATGGACAGGGAAGGCCGCGACGGTGTGTTCCTGCGCATCTCGGTCAATGGCGGGGGCTGTTCCGGCTTCACCTACAAGTTCGATTTCGACGACCAGTTGGCCGCCGACGACATCGTGGTGAAGAAGGCCGGCGCGGTGGTTGCCATCGACAATATGTCGCTTCTCTACATGATCGGCTGCGAGGTCGATTTCCAGGAAAGCGTCATGGGCTCCGCCTTCACCATCAACAATCCCAACGCTGCCTCATCCTGCGGCTGCGGGAGCAGTTTTAGTATTTAATTTGCCCCTCAAGCGCCGGGCGGGGTGCCTGCGTACCCCTTGGCTATCCTCGCAAAGGCTGGGCGCGCCCTTGGCGCTACTCAGGGCTGCGCCCTTCGGGTTCTTGGCCATGCGGCTCCCCCTTCGTCATTCGCCGACTTGATCGGCGAATCCAGACGGCTCTGGACTCAGCGGTAAAACCGGCGAGTGACGACAGGAAGAGATATGGCCCCAACATGGGAGCAGCCCTGAGCGCGTTTCATGGGATGGCGGGTATGGCCACGCCATACCGGAAACATCAAAAAAAGAGGGCCGGCGGAGCCGGCCCTTAGGTTGTTTGCTTGGACGAGCAAATCAGAAGGGGAAGACGATATCCATGAGCTGCTGCCCGTAGCGGGGCTGCTGGACATCGGTGATCTGGCCGCGGCCGCCATAGGCGATGCGGGCTTCGGCGATCTGTGTGTGTTCAATGGTGTTGCGCGAGGAGATGTCCTGGGGCCGCACGATGCCGGCCACGAACAGCTCCCGCACTTCGAAATTGACCCGGACTTCCTGCCGGCCGCGGATCACCAGGTTGCCGTTGGGCAGCACGTTGGTGACGATGGCGGCGACGGTGAGCTTCACCTCCTCCGAACGATCCACCGAGCCGGCCCCCGCGAAGGACGAGGAACTGTCGGCGCCCAGCATGGCGCTGGGGTTGAAATCCTTGATGATCTTCTGCGGCTGGTTCTCCAGACCGAGCAGGTTGGAGATGCCGCTGTTCTCGCCCGCCGAGCGGGAGCGGCCGGTCTTGTTGTCCAGGTTGGCCTGATCGGAGATATTGATGAGCACGGTCAGCAGGTCGCCCACCTTGGCGGCGCGCTGGTCCTTGAAGAAGCCGCGCGCGCCGGTCTCCCAGAGCGAATTGGGCGCATATTGCGGGGTGACGGGCTGCGGGGCGGGCACCAGCACGTGCCCGTCCGCCGGCTGCGGCTGGGCGTTGGCCACCTCGATGGGGTTGAGGTCGGGTGCCTTGCCGATGTTCGAGATGCGGCCGAGAGACCCGCAGTTGGCCAGCGGCACGAGAGCCATGACCACGGCCAGGCGGATGATTGTCTTCTTCAACATGGGTCTGATCCTTCTGATGCTCGGCGTCTCAGCGCGCCAGGTCGGCGGTGACGAAGGTGCGGGCGATATTGGCCTCCACCTGGTTGGGGCCGCTCACTCGGGCGGTCACGGTCTGATGCGTGTCGATGTTGATGACGCGGATGAGGCCGCCCATGGAGCCGTCTTCCAGGGCACGGCCCATGGTGCTCAGCGTCATGCCGGGCGTCTGGACCAGCATGTTCACCATGGCGTTCTTGGCGACCAGGATGGGCTCCTGCAGGTCGCGCAGGCGGATCGGCTGGTCGGACGGCAGGGTGCGCCTCGGGCTCATGCCCACGAGATCGGCGATATCCGTGACCAGACCGTCGGTCACGCGGGAGGCGGGCATGGAGGTCCACACCACGTCATTTTCGCCGATCACGTCGGTGCGGGTCATGCGCTGGGCCAGCACGGGCACCTCCACGATGGCTTCGGCCTGGCCGTAGACCATCTCGGGGGCCCGGCCCTCGACATTGACCACCGGGCTGATATGCGCCTGGAAGCGGCCGGTGCGCGGGTCGAACTGGAAGCCGTCCACGCGCACGTCCGGACTGGCCCCGACCGGCACGCTGAAGGAGAGGGCGCGGCCCTGCACGGAAATGTCGTACTTGCCGTCGTAGCCCTGGTCCCTGAGGGAGTCGAGCAGGCGGCTTTCGATCACCTCGCGCGGCACGGGGATGCCGGCGCGCTGCACATAGATGCGCGAGAGGCCGGCCGGGTTGTCGAGCGTCGCGCCATGGCGGAAGGCGATGTTGAGGATGGACTGCACGCTCAAGACGGCGCGGTCGCCCGGAGCGGGTGCGCGGGCGATGACCACCTGGCCGGCCTGGGGGTCGCCCAGGTCGCCGGTGGCCACGTCGGCCAGGCGGATCTGCGCGCCTTCGACAATGGCGTTGGCCTGCAGGCTGGCGGCGAAAGCGTCCCGGTGCATCATCATGGCGAAGCCGATGAGCAGCATGGCGAAGGAGATGAGGCGGAACGCGATGGTGGAGAGTCGGGTCATGGGTCTTACCTCAGGTTCGACATGGTGCTCATCATCTCGTCGGCGGCGGTGATGACCTTGGCGTTCATCTCGTAGGCGCGCTGAGCGGTGATGAGGTTGGTGATTTCCTGCACGGCATTCACGTTGGCGGTCTCCAGGAAGCCCTGGAGCACGGTGCCGAAGCCGTCGGTGCCGGGGGCGCCCACATTGGCGGGCCCGGAGGACGGGGTTTCCATGAACGTATTGTCGCCGATGGCCTCGAGGCCCGCTTCATTGAAGAAGGTGGCGAGCTCGATCTGGCCGACGGTCTGCGGCGCGGTCTGCCCGGCCAGCTTCGCCTGCACTTCGCCGTTCTCGTTGATGGAGACGTCGGTGGCGCCCTGCGGGATGGTGATGACCGGCTGCACGAGATAGCCCTTGGCGGTCACGATCTGGCCCTGCGGGCTGATCTGGAAGGAGCCGGCACGGGTGTAGCCGTCCTCGCCGGAGGGCATCTCCACGCGGAAATAGCCGTTGCCCTGCACGGCCATGTCATAGGTGTTGCCGGTGGACGTCAGGTTGCCCTGCTCGGTGATGCGGTATACGGCGCCGGTCTTCACGCCCACGCCCAGCTGGATGCCGGAGGGCAGGATGGTGCCATTGTCCGACGAGTTGGCGCCCACGCGCTGCAGGTTCTGATAGAGGAGGTCCTGGAAGTCGGCCCGCTGGCGCTTGAAGCCGGTGGTGTTCATGTTGGCGAGGTTGTTGGAGATCACCTCGACGTTCATCTGCTGGGCAAGCATGCCCGTGGCGGCGATATTGAGTGCGCGCATGGCGGGTCTCCCTTACTGAACCTTGGCCAGCCGCTGGATCGACTGGTTCTGTATGTCCTGGTACTGCTCCAGCATCCGGGCCGTCTGCTGGTAGGCACGGCTGATCTGCATCATGGTGGTCATTTCCTTGATGGGCTCCACGTTGGAGCCTTCCACCATGCCCTGCAGCACCTGGGCGTCGACGGCGGGCTGCGGCGCGGCCGTGCTGCTGAACAGGCTCTCGCCGGTTTTCCTGATGCTCTGCTCGTCTTCCTGGGCGAACTCGACGACGCCCAGCTTGGCGATGACGCCCTGATTGCCGGAAATGGTGCCGTCCTTGGCGATGGTGAGCTGCCGGTCGGCGGCGGTGATGGTGATGGCGTTGCCGGCATCATCGAGGATGGGATGGCCGCTGGAGGTGACCAGCGTGCCGTCTTCGGTGATGCTCATATGGCCGTTGCGGGTATACATGGTGTCGCCGTCATCGGCCTCGACCATGAGGAACCCCTTGCCGGTGAGCGCCACGTCCAGCGAATTGCCGGTCTGGATATAGGCGCCGGGGGCGAAGTTGCGGGCCACGCCATAGTCGAACACGAAGGCGATATCGTCCTTGGCGGTGCCGGCCGTGGCGGCGCCGTCCTGCACATACTGCTGGAAGAGCACGCTCTCGCGCTTGAACGCGGTGGTGTTCATGTTGGCCAGGTTGTTGGCGACGACATCCATCTGCCGTTGCAGGGCCGCCTGCTTCGAGAGGCCGATGTAAAGAGTATTGTCCATGGACGCACTCCGATTTGCTTTGGTCCAAACAGTTTTATGTTTTGCCAGGACCGGATGCACAGGCCGTGCCAGTTTTCATCTCATTGATTTTGAATGGATAATCTGAAAAAGGACGGGGGGAAGGGTTGCGCATTGGCAGCATTTGCCCGGCAATTTGTGCCGCCCCGCGGCAACCAATCGTTAACCAGCGGCCTTTACCTTGGTTAACGGAACGGCGGGTTTGGCCGTCGATATTTCATTAACGGTTTCACTCGTAGAATGGCGGCAAAGGACGGTTGAGTATGGCAGCCAACGACGCGACCATGGACGAACTCGACGAGGTTCTCGATGACGACATCACGGAGGGTCTCGAAAAGAAGAAGCTGAGTGGCAAGAAACTTGTCATCTTCGCTCTGATCGGCCTTGTCGTGCTTGGCGCCATCGGCGGCGCATTGTGGTATTTCGGCATTGTCGGCGGCCATGGCGAGACGGCCGCCGCCGATACGGCCGCCAAGGCGGCGGCCGAGAAGCCGGCCCAGCTCGTATTCTACGATCTCCCCGAAATCCTGGTGACGCTGAATTCCAACGGGCGCAAGACCAATTACCTCAAGCTCAAGGTGGCGCTGGAACTGAACGGCAGCCAGGGAGTCGAGCGCCTGGACACCGTGATGCCGCGCATCATCGATACCTTCCAAGTCTACCTCCGTGAACTGCGGGTGGAGGATCTGGACGGCTCCGCCGGCCTTCTGCGCCTCAAGGAGGAACTGCTGGTCCGCGTCAACGCGGCGGTGCGCCCGGTCCGGGTGAGCGACGTGCTGTTCAAGGAAATGCTGGTGCAGTGACCATGGCCGACGAAGACGACAAGCCCATCGACAACGATGCCGTGGCCGACGAGTGGGCGGCCATGGCCGGCCTGACGGACGACGATGACGAGGCGGTGGACAACGATGCCGTGGCCGAAGAATGGGCCGCCATGGCCGGTGTCAGCGACGAGGACGGGGAGGGGGCCGGCCCCGAGATCGACGAGGCGCCGCGCCATGAAACCTCCAACCGCGTCCTGAACCAGGATGAGATCGACAGCCTTCTCGGCTTCGATGGCATGGAGGATGATGACGGCAATCATTCCGGCATCCGCGCCATCGTCAATTCGGCACTCGTTTCTTATGAGCGCCTGCCGATGCTGGAGATCATCTTCGACCGCCTGGTGCGGCTGATGTCGACCTCCCTGCGCAATTTCACCTCCGACAATATCGAGGTGTCGCTCGACAACATCACCTCGATCCGCTTCGGCGATTATCTCAATTCCATCCCGCTGCCGGCCATGCTCACCGTGTTCCGCGCCGAGGAGTGGGACAATTACGGTCTGCTGACCGTCGATTCCAACCTGATCTATTCCATCGTCGACGTGCTCCTGGGCGGGCGGCGCGGCACCGCCGCCATGCGCATCGAGGGCCGGCCCTATACGACCATCGAGCAGACGCTGGTGGAGCGCATGATCTCGGTGATCCTCAAGGACATCAGCGCCGCCTTCGATCCCCTCAGCCGCGTGACCTTCACCTTCGACCGGCTTGAGACCAACCCGCGCTTCGCCTCCATCGCCCGGCCGGCCAATGCCGCCATCCTGGTGAAGCTCCGGCTGGATATGGAGGACCGGGGCGGGCGCCTCGAGATGCTGCTGCCCTATGCCACCATCGAGCCGGTGCGCGAGCTGCTCTTGCAACGCTTCATGGGTGAGAAGTTCGGGCGTGATTCGATCTGGGAGAGCCACCTGGCCACCGAGTTGTGGTCTACCGACGTGCCGGTAGACGCGGTGCTGGACGAGCAGGTGATGTCACTCCGCGATGTGATGAATTTCGAGGTGGGCCAGACGCTGATGCTCAGCGCCGGCCCCAAGGACGATGTGCAGATCCGGGCCCGCGACATCCCGCTGATGACCGGCAAGATGGGCCGCATGGGCGAGAAGGTCTCCATCCGGATCGACGAGAATTCCCGCAAGATGAGGAGCTGATCCATGACCATGGGTTTCATGCTGGACGTTCTGATCGCCGTGCTGCTGGTGGCCACGGTGATCTATTGCTGGCGGCTGAACCAGCGCCTCTCGACGCTGCGCCAGGGGCGCGAGGAACTGGCGGCGCTGGTCACCCAGCTCACCCAGGCGACCATGCGGGCCGAGGGCAGCATCGGCGCCCTGAAGGTTGCCGCGAAGGAGGCCGCCCAGGGGCTGGAGGAGAATATCGGCGCCGCCCGTGCGCTGCGCGACGAGCTGGCCCTCATCACCGAGACCGGCAACAACCTGGCCAACCGGCTGGAGAACCGCCTCACCGGCGCGGGCCGGGGCCGGGCCGAGCCGTCCATCGATCTCGACGCGCTGCGGCAGGAACGTACCCGGCCGGCACGGGCACCGAAGCAGGATGCCGACATGGCCGCCCGTGAGCATATCCTCAACACGCTGCGCCAGGCCCGCTGAAATGACCAGCACGCCCGACACCAAGACCAAGCCCGCCACGGACCCGCTGGCCATGAACAGGCCGGCCCGGCGCCTCGACCGCCTGCGCCTGCTGCCCGTCCTGATGATCGTGGCGACCCTCAGCTTCGGGGTGAAGATCGGCGACATCTGGACCGATGCCGACGCCATCGTGGCCGGCATCCCGGCCGCCATGGCCGAGGATACGGTGAGCCCACAGACACCCCCCACGGAAGCGGCGGCCGCCGAGGCCGGACCGGCGCCGGCCGAGCCGCATGCCGATGCCGGGGATGCGGCGCTCGATGCCTCCCAGCCCTACAGCCGGGGCGAGCTGCAGCTTCTGGAGAATCTCTCCGACCGCCGGGCCGAGCTGGACAAGCGCGCCGAGGACATCGAGATGCGCGGCAGGGTGCTTGACGCCATGGAGCAGCGCATCGATGGCAAGATCGCCGAGATGAAGACCATCGAGGCGCGGGTGCAGTCCTATCTCAAGTCCTACGACCAGAAGCATATCGAGAACATGCAGAGCCTCGTGAAGATGTATGAGAGCATGAAGCCCAAGGATGCCGCCCGCATCTTCGAGCAGCTTCAGATGGATGTTCTCCTGGAGGTGGCGACCAATATGAAGGAGCGCCAGATGGCCGCCATCATGGCCGAGATGTCGCCGGATACCGCCAAGGCGCTGACCATGGAAATGGCCACCAAGAAACCCATTCCCCTGGCATCCAACTGATTGTCTTTACGGGGATTTAACCAACAGCCCTTATGGTTGCCCCTGAACAGGGGTTTTTCTGGGCAAGGAGGTTCGGGGTATGGGTAACGGAGTAGCGGGCTCGGCGGCACGGCGCCTCATCGACACGGATATGCCGCGGCGCGACGCCTATCCCTCCTGGCTGGAATTCAGCGAGGCTGTCGAGCGTTATCTCGGCGAACATGCGGCCAGCGGCCATACCACGCTGGAAGAGTTCCTGCAGCGGGAGATCGGCGACCTGCTGGGCTTCATCCAGAGGGCCAAGCAGGATATCGCCGCCATCGAGCCCAACAAGATCCGCTCCAAGGACATTCCGGGCGCCCATAACGAGCTGGACGCCGTGGTGGCCGCGACGGAAGAGGCCACGGGCAAGATCCTCGACGCCGCCGAGGATATCGAGACCCTGGCCACGGCCAGCGAGGGGGAGACGGCGGACCGGCTGACCGATATCGCCACGAAAATCTACGAAGCCTCCAACTTCCAGGACATCACCGGTCAGCGCATTTCCAAGGTGGTGGCCATCCTGGTGCAGATCGAGGCCAAGGTGGCCGAGCTGGCCCGGGCCTTCGGCGACGAGGGCGCTGTTGAGATCGACCCCACCGTGCCGGTACGCATCGACCGGGACGGCGTGGAACTGCACGGCCCGCAAAGCGCCGGCGAGGCCACGGAGCAGGACGAGATCGACCGGCTCATGGCCGAGATGGAGGCCAATGCGGGGGAAGCCACCAGCCAGGACGACATCGACAAGCTCTTTGATTGAGGGCGGTGATGGATTTCGAGCCCGATTCCCAGTCGCACGGACCCGGACCCGACAGAACCGGCGGCGCCACCACGGTCTATATGGTGTCGATCTTCCTGCTGCTGATCGCGCTCTTCGCCATTCTCCATACGGTTTCCAGGAAAGAGGATACGCGGGCGGCGGCGGTGGCCGACAGCCTGCGCGCCACCTTCCAGCGCTCCGGCGGGCCGGGCGGCAAGGAGCGTGCCGAGACGTTCCGGTTCTCCGGCCTCAGCCCGGAATTCCGCGAGACCGTGATCCAGCTTTTCGGCTCCTTCGTCGACCGGGCGCGGTTCAGCCATGTGGAGGACGCCAACATGCTGCGCATCGCGGTGGAGCCCGGGGAGATATTCCACACCGGCACCGCGACCCTGCGGGCCGACCGTCTTGCGCTGGTGCAGCGGCTGGCGGAGATGATCGCCGGGTCCCATTCCGGTATGCACAGCAGGATCGACATCTGGCTGCAACGGCCGGCCGGCAGCGGCGACGCGGCGGGGCGCACGCTCACCGTGCACCGGGCCGGTGTCCTGGCGCGCGATCTGGTCAGGCAGCAGGTGGCGCCGAAGCGCATCGGCATCGGTGTCGGGAAGGGGAAGGGTGAGCGCATCCTCTTCGTCTTCACCGCCATTGCCGCATCGGACAATGCCGAT
>Ga0180219_1002735_pt1 | contig 10313 bp, 10 predicted proteins | sample eDN3rd30CBELigMG_FD_151338 | JGI IMG/M metagenome (GOLD analysis project Ga0180219, IMG submission 151338) | Enriched Miracle-Growth compost microbial communities from Emeryville, California, USA - eDNA 3rd pass 30_C BE-Lig MG (version 2)... ... | reverse complement strand
TACCCGCCGCCGCCCCCGCCGCCGCAGTAAGCCGCAGTAAGCCGCAGGAAGGCACGGAAGCGAGCACCCGGATCCGTCCGGGTGCTCGCTGGTTCAGCGCAGGGGCGTGCATGGGCTCAGCGTGCCACCTCAGCGCGCCAGCAGATCGATCGCGGCCATCGCCGCGTTGTGGCCGCCGATGCCGCTGACGGCGCCGCCGCGACGCGCGCCGGAGCCGCACAGCAGCACTCGGTCGTGCGCGGTCGCCACGCCCCAGCGTTGCGCCGGAGTGTCCAGGGGCTCGTCATCCGCGGCCCACGGCCAGGCCAGCCCACCGTGGAAGATGTCGCCGCCGACCATGGCGAGCGCGTCCTCCAGATCAGCGGTCGTGCGCGCCTCGATGCACGGTGTGCCGTCGGGCGCTTCGTAGACGCAGTCCGCGATCGGCTCGGCCAGCACCGCGTCCAGCGACTGCTGCGCGGCGGCCAGAAGCGTCGCGCGCAGCGCGTCGGGATCGGCATCCTGCGTCAATCGGTGCGGCACCTGCAGTCCGAACAGGGTCAGCGTCTGCGCGCCGGACGCGCGCAGCTCCGGCCCGAGGATCGACGGGTCGGTGAGCGAGTGGCAGTAGATCTCCGCGGGCAGCGGTGACGGGATGCCGCCTGCTGCGGCCGCCGCATGCGCCGCGTCCAACTGGGTGAGCGTCTCATTGATGTGGAACGTTCCGGCGAACGCCGCCTGCGCGGTGACCCGCTCGTCCCGCAGACGCGGCAGGCGGTGCAACAGCATGTTGACCTTGAGCTGCGCGCCCTCCGGCTGGCGGGCGGAGCTGGGCCCGGGACGATCCGACTCGGCCTGATCCGACACGTCCCCAGGAGCAGCATCCGCCCCGCCGGCTCCGAGCAGCCGCCGCAGCACGGCCGGCCCCACTCCGCTCAGGATCAGCCGGCCGTGCAGGACCTCACCGTCCGCGAGCGTGACCTCGCCGTCCGGGCTCACCGCCACGACCTCGGCGTTCGTGCGCAGCTCTGCTCCCGCGCGACGGGCGGCGTGCTCGAGCGCGCCGGAGACCTGACCCATGCCGCCGACGGGGACATCCCAGTCCCCGGTTCCGCCGCCGATCACGTGGTACAAGAAGCAGCGGTTCTGGCTCAGCGACGGGTCGTCGGCGGTGGCGAAGGTGCCGATGAGCCCATCGGTCAGCGCGATCCCGCGCGCGATGTCGGTGCCGAGCTCCGCGCGCAGGAGCCCGCCCAGGGGCTGCTCGGCGACCGCGGCCCACAGCCCGTCGTCGCCGATCAGTCCGCGTACCTCCGCGACCCGTCGCAGCGGTTCGGTCACCGTCGGGAACAGCCGTTCGGCCAGCGGCCGCAACCGTGCGTAGAACGCGGCGAACCGGTCCGCCTCGCGCGTATCGCCGGTCGTGCGCAGGAAGGAGGCGGCGGTGGCGGCGGCATCCCCATTGTCGACGAGGATGCCGTGCGTCGGGTCGGCCGGGTCCGGCGTGTACGAGGAGTACCGGCGCCGCCGCAGGTCCAGCTGGAGGCCGAGGTCGGCCATGACGGTGCGCGGCAGCAGGCTGACGAGGTACGAGTAGCGGGAGAGGCGGGCATCGACGCCGGCCCACGGACGCTCGGACACCGCGGCGCCACCGAGGTGTCCGAGTCGTTCCAGCACGACGGTACGCAGGCCGGCGCGCGAGAGGTAGGCGGCGGCGACGAGGGCGTTGTGCCCGCCGCCGACGATGACGGCATCGTGACCGGTGCGGCTCATGCGCCCACGTTATCCGCGTAGCGTGAGAACCATGCAGGATCTCGACGAACTCTCCGCGCTCGCTCTCGACATCGCTCAGCAGGCCGGTGCTCTGGCACGACTGCGCCGGGAGCAGGGCGTCGCGATCGCCGCGACGAAGTCCGCCATCGCGGATATCGTCACGGACGCCGATCGCGAGGTCGAGCAGCTCATCCGTCGCCGGCTGCGGGAGGCTCGTCCACAGGACGGCTTTCTGGGGGAGGAATCGGGGGTGGAAGCCGGCACATCCGAGATCACGTGGGTCGTCGACCCCATCGACGGCACGGTGAACTACGCCTACGGCATCCCTCATTACGCGGTGAGCATCGCCGCGGTGCGCGGGGAGCCGACGGCGCTGACCTGGGAGCAACTGGTCGGCGTCGTCCACAATCCGTCGCTCGGCGAGACGTTCCACGCCGTGCGCGGCGGCGGCGCCTGGCTGGGCTCCCGCCGCCTCCAGGTGTCCGAGCCGGGCCCGGCCGGGGCGCTCGTCGCGACCGGGTTCGGTTACGACCCGGCCACGCACGCGGGCGATCTGGAACGGGTGCGCCGGGTGATGCCCCTGTGCCGCGATATCCGCCGTGCCGGTGCCGCGTCGCTCGATCTCGCCGCTGTGGCGGCGGGACGACTGGACGGCTACTTCGAGCGCGGCATCCAGTTGTGGGACCACGCTGCCGGAGGTTTGCTGGTCACCGAGGCGGGTGGACGCCTGGGTGGGATGCCGGATGGCGTGCCCGGTCGGGACATGACCATCGCGGCCGGTCCCGATCTTTTCGAGAAGATTTCCGCCGCGATATATCTGTGATTCTTCATGGCATTCACAGGGTGCCCGGGGTAGTGTTTACCCGTTCGTTACTTTTGCGCCCGAGCGGAAGCGATGGACGAAGCCCCCCGCTGTACCGCCGCAATCCCCTGCGCCCGATCGAGAGCTTGCGACTTGACCTCTGATGCCCCCTTGGCTGGAGCCGCGCCCGCGCGCGGTATCAGCCCGGAGCCGGTCATCAGCGTGGACGCGACCGCGGGCACGATGACCCGGGCCGAGTGGCGGCGTCTGCAGGCCGCGCAGGCCGCGCAGAACACGGTCGAGGCGCCGGCTGCGGCGACTGCTCTGACGGCGACGTCGACGACGGCCGAGCCGACCGTCAGCCCGACCGCCAGTGAGCCGACCACCTCCCTCGCGGAGTCGGTCATCGCCGATGTCGCCGCCGCGGCAACAACTCTTCGCCGCCGCAACCGCGTTGCCGGCGGCGGTTCTGTGTCGACCACTCAGGCCGTCGCGCCCGCCGGCATTGATCCCGTGGGTGAGGTCGCGCCGCTGGCGCAGGTTGTCTCCACGCCGGCGACGGCAGCGATCCCGGCTACCTTCGCCGCTGCCGAGCCCTGCCTCACCGACGACTTCGAGCGTGCCGCGCGGGCACTCTCCTTCACCGGGCAGATGCCTGTTCAGGCTGGCTTCGCCGCCGCGTCCGGGCTACGGCTCGACGACGCGGTGGCCGGGCAGCGCCGTTCGGCGCACGCTGTCGCGCGCGCGTCGCGTCCGGGAGCGCGGTCGGTCCTGAAGAGGGTCGCCGCGGCATCCTTCTCGCTCGGCGTGATGACCGTCGTCGGTCTGCTCGCGGTCGGCACGACCACGCCGGCTTCCGCCGTCGCCGCCGTGTCGAATGTGTCTGCAGACATCAGCGTCGTCACGAAGACGGTGTCCGTCGCCGATGAGGACATCCAGGCGTACGTGACCGCAGACGGATCGACCAGCACGTCGCTCGACCGCCCCGAGGACTACGACGTCGCGTCGATGGCCGATATCGCCGCCGACTCGGGCGTGACGATCTTCGCGGGCACCTGGGTCAACGATCCCACCGCGGACATCCAGTGGCCGTTCCCGGTGGGCGTGCCGATCTCGGCCGCATACGGATCGGCGACGTACCTCTCGAAGTTCTCGTCCCCGCACCGCGGAGTGGACCTCACGCCGGGCGCCGGCGCCGAGGTGCACGCGGTCGCCGCAGGAACGGTGCGCATCGCGACCGAGGCAGGCGGCGAGTACGGCGTGACGGTGGTCATCGACCACATCATCGATGGCGAACTCGTCTCCACGCGCTACGGGCACATGCAGTACGGCTCGCTTGAGGTTGCGGTGGGCGACACGGTCGAGGCCGGTCAGGTCATCGGCAAGGTCGGTGCGACGGGCAAGGCCACCGGGCCGCACCTGCACCTGGAGGTGCTGCTCGGCGGCACCACGCACACCGACCCGATGGCGTGGCTGGAGGAGCACACCGACGGGTGACGCTCGATTCTGAGAGTGGCCGAAGTTTTGCTATTCTCTTCTAGTTGCCCGCATGCGGGTGGCACGCCCCGATAGCTCAGTGGCAGAGCACTTCCATGGTAAGGAAGGGGTCGTCAGTTCAATCCTGACTCGGGGCTCGCAAGACACCTTCTGGTGGATCGCGGCGGGGTAGCTCAGTTGGTGAGAGCGCACGACTCATAATCGTGAGGTCGCGGGTTCAAGCCCCGCTCCCGCTACAAAAGGCCCCTCGCGGGGCCTTTTCTTCGTTGTGCCCCTGCAGGGCCCACGCCGCCGGGGTGCCCGCGATTGATCCGGCCGGTGTGGCTGTGAGAGTGAGGGTTGCCGACGACTGCGGCCGGATGAGTCCTCGCGCTCGGGGCTGGTCCGGCTGATGCTGTCGTTGACACCCGGGATGCCGACGACTGCGGCCGGATGACGCGAGAGCGCTGACAGGACTCACTGCTGATCCGGCCGGTATCGCCCCGAATGCCGCCGATCATGCGTCGAGATCGACAGTTCTTCGACGCGGGCCCGGAAATCGCCCTCCGGCCTGGTGGACTGTGCGAATGCCTCGCCCACTCCGCCGTTTCTGGACCGCCTCCTGGACGACGTTCGCCGCAGCCCGCCCGACGCTGGCGCAGCTGATCGTCTTCGCGACCGTCAACGTCGGCGTCACTCTGCTGCAGCTGGTGCTGATGCCGGTCTTCAAGGCGCTGTTCGAGACGACCGACCTCGTCGACACCGGCTTCCAGGCGCTGCTCATCGGTGGGTACTGGATCTTCGACTACCCGGCCGGCGCGCTCCCCGACGGCGGTGGCGGTCTCGCCTACTTCCTCGCGGTGCAGATCACCCTCGCGATCGCGCAGGTGGTGAACTTCTTCGCGCAGCGCAACATCACCTTCAAGTCGAACACCAACCCGTGGTGGGCGGCCCTCTGGTACGCACTCGCGTACGTCGTCATCACGTTCGGCGCCGCCGCACTGCAGGGCCTGTACAAGATGCCGCTGTACGCCCTGTTCATCTCCGGCTGGGGGATGGGTGCCACCGGCGAGGTCGCAGCCGACGTCGTCACGATGATCATCAACGCGCTGATCTCCTGTGCCGTCTTCTTCCCGATCTTCAAGCTGATCTTCCGCCGCACGGATGCCGCCGACGCCCCCATCGACGCCCCCGCCGACGCCCGCGACGAGCACGTGCTCGTCTCCTGATAGAGCCGATTCGGAATACCCCCGAGGGGTACGCGCGTTATGCTGGACGCAGATACCCACTGGGGGTATTCATCGGAAAGGATCCAGCATGAGCGTCAGCGAGTATCAGGTCACCGGCATGACGTGCGGTCACTGCGAGATGTCGGTGCGCGAGGAAGTCGGCCAGATCTCCGGAGTCGACGACATCCAGGTCAGCGCTCAGACCGGCCGTCTCGTGGTCACCGCCGCCGATGACCTCGACGACGCCGCCGTGATCGCTGCCGTCGACGAGGCCGGCTACGCCGCCGTCCGCGTCTGACGCGCGGAATCGCGTCCGGGAATACACATGTCCACCTCGGCATCCCCGCATCCGAGCTATGAGCTCGAGATCGGCGGCATGACCTGCGCGTCATGCGCGAATCGCATCGAGCGCAAGCTGAACAAGCTCGACGGTGTCGCCGCGACGGTCAACTACGCCACGGAGAAGGCCAAGGTCGACGTCCCTGCCGGGTACGACCCGCAGCTGCTGATCGCCGAGGTGGAGAAGGCCGGCTACACGGCAGCGCTTCCGGCTCCGCCGCAGACCGCGCAGGATGCCGGTGAGCCCGATGACCCCGAGCTCGCCTCGCTGCGCCAGCGGCTGTACATCTCGATCGCGCTGACCGTTCCGGTGATCGCGATGGCGATGATCCCGGCACTGCAGTTCACCTCCTGGCAATGGGCGTCGCTCACCCTCGCCGCCCCCGTGATCGTGTGGGGCGCCTGGCCGTTCCACAAGGCCGCCTGGATCAACCTGCGCCACGGCGCCGCGACGATGGACACGCTCATCTCGCTCGGCACGCTCGCCGCGTTCGGCTGGTCGCTCTACGCCCTGTTCTTCGGCATGGCCGGGATGCCGGGCATGACGCACGAGTTCACCTTCACGCTGGCCCGCACCGACGGCTCAGCCAACATCTATCTCGAGGTCGGCGCCGGGGTGACCACGTTCATCCTCGCGGGGCGCTACTTCGAGAAGCGCGCCAAGCGGCAGGCCGGCGCCGCGCTGCGGGCGCTGCTCGAGCTCGGTGCGAAGGACGTCGCGCTGCTACGCGACGGCGCCGAGACCCGGATCCCGGCCGATCGCCTGCAGATCGGCGACGAGTTCGTCGTGCGGCCGGGGGAGAAGATCGCCACCGACGGCGTCGTCGTCTCGGGCACGTCCGCCGTCGACACCTCCATGCTCACCGGCGAGTCCGTCCCGGTCGAGGTCGGCGAGGGGGATGCCGTCACCGGCGCCACCGTCAATGCCGGCGGCCGCATCGTGGTGCGGGCGACCCGCATCGGCGCCGACACGCAGCTGGCCCAGATGGCGAAGCTCGTCGAGGACGCGCAGACCGGCAAGGCCCAGGTGCAGCGTCTCGCCGACCGCATCTCCGGCGTCTTCGTCCCGATCGTCATTCTGATCGCGCTCGGCACACTGATCACCTGGCTGCTGCTCGGGTTCCCGGCCTCGGCCGCATTCACCGCCGCTGTCGCCGTGCTGGTCATCGCCTGCCCGTGTGCGCTCGGTCTCGCGACTCCGACAGCACTGCTGGTCGGCACCGGCCGCGGCGCCCAGCTCGGCATCCTCATCAAGGGACCCGAGACGCTCGAGTCGACCCGCACCGTCGACACCATCGTGCTCGACAAGACCGGCACCGTCACGACCGGGCGGATGACGCTCGTCGACGTCGTGCTCGAGCCCGGCGTCGACCGCCGCAAGCTGCTGCGTCTGGCCGGGGCCCTGGAGCACGCCTCGGAGCACCCGATCGCCCTCGCGATCGCCCGCGACGCCGCCGTCGAGCTCGGCGACGACGCGCTCCCGGCTCCGGAGGATTTCCAGAACCTGGAGGGTCGCGGCGTGCAGGGCGTCGTCGACGGGCATGCCGTCGTGGTCGGACGCGCGTCGCTGCTCGCGGACTGGTCGCTGCATCCGAGTGCCGCGGTCGCCGCCGCGCAGGAGCGGGCCGAGGCCGACGGGCGCACCGTCGTCGCGGTCGGCTGGGACGGCGCTGCCCGCGGCATCCTCGTCGTCGCCGACACCGTCAAGGCGACCAGCGCGGACGCCGTCGCGGAGCTCGTGCGCCTCGGCATGCACCCGATCCTGCTCACCGGGGACAACGAGCAGACCGCGCGCCGGATCGCGGCCGAGGTGGGCATCGACGAGGTGATCGCCGGCGTGCTGCCCGCAGGCAAGGTCGACGTGATCACGCAGCTGCAGTCCGAAGGGCGTGTCGTCGCCATGGTCGGCGACGGCGTCAACGACGCACCCGCCCTCGCTCAGGCGGACCTGGGGCTGGCGATGGGCACCGGCACGGACGTCGCGATCGAGGCGTCCGACATCACCCTGGTGCGCGGCGACCTGCGCACCGCTGCCGACGCGGTCCGGCTGTCGCGCCGCACGCTGGGCACGATCAAGACCAACCTGTTCTGGGCGTTCGCCTACAACGTCGCGGCCATCCCGCTGGCGGCGCTGGGGCTGCTCAACCCGATGATCGCCGGTGCGGCGATGGCGCTGTCAAGCGTCTTCGTCGTCGGCAACAGCCTGCGGCTGCGGGGATTCCGTCCCTCGACAGGCTCGGGAACCGAAGTGACAGGCTCGGGAACCGAAGCGAGGGAGACGCCATGACCATCGAGCACCACCACCATGGGTACATCTCCGACAAAGAGAAGTACCTCAACAGGCTCAAGCGCATCGAGGGGCAGGCGCGCGGCATCTCGAAGATGGTCGACGAGGAGAAGTACTGCATCGACATCCTCACGCAGATCAGCGCGCTCACGAGCGCGCTGCAGGCCGTGGCCGTCGGTCTGCTGGACGACCACCTCAAGCACTGTGTGCTCGACGCGGCGCGCGCCGGCGGAGACGACGCGCAGGTCAAGCTCAAGGAAGCATCCGACGCGATCGCGCGCCTCGTGAAGTCGTGAGCCCGCTTACTCCGTGACGGGCGTCGTCGTCGACGTGGGCGCCGGCGTGCCACCGCCGGCGATCAACCCCGAGACACCGCCGACGAGTGCGACGCCCAGCGCGACGACCACGAAGATCTGCCAGCGCTGCCACCCTCGTCGCTCCGCCCGTGCCATGCGGCCGATTCTAGGCGGCTCGCGGCGCTGACTACGATGGGTGGTGGCGCGCCGCGCGCCGCGGAGGAGCTGGAATGACGGATGTCGCGCGCAGGCGCTCCCCGGTTTTCGTGGCGGCCTGCATCGGCATCGGCCTGGCCGCGGGGCTGCTCTCCGGGCTGTTCGGCGTCGGCGGCGGCACCGTCATCGTGCCCCTGCTCGTCCTGCTGCTGCGCTTCGATCAGCGTCTGGCCGCCGGCACGTCGCTCGCAGCGATCGTTCCGACCGCGACGGTGGGTGTCATCTCCTATGCGGCCCATGGCTCCGTCGCTTGGATCCCGGCGCTGATCCTCGCGGTGGGCGCGGTCATCGGCGCGCAGGTCGGAACCTGGTTGCTGGCCCGCATCTCGCAGAACGCGCTGCGCTGGGGGTTCATCGGCTTCCTGGTCGTCGTCATCGTCATGCTGTTCGTCGCCGTCCCCTCGCGCGACGCGGAGCTGCCGCTGACGTTCCTGAGTGGCGCCGGACTGCTGGGCGTGGGCGTCTTCACCGGCATCATGGCCGGCCTGCTCGGAGTCGGCGGCGGAATCATCGTGGTGCCCGCACTCATGCTGCTGTTCGACACGAGCGACCTCGTTGCCAAGGGCACGTCATTGCTGATGATGATCCCGACGGCGATCTCCGGCACGGTCGGCAACCTGCGCCGGCGCAACGTCGACATGACCGCGGCGGTTTTGATCGGGGTCGCTGCGTGTACGACCACTGCCATCGGCGCGTGGCTCGCGACGCTGCTGACGCCGCTCGCCGCCAACATCCTGTTCGCGGCGTTCATGACCTTCATCGCCGGTCAGCTCGCCGTGCGGGCATGGCGGGCGCGCCGCCGGGGCTGAGGCGGTCTCGGCCTGCGCACCGTCGGGGCACGCCCCGGCTCGGTAGGATCGAGGGGTGTCTGTGAACCCTGACCTGGTCGGTCGAGACTTCCCGCCGACCCCGCCGTACCTCGTCGGCCGCGAGAAGGTGCGCGAGTTCGCGCGCGCCGTCTTCGCGACCGACGCCCAGCACATCGACCCTGCCGCCGCGCAGGCGCTCGGCTACGCGGACGTCGTCGCTCCGCCGACCTTCGCGATGGTCGTGCAGGACATCGCCCTGCAGCAGCTGCTCGCGCAGCCCGACTCCGGTATCGCGCTGGAGCGCACCGTGCACGCAGAGCAGCGCTTCCGCTACACCAGGCCCATCGTCGCCGGCGACGAGCTGGTCGCACAGCTGAAGGTCACCGGCATCCGCCCGTTCGGAAAGGGTGCCATGGTCACCAGCGAAGCTGAGATCTCCGACGTCGCGGGCACGCACGTCGTCACCGCCACGTCAGTGCTGCTGATCGGAGGCGAGGAATGACCCCTTCGACAAGCTCAGGGACCGACCTGGAGGTCGGTGCGGTCGTCGCGGAGCGCACCGTGCACCTGACCCGCGAGTCGCTTGTGCGCTACGCGGGCGCGTCGGGCGACTTCAACCCGATCCACTACCGCGACGACGTTGCCACCCGTGTCGGCCTGCCCGGCGTGCTCGCGCACGGCATGCTCACGATGGGCTTGGCCGCCGAGACGATCGTGGAGTGGCTCGGCGACGCCGGTCGCATCCTCGAGTACGGCGTGCGCTTCACCCGCCCGGTCGTCGTCGATGCCGACAACGGCGCCGACGTCACCGTCGTGGCGAAGGTGGGCGCCATCGAGGAGGATGCCGTGCGCGTCGACCTCACCGTCACCTTCGCCGGCACGACGGTGCTCGGCAAGGCACAGGTGCGCGTGCGCGCGTGACCATGCCCGAGATCGATCCCCTCCCGCTGTCCCGGCTGACGACGCTGCGCACCGGCGCCGCTCCGAATCGAATGATCGAGGCGCGCACGACCGACGAGCTCGTCGACGTGCTGCGCGGCCTCTGGGCCGAGCATGAGCCCTGGCTGGTGGTCGGCGGCGGATCCAATCTGTTCGTCGGCGACGAGG
>Ga0180219_1002734_pt1 | contig 10315 bp, 8 predicted proteins | sample eDN3rd30CBELigMG_FD_151338 | JGI IMG/M metagenome (GOLD analysis project Ga0180219, IMG submission 151338) | Enriched Miracle-Growth compost microbial communities from Emeryville, California, USA - eDNA 3rd pass 30_C BE-Lig MG (version 2)... ... | reverse complement strand
TGCGCATCGATGCCGGCCTGGCCGGCGCCGGCCAGCTCGGCCACCTGGTGCCGAACCGGGCGATCCGCCGCGCCGCCTTCGAGGCGCTGCAGGACTGCGCCGACGTGACCCTGCTCGACGGCCGCGCGCTGCAGTCCGTCCGCGTCACCGGCGACCGCGCCCGACTCAGCCTCGACAACGGCGAGCAACTGACCGCCGACCTGCTGGTGGCCGCCGACAGCCGATTCTCGGAAACCCGCCGCATGCTCGGCATAGGCGCGCGCATGGAAGACTTCGGCAAGACCATGCTGGTCTGCCGCATGGCCCACGCCAAGCCCCACCAGCAGGTGGCCTGGGAGTGGTTCGGCTACGGCCAGACCCTGGCCCTGCTGCCGCTCAACGGCGACGTCTCGTCGGTGGTGCTGACCCTGCCGCAGCACGAGATGGCCCAGGTGCTGGCGCTGGGCGAGGCGGACTTCGCCCGCGACATCGAGCGCCGCTTCGAAAACCGCCTGGGCAGCATGGCCCTGCTCGGGCAGCGCCATTGCTACCCGCTGGTGGGCGTCTACGCCGACCGCTTCGCCGGCCCGCGCTGCGCGCTGCTGGGCGACGCCGCGGTGGGCATGCACCCGGTCACCGCCCATGGCTTCAACTTCGGCCTGCAGAGCGCCCGGCGCCTGGCCGCCGAAGTGCTGGCGGCCAGGCGCAAGGGCGGCGACCCGGGCGCCGCCGGCCCGCTGCGCCGCTACGCCCTGGCGCACCGCCTGGCGACCTGGCCGCTGTACCAGGCCACCAGCCTGATCGCCGGGCTGTACAACGACCCGCGCCCGCCGGCGCGCCTGCTGCGCAATGCCGGCCTGCGCCTGGCCCAGGGCCTGCCGCCGCTGCGCCAGGCCATCGCCCGGCACCTGACGCAGAACGCCTGACACAACCGGCCCGCGCCCGGGGGAGGGCGCGGGCCGCGATCCGAGAAAGAACGGGAGGAAAGACCATGGCCCTGACATCCGCCGAGATCTGTGCCGCCGCCGACCGCCTGAAGGGCTTCGTCGGCTTCAATCGCAAGACCGGCAAGTACCTGGTGCGCTTCAGCGAAGACGCCTTCGGCCTCGACGTGGACGAGGCCAGCATCGTCCCGGCCTGCGAGTTCGTCTGGGCGCAGAAGACCGGCGAGCTGATGACCCTCAGCCGCGAATGCCTGCAGATCCTCCAGGCGCAGAACATCGCCGAACGCCTGGAGTTCGGCGAGGCGCTGCAGACCTACCTGCGGCGCACCGACCTGCCGGAGATCTGCGCCCAGCGCCAGCTGAAGTAGCGGCGTGGCCGGTGAATCCAATCGCGGACAAGGTCCGCTACGCCCGTGCTGCCTGGAGTCGTAGGAGCGGACTCCGTCCGCGATCCGGCGGATAACGCCGGCGGTCGGGGTCAAGAGCACCCTCACCCCAGCCCTCTCCCGCAAGCGGGAGAGGGGGCCATTCGTGCCACCGGGGTGTCCGGCGGGGGCATTGAATCCAATCGCGGACAAGGTCCGCTCCTACGCCCGTGCTTCCTGGAACCGTAGGAGCAACTGTCTTTTGCCGAGGTGCTCATGCGGTCACGGCGATGGGTATCGCTTCGCTCAACGCCATCCTACGAAAAGCTGTGCTTCCTGGAACCGTAGGAGCGGACCTTGTCCGCGATTCGGACTTCCAGAGAAATAGCCGAGCGCACCGAAACGCCCCTTCAGAAGGCCGAGCGAAACCGGCGCTCAGGAGGTCATGCGACATGGATGTCGCGAGAGCCCCGATGGGCTACAGGGACGTACCCTCGGGGGCCTCCGTGGCGGGGGAATTCGCGAGGGTAGCCCGGCTCCATCGGGCCCGTATGTCGGGGCAAGCCTTTTGAGTTCCTTTTTGCGGGGGTGGCCTTCCACCGTTTGACAAAAGGGACTCGCCCGAGGGGGCGAAACAAGACACATCCGAACACTCGGAGCGGCGCGCTACACCAAGCCCCCAAGCCACTGATTTCCCGCGTTCGCGGAAATGACGGGTTAGGGGCCGGAGCGCAGGCCCAAGAACCGCAAACGAAGCCACAGCCTCATCCCCCATGAAAACGCCGTTTCTCCCAGCCAGAGAAACGGCATTCTCTCGTGGACCGCTTCTCAGAGGAACATCCCGCCGGAGGCCTCCACCCGTTGGCCGTTGATCCAGCGGCTGTTGTCGGCCAGCAGCGCGACCACGGCGCCGCCGATGTCGTCCGGCAGGCCGACGCGACCCAGCGCGGTGTTGCCGGCGATCTGCCGGTTGACCTCGGCGTTGTCGCGCACCAGGCCGCCGCCGAAATCGGTCTCGATGGCGCCGGGGGCGAGGATGTTCACCGAGATGCCGCGCCCGCCCAGCTCCTTGGCCTGGTACCTGGTCAGCACCTCCATCGCCCCCTTCATGGCCGCGTAGGCGGCATAGCCGGGCAGGGCGAAGCGCGTCAGGCCGGTGGAGACGTTGAGGATGCGCCCGCCATCGGCGAGCAGCGGCAGCAGCTTCTGGGTGAGGAAGAAGGGGCCCTTGAGCTGGATGTTCAGCAACTGGTCGAACTGCGCCTCGGTGGTCTCGGCGAAGGCCGCGTGGATGCCGATGCCGGCGTTGTTCACCAGGTAGTCGAACTGCGGGCGGCCGAAGTGCTCCTTCAGCACGCTCTCCACGCGCTGGGCGAAGTCGGAGAAGCCGGCGCTGTCGGCGACGTCCAGGGGCAGCATCCGCACCCGGGCGCCGTGCTGCTCGATCTCGTCGGCGACGATGCGGGCTTCGTCGGCCTGGCTGCGGTAGGTACCGATGATGTCGACGCCGGCTTCGGCCAGGTGCAGCGCGGCGTTGCGGCCCAGGCCGCGGCTGGCGCCGGTGATGAGGGCGATCTTGCGGGACATGGCGTGGCTCCTGTGGGGGTTGGCTTCGGGAACAAGGTTATTGTCCTGCTGGTTGCTGATAAACCTGGCGGAATCGGAAATACTGATCGCCATAACCGAACAATCCGCAGGCCCCGCCGCCCATGATCAAGCCCGAACTGTTGCGCACCTTCGTGCGCGTCACCGAACTCTCCAGCTTCACCCAGGCCGGCGAGCAGCTGGGGCTGCCGCGCTCCAGCGTTTCCGAGCAGGTCCAGGCGCTGGAGGAACTGCTCGGCACCCGCCTGCTGCAGCGCACCACGCGCAAGGTCCGGGCGACCCAGGACGGCCTGGTGTTCTACGAGCGTAGCAAGGAGCTGCTGGCGCAGATGGACGAGCTGCAGGGGCTGTTCCGCCGCGACGGCGAGGTGCTCGCCGGGCGCCTGCGGGTGGACATGCCGACCATAGTGGCGCGCAAGGTGGTGATGCCGCGCCTGGGCGAATTCACCGCCCGCCATCCGCAGCTGGAACTGGAAGTGAGCAGCACCGACCGCCGCGTCGACCTGGTGCGCGAAGGCTTCGATTGCGTGCTGCGCGTGGGCGGCGCCGCGGACGCCTCCCTGGTGGCGCGCCCGCTGGGCGGCTTCGAGCAGGTGAATTGCGCCAGCCCCGCCTACCTGCAGGCCTTCGGCACCCCACGCAGCCTGGACGACCTGGCCGGGCACCGCCTGGTCCACTACGTTCCGGTGCTGGGCACGCGACCGGCGGGCTTCGAATACCGCCGCGAGGGCAGGACGCACTTTCTGCCGATGGCCGGCAGCGTGACGGTGAACAACGCCGAGGCCTACGAGGGCGCCTGCCTCGGCGGGCTGGGCATCATCCAGGCGCCGCGCCACGGCCTGCGCGACTACCTGGCCGACGGTCGCCTGCTGGAGGTGCTGCCGGACCTGCGCCCGGCGCCGCTGGAGGTGACGCTGCTCTACGCGCACCGCCACCAGCCGCCGCGGGTGCGGCTGTTCATGCAGTGGCTGCAGGGCCTGGTGGAGGAGGTGGCCGGCCTCTGAACCCCTGGCGAGTACGGGCCGGCATGAGGCAAGATTGCCGCTTTGATCATCAAGGACGAACCATGGAAACCACCTTGCAGCATGCGGCCGCCCAGGTCCGACATGCGGTGAAACAGGCGACCTCGGGGCTGGTTGGCCGGGACCAACTGGCAGAATTGATCATTCTCGCCGCCGTTGCCGGTGAACATCTGCTGGTCATCGGGCCGCCGGGTACCGCCAAGAGCGCCGTGGTCCGGCGCGTAGCGCGAAGCATCGGCGGCCGCTATTTCGAATACCTGTTGGGGCGCTTCACCGAACCCTCCGAACTGTTCGGTCCGGTAGACCTGAAGAAGCTGCGCGAAGGCGTTGTGGAGACCGACACAAGCGGCATGCTGCCGGAGGCCGAAGTTGTGTTTCTCGATGAGGTCTTCCTCGGCTCCACTGCGATTCTCAACACCTTGCTCGGGTTGCTCAATGAAAGGCGCTTTCGCCGTGGTCATACCCAGTTGGAATGTCCGCTGCGGGTATGCGTCGGTGCGGCCAACGCGCTCCCGGACGACGAAGGCTTGGCCGCGTTCGCCGACCGCTTCCTGCTGCATCTCTTCGTCGAACCGGTGGCTGACCATCAACTTGAGGAGATGCTCGCCGGTGGCTGGAGCGCCCAGCGTGATCTCCAGGGTGCTGGCCTGGGGCTGTCTGAGTTGGACCAACTGAACAGGGCCGTTGCGAATGTCGATCTGGAGACTCTATGGCCCCTCCTGGCTGACGCCATCCGCCAATTGCGCGCTGCCGGCATCGGCCTTTCCGATCGGCGCATCGTCAAGTCGCAACGCTTGATCGCAGCGGCTACCGTGCTGGCCGGGCGTCAGGTCGCTGGCGCGGGGGACCTCTGGCCGCTGCTCTACGCATTGCCCACCCGCGAGTTGCAGCAGCGCGGGCGCGAGGTGCTCGGCGACCGGCTGGCGGCCTCGAGCAACCCGCACCTGTTCAGCGCCGTCGAAGAGGTTTCCCTGCAGCCGCTGTCGCGCCTGTATCGCCTCGTCGAGCGGGCCAACCTGTGCCTGCAGTCCGCAGAGGGGGGCGCGCTGCGGGAAAGCGTGCTGCGGGAGATAGATGCCAATTTCACCCGGGAAACCTTGCCGGCGGAACTGCAGCCGTTGCGCCAGCGCCTGCTGGACATGGCGCCAGGCCCATGAGCGGGGTCGCCTGGCGCTGGGTGCCGCGCGATGCGCCCCTGCCGCCCTGCGCCGCGGTAGCTTGGCATGGGCTCGCCGGCGAGTTGCACCGGCACCTGTCGCAAGCCCCGGAGCAACGCCTGCGGGGGCTGCAGGCGCAGGCCGGGGAAGGCTTCCTCATCGTCACCGGGCCGGCCGAAGCGTTGCCCTGGCTCGACGGCATCGAGTATGCCGCGCCGTCCCCCCTGGCGGCCCGGCTCTGGTTGCCCACGGGGTGGCGTGCCGATGTTTGCGACGAATTGCTGGCCCAGGCGTTGGCCGCCGACGGTCCGTCGTGCCAGACGTTGCTCTGGCGGCGGCCGGCGGCGCGCATCGCACTGGATCGCCTGCTGCCGCTGACGCAGAGGCTGCTCGAGACCATCGAAGCGAGGTGGCGATGCCCATGAGCCCCGGACTGCCCGCCGCCTCGCCGACGGCGGGCGGCGAAGCCGAACTGCCGGCCGCGCTGCGCCCCTGGGCGCCCTGGCTGCAGGGGCTGGACGCGGAACTGCTTCCGGTGTTCGCCGACCTGCTCGGCCGCCTCGAACCGCTGTTGGGCGCCTGCCGTGGCTACGGCACCGGCGGCGAGCAGGAGCCCGACGGGGTAGCCGGCCTGCAGCGCCGCGGCGCCTACGAACGCTTGCTGCACAGCGAATGGATGCTCGCGCAGGAGTTGCCAGACGAATTCCTGCGGCGCGCGGCCACTGGCGAACACCTGTTCCTGGCGCGCCAGCCGCGTCGCCAGCGAGCCAGTCGCTGGATAGTCGCTTTGTTCGACGCCGGGCCGCTGCAGTTGGGCGCGCCGCGCCTGGCACACCTGGCTCTGGCGATCCTCCTGGCGCGCCGGGCGCGGGAAGCGGGAGCGGAGTTCCGCTGGGGCGTACTGCAGCAGCCGGGTGAACTGCGCGGTCTGGATGACCTCGCTGGGCTGCGTGCGTTGCTGGGGGCGCGGACGCTGGACATCTGTACCCCGCGGCACTTGCAGGCGTGGCGCGAATGCCTGGCGGCGGCGCCCCAGGTGCCAGGGGAGTGCTGGGGCATCGGCTCCACCCCGGACGACTTCTGCAGCCATGGCGTCAGCATCGACGAAAGCCTGGACGGCAAGGCCCTTCAGGTACGCCTCGTCCCCGGCCGACAGGCCGAGGCCCGGCTTGCGCTGCCAGCAGGCGAGCTGGCCCGCCGGCTGCTCGGCGGGCATTTCCAGGCAGCTGTCCGCCGGGATGCCATCCGCCGTTCCGGCTGGCGGGTCTCGCTGAGCCTGCCGCCAATGATCTCGCCATCGGCGAACCAGGTTAGCGTCGTGCTGCTCGACGAGCCGGGCGTGTTGAACATCCGCATCCCCAGCGCTGGGCAGCGCAAGCCCTCTACGCCGCGGCGGCAGTTGTGGAGCGCCGGGCTGGAGCCACTGGCCATGGCCTTCACCGGCAAGACCGCGGGCGCGCTGCTGGCCGGCGGCGGCAAGCTGGCGTTCTGGAAGCTCCCCGGCCACTACGACCTGCCGCTGCCGCCCCGCGAAATCCTGCAGGCGCCAGTGGGCACGGCCAACCTGCTGCCTTGCGAGTTCTTGCACAATGGTGGCGAATGCCGCCTGTACCTGCTCGATGCCGCCGGGCGCCTGGGGTACTGGCGCATGCGTCACGACGACCCGCGGTTGTATCGGGTTGCGGAAAAGGTGCTGGGCCTGCAGCGTGCCGGCGAACACCAGTTCTTCTACCTGCTCGAGCGCTCCGGGCAATTGTGGCTGCAGCGGGTACTGGCCGCGCGCAATGTCCACCAGGCGGTTTTCGAGGAGCAGAACTGGCTGCTGGGCGATGCCGAAAAGGCCGACCTGGCACTGTTCTGCCCCTCTGCCCGGCGCAGCAACATGCTGCCCGCTTGTGCCGTACGCCAGGGGCGTGGTGGCCGTGAGACCTGGCGCCTGTACAAGGTGCAGGCCCTTCCGGGGGCCTGCGCCAGCCTCGAATTGCCACCTGGCGCCCGGGCGCTGGGCGTGCTGCTCGATGCCGATGACGATATCCCACAACTGGTAGTCCTGAGCGCCGACCGGAGGCACCTGCAATTGCACGGGCAGAAGGGCGCGCGCACCTTCTGCTCCAGCCCGGCGCGGATTGCGCGCGCCAGCTATTCGCCACTCGGGCGGGTAGTCGCCGTGCTGACCGAGATGCGGGAATTGCTGGTGTACTCGCTGGACGACGAGGCGATGTTGTTGAACCTGCAATGCAACGGAGTCGCCGATGAGTGAAACCAGGGCGGCGCCCATTCGCCATCCGTTGTGGCGTGGCCGGCAACCGCTGGACGGGTTCTGGCTGGATGCCGCGTACTTGGGCGAGGCGGCGCGTCGCGAGTTGCTGGTTCGCCATTGGCAGCCCGGGGCGCGGGCGTTCCGCTTCGCAGAGGGCGACCTGCTGTGCCTGGCGCAATCCTCTCCTGAACATTGCGAGTGCCTGCCGTTCTGGCCGCTGCGGCGGCAGGGCGGCGCACTCTGCTCCGCGCCGCTGGGAGAGGACGAGCTGGCGGGCCTGCCTCCGGCGGACCTGCATCTCGTGCGCGGCGGCGGCGTCGTCTCGCTGTCGTTGTCCAGCGCGGAACCGTTGCAGCCTGGCGCCTTCCTGGACCTGTCCGGGCTGGCGTGGGCTAAAGCCTTCGATTGTCGCGAGGCACTGCCGCAGCACATCGGCCAACCGCCCGAGACGGGGGCCGAACTGCACCATATCCTCGGCGCCCGGGTGGCGCCGAGCGAGGCGCGCCGGGCCTTCTTCGACAGGGCGGAACGGCGTGGGTCCGGTGCGCCCGGGAAGGAAGCCGCCAGTTTGCCGGGCAGGCAGCGGGCGCGTCCGCGGGTGCCCTGGCACCTGGCATTGCCGCTGGCGGCATTCTGCCTGGGCGCGGTCCTGCTCGACGGGGAACCCGGCCTTGGGCTGTGGCGGGGGCTGCTTTTCCTGCTGCCGTTGCTGCTCGTCCTGATGTGGCTTTCACGCCGGTTGCGGCGGACGCGAGCCTGGGCCGTGGTGCAGCAGATGGCTGATGAAGCTGCCGTGCCGCCCAGGAAAACCGCCACACCTCCGCCGCGTCTGCCGCTGTGGGAGCGCCTGCTGATGGTCAGCCAACTGCATCGCGCGTTGGACTTCCGCCAGGCGGCCTACCTGCGGCGCATGCTGCGGATGTTCGAGGACGGCCAGTTGGACGAGGCGCTGCGCCATGCGATCCCGCTGGGCGATGGCCGGCAGTCGCTGGGCGAGGCCCTGGCGCCGCCGCGCCGGCGCGAGCACCTGGGCCTGGGGCCCCAGGCCGGCCCGGGGCGGTCCCTGGCCTGCGCCGCGAGCCTGCAGGAGCACCTGCGCAAGCTGTACCGCGCCAGCTTCGACAAGCTGGACCGCGAGGGGCGGGTTGAGGAGGCGGCCTTCGTCCTCGGCGAACTGCTGCGCAACCACCAAGAGGCCCTGGACTATCTCGAGCGCCACCAGCACCTGGCCCAAGCCGCCGAGCTGGCCCTGGCCTGGGAGCGGCCCGCGGCGCAGATAGTTCGCCTGCTGTGCCTGGCCGGGGAGTGGCACCGCGCCGTGCAGATCGCACGGCGCGACAACGCCTTTGCCGATGCCATTGCGCAACTCGAGGGGCCCCAGGTGGAACTCGCGGCGCGCCTGAGGGGGGAGTGGGCCGAGATGCTGCATGCGCGCGGCGAGCTCCTGAGCGCCGTGCAGGTGGCCTGGGTGTCGCCGCCGCTACGCGACCGGGCCGCCGAATGGCTGCGAGCCGCCGAGGTCGCCGGCGGTGAACTGGAGGTGCAGGCCCTGGTGTTGCGGGCACTGTTGCTGCCGGACAGCCTCGAGCTCGATCGCGAACGTCTGGCGCGCTTGCGCGATGACCCGCAGCGGCATCTTGAGCGCCACGCGCTGGTCCTGGCGCTGTTGCAGCACAAGCATGGCAACGCAGCCCTGGCGGGGCTGGCCAGATGTGTCGCCCGGGCCAGCCTGGCGGACCAGGCCCGCGGCCTGTCGGCGTTGAGCGGCGAGCAGTTGCGCGGCCTGCTGAAACTGAGCGGCGACAGCCTGCTGCAGATGGACCTGCCGAAGACGCTGCTGCCGCGCCAGGAGCCCACGCCGCTCTGGGTCCCGGCAGCACTGCGGCAATGGTCGGCGCCGGCCGCTGGTAACTGGCCTATCTTCGACGCTGGGTTGCTGCCGGGGCGGCGCTACCTTCTGGCACTGGGCGAGAACGGTGTGCAACTGGTAGATGGCCGCGGTCGCAGCTTGAAGCGTTTCGCCGTTCCTGCACAGCGCCTGGTCATGGCCCACAACGGCCTGGTGGCGCTGGCGCTGGCACGGCGCGAACAACTGTGGCGGATCAGCCATCTCGATCTGGTGCGGGGCGTGGCACGCGAGCTCGGGGTACTGGACTTCGCGGTCTGCGCGGACACCTTCGACGGCACCGGCTGGGCGCTGGGACGGGGCCGGCAACTGCGCGTGGTCGATGTCGACCGGGACTTCGACACGCTCTGGCAGGTTGCCGACCTGCCGGGCAACCTGCATGCCCTGTCGGGCAACGCCCAGCTGCGGATAGTCCTGGTGGACACGGCGGAAGGCCTGGAGCGCTGGGCCTACCGCCAGCCGGAGCAGCGCCTGGTCGGCCGCGACCTGCTGTCGTCCGGCGGAGACTTCGGTGGTTGGGAGGTGCTCGGCCTCGATGGCGAACTGATGGCGTGCTGGCCGGGGGAAGGTGATTCGCTGCAGTTCCGTGGCCCTGATGGAAAGATTCTCACCGTCGATCTGCCCGATATGGAAAGCCGTCCCTGGCTGACCTTCGATGAGCAGTGGCTGGTGCTTCTGCATACCCGGGATAACGGGCGGACGGGTTGGCGTTTCATCCATCGGCCCAGCGCCCGAAGCTGTGCAACACTCGACTGGCCGCTGGCCGGCGAAGCGCAGTTGCGCCGTAGTGGCGAGGACTGGCTGATCTTCGACCAACAGGGACGCCTGGCGCATGTCGGGGTACGCCAGGGTGTCCTGCATGGCATCAGCCTGGGCAATCTCAGCCCGGCCAGGCCGAGTCGAGGATGATCCGGCAGAAGTCGGCGCGTTCGAACTGCGCGTCCTTCAGCGCCAGGACGTCGGCCTTGACGTTGCCGAAGGTGGTCTGCGGCTTGTCCTTGATGCCCTGGTAGAAGGCTTCGATGATGTCGTTCTTGAAGTCGCCGCCGCGCGGGTGGGCGGCCACCACGGCGTCGC
>Ga0180219_1002732_pt1 | contig 10320 bp, 9 predicted proteins | sample eDN3rd30CBELigMG_FD_151338 | JGI IMG/M metagenome (GOLD analysis project Ga0180219, IMG submission 151338) | Enriched Miracle-Growth compost microbial communities from Emeryville, California, USA - eDNA 3rd pass 30_C BE-Lig MG (version 2)... ... | reverse complement strand
ATGCTCCTCCTGAGCGTGAGTGACCGGCTGCTACGTTAACGCCGGAAACCGGTGGTTCGTGCGGGCTCCGCGACGGGAAGGCGAAGCCTGCGGAGCTGGGGCGGCGGCGAACATCACGCTTCTGCGCGTGCCGCTCCCCCGCTGGGTATTCTACGGCATCCGCGCAGGGATTTCGCGCACCGGTGTCACGGCGCGCGGCGCAGCCGCAGACTGTTGAGCACCACGAAGACGCTCGAGAAGGCCATGGCCGCACCCGAGATCATCGGGTTCAGCAGACCCAGTGCCGCCAGCGGGATCGCCGCGACGTTGTACGCGAACGCCCAGAAGAGATTGCCGCGGATGACGCCCATCGTGCGACGGCTCAGCCGCACGGCGTCGACGGCCGCGCCCAGATCGCTGCGCACGAGCGTGATGTCGCTGGCGTGCATCGCCGCGTCGGTGCCGCCCCCCATGGCGATGCCGAGATCCGCGGTGGCCAACGCCGCGGCGTCGTTCACGCCGTCGCCGACCATGGCCACGCGGTGCCCCTCGCGCTGCAGGCGGACGATCTCGGCCACCTTCTGCTCGGGTACGACCCCCGCGATCACGTCGTCGATGCCGACCTCGGCGGCCACCGCCGCCGCGACCGTGGCGTTGTCGCCGGTCAGCAGCACGGTGCGCAGGCCCAACGCGCGAAGGCGCGCGACGGCATCGGCACTCGTGGGGCGCACGGTGTCGGCCACGGTCAGCACGGCGCGCACGCGCGGCGCTTCGCCGGGATCGGTCCATCCGGCAACCACGGCGGTGCCCCGCTGCTCGGCGTGCTCCACCGCGTCGGCGAGCTCACCCGGCACCACGGCACCCTGTGCTGCCGCGAACGACGGCCGCCCGGCGAACACCTGCCGCCCCTCGACGTCGCCGGTCACCCCGTGCCCGGCGTGATTGCGGAACGCGTGCACGGCGTGTGCGGCATCCATCGCCTCCACCGGCTCCGCCCCCTCGACGACGGCGCGGGCGACGGGATGCTCCGAGCCGCCCTCGACCGCGGCGATAAGTCTCAGCGCCTCGTCGCGGGCGGTGTCGGATGCCACGGCCACGTCGACGAGCGTCATCCGGCCGCTCGTGACGGTACCGGTCTTGTCGAGCACGACCGTGTCGATCTTCTCGGTCTGCTCGAGCGATTCGGGCCCGGTGATGAGGATGCCCAGCTGGGCGCCCCGCCCGGTGCCGACGAGGATCGCGATCGGGGTCGCAAGCCCCAGCGCACACGGGCACGCGATGATCAGCACCGCGACGGCGGCGGTGAACCCGGCGGCGACCGGCTGCCCCGCCACGAGCCAGCCGATCAGGGTCAGCACGGCGAGGGCGATCACGATCGGCACGAACACGGCCGAGATGCGGTCGGCCAGCCGCTGCACGCGGCTCTTGCCCGTCTGCGCGTCTTCGACCAGGCGCGCCATCTTCGCCAGGCGCGTGTCGTCGCCGACCGACGTCGCCTCGATGAGCAGCCGCCCGTCCGCCACGATCGTGCCGCCGGTGGCGGCACTCCCCTCGGCCACGTCCACCGGCACGGACTCGCCGGTGAGCATGCTCTGATCGATGGATGCCGCACCCCGGCGCACGACGCCGTCGGTGGCGACCGTCTCGCCGGGCCGCGTGACGAACACGTCGCCGACCCGCAGGCGCCCGATCGGCACGCGGGTGCCGTCGGCGAGCTCGACGTCCTTGGCGCCGAGGGCCAACAGGGCATGCAGGGCGCTGCCCGCGCGCCGTTTCGAGCGCTGCTCGATGAAGCGACCGAGCAGCAGGAAGACGGTGACCGCCGAGGCGACCTCGAAGTACACCATCGAACTCGCCGGCGCCCCATCGGGCAGCAGTGAGAACCCGTGGCGCATGCCGATCATGCCGGCGGTGCCGAACACGAGCGCCCAGATGCTCCAGAGGTAGGCGGCACCCGTGCCCAGGGTGATGAGGGTGTCCATCGTCATGGCGCCGTGCCGCAGGTTCGCGAACGTCGCACGGTGGAACGGCCAGCCGCCCCAGAGCACGATGGGAGTCGCCAGCACGAGCGAGGCCCACTGCCAGCCGGGGAACTGCCACGCCGGGACCATGCCGAGCATCACCACCGGCAGCGCCAGGATCGCGCTGACGATCAGTCGGGTGCGCAGCGTCGTGGTGCCGGGAGCGTCCTCGACGTCGCGATCTTCGGCTGCCTCACCCTCGAGCGCGCGGACGCGCGCGTCGTAGCCGGCCTGCCGCACCGCGTCGACGAGGCGCTTCTCGTCGACGCCGTCGGGGAAGCTGACCTTCGCCGATTCGGTGGCGAGGTTCACCGCGGCGCTCACGCCCTCGACGCTCTGCAACCTCTTCTCGACGCGCGCGACGCAGCTCGCGCAGGTCATGCCCTCGATGTCGAGCGTCGCCTCGCGGGTCATGACGCCTGACCGGCGAGCGCGTAGCCCGCCTCCTCCACGGCAGCGGCCACGGCCGCCTCGGTCACGTCACCCGTGACGGCCACGGTGCCCGCGGCGAGGTCGACGAGCGCTCCATCCACACCGGGCACCGCCGAGACCTCGCGGGTCACCGCCTGCACGCAGTGGTTGCAGGTCATGCCGTCGACACGATAGGTGGTGGTGCTCATGATTCCTCCGGATCTGTGGATGTCGTCAGTACCAACTGTATACCCCCTAGGGGTATTCCCGGGCCTAAGGTGTGGACGTGGACGACGAGGTGGTGGATGCCACAGACCGCCGGCAGCGCCTGGTGCTGCTGATCGCGATCCTGGCGTCGTTCGTCTCGTTCCTCGACGGCACGGTCGTCAACGTCGCACTGCCGGCGATCCAGCGCGAGCTCGGCGGAGGCCTGGTGACCCAGCAGTGGGTGGTGGACGCCTACCTCATCACGCTCGGCTCGCTCATCCTCGTCGCGGGGTCGCTGAGCGACGTCTTCGGCCGGGTCGTGGTGCTGCGCGCCGGGCTCATCGGCTTCGGCGCGGCATCCCTCGCCATCGCCGTCGCCCCCGATCCCCTCTTCCTCGTGCTCGCGCGCGGTGTGCAGGGCATCGCCGGCGCCCTGCTGGTGCCGAGCTCGCTCGCACTGATCACCTCGACCTTCCGAGGTCCCGCGCAGTCGAAGGCGATCGGCACCTGGACGGGCGCGACCACGGCCGCGATGCTCGTGGGGCCCGTGCTCGGCGGCGTGTTCGTCGACCTGGTCTCGTGGCGGCTGGTGTTCCTGATCAATGTGCTGCCGATCGCGGTGACGCTCTGGCTGCTGGCCGTTCTGCACCAGCGCGACGTGCGCGAGCCGGGCGCGAGTGTCGACTGGGCCGGAGCCGTGCTGTGCACGGCGGGGTTGGCGGGGACGGTGTTCGCCCTCATCGAGCAGGAGCGGATGGGCTGGTCGTCACCGGCGATCTGGGCGCCGCTGGCCGGCGGCATCCTGTGTCTTGCCGGCTTCATCGTGCGGCAGCGGTTCGCCCGCGATCCGATGATGCCGCTGGGACTTTTCCGCGTGCGCAACTTCTGGGCGGGCAACCTCGCGACCTGGTTCGTGTACGGCGCGCTCGGGCTGAACGGGCTGGCGCTGGGCGTGTACCTGCAGCAGGGGGCGGGGCTGCCGGCGACGCTTGCGGGTCTCGCGAGCCTGCCGTCGACCGTGATCATGATCGTCTTCAGCTCGAAGATCGGCACGTGGGCGGGCACGGCCGGACCGCGGCTGTTCATGACGATAGGTCCGCTCGTGATGGCGGTCGGTGTGGCACTGCTGCTGACCGTGCGCGCGGACTTCGACTACTGGACCCAGGTGCTGCCCTCGGTCATGCTGTTCGGCACCGGGCTCACCATCACCGTGGCGCCGCTGACCGCGGCCGTGCTGGGCGCGATCGACCCGGCGCGCTCGGGCATCGCGTCGGCGGTCAACAACGCCGTCGCGCGGGTCGCCGGCCTGATCATGGTCGCGCTCCTCGGGGTGATCGCGGGTGGCGCGCTCGATCTGGCCGGCTTCCATCGCACGGCGGTGGTGACCGCCGCCCTGCTGGCCGTCGGCGGCGTGATCTCGTTCGCGGGCATCCGCAACCCCACGCCCCGTGCCGGCTGACGCTCGGCGCGGGCCCCGTGCCGGGCCTACAGCATGCTCTTGGGATGCCAGACCGTCTTCACCTCGGTGAAGGCGGCGATGCGCTCCGGCGAAGCCACCGGCTCGCCGGGCACCAGCACGCGCTTGAGCGTCTCGGCCGCGCGCATCTGCAGATCGACCCAGTCGAGGTGCTCCGCGCCAGCGAGGTCGAGTGCGTTGACGTCGGCGTGGTCGGCGAGGTGCGGCGCTATCTCGGCCGGCGAGCCGGTGAGAACGTTGACGACACCGCCCGGCACGTCACTGGTGGCGAGGACCTCGGCGAGGCTGATCGCCGACAGCGGATACCGCTCGCTGGCGACGACCACCACGGTGTTGCCGGCGACCAGGGCGGGCGCGATCGTGGCGGTGAGGCCGAGCAGCGCACTATCCTGCGGCGCGATGATCGCGACGACACCGGTCGGCTCGGGCGCGGAGATGTTGAAATACGCCCCCGCCACGGGGTTCAGTCCGCCGGCCACCTGCGCGTACTTGTCGCACCAGCCCGCGTACCAGACCCAGAGGTCGGTCGCGGCATCCACCTGCGCTGCTGCCACCGCCGACGACACGCCCTCCTGCGCGACGATCTCATCGACGAACTGGGCGCGACGACCTTCGAGCAGCTCGGCGACCCGGTACAGCACCTGACCGCGGTTGTACGCGGTCGCCCCCGCCCAGCCGGAGACGGCGGAACGACTCGCCCGCACGGCGTCGCGGGCGTCCTTGCGCGAGGCGAGCGCCGCGTTCGCCAGGAACTCGCCCTTCGCGGAGCGCACCTCATAGGTCCGACCCGATTCGCTGCGCGGGAACTTTCCCCCGATCGCGAGCTTGTAGGTCTTCGGCACGGTCAGCCGAGCGCTCATCGCGTGATCTCCTTCCGGGAAGGCTTCAGGTACGCGGCCAAGCCGTGCCGGCCGCCCTCACGCCCGTAGCCCGACTCCTTGTAGCCGCCGAACGGCGAGGCCGGGTCGAATCGGTTGAAGGTGTTGGCCCACACGACGCCGGCGCGCAGCTTGTCGGCGACGGCGAGGATGCGCGAGCCCTTGTCGCTCCAGATGCCCGCCGACAGCCCGTACGGCGTGTTGTTCGCCTTCGCGATCGCCTCGGCCGGGGTGCGGAACGTGAGCACCGCCAGCACCGGTCCGAACACCTCTTCACGGGCGATGCGGTGGGATGCCTCGACCCCGGTGAACACGGTGGGGGCGAACCAGAATCCGCTGTCGGGGATGGCGCAGTCAGCCGTCCAGCGCTGGGCTCCCTCGGCTTCGCCGGCGTCGCTGAGCGTGCGGATGCGCTCGAGCTGCGCTGCGGAGTTGATGGCGCCGATGTCGGTGTTCTTGTCGAGCGGGTCGCCCAGCCGCAGCGTCGAAAGCCGCGTCTTCAGCCGGTCGACGACCTCGTCGTGGACCGACTCCTGCACGAGCAGCCGGCTGCCCGCGCAGCACACGTGGCCCTGGTTGAAGAAGATGCCGTTGACGATGCCCTCGACCGCCTGGTCGATGGGCGCATCGTCGAAGACGATGTTCGCCGCCTTGCCGCCCAGCTCGAGCGTCAGCGACTTTCCGGTGCCGGCGACCGCGCGTGCGATGTCGCGCCCGACGGCGGTCGAGCCGGTGAAGGCGACCTTGTCGACGTCGGGATGCCGCACCAGGGCGGCCCCCGTACCGCCGGCGCCGGTCACGATGTTCACGACCCCCGGCGGCAGATCAGCCTGCTGCAGGATCTCGGCGAAGATCAGCGCCGACAGCGGCGTGGTCTCGGCGGGCTTGAGCACCACGGTGTTGCCGCCGGCCAGCGCCGGAGCTATCTTCCACGCGAGCATGAGCAACGGGAAGTTCCACGGGATCACCTGACCGGCGACCCCCAGCGAGCGGGGAGCTTCGCCGAGCCCCGCGTGGTCGAGCTTGTCGGCCCAGCCCGCGTAGTAGAAGAACCACGCGGCCACCAACGGCACGTCGACGTCGCGGCTCTCCTTGATCGGCTTGCCGTTGTCGAGGCTCTCGGCGACGGCGAGCTCACGGGCGCGCTCCTGCACGAGCCGCGCGATGCGGAACAGGTACTTGCCCCGGTCGCGGCCGCTCATCTTCGCCCACACCTTCGTATGCGCGCGGCGGGCGGCAGCCACCGCCGCGTCGACGTCGGCCTCGGACGCGCTCGCGACCTCGGCGATGCGCGATTCGTCTGCGGGCGAGATCGTCGTGAACGACCCGCCCGTGCCGTCGACGAAGTCACCGTCGATGAACAGCCCGTAGGCGTCTTTCAGGTGCAGGATGCCGCGCGATTCGGGCGCGGGTGCGTAGTCGAGGAATCCCATCTCTCACTCCCCTCTCAGTCGAGCGTCACGTAGTCGGGGCCGGAGTACCGGCCGGTCGTCATCTTCTGCCGCTGCAGCAGGACGTCGTTGAGCAGGCTCGACGCTCCGAACCGGAACAGGTGCGGCGTCAGCCATTCCTCGCCGACCGTCTCGGCGACGGTGACGAGGTACTTCACCGCGTCCTTCGAGGTGCGGATGCCGCCGGCCGGCTTCACGCCGATACGCTCGCCGGTGAGCCGGTGCCAGTCGCGCACGACCTCAAGCATGAGCAGCGTCACCGGCAAGGTCGCCGCGGGCTGCACCTTGCCGGTCGACGTCTTGATGAAGTCGCCGCCCGCGAGGATCGCCAGCCACGAGGCCCGCTTCACGTTGTCGTAGGTGTTCAGCTCGCCGGTCTCGAGGATCACCTTCAGGGCCGCGGAGGTGCCGTCATCGCGTCGGCAGGCCTGCTTGACCTGCACGATCTGGTCGAAAACGGTCGAGTAGTCGCCGGCCAGGAACGCACCGCGGTCGATCACCATGTCGATCTCGTCGGCGCCGGCCTCGACCGCGTCGCGGGTGTCGGCGAGCTTCACCGCCAGCGATGCGCGTCCGCTGGGGAACGCGGTCGCGACCGCGGCGACGCCGATGCCGCCCTCGTCGGGGTCGCCGTGCCGGTCGCCGAGTGCGGCGACCGCGTACGGCACCATGTCGCCGTACACGCACACGGCGGCGACGGTCGGGCAGGCGGAGTCGCTCGCATCGGGATGCTGCGCCTTCGCCACGAGCGAGCGCACCTTGCCGGGCGTGTCGGCGCCCTCCAGCGTCGTGAGGTCGATGAGTCCGATGATGCGGTCGAGCGCCCACTTCTTCGACGTCGTCTTGATCGAGCGGGTGCCCATCGCGGCGGCGCGCTGTTCGAGGCCGACGGCGTCGACGCCGGGCAGGCCGTACAGAAAGCGCCGCAGGGTGTCGTCGTCGGGCGCGCCGCCGAGGATGTCGACCGCCGTGCGGCGGCTGAGTTCGCGGGTGGTCATCGGTCCTCCTGTGATGACGGGGCGGTGGATGCCGCCAACAGCTCGGCCACGAGCGCGTCGGGGGTGATACCCCGGCGGTGCGCTTCAGACTCGAGTCGCGACGCGGCGGCGTGAGAGAGGGCTCCGGGACGGGCATCGGGAGCCAGCAGCGACATCACCGGAACGACGATGGCGCCGAGCGCGACGAGGATCAAGACGATCCCGAGGGCGCGCGAGAAGACATCCGAGCTCCAGACATCGCCGTTCCAGAACGCGAACACGAACATCGCCGCACCGACCGTGAGCAGCACGAGCGTCACGATCAGCCCGATCCGCACCGGCGGGCGGCGCCGATCCGCCAGCAGAAGGAGCAGGCTCGCCAGCGCGAATGCCGCGGCGAGGACGGAGGCGGTGCCGATGATCCGGTTCACCGTGTCCCACGCGTCGGCGAACGAGTCCTGGAACCACACGGTCCAGACGACGAAGATGCCGGCTATCACCGAGACGGCGACGCCGAGCACGCCGAAGGGCTGGAGCGGACGTCCCAGCAGAACAGCACAGCACAGCACGGCCACGCTGAAGGCGCCGACGACCGAGGTCGTGGTCAGGACGCGCGATCCCGTCTCGCCCAGCGTCCCGCCGAGCAGCACGATGATGCCGCCGATCGCGGCCAGGCTGAAGGCGACGGCGATGACCGCCACCACGACACGACGCAGGCGCGACACCGGAGTGGGGGTGATCGTGGTCATGGGGTCTCCCGGGGCGATGCTCGTCGGTCACGATCACCGTACACAGATCGCGGGCGCTTGTGCGCGGATTCAGTGCAGCAGTTCGCGCACCCGCCGCACATCGTCGGCCATCTGCACCTTCAGCGCCTCGATGCCGGCGAAGGCCACCATGCCGCGCACGCGGTGGGTGAACTCGATCTCGACGTGGTGGCCGTACAGGTCGAGATCGGTCTCGTCGAGCACGTACGCCTCGACGACGCGCCGCGGCACATCGTCGAAGGTCGGATTGGTGCCGACGCTGATGGCGGCGGGATAGCGGATGCCGCGGCGCAGCCCGTCACCGGGAGCCTCGTCGACGAGCCAACCGGCGTAGACGCCGTCCGCCGGCACGAACCCCTCCATCTCGGGCGACAGGTTCGCGGTGGGAAAGCCGAGCTCCCGCCCGCGCTTGAGGCCGTGTACGACCTCACCCCACACCGCGTGCGAGCGGCCGAGCAGACGGGCCGCGGCCTCGACGTCACCGGCGCTGAGCGCCTCGCGGATCCAGGTGGACGATACACGCCGCTCCGAGGTGATCGCGCGCACGTCGTCGATGACGTCGACCCGGTAGCCGTGCTGCGGGGCCAGCCGCGCCAGCAGCTCGGGGCTGCCGGCGCCGCCGCGGCCGAAGCGGAAGTCGCGGCCGACCATCACGGTCTGCACGCCGAGCGCGGTCACGAGCACCTCTTCGATGAACTCTTCCGCGGGCTGCGCGGCCATCTCCGCGTCGAAGCGCAGCACGAGGACCGCGTCGATGCCGGTCTCATCGAGCAGCTGCAGCTTCTGGTGCAGCCCGGTGACGTCGTCGGGGCAGATCTCAGGACGGAGGGTCGCCAGCGGGTTGCGATCGAAGGTGACGGCGACGACCTGCGCGTCGCCGGCCGCGGCATCCACCTTCGCCCTCTCCAGGATCGCGCGGTGTCCCGCGTGCACCCCGTCGAACTTGCCGATGGCGACCACGGACGGGCCGAAGCCCGCCGGCACCTCGGCCGGGTCGCGGAAAACCCGCATCACGCGGCCACCGCGGGCTCGGCGGCGGACTCTGCGACCGGCCGGTGCGAGAACAGCCACCACAGACCTAGGAACGGCAACACGAGCGGGATGAAGACGTAGCCCATCCCGTAGAACGACCACACCGTCGCCTCCGGGAAGAGATCGGGGCGCACCAGGCTCAGCGTGCCGATCGAGAGCACGCCGACGAGCTCGAAGCCGATCGCCACCCAGGCGATCCGGTACCAGATCCGCGACGCCGAGAAGATGAGCGCGAGCGTGGCGAGGATGTACACCACGGCCGACACCCCCGACAGCGTGAACGCCAGAGGCGCGTGGTGGAAGCGCTCGATGATCTGCACGACCGAGCGACCGGTGGCACCCAGTGCCAGGATCGCGTAGACGACGACGAGGACGCGACCGATACCGGTCATGCGGCGGGGGCGGGAAGGCGAAGACATGACCATCCGATCCTACGTCCATCGGGTGACGGTACCGGCTCCGGGCGATGATCGATCACACTGGTCACATACACCTCGTCAGCATCAGAGGTAGACAGACACACCGTGCGATGACAATATTCCAATGCGACACATCGTCGCTCCGTATCCGTTCCGTCGAAGTGTCGCCCATGCTCCCCTCCCGCTTCATCCTCGCCGCCGTCGGCACCGCCGTCGCCCTCGTCCTCGGGGTCACGGCTCCCGCCGCCGGCGCGACCGCCGCTCCACGCGTCGCCGCTGCGACCGTGGCGACGCCGCCGCCGGCGACCACGTTCACGACACCGCTGAAGAAGGCCTACTCGATCTCGTCGTACTACGGCGCCCGGTGCATGCCGGTCGCGGGCGCATCGACGTTCCATCTCGGCGTGGACCTGGCCGCGCCGACCGGCACGCCGATCTACGCGGTCGCCGCGGGCGTTGTCGTCGCCACGGTCGACGGCACCTCCTCCCAGGCCGGATACATCAAGATCCGGCACCGGGTCGGGACCGTCACGTACACGTCGTTCTACTACCACATCTGGGATTCGACGACCCACGTCACCGTCGGCGAGGTCGTCAAGGCCGGGCAGCGCATCAGCGAGGTGGGCTCGAGCGGCAGGGTCAGCGGGCCGCATCTGCATCTGGAGATCTGGAAGGGCGAGCCGGGGTCGGCGACGGATCCC
>Ga0180219_1002725_pt1 | contig 10333 bp, 11 predicted proteins | sample eDN3rd30CBELigMG_FD_151338 | JGI IMG/M metagenome (GOLD analysis project Ga0180219, IMG submission 151338) | Enriched Miracle-Growth compost microbial communities from Emeryville, California, USA - eDNA 3rd pass 30_C BE-Lig MG (version 2)... ... | reverse complement strand
TAGCTGTCGGAAAGAAACGTTGTTGGAGCCTGAACGCTCGCGCAAGCCGCTGGAATTTCGCTGGACGATGCAACATATCGTGCATAATGTGATGGCAATACTGGAATGATGCTCCTCCGGCGGTGATCTGGAAGTCGCAATGTCAGCGTGCTGGCCACGAACGCCAATGAATAGCGATAACCTGCCGGGACAAGCAGGCAACGCAGAGCATGAGGACCAGAACGAGGGTGTCAACATGGCATTCGACGCCAGGTTGCTCGCCGCCGGAGAGGAGAAGGAATGAACACGCTTGTGGATAAAGCCGACGCGACAGCCGCGGTAGAGGGGTTCACATCATCATGGTTGGCGCATGACATTGATCGCAAGGCCACTTTTCTGACCGGCGACTTCGTCTTGTGGAACAATTGCGACCATATCGAAGTCCCCCATGCAGCAGCGATCAAATCTTTCCATTGGTTGACGGCAGTAACGCGTAACAACCAATATTATGATGTGCGGCGAAATCTGACATCTTTTGGCGTGGTTCAGCAGCATCTGGCATCATTCGATACGGATCAGGGCAATTTCCGCGGCATTCCGATGCTGCTCGTCTTTCACACGCGCGGTCGTCGGGTTTCGCGATGCGAGACATATCTCGACAGCACCGGCTTGCCGAAGCTGGAATGGCCGAAAGGGGTCCGCTTCTTCTAAACTCGTTCCATAATATTAGTTTGAAGGATCTTCTTCATGAACGACGCATCAGGCAGGTCCGAAGCGATTGCAGCCGTAGAAAAGTGGAATCATTATTGGGGAGAGCGCGACCTCGACGGCATGAAGTCGGTCGCGGCGGACGACTTCATTCAATGGCATGCCACAGTGCGGAAGGAACTGAACAAGGACGAAGAATTCGACATGCTCGTCGAAGCACTCAAGGTCATGCGGATACGCTTTAAGGATATCGAACTTACGCCCATGAACGATAACAGGGTGTTACAGCGGTGCAAGGCGGACATCACGGTTAACGGAGTCACCCGCAACGACGTACCCTTTGCCATGGTCTTCCACACAAGGGGCCAGCAGATCACGCGATGTGACGAATATATGGATGGCCTGTCGCTTCCACCGATTGATTTCACTCCTTCCTGAACGCCAATCTTTCAGTTTTATCCGGCGGACGATAGTTCACTTCCGACTGTCAATCGCTCGGCGCGCCTCGATTTCAGAACGGATTTCTGCATGGCGCTGCGGCGTCAGCCGCATCATCCGCGCGGTCAACCCCGCCAGCAGATAGAGACACATGGGGACGAAGCCATAGAGGATCGTCACGCCGGAAAGCGCGGCCGTACTATTGTCCGCACTGCCGGGCCTGAAGCCGATCAAATCCAGCGCGAAATAGACGATGCCGATCGACAGCGCCTGCCCGAACTTGTGCGTTACGGTGAGCAGGGCAAAGAGGAGACCTGTTCGGTCCTGACCGCTTACCAACTGATCTTCGTCGGAGACATCCGCCATGATCGAGCGGGGCAACATGTCCGCAGCGCAGGCGGCCGCTCCACCGAGGATTGCCATGCCGCCAAAATACCACAGATTGCCGGGCGGCATCGCAGTCATGAGCACCATATATGCAGCAAATCCTACCGATCCCACCATAAGCGCACGGTGCTTGCCAATGCGGTTGGCGAGCATCGACCAACCTGGGGCCGCGACAATGCTGACCAGATAGAACCCTACGAATTGCAGTCCGACATATTCGAAAGGCACCTTCTTCAGCATGGTGAAGAAGAAGAGGAAAACCGAAGCACTGATGCCCAGCCCCAGGCCAAGAAGAAGTTGCGTCGTGAGTATGAGGCGAGCAGACCCCAAAGTGAACAGGCCAGTATAATCGCGCAGCTTCGCAGCATGGGCCAGCGGCGGAGCCTTCTCCTCGCGCACATAAAACAGCGTGACGCCTATGGTGACGGGAACGGCGCCCAACACGAACCAGCCCATCGTACGAACGGTAAAGCTGCTGTCATCAGAGATCCGTTCCGCAAAGAGGATGGGCATCAGCATGACGAGGATAAGCCCGAGGGTGTTGAAGATCTGCCACCATGCGAACACGCGCGACCGCTCCCGATAATCCGGCGTGATGGCCGCCCCCATCCCCATCTGCGCGAGAATGACGATCGAATATCCTGCATAGGCCAGGACGAGACCCAACGACAGATAGAGCGGCCCCACGCCCTCGTCCGCCATGAACAGCACCCAAGCGCCCAGCATCACCAGCGGGCCACCCAGAAGCAGCCATGGCCGGAATCGCCCGAAGCGGGTCCGCGTCCTGTCCATCAGATTACCGGCAAATGGATCGAAAAGCAGGTCTGCCAGACGTACAACGGTAAAGATCAGGCCGACTATCGACAGGTTCAACCCGAGCCGATGGGCGTAATATTCGGGAAGGTAGATGATCAGCGGCAAGGTGAGTGCGGCCATTGGAAGCGCCGGAGCCGCCAAGGCGGCAAGAGTGCCGTTAGAAAGATGTCTGGCCATTCACGCATCCACTATTCTGTTTGTTCGGGAAATCTATCCGGTATCGTACGCCCTCCTCCTGTCATTCGACGGGGTCAGCTACTCATGGATCAATCATGGTTGATCTGCCCCTCGCGACTGGATGGTCAAAGGATATGGGTGATCGGCTTTTTCAATGACCATCATGAATGCCCTTGATCCGCCTTCCCCGATATTCCAGAATAGTACATGGATTATGCTATCATATAATGATTTTGGAAGCGATGACGGGGGCGTCCGCCGTCCGTTGCCAGCCTGAGCACGAAAACCCGGAGGAGGTCTCATGAAGAGAATGGAGGGCAAGGTCGCCATCATCAGCGGCAGCAATGGCGGCATCGGAGCGGCGGCCGCGCAACGGCTTGCAGGCGAAGGCGGCAAGGTCGTCCTCGCCGATATCGATGTCGATGGCGCCGAGCGCACGGCCGAGCAGGTGCGCGCCACAGGTGGCATATGCTTTGCGCTCCATCTTGACCTTAACGAAGAGAGCAGCATCGAACACGCCATCGAACACGCCGCTAATGTATACGGACGTATCGACGTGCTGCTCAACAACGCCGCCGATACACGCGGCGAAATCATGTCGCAGGACGCTGCTATGGAGTTTATGGACGCGAACATTTGGGACAGCGTCTTCCGGGTCAACGCGCGCGGCACAATGTTGATGATCAAGCATGTGCTGCCGCATATGGTGAAGCAGGGTGCTGGATCCATCATCAACACGAGCTCAGGCGCCTCGCTGCGTGCCGATTTGTTCCGCCCGGCCTATGCGGCCTCCAAGGCCGCGATCAACATGCTGACCGAGTATGTCGCGGCGCAATATGGGAAAAAGGGTGTCCGCTGCAACGCCGTGTCGCCTGGACTCGTGGTGACGGAAACTACGCGCCAGAACCAAGGCCACAATATGGATCTTTATCTTGCCCACCACCTTACCGAACGCCTGGGCGATCCGGACGATATCGCGGCCATGATTGCATTGCTGGCATCGGACGACGGCCGGTTTATTACCGGACAGATTATCCCAGTCGATGGCGGCATTTCCGCGCATTTCCCCCATGTCGCGGATACGCGCGGCGGGATCGACGCCTACAAGAACTGAGGAGTAGCGAGATGGGTAGACTGACGGACAGAACCGCCATCGTCACAGGCGCCGGGGTCGGCATCGGCGCCGCCACCGCGCGGCGGCTCGCCTCGGAAGGCGCGCAGGTCGTGCTGGCGGACATCGATCTTGCCGGTGCGGACAAAGTCGCGGCGGATATCCGGGAACAAGGCGGAGACGCCATCGCGCTACCGTTCGATCTGGCCGACGAGGCCAGCATAAAGAAGCTGATCGACGATACGCTGGCGCATTATGGCAAGGTAGAGGTGCTGTTCAACAACGCCGCTGACACCCGCCCCGCTGTGCTGGAGAATGACGGCCCCGCTATGGACCTTCCCATAGAGATTTGGGACCGCACTTTCCTGTGCAACGCGCGGGGAACGTTTCTGGCGATCAAATATGCTCTGCCGGCGCTGATAGCATCAGGCCGCGGAGCGATCATCAATACAAGTTCGGGCGCAGCGCTTCTCGGCGATGTCGCCCGCACCGCCTACGCTTCGGCCAAGGCAGCGGTCAACACGCTGACGCTCTATGTCGCTACCCAATATGGCAAACAGGGGATCACCTGCAACGTCGTCTCGCCAGGCATGGTTCCGACCGAAAACAGCCGGGCCAACCAGCCGGAGATGATCAAGGCCGTGGTGCGCCATCACCTGACGCCGGAACTTGGATATTCCGAGGATATAGCCGCCATGGTCGCGCTTCTGGCATCGGACGAAGGGCGTTTCGTAACGGGCCAGATCCTGCGGATCGACGGCGGCGTGACCAAGGCCTTTGCCCATGTTGCAGACAATCGCGAACAGTTCGAGGCGCATTGTAGCGCGAATCGGGGGACCATATAAGGGCAGGCGACGGCGACGCGCCGCCTGCTTTCCCGTCAGCAGATCATGGCCCCGTCGATCAGGAATTCGGCACCCGAAACATAGCTGGCATCGTCCGACGCCATGAACACGACGACGCGGGCGAACTCATCAGCCCCACCTACCCGGCCAAGCGGGATTATCGATTTGGCGTTTTCCCGCACGGAGGGCACCAAAGATGGCGTTTCGACCGCACCCGGTGTCAGCGTCACAACGCGGATGTTGTCGGGCGCCAGTTCCTTGGCTCCCAGCCGGGTCATGCCGCGCACGCCCCATTTGGACACGCCATAGGCAAAGTAGCCAGGGAGGCTGGTGAAGGCGAGACCCGACGCGATGTTGATGATCGCGCCACCACCATTGGTCTTCATCGGGCCGCGCACGGCCTTCATGCCGAGGAAGGAGCCGACGATATTGACGTCCAGCATCCTGCGGAGGAACGCGGCGTCGGTGTTGTCGAAGGTGTCAGCCTTTGTGATGCCGGCATTGTTCACCAAAATGTCGATCTTGCCGAACGTGTCGAGGGTGCTTGCAACCACTCCCGCCCACCCCTCTTCATCCGCGACGTCATGCTCTATCGCGATGGCGCTTTCTCCAATTTGCCCGGCGACCTCGCGCGACGCATCGCCGACGATGTCGGTGATCACGACCTTCGCGCCTTCGGCTGCAAACATTCGCGCTTCTTCGGCGCCCATGCCGCTGCCAGCGCCCGTAATGATCGCTACCTTGCCCTCAAGTCTCATTCCACTCTCCCCTATGTCCAGACGCTCGACCGCCGACTTGCCGTCAGTTCAGCGTGGCGTGCGAACCGCCGTCGATCCGATAGTTGGTGCCGGTGATGTATGATGAATGGACACTCGCAAGGAAACAGATGAGCGCGGCAATCTCATCGACCCGCCCTGTCCGGTTGACCAGGCTGCGCCATTGCCGGGCGAAACGCCGCTCTAGGCCATCGAGGTCCTTCTCCTCCCAGCCGTTCGCCTCTCCAATAGCCGGCAGATAACCCTTCAGGGTTTCGGTCAGTACATTGCCGGGGCTGATCGTATTTACCGTAATGCCGGTGTTCGCCAATGCCTTCGCGAGTCCCACCGACATGTTGACGAGAGCAGCTTTGGACGGGCCATAGGTCGGGAAATCCGGTGGTGGTTCAGTATAGGCGCCACTCGCAATATTGATAATGCGCCCCCAACCCTCCGCCTTCATCCCATCGACGCAGGCGCGCACCGTCCGGACCGCTGCAATGACATTCGATTGGTAGGTTTCGGCCCATTGATCAGGTGTCGCGTCCGTCCAGGTATGCGCGAACGGCTCATAATGGCCCAGATTGTTAACAAGAATATCGATGCCGCCATAGGCCGATAGCGCCATCCGCATCACCATTTCGGCTGATCGATCGTTACTGAGATCGCCCAAGGCAATCGCCACATCGCCGCCATTTCCTTCGATTTCGAAGCGAATGGCCTCCGCCCGCTCGGCGTTACGACCATGGATGACGACCTTTACCCCTTCGCTTGCAAGCATCCTGACTGTCGCCGCGCCGATGCCGGACGTACTGCCAGTCACCAACGCCCTTTTTCCTGCGATTCCGAGATCCATGTTCGCCCTTTGGTAGGAGTGCACCGCATAAGAACAGCCGCCACATTTCCAGCAGACGCGGAATCCGATCTGTACCGGTGCAGTCGAAAAGCAGCGCACTCGCTTGACGACGCGGCTTTTTTCGATAGCCAGTCTATTCCGCTGCGATCCTCGCGGCTGCAATATCGTTCGCGGCAGCTTCCGAAACTGCGGCCAGATGCTTGCAGAGGCCCTCTTGCTCACCGAACTGCACGATTTTCTTCGCGCCGCTTTCCATCACCATCTGCTGTTGCACAAGTGCGAGATTGTCTTCCATCAACGTATCGCGATTCAGCGCCAGTGAATATTGCACAGCGAACTGGTTCCGCAGGCTCTGGGGCCGTTCAAAGTGATAGACCGCCTCCCAGTAGCACTTGTTCGGAGCAATCGGCCAGAAACGATGCAGCCACCAGCCGCCAAGTGAGAGGTGAAAGATAAAGTGAGGGTAAAGCACGAATTGATCGTTACCCCAGAAGTTAGAGCGCGTGGGGTTTATATCCTCATGACCGGCAAATGTTTCCTCCGGCTTATCCTGAGCGCCGGTGTCGGCGATCACCATTTGCTGCGCGTTCATGAAGGAAAATGCCTGTACGAGCTTGGCTGGTGATAATTCGAAGTCGGGATTGCGCGGTACGGAATTCATCCGATGCGCGCCGAGATATTCGACGTGGAGCGGATGAACAAAGGGGTTGTCCGTCGACGACAGCATCTTGCTGACGGTACGGGCGTGGAGTGCCCGGACGTGATAAGCCTCGCATTGCGCCTCAATCGCGAGCTTCCAATTGGCGTCAATCATCGAGCCGACACGAGCCGTGTAAGGATAGCTGGCAAAGGGGACGTTCTTGAGCCGTTCGGTCAGCGGCCCCAGATAGTCGGCCAGCGACTGCGTACCTTCCAGGTCAAGGTTGATAAAGATCAGACCTTCCCAAGTCTCGCAGCGGATGGGGGTAAGGCCGCTCTCTTTCTTGTCGACATAGCTGAAGCAGGCTTCGTCAGGGATATTGATGAGATCCCCTGCCCAGTCGAACATCCAGGCGTGATAGGGACAGGAAAACTTGCCCCCGCGGCCTTTCTCGTCCCAGACGAGCTTCATCCCGCGATGCGAACATATATTGTGAAAGGCGCGGATCTCACCATCCTTGCCACGCACGATGATCACCGAAACCGACCGCACCTTGACCTCGCGGACAATCCAATCGCCGGGATTGACCAATTCGGCCGTCTCGGCGACGTTCAACCAAACGCGGCCGAAAATTTCCTTTTCCGCCTCGAACCGCTCCTGCTTGTAGTACACGCCGAGATCGACCTTGCCGGTTTCCATGATGAAGGGGTCAGGCCGCAGTTCACCAGTACCCAGGTCAAAAGGCGTTAAGACTGGCTGCTGCATACCCATATCAGGTCTCCTCCACGCAGTCGCCAATTGAGTGGCGCGCGATTCCTATGATGAGCGGTCGGCGCCGCTCATCTTGTTCGAGAGCGATATAGCAGAGACGCGAGGGACATCCAAAGTTCACCGCTTTACACACCGTCAACATTCGGCCCGGCGCCAGCCCCCTTCAGACCATGCCTTCTCCCGGTCGGCCCGCCTTTTTGGTGAGTTGCGCCGTGTCGAAATATTCCTCCCCCCGATAAACCTTGCCTTCGCGAACCTCGGCGACGAAACAATAGGGTGAGGAGATGTTCTCTCCGGCCAGAACGCCGGTCATCGTCGCCTGCAAGATGAAGCCTCGCTCGGTTATCGTGATCTTGAGGTCTTCGTTCTTCTGATTCTCGAACATCGCATGCGCCGCCTTCAACGTCTCGACGAATTCCGCGCGCGAGCGATATTGCGGATCGAAGTTATACCACATGGTGAAATCATCATGCAGAACAGTCTGGAACTTGTCCGTATTATGCTCTTCCGAAACACTTGCCCAAAACTGGGCCAGGCGCATCGCTTCATCGCGATCAATCGTCACCGACATCCTCCATCCGAAAACTTGTTATCGACTATGGCTATCCATAAGCATCGACTAGTCGACACCTGTCTGTGGGCAGGCCGATATTACGCAACGATCGCTCGCGATGCCAACTTGGCCAACTGCTGCCCTCTGCACGAATGAGAAGTCGGCTGATTCCGCCTTATGCCCTCAACGCGCGCAGGATGAATTCAACTGAGTGGGCACGCCAATAATTTGCATCGGTTTCTGCGGATCGACCCACAAACCGCTCGAACATTCCGCGTGAAGACACGCACCCCGAAACGATGATCGTCGTCATGAATTCCAGCATGTCCGACCCGATGAAATCACTGAAAATGCCATCTGCCTGGCCTCTTTTCAGCACGCGATCGATGCGCTGGTAGAGGTCGAGTTGCATGCGCCGCGTCTCGCCTCCCGGCAATCTGATGTGAGCGCCCCCATGCAGGCTCTGGTCGACCGTGAGCAATCCGATGGCCGGATCGTCAAGAAAGTGGTCATAGACCCCTTCTATATAGGCGCGAATTGCCACCTGCGGTTCCATGGCGTCGAAGTCGATGACAAGCAGCCGCCTGTACGCCTCCCGCGAAATCTCCTTGGAGAGTTCGGCATAGAGTTCCTCCTTCCCGTTGAAGTAGGAATAGACGAGCTGCTTGCTGACCTGGGCCCGACGCGCGATATGCTCCATTTTGGTGCCATCGAAGCCGTTCGTGATGAATTCCTGTCGCGCAGCGGCAAGAATTTGCCCGATCGTGCGGGAAGAATCGCGCGCAACGCGTGCCTTGCCTGTCAGGTCAGGGTCGGTCATACACATGGACGCCCGGACAGCGGGCAGCAAAAAAGGGTCCCGATCATGGCGCCAATATAATGCGCCACGGGAGAAATCACATCCCTGCCGCAAGCCAAGAGCAGTTTTCCCTATGGGGAGGGGCAAGAGCTGACATGAAACGCCTGTCGGGTTTCGCAGCAGAAAGAGCGGAGCGAAGCGCTTCGCCTTATGTCGCCATGGGCACATCGCTCGTCGCAAAAGCAACCGCCCCGAGCGGGGCTCTGCATATGAGAGGAAGATGAAATGCGCGCTGCAGTTTTCCGCACCGACAGGCGACGACTCGGAATCGAACTGGTAGCCGATCCGACGCCTGCGGCCGGGCAAGTAGTTGTAAAAGTGCATCGTTGCGGCATCTGCGGCAGCGACTTGCACATGGCGGAAGGGCACAGCTACGCTTTCGACGATGGCGCGGTTCCCGGTCATGAGGTTGCGGGCGAAGTGGTGGCGACGGGCACCGGTGTCGAGAACCTTGCCATTGGCGATCATGTCGCGGTCTTGCCTTTCCTGACCTGTGGCGAATGCGTGGCCTGCAAGACGGGCGACGCCGTCGGTTGCACGGCATTCGGCATGTTCGGCGCATTTGGAGTGACGGGCGGCTATGCCGAATATTTACTGACTAACGCGCTCTGGTGCGTGAACCTGCCACGTTCGCTGAGTTTCGACGATGGAGCGTTGGTGGAGCCGCTGGCAGTGTCATTGCGTGCCGTGCGCGCTTCGGGAATCCAGAGCGGCGATCGCGTGCTCGTCATGGGCGCAGGGGCGATCGGGCTGGCCGCCGCTTATTGGGCGCGACTTTCCGGCGCTGAACGAGTCGTGATGTCCGCCACCTCTGACCGCCGAGAGGAGATCGCGCGGGCAATTGGCGTCGACGCATTCATCCTGCCCGAGGAAGGGCGCACCTTTGCGGAACAAAGCGCGGAAGCGCTCGGGAGGCCCGCCGACATTGTATTCGAATGTGCTGGCGTCGCCGGTTCTCTCGATCAGGCGGTCTCCGCGGTTCGTCGCCGGGGCATGATCGCCGCACCCGGCTTCTGCTGGATGCCAGACACCTTCTCGGCCATGCCAGCCATGATGAAAGAGGCGACGATCCGCTATACCAACATGTACGACACACGCGAGTTCGAGATCGCCATCGGCGCGCTCGACAACGGGCATGTGGAACCGCGAGCCATGATTACCGATACCGTCCCGCTCGACAATGCGCCTGCCATGTTCGAGGAACTGCGCGGCCGCAACAATCACTGCAAGGTGATGATCAAGCCTTGGTGACCTGATGTTCCGGGCTGTCGATGCGCCGCAACCCGATATACCGATCGCTCGCGCACCTCTCTTTGGATGCAGTGGACGCGGCGTCAATATCGAAGCCTCGCCAATACAGACCGGATTGTGCATAGTCTCAGTATCACATGGCGCCGGCACCCAGACCAGCGACCGGGGCTGCTCGGAAAGAACGATT
>Ga0180219_1002722_pt1 | contig 10347 bp, 3 predicted proteins | sample eDN3rd30CBELigMG_FD_151338 | JGI IMG/M metagenome (GOLD analysis project Ga0180219, IMG submission 151338) | Enriched Miracle-Growth compost microbial communities from Emeryville, California, USA - eDNA 3rd pass 30_C BE-Lig MG (version 2)... ... | reverse complement strand
ATAATATTTCCAACCTTCTATCGGTCAGCAATTTAGTTAATTACTTCAATAACCAGAAACGCAAAACAAACTACGAAACCATAGCTCAGTATCTGCTCTACCTGGAGCAGGCCTACATTATCCATCGTTGTGAACGCTATGCCATCAAGGGGAAAGAAATCTTGTCGGGTACAGCCAAATATTATCTCAACGACCTTTCGTTTAAAAATTACCTGTATACCGGTTATCAACACGGCTATGGTTATTTACTGGAAAATGCAATTTATCTTCAATTACTTTACCATGAATATGAAGTATACGTTGGGCAGCTGCGCTCGGGAGAAATAGATTTTGTGTCCTTAAAAGGCGACCAACGCCTATATGTGCAAAGTGCTTGGTCATTGTTAGACGAAAAAACAGCAGAAAGAGAGTACGGTCCACTTTTATCGTTGCGGGATAACTATCAAAAAGTAATCGTCACCACCGATGACGTACCTTTCCCGAATAAAGAAGGCGTGGCGCATCGGTTAGCTTGGGAGGATTGGATTTGAAGTGATGAGTTATAACCTGTTTGTAAAAAAACTAAACGCTGATAGCCAATGGCAGACTGCCAATAAACTGTTCATTTCCGAACAAGAAACTGTTCGATATTGAACACTTTTTATCTAGTAACCCCTCAAAACGGTTAGCAAACAAACGCCTTCGCTTTGGCCTGATTCCTGTTATCCCTTTATAAAATCAAATTCCGGGATAAAACCATGATTATGCTAAGGCCATTAAAAATGCTCATCCGATCTTTATGGAAACATAGGCTTTTCACGGCCATCAATATACTCTCCCTGACGCTTTGCCTCACAAGTGTCATCGTCGTGCTATTATTGGTTAGTAAATTGGTAACTTTCGATGGCTTTCATCAAAAGGGCGATCGTTTATTTGGACTAGAACAGGGTGATAATAAAAATCCCTTATCTCCGGGCACCGTATACCCGGTAGCAGAAAGATTAAAAGCTGATTTTCCAGAAATTGAAGGCTATACACGAACCTTAACCTGGGATACTTACCTTTTGGGATATGGACAGGGAACTTGGTCTGTCACGCCCGACTTTGTCGACCCCGACTTTCTCATGATGTTCTCCTTTCCTTTGCGCTACGGAAATATAAAGACCGCTTTAACCGACCAAAATAGCCTGGTGCTTTCTGCTGAATTGGCCTTGCGTATTTTTGGAAATATCAATCCCATTGGAAAAGAAATTTCTTGGAATGATTCGTTAAGCTTAAAAGTAAGCGGTGTACTGGAGCCCCTTCCTGGAGCATCTTCCCTACAATTTACAGCATTAATGCCTATGCAATGGTTGTACGCAAATACACCTTCCTTTAGGCACATGACAACAAGCTGGGAAGATCGTTTCCTAACATCTTACGTTTTGCTCAAAAAGGGCACCAATCCTTCGCAATTTGGGATGAAGCTACGCCAAGCGGCACTAAAATACTTTCCTGGTCAAGCCAAACAGCCACAACTTGGATTAATTTTATTTAAGGATATCACTCCAAAATATGAACCCATGCTTCCCTATTACGTTGGAGGATTACGTTTGATCGTTTGTTTTCTGATTCTAATTGCAAGCGTAAACCTTATTAACCTGACTTCCGCGTCAGCTATTTATCGAATAAAAGAAATGGGTGTCCGACGAATACTTGGCTCAACCAAACAGCATATTGTAGATCTTTTCCTATCTGAAACAGCTGTTATCGCCAGCATTGCTTTAAGTATCAGTCTTATGCTAGCACCACCTCTGATTCGCTATTTTAACCGCGAGGTATTGACGGAGTTTTCGGTCGACTTTCGTTGGCGGCAGGACTTCCCTGTCGTCTTACAAGTCAGTCTTATTTTTATCCTCCTAGCCTTTAGCGCTGCTTGGTTGCCTGCTAAGAAACTAGTCAAAATCCCTACTGCTTTGTCGCTAAAAGGTCAAATCACCTCCTTACCCAAGCGAAATATACTGCAAAATAGTCTAATCATCCTCCAGTTTACCTTGGCCTCCACATTTGTTCTTTTAACGGTCGTCGTTCAACGGCAAATGCATTTTCTGAAACATCATCATCTCGGCTTTGACAAGAGTCAGGTGCTGGTAGTAGACACTTACCTAGGCTTTAAAGATCGCCAAAAGGCATATCAAACATTAGACTACGCACTGAAAAACTTAAGTCAATTCCCCGCCATAGAACACGTTACAGCAAGCCGGGATATTCCCGGACAATACCGCAACTGGTTTAATACCTTTCAATCAGCAGATCATGAGGTTAAATGCCGGGTGAGCTGGGACCTAGATAGTGCTTATTTCCCTACTTACGGCATTAAGCTACTTGCTGGATATAATTTCCACGACGAAAAGGCTGCTGCCCAACGACAGGCCATCATACTGAACCAGACTGCCGCCGCAACCTTAGGCTGGACTCCAGCACAAGCCATCGGTCAGCGCTTACGTACTACAGACAGCGAGCGACCCGAATATTACACGGTCATTGGTGTAAGCGAAGATTTTCATTATCGAGGGCTCAATCAACCGATTGAACCACTTGCCCATTTTGGTAACGGCACCGGAGAAGTTTCTCTGTTAACGGGAAGTCCATATATGAGCATCCGGGTCAAACCGTCAAAAGCAAAACCTGTTATTCAATATTTACGTCAAATCATTAGCAAGATTCCTGCCACAGGGAATTTTACCTACTCGTACAGCAATGAAGTATTCAATAAGCAATATGAACGAGAAGATATGGTCATGACCTTAATTGCTGTAGCAGGAGTTATTTCGATCATTGTTGCCTGCGCCGGAACCTTTGGCTTGATTGCCCAGATGACCCGTATGCGAACAAAAGAAGTGGGCATCCGAAAAGTATTGGGTGCAAGCAGTATGCAACTTGTCCATTTATTATCTTCCAAATTTATGGTTTTGGTTGGCCTTTCTTTGATATTGGCGCTACCTATCGGTTATTGGGGAGCATCGCTGTGGTTACAGGAATTTCCATACCGAATCCATATTTCCTGGTGGATGCTCGCTATAACTGTAATTGGCGTTGCACTAATTGCACTATCTACCGTATGTACCCAAGCCGCCAAAGCAGCCATGGCCAATCCGGTGGAGTCTTTAAGAAATGAATGACCTTTTAAGCGAGAAGCAATAAAGCTAAAAGGGAAAGGACATAAGATGAGTTATCAGTTGCGGGTTGTCAGTTGTTCGTAAAGGCCACACTCGCAACACACAACGCACAACTCGTAACTTAAGAGTATCTTGATACTTTAAAAAAACATATTTAAATACTTTGTACTAAATACTATGTTAAAGAATTACATTAAAATCGCTTGGCGAAACCTTGTAAAGCACAAAATGTATTCAGTTATAAAAATTGGAGGTTTCGCCTTTAGTATAGCGGCTTGTTTGCTCATTAGCCTATATATCATTCATGAATTAAATTACGATAATACTTATCCAGATCAAAACAGCATTTACCGACTGGTTGGCAAACTGAACGACAAGGGGAAAATCATAAAAGGCACATCATTTCAAGCACCTTTAAGCAAAGCCATCGCTGCCGATTTTCCAGAAGTAGAAAAAGCAGGACGATTACTTCCAAGTGCACTATTTTATGGAGCTGGGAGTAACCAAGTCAGTGTTGGCAATAGCCCTGTAAGTATTTATGAAGAAGGCTTCACCTATGCCGATCAAGAGATATTGGATATTTTACAGCTTCCAATGGTATATGGAAAGCGTTCCACCGCTTTGATTGAACCTCACAGCATTGTTCTTACACAAACGAAGTCTAAAAAGCTCTTCGGAAATATTAATCCCATAGGCCAAACCATTTACTTAAACGGGAACAAGTCTGAACCATATACAATTGGGGGCGTTATTCATGATTTTCCAACGACATCTCATCTCAAGATATTTAGCTTCTTCCTGAGCCTAAATGGTGTAGTCTTTTATCCCGGTGAGCAAGAGAATTGGGGAGCGACCAATTATCCCATTTATCTTAAATTAAAAAAGGGTGTTTCTAAAGAACTTTTCGAAGAAAAGCTAACGCGCCTTGCCAGAAAAAATTATTGGATTCCTAACTTAGAGAAAACGGGAAATAAGCGATCAGTAGAAATTTGGGGGAACATTAGCCTGCTGTTACAACCCGTAGCCGATATCCACCTCTATTCGGCAGATATACAAGATTACAAACAGATAGAACAGGGTGATATTAAACTGATTTGGCTATTTGGTGGTATTGCAGGTTTTATTCTGTTGATTGCCTGTATTAATTTCGTTAACCTATCAACGGCAAAATCAGCCAATAGAGCCAAAGAAATTGGTCTACGGAAGGTTGTTGGCTCTGCACAAAGTGGTTTGGTGAGCCAATTCTTAGCCGAATCTGTCTTGTATAGTATATTTTCTTTCATAGTTGGTCTATTATTGGCTTGGCTACTTTTACCTCTTTTTAACGGTCTTTCTGGAAAAGAACTACATTTTCCTTGGACTTATCCATTATTCTTACCTGTAACCATAGGAGCCGCTTTTATTGTGGGGTTATTGGCTGGTATATATCCTGCTCTTTATCTGGCTGCCTTCAAGCCAATCGTTGTATTGAAAGGACAACTCCATGGGGGAGCAAAAAGTCCTATCTTGCGAAACGGGCTTGTCATTTTTCAATTCGTAACTTCTATTCTCCTCATTATTGGCACCTTGATTATCAATAGTCAAATGCATTTCATACTCCATAGAAAAATTGGTTTCGATAAAGATCAAGTGCTCATTTTGCAGGGGACCAATACCTTGGGCAATCGAATTAAAGCGTTACGGAATGAGATCGAAAAACTGCCACAGGTAAAAACAGCCTCGGTAAGCGACTATTTACCTATTCAGATGGAAGGTGTAAAACGAAATGGGAATGGCTTTTGGAAAGAAGGTAGGACGCTAGAGGACGCATCAGTACCTGGACAATTCTGGGGAATAGATGAGCATTACATTCCTACTTTAGGAATGAAAATCGTTGCAGGTAGAAATTTCTTGAATGATATGCCTACCGATTCCCAAGCCGTTATCATCAATCAAAAATTGGCGACCGATTTAGGTTTGAAACATCCTATCGGAGCACGTATTACCAATGGAACAACTTTTACCGTAATAGGCGTAGTAGAAAATTTCAATTTTGAGTCTATTAAAGATGAAGTTGGCGGGTTGTGCATGACCCTCAGCAACAGCCCAACGATGCTTTCCGTCAAAATCCAAGGTCAGGATGCTCCGGCAGCCATTTCTGGAATTACAAGCGTTTGGAAAAAATTTTCTTCAGACCAACCGATACGTTATACATTTCTTGATGAGGGTTATGCACAAATGTATACTCATGTTCAACGCACAGGCAACATCTTCACCAGTTTTGCCATATTAGCGATTTTTATTGCCTGTTTAGGTTTATTCGGTTTAGCCGCTTTTACCACAGAACAGCGAACAAAAGAAATTGGTATTCGAAAAGTATTAGGGGCCACTGTAAATGGTATTGTACAATTGCTCTCAAAAGATTTTATAAAGCTCGTGTTTGTCGCCATTGTCATCGCTTCACCATTAGCCTGGTGGGCGATGAATAAATGGTTGGAAGATTTTGCCTATCGTATTGACATGGAATGGTGGATGTTTGCTGCGGCTGGGTTATTAGCCATCACCATTGCTATGCTTACCGTTAGCTTTCAAGCCATCAAAGCAGCTATTGCCAATCCGGTGAATAGTTTGAGGAATGAGTGACTTCTTAAGCGGAAAGCAATAAAGCGAAAAGCTGAAAGGCCAAGCTCGCAACACACAACGCACAACTCGTAACTTAAGAATATCTTGATACTTTAAAAAACAAAATCACTTATACAACAGCCACTTCTCCATGGTATCTGGTGTAACGACTTGTTGTATGGCTTCAGGATAGTTTACGGTAAAGGTTTGCGGAAATCGCACTTTTTTCCGGGCCGACCACTTCAGCTCGAAAGCACTTAGTTTTCCATAATCATCTTCTATTAAATCGATTTCTTGCTGTTGGGTTGTTCTCCAAAAATATAAATGAACTCCTGTTTTTTTGTAGGCATGATATTTTTTACGTTCCGCTATAAAAAAATTCTCCCATAGAGCGCCTACATCGGTACGCGAACTAATTGGTTTAAATTCGTTTATGAGTGCATTTCTAACTCCAAGGTCATAGAAGTAAATCTTTTTTCCCTTCTTAATTTCATTCCTTACATTTTTACTATATGCCGGTACAGTAAAAACAACAAAGGCCTTTTCCAATAAATCAATATATTTTTCTACGGTGGCGTTATCTGCATGGGTCAACTGTGCAAGCTCGTGATAAGATACTTCACTTCCAATCTGAAATGCTAATGCACGAACCAATCTTTCCAATAAAGCGGGTTTCTTTACCTGCTCCAATATCAACAGATCTTTATAAAGATAACTTTCAGCTAATAACCGTAATAACTCCTTCTCTTCACCTACACGGATAACAATCTCTGGATAATATCCATACACCAACCGATGTTCTAGCAACCTGTATTCCTGTAATAAACCATGGTAATCACATAACTCGGAAAAACTAAGAGGGAAAAGCATAAACTCATATTTTCGACCTGTCAATGGCTCGTTTACATGGTTCGCCAATTCAAAAGCCGAAGACCCCGTCGCAATAACCTGCACATCTTTTATTTGGTCAGTAAATAGCTTTAAGGTCAACCCAATTTCATTGATCCGTTGTGCCTCGTCAATAAAAACAATTTTATGGTCACCAATTAAGGCTTTTAGTCTAGTAGACGATGGATCTCCCAGCAATGCTCTCACATCTGATTCATCACCATTAAAATAGCTATACGGTTGACCGAGTTTTTTTACGGTTTCCTCAATGAGTGTCGATTTCCCAGACTGCCGAGGCCCAAACACCAAAATTGCTTTTCCTTTAAAAAGCCTGTCTTTAATCTGTTGTGCAATGTACCGCGCTATCATCACACAAAAATACGCTTTCAAAACATATTAGCCTAAAAAATCATAATATTTTTCGATTTGAATCCAAAATAATCATAATATTTTTCGATTTGAATCCAAAATAATCATAATATTTTTAAGTTTTGACGATTACTTATTCAATAAACTCAGCAGATCGCTTTTAGATAGTTTTTGAATCATGCCCTCATCTGGTTGGATCAGTTGTTGAAAAAGTACTTGTTTCTTTTGCTGTAGGGTCAGCATTTTTTCTTCTAAGGTATCGGTGCAAACCAATCGTACAGCCACCACATGCTTTTCCTGCCCGATGCGATGAACACGGTCGATGGCCTGATTTTCTACAGCAGGATTCCACCAAGGATCCATCAGATAAACGTAATCAGCCGCCGTTAAATTCAAACCAGTACCTCCTGCTTTGAGGCTAATCAGGAAAACGCGTTTATCCGCTTCTTTTTGAAAGGCATTGACAACTGCTGCTCTATCACGTGTGCTGCCCGTTAAATAGCTATAACCGATTTTCCGCTGGTTTAAGGCTTTACGGATCAGGTCTAACATGGAAACAAACTGTGAAAACACCAATATTTTATGATTCGGCGATTTCTCTTCGATCTGCTCCATGAGCATGTCAATTTTTATCGACTGCTCACCCGGCAAACGATCGGCACCTAAGAGCACGGGCGAATCGCAGATCTGCCGCAAGCGGGTCAGCCCCCGCAATACATGAACCGTTTTTTTTTCCAATTCTTCGTTGGTGATTGCCGAAATATATTCCCGAAACTCCTTTTCATAAGCTTGATAAATCCGCCTTTGCTCGGCACCCATATTGCAAGGTAAAACAACTTCTGTTTTTTCCGGTAACTCCTGTGCGACCTCTTGTTTGGTGCGTCGCAAAATAAAAGGTTTTATTTTCTGTTGCAGTAAGCGTTTACGCTTATGATCATGAAATTGATCAATAGGCCGTAAATACACATCATGAAAATATTTCTTATTCCCCAATAAGCCCGGATTTACAAATGAAAGTTGCCCAAAGAGATCGAATACATTATTTTCCAAAGGTGTGCCACTGATTACTATACGATTGCGGGCCGTCAGCAAGCGGGCGGCTTTATAGCGCTGCGATTCTGGATTTTTGATTTGCTGTGATTCATCCAGGAAAATGTAATCAAAAGGTTTCTCTTTCAACAAAGCAAGATCAGAAACCATCGTGCCATAGGTTGTTAACACGACATCCATGCCTTCAAAGGCTTCTAGTTTCTTTTGTCGGCCCAAAGCATGATGGACATGTATCTGCATGGAAGGTGCAAATTTTGCGAATTCCTCTTGCCAATGGAAGATGAGTGTCGTGGGGACCACCAATAGGTGTGTTTTGCTGCCGTATTTACTTTGTAGATGCAGCATAAAAGCAATAATCTGTAATGTTTTACCCAAACCCATATCATCCGCCAGACAGGCACCGAAACCTAAATCATCCAAGAAATTCAACCAGTTTAAACCCTGTTGCTGATAGTCCCTTAGCTTCGCCTTCAAACCTATTGGCTGAGCTACCGCATGCAATTGATCAACGGTTTCTCCAATTCGTTCTTTATACCGTTGAATATCCCGTTTCACTTTCTCATCCAACTGCTCCTCATCGAACCATTCATCAATCAAAGCAAAATTTGTTCGTGCAATGCCAATCGTTTCTTCGTCCAAGATTTCGCCGATATTAAAATAACGGCTAAATCGATCCATCCACTCCTGCGGAATGATTCCCAACGATCCATCGTCTAACCGAACATACTTTCTTTTATCATGCAAAGCAGCTACCAAACGTTTGAGCGATGCACGTTGTTTTCCAAAGCGCATATCGGCCTTTACATTAAACCAATTCAATCCACTCAGGATGCGGATAGATATTTTGGCACGATGGGGATTGTAGCGGTTCCCTTGTAAATCCTTAAAACCAAAAACGGTCACGCCTTCATTAAACCATTGGTCAAACACATCCATAAACCAATTTTCATCCAAGAAACGCTTGCGGTGCAGATAGAAAAAATTCAAGGTATCCCCATTCTGTTCCTGTTCTTCTGCTTGTTCTGCAAAGAAGGGGTGCTGACGGATGAGCATGGACAAAAAATGATGTTCCAAAGCCTTATCCCTTTTAATCAGGTAGATGTTACCCTGTGCATCTTCCCAATGAACTTGCTTATTACTTCTTATGGGTATTTCGGCCTCTCCATAACGGACAACCGGCATAATTACTATAAAATTCCCCCAGTCCGAAAGATAGATTTGCTTTTCTACGGTGCTTCCTACTGCTGCCAATTGTGTCGGACCTGCTTTTCGCACATATTGATAATGGATCTGCACTCGTTCTTCCAATGTTGCCAGCACCTGTTGGCGAAAATCGGGATATTTCCGCTCATGGATCATAAAAGTTCCGGATGATTGGGAAAATAGGCGCACTAAGCCAAGTACTTGCTTATGACCAATTAAGTACAACCGATTTTCCAAACGAACGAAATAATCGTACACGAGGTGCAAACCATGCAATGTGGCTATGACGCCATCCAGATTAATATTTCCTTCCAAGGCATAAAAAGCCCCTTTTTTGGCGACAGTCAACGATACCGATTTGGGGAGTAATTGTAGTTCAACGGGCTGTATATTACTACTGGTCACCTTGTCTGATGCTTCCGGTTCTTGGTAATAACAGGGATACTGTAAGGGGTTGGAGACCAAGGTTCGCAAAGCTTCCATATCTTGGCTAACGGAATTTCCTTTGTCTATTACCGACCGTTGAAAGCGCTGTAAAGCTGCAAAAAACTTTATTTGAGGCGTCCCTTCCGCAGTCCACATCTGTTCCAAGGGGTCTAATAAGGTGAACGGACCTTTTACCTTCCCCTCTTTAGTAATACCCGTTCGGTAAAGATCTACCATCAAATGACGATAATATTTATGCCGCTTCAGCACGAGGATGATCTGCTGCTCCTCACCTATCTGATATCCGCTTTCTTCCAACGGATTTTCCAGCTCCATCCAAGCCTTCCACTCCGAAAGCGTATCCGGATTTATCGGTAGTAGAGCACTTTGCTTTGGCTTAATATCTAAGCTATCGTTTTGGTAGGCTATGCTAAAAAAAGAAGACAAATCTGTTTCTTGTTCTAAGCCATAGTCCACCGCTTTTTCCCGAAATAGCTTATCGCGCAAGGCATGGTCAAAGAAAACACGAAACACCGCATTCTTTAACAGCGCTAGCAAGGTTAATGATTCTGCTGCATTGAGTTTTCCTTCCACGCCTTCGGCGTAGCTGCTAACGAGCAATCCATCTGCTTGCTCTTCAACTAAAACCTCCGAGAAAGGAGGCATATGGTTT
>Ga0180219_1002720_pt1 | contig 10357 bp, 9 predicted proteins | sample eDN3rd30CBELigMG_FD_151338 | JGI IMG/M metagenome (GOLD analysis project Ga0180219, IMG submission 151338) | Enriched Miracle-Growth compost microbial communities from Emeryville, California, USA - eDNA 3rd pass 30_C BE-Lig MG (version 2)... ... | reverse complement strand
GCTGCCACACCGAAGAGCTCTCCGCCCAGCAGGCGGGTCAGGGCGTGGGTGCGGGCATCGGGGGAGAAATTATGAACGGATCCGCCCGTCCAGACGTATATGATGCCACGCGCTGCAAACAGGCCGCCAAGCGTGACGATCATCGATGGAAGCTCACCTTTGACGACAGCGGTTCCCTGAATAAACCCGGCCGCCGCCGCGATGAGCAGAGCCACGACCAGAGAGCCGGGCACGCCGAGGGACGGCTCCAGCGTTATGAAGGCCACGCCGGTCAGCCCGTAGATCGACCCGACGGACAGATCGATCTCCTTCGTCATGATCACGAGAGCCTGCCCCAAGGCCACCAAAGCGAGAATGGCCGTGAACTGCGTGACGTTGGACAAGGTCTGTACCGTCCACCATCCGGAAAAATCGATAGCAGTGAAGACGGCCAACATGGCGACGACGCCGACGGTCGCGCCAAAACCCTGGCTGCGGACAAGGTATTGCATGGTTCTTGGTCCTGCTCGTTGATATGCGCTGCGGGATGCGCAAAGGAGGGCAGCCGGCCTGTCAGAAAGGCCAGCCGCCCTCGCCCGGGAGGGTACCGGTTACCAGGTGTTCTGTTCGTCGTAGGCCTTGTCGCCGAACACGCCGCGGACCTGCTCGGCCCACTGATCCGCATTATCCTTGTTGATTACGAGCGGCCCCGTCAGGATGCTCTGCTGGGGCGCGTATCCGAACTTCTTGTTCCAATACAGCCACTCCATGGGCGCATAGCCCTGTAGCCAGAAGCCCTGGCTGTTCGTCGCAAGAATATGCCCCGCGCGCACGCCCTCGATCGATACCGGTCCCTCATCGACGGTCAGAACGGTGACGCCCTTGTCGTCAACATCTGGATCGAGCTTCATTTCGTTCGCCACGCCCCAAGCCCAGGGCGACGACCAGCCGGCGACCGTGAAGATGTAGTTGGTATCCGGATTGGCCTGCAGGAACGATTGCAGCGTGTTGCGCGCCGTTGCGGGCTCTGCGCCGATGAAGAGCTCGTCGAACTTCGCGCCCGCCTTCTCCATCACCTCTTTCATGCCGGCGCAGCGCGCCTTGAGACCCTGATGTGCCGAGTCATGGCTTGCGCAGACGACATGCGTCGGCTTCGGGATTTCGCCGGCCTCGACCTTCGTCAGTGCATATTCGCCGAGCTTCTTGCCCGTCAGGAACTCGTCGCCGCCGACATAGGTCAGATAGGGAATGCGCTCGCCATCCGGCCGGCCGTCGGGAATATTGAAGGCGACCACCGGAATGCCGGCCTCGATCGCCTTGCGCAGTGGGCCTTCAAAAGCATCGGAACTGACGATCGGCACGGCAATGCCGTCCGGCCGGGTTGCGATCGCCTGTTCAAGCAGGCGCACATGTTCCTGAACGGAGTAGTTGTTGGTGGAAATGTATTCGGTCTTCACATCCGGATACTTTGCCTCGAACTCCTTCAGGGACGTCGTCAACCAGTTCATGTTTGGGTCGTTGGAGCCGATATGCGACACCATGACGAAGCGATACTGTTTTTCGGCGTCCTGGGCATGGGCAACCCCAAGCGCAGCAGATGCCAAAAGAACGGAGCACAGGATGCTTTTTCCAGTTTTCATAAGGTTCCTCCTCCTTGAATGGAAACGAATGGAGTTTTCGATGCGAGCGGGTTGCTCAGTCGTTTCGGACTGCATCACAGGCAACCTCCACGCCGCCTGCCAAGCTCCTCGATGCAACATTTATTGCATATATTATAGTTGGTCAACATTTATTCTAAAACAGGAACGAGATCGGCATTGCGGTCACTGTTTAGGCCCATCTCAAGCAACCCGACAACGAGATCGCTTGGAGGCATTTTCATTGATGAAGACCTCGGTTCACAAGGTTTTCATGGGCCGATTTCTGATTTTTTATCCATCAAATTGGGACATAGGCTGGCTGCCGTTCAAGCCGCTGAAATTGCTAACACCAGGCTACGCCGACAGGTAATAATGATGTAAATCACACCGAATATTTCGGCTTTTGAAATGCAAGCACACATCAACGGGGCAATGATTGCATAAGGCGACCGTCGCCGGTGGGTGGCCAGGGCATCTTTCGCCAACGCCAACGGCATGCACTCTGGGCGCTGTGATTAGGCATGGAATAAGGACCCCGCAAATGGGGTGATCGGCGTCCAAACGGGGCTCTGACTCATTCTCGATGATGTTTCGGATTTTACTGGCCTGGTTTCCAATGGAGAATCAGCGCCATGCGAGCCCATTTTCGGCTTTCCGATCTGATCCCTGCCGAGTTGAACGTAGAGGCAATGCACCACCGCGCAGATGTGATCATCGTCGCCGCACATGGTCAGTCCCGAGATTGCAGGTGTCCCGAATGCGGTACGATCTCCCATCGTGTTCACAGCCGCTACCCTCGGATGATCGCCGATCTGCCGTGTGCAGGCCGGAGCGTCGAACTGCATCTGACCGTCCGACGTTTCGTCTGTAGTGCCAATCAATGCCGCCGAAAGATTTTTGCCGAGCGTTTCGGTGATGACATAGTCCGACCCATGGCCCGCAGGACAGCACGTCTGGACACCTTGGTGCACCATTTGGCTTTGGCATTGGGTGGTCGCCCGGCAGCACGGTTCGCAGATCGTCTCGGGTTTCCGGTTAGCAACGACACGCTGCTTCGAACCGTTCGTCGATATGATCGACCACCACCAACGCCGCCGAGCGTTATCGGCATTGATGACTGGGCGTGGCGTCGCAATCATCGATATGGCACGATCATCTGCGACCTTGAGCGGCGAAAGACGATCGCCCTGCTGCCCGACCGAGAACCGGCGACGGCTAAGGCCTGGCTGGCCCAACAGCCGCAAATCGAAATCGTGGCAAGAGATCGCGGCGGCGGGTATGCGCAGGCCGCTGCACGAGCCCTGCCACAGGCCGAACAGGTCGCCGACCGCTGGCATCTCATGGAAAACGCTAGCCACGCCTTTCTTGATGCTGTTCGGAAGTCAATGCGGCGGGTGCGCGTGGCAGTCGGTACAGCAACCGTAAATCCCAAGCTTCTGACTGCCGCCGAGCGCTTGCAATATGACGGATATCTGCGGCGTGAAGAGACAAACTCTGTCATTCGTGGACTCGTCGGCGAAGGCGTGTCCATCAAGGAGATCGTGCGCAGAACTGGGCATAGCCGAAAGCTGGTTCGCGGCGTCGTCCGTGGTCAAAGGACCGATATCTTCCGCGTCCGGCAAACTTCGCTCGAACCACACCTCCCGTGGCTCGAAGCGCAATGGGATGCTGGATTACGAAATGGTGCTGAACTCTGGCGACAGCTTCGGCTGGCTGGTTTTGGCGGCGGTCTCCGCGTTATCACGGAATGGGCAACACGACGACGAAGGGCCGAAAAGGCCGAGAACGGGCTCGGCCACGCGCCGGCGGCACGCACCATCGTCCGCCTAATGACCCTTGAGCGTAACAATTTGACCAAGGCGCAAACGATGACGGTCGCCGCGATCGAGGAGCAGCTACCTGACCTTGTCGAGGCAAGAGACGTCGTGGAGAGCTTCCACGATATGCTGCGGCGTAGGTCTGAAGATGAACTCGACACGTGGATCGACCGCGCAGCAGCAAGCTTGGTCGCGTCATTCGCCAACGGCATCATCCGCGACAGAGCAGCGGTTCAGAATGCAATCACTTCAGTTTGGTCGAACGGCCAGACAGAGGGTCAGATCACCAAACTCAAACTCATCAAGCGCCAGATGTACGGGCGCGGGAAGCTCGATTTGCTTGAGGCACGTATCGTCGGGGCCCCCTGATGTCATCGAGATTGCGTCAGACCCAATATTGGACGCCGATATGGGGTCAACTTTCCGCGCCGATTGACACCCATGCTGAAATGAATATGCAGCCAGCGAAGAACGTGAGCGAATTTTCGGCGGAGGAACCCGGATTTCCTGTTCGGATCTGTAGTTTGTACCGAATTTGGAGCCAGGGATTGACGTGCCTTCGGAAAATTCCCGAGCCGGGTGGTCCAAAATCAAGTGCCCCGCCAGGTGGACTTAGTGTGAAGCGCCCCACTGGTCCAGCCAGAGGGTGTTCACTTCGATCCCCGGTCATTCTCAACAGACGTCAACAATGGCCCCCCTTGTCCGGAAGTCGATCACCATGCCGCTTGTCCATCGTGCTCGACGTTCTCGCACGACGGCTCACAGGCGTATGATCGGGACCGGCGAAATCCGGTCCCTTCCTCCTCGGTACAGAAGTCGCCAAAGCCTTGCCGAATGCTACTTTGCCAGGATGCTTCGCAGGACACGGTCCAGTTCGGCTGCCGGTTCTTCTGCAAGCGTCGTTGCACGCCAGCAGACATGGTGGTCTGGACGAACAAGCAGGCACCCGCTGTCGCAGATCTCGGCCAGCCGCGCCCATTCACCGCTATAGTCGACATATTCCTGCCTCGGGCCGATCACATGGGTCACCACCTCGATGCCCAGGGCGTCAGCGACCTTTCGCACTGCATCCACCCAAGCCTCGCCGCCAAGCCCGGTCAACAGCGTGAACTTGCCATGGCCGCAAAGGTCGAGTGTGGAGACTTCGGCGCCGTTGTCATGCCGATAGAGCCAAACATGCGGGAGCCGAGCGCCCGGCCATGTCGTCGGCTGATAATGCAGGTCGGCGTCAAGCTGGAAGGCCGGCTCGATCTGACCGTCGGTCACCACCGCGCCCGACTTGTAGCGCTGGTTCATCTCGACGCCGTGGGCGTCGAACTCGTACTTCTTGAAGGCGATGGCCTTGCGGATTGCCTCGCGCTGAGCCTCGGCTTCGGCAGTACCGTCAGTACGGGCCTCGAGGTTCTTCTGCATCTGCTCCGGATCGACACCCTCGGCCATGCCGAGCGCAGCGAAGATCGGGCCGGTCTCGGCAATCGACTGGTTGGCACGTGTAACGATCTGCTTGGCGATCGGCGCACGTTCGGAATCATAGCTGTCAAGGAGACGCTGCCCCGCCTGCCCCTTCAGAACCATCGCCAGCTTCCAGGCGAGATTGAAGGCGTCCTGAATGGATGTATTGGACCCGAGGCCGTTGGACGGCGGATGCCTGTGAATTGCATCGCCCATGCAGAACACACGCCCGTTAGAGGTCTTCGTGGCGTAGTAGTTGTTCACCGTCCACGTGTTTGCCGACAGAAGCTCGATTTCGAGATCCGGATCGCCGATCAACTGTCGCGCAACGCCGGTCGCAAACTCCGGCGTGACTTCCGGCTCGGGTGCGTTGATGTCGTAACCCCAGACGATCAGCCATTCATTCCACGGCCGCACCATGCGGACCAGACCCATCCCGATGCCGCCGACATCGGCGCCTGGCTGCATGACCCAGTAAAGCACCGACGGACGGTGTGCGACGTATTTGGACAGGTCGGCGCGGAACAGGATGTTCATCGAACCGCCGACGCCCATCTTGCCTTCGAACGGCAGCTTCTCGTTCTCTGCAACCAGAGACTTGCCGCCGTCGGCGCCAACCAGATACTTCGACCGGATGGTGAATTCCTTGCCGCTGAGACGGTCGAGGCAGGTCGTGGTCACTCCCTCTGCGTCCTGCACATGACGCAGATACTCCGTCGACATGCGCGCCTGCGTACCCCGCGAGCACGCGGTCTTGAACAGCAGCGGCTCCATGAACGTTTGCGGCAGGTCGTTCATCTGGGTCGGTGACGACATCAGGTGCTCGGCCTTCGACAGCGGATGGTTGCCCCAGGCCTTCATCCGGCCGATTTCCTCGCCGGCAAGGCTCTCACAGAAGATGTTCTCGCCCATCAGGTCCTGATGGGTGGCAAACATATAGGCTTCCTTCTCGACCTCCTGACCGAGATCGCGCAGCACTTCCATGGCGCGCTGATTGGTGATGTGGGCGCGCGGCGTGTTGGCAAGCCAGCGATAGCGGTTTACCGCCATGTTTGCGATGCCGTAGGTGGACAGCAAAGCGGCTGTCGCGGACCCTGCCGGTCCGGTGCCGATGATCAGCACATCCGTTGTGATATCGGGCATGTAGTCTCCTCCAGATACAAGCAAGGCGGGGCGATGCCCCGACCGGAAATTCAGACGCCGGGCTCTTCCCCTGCCCAGGCGGCCTGCAAAAGCTTTCGGATCGCGCCCCGCTCGACCGGGCGCGGATTCCAGTAGGGATTCGAGGCCGCGAGGTCCGCCGCCTTGTCGAGGTCCGTTTCCTGCAATCCCAGATCGCGCAACGCCATCGGCGCACCGATATCCCGCGCAAAGCGGTGCAGACCAAGGCCGGGATTCTCGTGGCCAAAAAGGTCTGCCACCGGCGCCAGGAGTTCCGGCACTGCTTGAGCATTATAGGCAATCGCATGCGGCAGGACGATCGCATGCGTATCGGCATGCGGCAGGTCGAAGCTCCCACCCAGCGTGTGGCAGAGCTTGTGATGGAGTGCCATGCCCACCTGCCCCAGCACCGTGCCGCAAAGCCAGGCGCCGTAAAGCGTTTCGCCACGGGCAGCCGTGTCCGTGGAATTTGCCAAAACGTCCGGCAGGCTGTCGCGGAAAGCGCGCAGCCCTTCGACCGCCATCAGCGACGAGATCGGCGAACGATCGCGGGCATAAAGCCCCTCCGCGGCATGGGCCATCGCATTGAGTGCGGACGTCACTGTCATCTTGACAGGCAGGGTGACGACCAATTCCGGATCGTAAAGGATGACTTCCGGCTGGATCCTGGGACTGGACTGAGTTGTCTTCACGCCGTTTTCGGTCTGCCCCAGGATCGGCGTGGCTTCGGAACCGGCATAGGTCGTGGGCACGACAATCTGCGGCAGGTCGGTGCGCAGTGCGATCGCCTTGCCGAGACCGATGGTCGAGCCGCCTCCGACCGAAATCACCACATCCGCTTCCAGCGAACCGGCAATGCGGGTTGCCTCTTCCGAAACGTTGACCGGGGTGTGCATGGTCGCATTGGTGAACGTTCCGACGGCCAGATCTCCGCAATACCCTGCAAACTCTTCCGCCATGTCAGCCTGTTGCGGCGTTGACAGGATCAGCGCTCGCTTGGCGCCCAGAGCGTTCAACTCTTCGGTCACACACCTCCGCACGCCCAGCCCAAAGCGAACTCGGACGGCCGCGCTACGAGCGACAAACTCCTCACGAAAAAAAGACACTCCGCTCATCCTCCAGTGAACTCGAAGAGACGTTAGCGCAAACACAGAGAAATATTGATCGGATGATCGGAATATAATATCGCAATACGTTATGAAGATAGACAGCGAACACCTCGAGATATTGGCGGTCATCGTCGAAAAGGGCGGTTTGACCGAGGGAGCGGAAGAGCTCGGCAAGTCGCAGCCCTCGGTGTCTCGCAGCATGGCGCTTCTGGAGAAGCGCATCGGCATGCCTCTGTTCGAACCCGGTCGCCGGCCATTGCGAGCAACCGAGCTCGGTGCCAGCCTTGCACGCCTCGGCGCCAAGATCCGCACGGCAAACAGGGAAGCGAGTCTGCTCGTGCGACGCTTCCGGCAGGGGCTGGCAGGCAGGCTCAGGGTCGGCGGCTCGCCGATATTCACAGATGGCGTGGTTGCCGCCATGATCGCTGAATTCCAGTCACGTCACAGCGACGTGCATATCGACCAGTCGTACGGCTATCTGGACAGCCTTGAAGCCGGCCTGCGAAACGGCGGACTGGATATCGCCATCCTGCCCCTTCACCCCCGCCAGGTTCCTCCGGAAATGGACTTCCTGCCGCTTCTGTCCGGTCGCAACGTCATAGCCTGCCGTCCCGATCATCCGCTGACACGAGTGAAGGCGATCACGCTGTCGCACATCGCCAGCTATTCCTGGATCGCACCACCGGCCAACAGCCCGCTTTACCGCGACCTCGAAAGGGCGCTGCGGTCGATCGGCCAGGACGATTTCATGGTCAATTTCTCGGGCGGAACTCTGGCGTCCATACAATCCGTGCTGACGGGATCGGATTCACTGACCGTCCTGCCCTATTCGGTGGTGTTTCAGACGCGCCGCACCATTCCACTGGCGGTTCTGCCACTCAAGATCGATCATCCGGACCGCCAGCTCGGCATCCTGACCAAGAGTGACCGGCAAAGGCCTCCGGCTGCCCAGCAATTCATCTCCTTCCTGCAGGCCGAAGCGCAGCGTCTGCAGGCGCGCATGGACCACGCTGAGCAGGTGACCCACCGCAGAAGCTGACAGCTGGCAGTTTTTTCTATTTCAGCGCCAGATATGACGCCGGATCAAGTGTCGTCACCCTGACAGCCACGTGCTGCCCCGTGGCCTTGCCAAGCACATCGCGCAGTCCGTCGGCCAGGTCGATGATACTCGCCCGCGTCCGCTCCGGTCGAGGCATCAGATGTATCTCGACGTTGACCTGAGGCTGGTCGGGAACCCCCATCACGGGGATCACCGCCAGCTGACAGGCGGCATTATCGACCATCAGGCTGGAGCACAGGAAGGTGCGCAGATCTGGAAGCAGCGCCGAAAGCGCCTCCTGCATGGAGGCGTAGCGGGTGTCGTCGACAAATATCTTGACGTTCGGCATGGAAGCCTCACCTGGGAACGAGCACGAAATCAAACGGAGAGCGCCATAGGGTCTCGCCATTCTCGACTTTTTCGTAGGGCGCGATGAGTGTGTCTTTCACCCCGAAGACGGCATCCGACGTCAGGTATTCGTCGCCACCGACGAAAGTATGCGTGACAAGCCTCTGATAGCCGGGCGCGGTGACCAGGTAATGCATGTGTGCCGGACGATAGGGGTGACGGCCGAGATGCGCGAGCATCTTGCCGACCGGACCGTCATCGGGGATCGGATAGCTGACCGGCTTGATGCCCACAAAGCGGTATGTGCCGTCGGCCCCGGTGATGAACCGGCCGCGATTGTTCCATTTCGGCTGGATGCCGGGCTGCTGAACATCATAGTAGCCATCGGCATTGTCTGACCAGACATCGACGGTCGCACCTTCGATCGGCTTTCCGTCGAGATCGACCACCTTTCCCTCGAAAAGGCAGCTCTCACCCTTACCGTCGAGGGTGATCGTGTCCCCCATCTGGCGGATGGGCGCGTCATCGACATGAAATGGGCCGAAGACGGTGTTCTCGGTCGCGCCCGCCGGGCGCCGATTGTTGACGGCATCGACCAACATGGAAAAGCCGAGCACATCCGACAGAAGAATGAATTCCTGCCGTTCCTGCGAGCACATCTGCCCCGTCTTCGTGAGGAACCCGATGGCGAAATCCCACTCCTCCTGCGTCAGCTGGATTTCCTTCGCAAATTCATGCAAATGCCGCACCAGACATGACATGACTTCAGCCAGACGCGGCTCCGTCTCCGGGCCCATGCGTCCGTTGACTGTTTCTACTGAATTGGTCTCGGTGAAATAGCTCACGATCTTCTTCTCCCTGGTAGGATCAATGCTTGCGCCCCTTGTCAGTGCGGGACTTGTTCGGAGGCTTCTGCTCCAGCGGCAGCAGGTCAAAGCCCGTCCACTGTGTGAAGCCGCCCCAAAGGCCGCGCCTTGCAAACAGCATGATCACAATCCCGATCACGCCTAGAACGATGAGGTAGACCGTGCCGTAGTCGGCCAGCACGCGCTGCAGCCCGTAGAAAACCAGCACACCGACGATCGGCCCCGGCAGCGTGCCGATGCCGCCGATCACGACGATGAAGATGACGAAAGCCGTCCAGTCGATCACGGAGAAGGCCGCGTCTGGAGATATCCGACCGGTCTGGATGAAAATCAGCGCGCCACAGACGCCCGTGGCGAATGCCGTCAGCAGGAAGACGAGCGCCTTTAATCGCGTCGGATCGACGCCGACCGAGCGGGCCGCCACCGGATTGTCGCGGACGGCCTGCAGGCCGAGCCCCATGCGCGAGCGCAGGAAAAGCCAACTGGCGACAAGCATGGCCGCCACCAAGCCCAGAGCCAGCCAGTAGGTCAGCGCATCGACGGCAGCAGCAGCAGAGAAATCAAAGAGGTCGCGAAGCATCTGCACGCCCGGCATGTCGCGCGCTGCGCCTCTGGGCAGCGCCGTGCCGGTGCCGCCGCCGAGTGCCCGCCACTGACTGAACGAAAGGCGCGCGATATCGGCGACCGCCCACGTGCCAATCGCAAAATACGCGCCATGAAGCCGGAAGGCGAAGAACGCCACCGGCACCGACAGTGCGGCGGCGACCAAACCGCCGATGAAGGCTCCGGTCAGCGGATTGAGCCCCCACAGGATCGCGGCCGCAAACATCGCATAGGCACCGACGCCGACAAAAAGCTGCTGCCCCACCGAGACAAGGCCGGCAAAACCCGCCAGCATGTTCCAGTTCAGGGCGAGAACCAGAAGGCAGAGCACCATGAACAGGTC
>Ga0180219_1002719_pt1 | contig 10358 bp, 8 predicted proteins | sample eDN3rd30CBELigMG_FD_151338 | JGI IMG/M metagenome (GOLD analysis project Ga0180219, IMG submission 151338) | Enriched Miracle-Growth compost microbial communities from Emeryville, California, USA - eDNA 3rd pass 30_C BE-Lig MG (version 2)... ... | reverse complement strand
GTCCCGCTGCGCTTCGGCGAGGATCGACGGGTCGATCAGCCTGGCGAGTTGCGCCCGATCGCGCGGCTCGCGACCATCCTGCGCGGCGAGCCAGCGTTCCTCCCCGGTCAACGCATCGAGCAGGTCGGTCGGCAGCGTGCAGGCGAAATGGTGATGCCGCCATGCGGCCTCGATCAGATCGAGGTCGAAGCCGGTGCGTGTTGCCGTCAGTTGCTGCGCGCGCGCGGGTTCGTACGTCGCCTCGTGACAGGCCTGGATCAGGGCGCGGACGAAGGCCACGGTCTGTCGGCGCTTGACCGGATCGGCGAGGGTGGTGGCCGTAGCGTTGAGGTTGTACAGTTCGCGGTAGACCCCGAACTCCTCGAACTCGACGGCATCGGTGCCGAGCGACTGGCGCGCGCGCTCGGATTCGGGTTCCCATACCGCGAGCGCGTCGGCGGTGCCATCGATCAGCATCCGGGCGGCCTCTTCGGCCTTGCCGGTGACGATCGTCACATCGGCCTCGGAAAGCCCGACGCGCGCGAGCATCATGTGGAGATAGAAGGCGGCCGACGTCGAGCCGACTGTCGCGATCCGCTTGCCCCGCAGGTCGGCAGGGCTGCGGATGCCCGAGGATTTGCGCGCGACCATCCGATACATGCCTTCGGTAATCGTCAGGATGATCCGCAGGTCGGGGTGCTGAACCGATTGCCGGAGCGCCTGCGTTTCCGCGTTGCCGGCAAGATCGGGCACGTCGCCGGCCTGCTTCGTCGCGCTCGGCGCCACCGGATCGACGATGCCCGGCCACAGGCTTGGGATGCCGCCGCCCGCGAGCTCGACCGACCCCTCCGGCATCGTCTCTGCCGCGACGTCCATCGGCGCCATCTCGATGACCTTGAGAAAACCCACCACCTTGAGCGGCTGTGCCGCTGCGGGCTGAGTCGCCGCCAGGACTGCGGTGAGGCCGGCACATAGCTGGATCAGAAGGACATTTGAACCGCGCATCCTTGTCATCTCCTTGATAAAATTATCAAATTATATCAGTCGGCAATCCGGGGCGGACATTGCGGCGCATATCTCATGTTTGCTACTATGCCACTTGCGTTCCTATAGAAGAAACACATTCATCGCGGCGCTGCTACCGGATTTGCATGACAGCTGGGAGCCGGCTCTTAGCTGCGGAGGGGCTGATCGTACAGATATTGCTTCTCTTGATGCAAAAAAAGAGCGTATCTGTCTCGATATGAGAACATAACATGCGCGACTTGCACGATGATCGGGTGTCGCGCCCCGCATAGCGTCGCCGGACTGGCGTTGGAGGGAGGAAGCGGTCATGGAAATCAGGAAGGGACGGAATTCGGGCGTGCAGGTGCCTGACCTGTACAAGCCCGGACCGCCCGGACCGGGGGAGCTGACCCAGACGCCCTGGGAGATCGAAGGCCCCTATTTTCGCCTCGGAACGCCCTGCCGCTCGAATCTGCTCGAGCCCGGCGACAAGCCCGGCTGCGTGATCTCGGGCCGGGTGCTCAACGAGCGCGGCGTGCCGATCCCGCATGCGATCGTGCACATCTGGTCCGCGGACGCCGATGGAAACTATGATACGCTCGGCTATCGCTACAACGGCTATCAGCATTGCGACGGAAACGGGCGATACGAGTTCACCACGATCATGCCGGCCCGCTACGCGCCGCGCGATTCCAGGCATTTCCACGTCAAGGTGCAGGGCAATTCGCGCCCGATCACCACGCAACTGTTCCTCGAAGGCGATCCCGGCAATGACGAGGACGAATTCTATCACACGCTGCTGGAGATCCGGCACGACCACACCGACGACGACGGGGTGTGGCACGGCATCTACGACTTCGTGATCAGGCAGGTCTCCGATCATCATAATGTGCTGCCGGAATGCCTCGCGGCGCGGGTGTGACCGGCGGAGCCATGCGGACCCGGATTCGGATTGGGAGGAAATGTGAAGCGCAGTGAACATCGCATCCTGACGACGCATGTCGGGAGCATCATCCGTCCCCAGGCGCTGACCGAGCTCAGCAATGTGCGCACCGGTGCGCCGAGCGATCCGGCCGAATATGATCGCCGTCTGGTCACGGCGGTGGATGAGGTGGTGCGCCGTCAGGTCGGCATGGGGATCGACGTCGTCAACGACGGCGAGTTCGGCAAGTCGGACTGGACCTCCTATATCCTCTCGCGGATCACCGGTTTCGAGCATCGCAAGGACCAGAAGCGCGAGGCCGAATGGGCAGGCGACGATCGCTTCCGCTTCGCCGCGTTCATCAAGGCGCAATATCCCTTCATGATGTCGGGGCTGCCGACCGACGCCTGTATCGGCCCGATCGCCTATCGCGAGCATGACGCGCTCGATCGCGCGATCGCCAATCTTGCCGCAGCGGTGGAGCGTCATCCGCCGGCCGAGACCTTCATGACCGCGGTGGCGCCCGCGAGTACGGCCTATGACGGCGTCAACGAATATTATCCCAGCGACCGCGACTATGTCTTCGCGATCGCCGAGGCATTGCGCGAGGAATATGTCGCGATCCACGAGGCGGGGTTCCTCCTCCAGGTCGACGACGCGGTGCTGGCCAACATGTACGACCACCTCGTCCGCCAGAGTCCCGAGCGCTATCGCGAATGGGCCGAATTGCGCATTGAAGCGCTCAATCACGCGCTGCGCGGAATCCCGAAGGACCGCGTCCGCTACCATGTCTGCTTCGGAAGCTGGCACGCACCGCACATGTCCGACGCGCCGCTCGAGAAGATCGTCGACACCATCCTGCAGGCCGAGGTCGGCGCGATCTGCATGGAAGCCGCCAATCCACGGCACGAGCATGAGTGGCGCGTCTGGGCCGATGCCTGGCGCCGTGGCACACTGCCCGCGGACCTCATCATGATCCCCGGCGTGATTACGCATCACACGGTCACCGTCGAGCATCCGCGCGTCGTCGCGGACCGGATCCTGCGCTACGCGGCGATCTTCGGTCGCGAGAATGTGATTGCAGGCACCGACTGCGGCTTCGCACAGATGGATGTGATCGCGCGCGTGGAGACCGAGATCATGTGGGCGAAATTCGAGGCGCTTGTCGAAGGTGCGCGGCTGGCCAGCGAAGAGCTGTGGGGCGAGCAGGCCGGCGCTGAGCGCGAGATGGCGCGCTGAGAACGGGCAAACCCGTGCCGCCGCTGCCAGCAGCGCGCGCGCGTGAGGGTGGTGGAGACACGGCGGTGGACCTGGGGGAGCGAAGCGGGACAGCCGCCGGCGAAAGCCTGCCTTCCGGCGAGGAGATCGCGGAAGCGATGCTCGGGGAGGGGAGGGACTCCGCCCGGTCCGAAGGCCGCACGGGCTTGCTGGTGCCGATGATCGTCGGCGCGGCGATGCTGATCCACACGCTTGATGCGACGGTGATCGCCAATGCGCTGCCGTCGATGGCCCGCGCGATGCGGCTCAATCCCGTGACGCTCGACCTGGCGATTACCTCCTATCTGGTGTCGACGGCGGTTTTCCTGCCGATTTCCGCCTGGGTGGCGGATCGGTTGGGCGCAAAGGCGGTGCTGCGAATGGCGATCCTCGCTTTCGGTGCGAGTTCGCTGTTGTGCGGGTTCGCGCAGACCCTCGCCGAACTTGTGGGCGCACGCATCCTGCAGGGCATGGCCGGGGCCATGATGGTGCCGGTCGGCCGTCTGGTGATCCTGCGTAGCGTTCCCAAGTCGCAGCTCGTCCAGGCGATGGCCTATTTCACCATGCCGGCGCTGCTCGGTCCGGTTCTCGGCCCGCCGGTCGGCGGCTTCATCGTAACCTATTGGACCTGGCCGTGGATCTTCTTCATCAATGTGCCGATGGCGCTGCTCGGCGTCCTGCTCGTCACGCTCTTCGTTCCGGACATCCACGCTGACGTGAAGGAGAGGCTGGACCTTCGCGGCTTCATTCTCACGGGATGCGGTCTTGCCGGGCTCGTCTACGGGTTCAGCAATCTCGGGCACGATACGCTGCCGCCGGAGGTCGTGGCGGCGATGCTGATCGGCGGCGCGCTCTGCATGCTGCTCTATGTGCCGCATGCACGGCGCACGCCGCATGCGATCATGGATCTGTCGCTGTTGCGGCTGCCGAGCTTCGCCGCGACAATCTTCGGCGGGCTCTTTTCGCGCTTCTCGATCGGCGCGATCCCCTTTTTGATGGCTCTGCTGCTCCAGCTCGGTTTCGGTTATTCGGCGTTCATTGCAGGCCTGCTGACCTTGGCGGGCGCGATCGGGGCGCTGACGATGAAGGCCGTGGCCCCGCCGATCCTGCGCCGCTTCGGCTTCCGCACCGTGCTGGTCGTCAACAGCCTGCTCGTCGCAGCGCTCTCGGCGTGCAACGGCTTTCTCAGGCCCGGAATGCCGGTCTGGCTGATCGTGGCGCTGCTCCTGTCGGGAGGCTTCTTCCGCTCGCTCCAGTTCACCGCGCTCAACACATTCGGTTATGCCGATGTCTCGTCACGGCAACTGAGCCAGGCCTCGAGCATGTCGACGATGTTCCAGCAGCTTGCGCAAAGTATCGGTGTCGCGCTCGCGGCGATCGTGATCCAATACACGCTCAGCTGGAACCAGGATCATGCGCTCGGCGCGGCCGATCTGATGCCGGCCTTTCTGGTGATCGGCACGCTGTCGCTGGGCGGGCTGTTCTTCTTCGTGCCGCTCGATCCCCGGGCCGGCGCGGAAATCTCGGGTCGCAGATGAAGCCGTATCGGCCGCACCCCGGACACCATGCGCGAGGAGAGTGAGATGAAGAGCATAGAAGTTCGATCGCTGGCATCGCAGACTGCGATGCTGCTGGCGCTGGCATCGATGCCGGTCACCGCCTCTGCGCAGGCCGGAAAGCCGGCGGAGCGGCCGCCCATGGTCATCGACCGGCAGGGCTCGATGGAAGTCGGTGGCAAGGTGATCGGCGATCCTGCGTCCAGGTCGCTCTCCTGCGACCATGGCTATCTCGAATATCAGATCCCGCATCGTCCGCGCGCGGTCTCGCTGCTCATGTGGCATAGCTCGAGCGCGCATGTCTGGCAGAACCGCTGGGACGGCGGCGAGGGCTACCAGAGCATGTTCCTGCGCCGCGGCTATCCCGTCTACCTGTGGGATGGCCCGCGCGTCGGCCGCGCCAACTGGGGTTGCGAGAGCTATACCTACAATCCGACGATAGGCCAGGATCAGGCCAATTTCGTCAACTGGCGGATGGGCCTCCGCTATCCCGACTGGTATCCCGGCGTGCAGTTTCCGACCGGCGATGCCGAGGCGTGGAACCAGGCGACGCGCGCGCGCTACGACGAATTCGACACCCGCGACAATGTCCAGCTTCAGTCCGATGCGGGCGCGCAGGCCGTGGACAGGATCGGACCCGTCGTCATCCTGACCAATTCGGCGGGCGGCTTCCGTGCGCTGATGAGCGCGGTCAAGGCCACGTCCGACAACGTCAAGGGAATCGTCGCCTATGAGAATCCCGGCTATGTGTTTCCCGAAGGGTCGAACCCCGAATTCCATCACGGCGCGTTCGATCCGATCTTCGTGCCGCTCGACCAGTTCAAGAAGCTCACGCGCTTTCCCATCCAGCTGGTGTGGGGCGATCATACCGATACGGATCCGATCCCGGCATTGACGCTGAAGGTCTGCGAGCAGTTCGTCGCGGAAGTGAACAAATATGGCGGGCACGCGGAAATCCTCCGCCTGCCGTCGGTTGGGATCAGGGGCAATACGCACATCCCCTTCGCCGACATGAACAACGATGCGGTTGCGGGCCAGCTCGACCTGTTCCTCGCACGCAACCATCTTGATCGCTTCGCGGAGAGACACGGCGAATAGGATGCCGTCCGAAGGGCCGGGGCAGTCGCCGCAATTCATCAGGAGGCTGTAACCATGCCGATTTCGCGTACCTTCGGACAAAAATCTCGGGTGTCTGTCTCCAGGCGAGAACCCTGCATGCGCAACAAGCGTGATGATCCTGAGTGGAGGCGCCGATACCGACGGAGCCGTGAGGGGCAGCCAGACTGCGCGAACGCGAACCGGGTGCGGGAAAGGTGCGTAAGCACGCCTTGCTGTGCCAGGCGGGCGGCGAGTGCGCATTGACGTCCCCAAGGAGGAATATGTGCGCCTGACGATAAATCCGCTCCACCCGATCTTCGCGGCTGAGATCATCGGTGTCGACCTGGGCGACCCGCCCGGGCCGGAACTTGTCGAGACTGTCGAGCGGGCGATGGCGACCTATGCGGTGTGTGTGCTGCGCAACCTGCGTGCCTCGGACGAGGAGCATATTCGCTTTGCCCGTGCCTTCGGTCCGCTCGAACTGCCGCCCGGCGTGACGCGCTTCGTCCAGCGCAAGGGGCGTCAGATCGCGCCCGAGCTGTTCGATATCTCGAACCTGGACGAGAATGACGAGATCATTCCCTATGCGAGCGATCGACGGAAGCTGGGCCGTGCCACCGAGCGCTTCCATACCGACAGTTCGTTCCACACGCTGCCGACCAAATGGTCGCTGCTGCTCGGGCATATCGTCCCACCGGAGGGTGGCGACACGCTCTTTATCGATACCCGCGCGGTCTATGATGCGCTCCCCGAGGAGACCAGGGCCAAGGTCGCGAATCTCGAGGCGGTCCACGACTTCTGGCGCGGGCGTGAGTTGACCGGGGTGACCGGCGTGACCGACGAAATGCGCGCGACGCTTCCGCCGGTGACACATCCGTTGGTGCGCACCATGCCTTATGGCCGCAAGTCACTCTATATCGGCGGGCATGCCTCGGGCATTCCCGGCTGGCCGGAAGAGAAGGCGCTCAAGTTCCTGTTCGAACTCTATGATTTCGCGACGCAGGACAAGTTCGTCTACCGTCACAAGTGGCATGACGGCGACATGGTGATCTGGGACAACCGCTGCACGCTCCATGCGGCGACGGCGCTGGTCGGCGACCAGTACAAGCGTGATCTGCGCCGTGCGACCGTGAATGAATATGGTCCCGAGATATCAGCCGAATATGGCCGGACGATACCCGTGAACAGGGTCTGAGCGCCGGCTGGTGTACGTGCGACTTGACATTGACCGGGTTGAGCCCGTGTTCGGGGGCCAGGCGTTCGGCGCGACCGGGCCGTATCAGAAGATCGTCGGAAAAATGCGAGGCGCGGTCGATCCCGCGCATCGGCTCAACCGGATCATCGTGAACCTGGACAAGGCGCCCACCAATGCTGACGGGCTCGTCGACTATGCCTGCGATTTTTATCTGCTGAAGCCGGTGGAGACGGGGCGGGGCAATCGACGCCTGCTCCTTGACGTGCTCAACCGGGGCAACAAGGTCGCGTTGCACACGCTCAACGATGCGGTGCGCAATCCCGATGGTGGCGTGCGCATCGCATGCAACGAGCCGACAGCGCTGGACGACGCGGGCAACGGCTTCCTGATGCGCGAGGGCTATACGCTGCTGTGGTGCGGGTGGCAGGGCGGCGGCGTGCCGCAAGGCGAGGGGAGGATGTCCGCGTCCTTTCCGGTCGCAACGGACAGCGACGGAGCTATTGCCGGGCTCAGCCGCGAGGAATTCGTCTTCGAGCATCTGGCGGACCCGACGATCGCGCAGCTCAGCTATCCGGCCGCCACGCTGGATCAGGCGCCCTGCAGCCTGACCGTCCGCGAGCGCGAGCGCGACCCTCGGATCGCGATGGCTGCGTCGCAATGGCGCTTCCTGTCGCCGTCGCAAATCGAGATCGCGCGCGCGCGCGAGTTCGGCGCGAGCGCGATCTATGAGTTCGTCTATCCGGCGCGCGATCCGATCATCATGGGCCTCGGCTTTGCCGTGGTGCGCGATCTGGTCGACTGGCTGCGCCGCGATCCCGCCGACGCGCAAGGTGCGCGCAACCCGCTCGAACTGGATGGGCAGCCGGCAGTCGATTACGCCTATGCCTATGGAATGTCGCAGGCAGGCCGGTTCCTGCGCGACTTTCTCTACCAGGGCTTCAACGAGAGCTTGCGCGGCGGCAAGATCTTCGATGGCGTCATGGCCTGCATGGCCGGCTCGCGGAAGAGTTTCGTCAACGCCGCCTTCGCGCAGCCCAATCGCTTCTCGCGTCAGCACGAGGACCGGCTATTCCCCGGCGACCAGTTTCCGTTCACCTATGCAACCACCATCGATCCGGTGAGCGGACGGACAGACGGCATCCTCGAGCGCTGTATCGCATCGGATACCTGCCCCAGGATAATCCAGACCGAGAGCAGCGCGGACTTCTTTCAGGGCCGCGCCGCCTTGCTGGCGAGCGACGGGCGCGGCGGGGAGGTGGCCGTGCCGGATGGGGTACGCCTCTATCATCTTGCCGGCGTCCCGCATGGCGGCGGCGATCCGACGCTCGACTATGGGCGCATGTTTCCGGCCATCGCCTATGCGCCTAACCGCGTCGATTGCGCCCATGTTCATCGCGCTCTGCTGGTCGCGCTCGACCGATGGGTCACAGCGGACATGGCGCCGCCGCCGAGCCAGTTTCCCAGCGTTCGAGAAGGCATGCTCGTTTCCGCGTCGGAGGACTATGGGTTTCCACGGATTCCGGATGCGACATATCCCGGCATCGTGAACGAACTCTGCGAACTCGACCATTCGGTGCAGCCGCCCCGGCCGGTGCCAGGGCATGACTATCAGGTGCTGGTGCCTGCGATCGACACCGATGGAAACGAGATTTCCGGCGTCCGGCTGCCAGATATCGCGGTGCCGCTTGGCACTTGCACCGGCTGGACAATGCGTCGCCCCGGTCATGCCGAGGGTGATCTGGGGGCGACCGGGAGCGTCTTTCCCTTTGCGGCGACGCGCGCAGCGCGGCTCGCGGTGGGCGATCCCCGGCTTTCGCTGGAAGAGCGCTATGCGTCGGCGGACGAATATGTCCGACAGGTCATTGCCGCGGCCCATGATCTCGCCGCGCGCGGCCTGCTGCTCGAAGAGGACGTCAATCGGATTGAGGCGGCTGCAAGAGCGCGATCGAAGAATTGGCGCTGACTGCGTCGCCGCTCGATCCTTCCCCGCTATTATAGGCTGCCTCGAGGAAGCGCAGGAAGGTCTTGAGCTTGGCCGGCACATAGGGGCGGCGCGGATAAATCGCGCAGAGCTTGATGGGCGTGGCGGTTTCTTCCGGGAGCACGAACTCGAGCCGCCCCTCCGCGACGTCACGTTCGATCAGCGCTGCGGGCATGAAGGCGGGTCCGATTCCGGCTCGCGCGGCAAGGTAAAGCAGCACGGTGCTGGAGCTCCGCATGATCGGCCGGAAGGTGACGCGATCTCCGCTGCGAAACACGATCGTGGAATGATAATAGGGAGCGTAGCTCAGCAGCGGCCAGCCATCGATGTCGCTCGGCTTGGTCGGACGGCCGTGCCGGTCGAGATAGGTGGGCGTGGCAACCAGCCTGAATTTCAGCGTCATCAGGTCGTGGACGACCATGCCCTCGCCCGGATCGTTCGTTATGCGAAGTGCCAGGTCCAGATCATTGAATTCATAAGATGAACTTCGCTCGATCAGGTCGACATCGATATCGAGGTCAACCTCCGGATGAGCCTCCCGGAAATCGGCGAGCATCGATGCGAATTTACTGTTGAGCAGCCAGGGCGGAACGCTGAGCTTCAGCACGCCGGAAGGCTTGATGACATTGCCCCGAACCACCGCTTCAGTCTCGTCGACCGACTCGAGAATGCGGCGCGCCTGCTGAAGATAGACTTCGCCGACCTCGGTCAGGCTGACGTGGCGGCTGGTCCGGTTGAGCAATCGCGCGGACAGCCGGCGCTCCAGCAAAGCGACATGCTTGCTGATCGCGGAATGTGCCATGTTGAACCGGTCGGCAGCGCCGGTGAAGCTGCGCAGCTCCGCGACCGTGCAAAATATCCGCATGCTCAGGAGTACATCCACGGTGATCTGTCTCCATTCGAGAATTCTGTGTGCGCGACATACGTGATGATCTCATGTGGTCAAGAAAATACGCTTCGGTCGAATTTGAAAAGAAACCGCGCCTGCATCGGACGCGGCGGATGGGAGCGGGAATGGCTGATCGAGGGACGCAGAGTCCGCGCGAGCGCACGCTATTCAGCGCAGTCCGTTCATTTTGGAGTGAACTTCGGCGTGCGGCTGCGCCTGCTGGCCGGTGGTCTCGTCCCGGCGCCTGTGGCTGGCATTTGCATCCGGAGGGTTCGGTATCCAGACGTTGCTGGTGCCCGGACACATAATGATAACATTAGATCTAGGGGGGAAGATGTCCAATTCGCACTTTCGCGCCTCGCGCCAGGCAATCGCCTGCACGTCGCTGGCGGCTCTCGCCTGCTCCATGGCGGTCATGGCGTCGCCAGCCGCCGCGCAGCAGGCGCCGGAGAACGATCAGCACAGCGCTGAAACCG
>Ga0180219_1002714_pt1 | contig 10366 bp, 12 predicted proteins | sample eDN3rd30CBELigMG_FD_151338 | JGI IMG/M metagenome (GOLD analysis project Ga0180219, IMG submission 151338) | Enriched Miracle-Growth compost microbial communities from Emeryville, California, USA - eDNA 3rd pass 30_C BE-Lig MG (version 2)... ... | reverse complement strand
GCCGGCGACACGGGCCTGTCATTAATTTCGTGTTTGGGGCATAACATGACGCCAAGGAGTGTCTATGCCACGCAAACCAAGAACCCAAGCGGCCGCGCTGCCGACCATCGCCCCCGAGTTGCTGGAGTCGTTCGGTGATGGCCCGATGACGGCCGAAGCCATCAATGCCGCATCGCTGGCCTTCAAGAAGGCGCTGATCGAACGCGCCCTGGCCGGTGAGATGAACCATCACCTGGGCTATCCGGCCGGGGCTACCAAGCCGGCGGCGGTCAGCAACCAGCGCAATGGCAAGGGTGCCAAGACCGTGCTGACCGAGGACGGGCCGATCCGCATCGAGGTGCCTCGGGACCGCGACGGCAGCTTCGCCCCGCTGCTGATCCCCAAGCACGAACGCCGTTTCACGGGCTTTGACGACAAGATCGTTGCCATGTACGCCCGCGGTATGACGGTGCGCGAGATCCAGGGTTTTCTGTTGGAGCAATACGCCACCGAGGTCTCGCCGGAGTTCATCAGCTCGGTGACCGACGAGGTCATGGCTGAAGTCACCGCCTGGCAGAGCAGACCGCTGGAGCCGATGTATCCGGTGGTGTTCTTCGATGCCCTGCGGGTCAAGATCCGCGAGGATGCGGTCGTGCGCAACAAGGCCGTCTACCTGGCCCTGGCGGTGCTGCCCGACGGCACCCGCGACATCTTGGGGCTGTGGATCGAAGGCACCGAAGGGGCCAAGTTCTGGATGAAGGTTTTCAACGATCTGAAGACCCGGGGCGTGTGCGACATCCTGATCGCCGTCACCGACGGCCTCAAAGGCATGCCCGAGGCGCTGGCAGCCGTCTTTCCAGCCACCACGCTGCAAACCTGCATCGTTCACCTGATCCGCAACAGCCTGGACTATGCGAGCTGGAAGGACCGTAAGGCACTGGCTGCCGCCATCCGACCGATCTATACCGCCGTCAGCGCCGAAGCTGCTCAGGCCGAACTTGAGGCCTTTGCAGACGGTCCCTGGGGGCAGAAATTCCCGACCGTCAGCGCGGCATGGCGCAATGCCTGGGACCGGGTGATTCCGTTTTTTGCCTTCCCGCCGGCCGTGCGCCGTGTGATCTACACCACCAACGCCATCGAGAACATCAATTCGCAACTGCGCAAGATCATCAAGACTCGGGGGCATTTCCCCAGCGATGATGCCGCCGCTAAACTGATCTGGCTGGCGCTGCGCAATATCACGGCAAAATGGAGCCGATCCGCCCATGACTGGAAGCAGGCCATGAATCAATTCGCTATCCTCTATGAGGATCGATTCAGTCGTCTTTCAGTGTAGTGCTCAACCCGCCTCAAACACGGAATTTCTGACAACCCCACGGCCCCCGTATCCCTGAATCTCGATCATGACGTTCAGGCCACCTCCTTCGCCTCGGGCATCTGCATCAGCGAGAACGATGTCGAGGCCCGCCATAAACTGGTCGTCGCCAGGGCGCTTCCAGTCAATGGAAAACTTGAATTCTTCATCACCCCCCTTTACTGGCGCCGCGATGGGGGCGAGGCCCGTGCGTGCGCTGACTTGTTGTCCGATGCATTCCAACAGGGCCGTCATATTGGGCTCTAGGCGATTCCAGATGGCGGTATAAGGGGCGACGTCCATAAATTAGCTCAATAATGAACGAGTGTGAACGTATAGAATCATAAACCAATTACAATCACGTCATAAATTATTGGAGCCTATCTCATGAACGCCGCCATTACCGCCGAGGAAATCATTGCTCGCAGCCAGAATACGCTCTTGAAGGCAACTGCCAGCCTGAAAGGTAAAGAACTCGATGCTGTGATCCAGCACCTCAAGGAAATTTCCTCAAAGATGGATCTGTTGCAGTCCATGAGGGCCTGCGCCGAAGCGGTCGCGGATATCTACAACGATATCTCCTTTCTGGAGGCCATCGATCTGCATATGTGGTACAGCGTAGAACTGGGGGACGAAGGACAGCACTACAAGGACTACAGATGTCGGGTTGGAGAGATCAAGGTGCAGCCCGACTCCCTGAGAGATGACTGCTCCACAGCAGAACTCGCCGAGGCAATCGAGGAGGCGCTCAACTTTGGTGAGGCCTACGATGCGTCATCCATTCCAGGGGCCAGAAACTTCATTGGTTCGACTCTATTTGAATACGACAAGCACGTCGTTTACACAGTGCTCGATGTTGAGCATGGATACGACAATATGGGCAGGGAACTGGCTTTCTCGACCGGCCGCGCTCAAGTACAGGCAGCAGCCAATGCCGGTGGCATCGACGCCATCGCAGAGGCGATCTTTCCAAATGCTTGGCGCGAAGCTGCTCAAGTCCTCGGGTTGCCACATTCGGAAGCACAAGAAGACGCGCCGGCGCGTCCCCGGCCGAGTGTCTAAGATCACTTAATTATCCGAAGCGTCGGGCAAGGGTGGCTGCATGGCGCCCTGCTCGAGCTGGGGATCTGCGCCTTCCGCTTGCCCGGCAATGAATTTAAGAGGACAACTTTGTCCACTTAAATGTAAAGATGCGAGGCAATGGGCTCGATCGCCCTTACCGTTGACTCGAGCGATTGTTTAATGCGTCGATGACCCGGGAACCTATTCCCCGGGAATTCGCGCCTGCTACCTCAACACCAAGGCTAGAGGCTATTTCCAGCAGGGTTGCGGTGTACGGCGCGATAGGGGTGTCACCCCGCCGCACTTCAATAAAGCCCCCTCTGAACTTCGTAATCGTATATTCGTCATACTGGGCGGTTGCGGCAACTTCCTGCGACCTGAGAGCACTTGTCTCATATGCGATAGTCGGTCCTTCTGGTATGGCGCCAACGAGCGCTCTGGCCATCTGAATCGCCTCATTCCCGTCCCGGTCTTCTCTGAAGGCGTAAATCTTTCCGTCGTGGTGGAAAGGTTGTTCAATGAGGTATCGGGAGGAATCGGGCTGATGCTGGATGCGGGACAGAGCCGAATCGGTTTCGTCGTCGTCCAGGCAGCATAGAAATGCGTCGCCGTCCTTAATAACGCCGGCAATATCCTCTGGAGCCATCCCGCGGCGGATCGCCTCGGCGACAATCAAATACAGCAGGCGCTGACTGGTGATACCCGGATAGGTTTCGTCGCCGATCGTGAGGTCATGCAGGGCATTGATTCTGAAGCGGGCCTTGGCTTGCTCTTGTTCTTGCGCTTTTTCCCGAAGTGCCACCTGGTAGCTTGCCGCTTCGGGCAGCGGGATCACTTGCTGTATATCCACTAGGACGCGATTATCCACCTTGTGCGGACGCAGTTGCACGCAGCGGATGTCTAACCCATGGGAATTGAGCCACAGCACCGTGGTCGTTACTTCAGGGCTGAACGAGGCCGCAGCCAAGACGATGCGCACCCCACTGTTGAACTGCTCAGGGCTGCCACCCAAGAAGGTGGTAATGGCTTCGGCCGCGCTGTCTGTCCTGCCAAGCTTGGTCAGGTACTTTTGGTGTGCCTGGACGGCATGCTCGAACAACATGGGGGCGACCATGGCAGCATAGCGGATGGCCTGCAGCTCCATATGGGTGGACCCCTCCCGCTTAAGTTCGACCACAACCAAGCGGCCGTCCTCATCAAGGCAGAGCAGGTCGATCCTCCGGTTCACCCCGACCCAGTCGCCATACTCGTCGGCCAACACCATCGTCCCTATTCCCGGGGTGATGGATTGGACTGAGGCAGCTATGGCGGACTGAAGATCTGCACGCTCAGTCATCCCCAGCTCAGTAAAGGACGTCGACTCAACCTCGGCAAGGGCACTGCCAGTCATCTCGTACAGGGGCATGGGAGTCAGGGTGTGATTTATGACGTACCGAGAATACCAAAACCAGCACACCCTCTGGCATGCTCCCTGAGCTTATTTACGGGTCAACCACCCATTCGCTGCCGCTGGCGCCGCTCTTGCTGCACTTCAACCTTGAACTGGCGCAGGAACTTCTCATTGAATTCGCGCTGTCGGGCAAAGGCCTGGTCGAATGCGGTTTTTGCCTCTTGATACTCGGGAGACGCCTTAACGTGGTCCGGTGTAAGCCCCATTGGTCCAGTGCCAACGCCGGCGACAGACTTCAACCTGTCGCCTGCAGCCTTTGTTTCGAGCTCCAGCTGGTTCTTGGCAATCTTGGCGAGGTGATAGTTCATCAGTGCTCCGACAATTGAAGTGGGGCTACTGCCGCATCTTGATGGCGCGAAACATGGCGCAGCGCCGGAAGGTGTCCAGATTGGGCTGCTCGTTTTTCGAGGCAGCCACCCGCATCGCCAGGCGGAACAACATCTTGATGTCGCGTGGTGCAATGTGTGGGAAGTTCTCCACGAGCTGCTGGACCAACTCGTCTCCAAGAGTCACCTGATTCTGGGTGGCGATGACACGCCAGATGCTTGCGGCATCTTCCGGGGGAGGCGGAGCGTAGTCGATGATCGCTGCGCAGCGAGAGACGATGGCCTCATCGATGTCGTCAGGGCGGTTCGTCGTCATGAAGAGCAGGCCATCGAAGTATTCGAGCGTGCGCAAGAACTCCGCAACAATCGCGTTTTGCTCAATACTATTACCTCGCTGGACGACAAATACATCGGCTTCATCCAGGAGCAGCACACAGTTCCAGCGCTTTGACCGCATGAACACAGTCTGCAGATTCGCCTCGATGGTTTCGGCATCGGTTCCAAGTGTGCCGGTGCGAATAGAATAGAGCGGCCGGCCAATCAGTTCGGCATACACCTCTGCTGTGAGCGTCTTCCCGACCCCAGGAATACCTTTGCACAGGATCACGTTGCCCGCGCTCTTGCCTTCGATGAAGTCGCCAACGAAGGCGCTCAGGTCCTGGGTGAGCACATCCAGGAGATCCCGGTGCGACTGAGGCAGGACGAGCTTGTCGCGTAGTGACGTGTCGTACTCATACTGCTCCATACTATCGGAGTGCACCCAATAGAACTCCTGGCTACGCAGATCAAACACTCTGACCAAGGGATGTTCTGGCACTGGGCCTACACCGCCGTCGACGCTGTCGTCTTCAAAAAGACATGACTCGGCGAACTGAGGGACGGGCCCATAATCGGAGCTTGCCAAGTCATGAATGACGCGATTGCCGGATAAGGCCTGGCCAGGCCTATCAGAACCTCTTTCGTCGAACTTATACACGGCACCATCGATGCGGAATTGTCGTGAGAAACCTTCACGGATGAGCTCGGCATGACGGCTTAGCGACTCGTCATACTCCTTGAGCAAATCCGGCGTTTCCTTAAAAATTCGGGTATCCGGATTATAGGGTTGAAACAGGGCTATAAACGCCCTGCCTCTATCTCCCGTACCAGTGTTGATATGTCTGCGCCGTAGTTTGCCGATGGGCTTGTTTCAGCAACGCCATAGAACGGCATCCTGCCCATAGCGCCCTCGGGTATCCGTTGCCGTTGATAGCGTGGCTTCTTGATCTTCTGAAAGCCTTCCGTGAACAGTATTTTGGCTCGTAGTGCCTCAAAGCTGTAGCCCCGACCAACACGGTTCACGACACGGATCAGATTGTTCAGACTCTCGGTGTAGGCGTTGGTAATGGGGTGGTCGAAGTAAGCAAAAATGTCATCGTGCCAGTTGCCCATCGCTTTGATAAGCGGGTCAAAGTGGGCTTTCATTTCCGGCGTAATCTGTCGCAGCCAGGAGTAATATGCCTCCTGCGCCTGGTGCCGGGTCTGACAGTCCCAAATCTCGAAAAAGGCTTCTTTCAGTTCGTAGGCTTGGCCGATCTCTGGATAGTTCAAAGTCCAGCCAGAGAAGCGCATGTATTCCGCATCTGTCAGCTCGTGACGGCGTTTCAGCAAGACGAACCTATCTCGCATCAACCCACGACGCTGTTGAGCTGTCAGATCGCTTCTGATGGCCTTGCGAGCGCGTTCCAGAGATTCGTTTGCCATCCTGACAACGTGGAATTTGTCGATGATCACTGTGGCGTCAGGGATCATGGTTTCTACCGCTTGCCGGTATGGTCTCCACATATCCATTGCTACATAGCGTACCTGGTCGCGGTCAGTGCGTTTGCTCAGGTAGCGCGTAACCGTCGTTTTGTTTCGGTTATCCAGCATATTAACGATGGTCTGCTGCTCGATGTTGGTGATCACGCAGCGAGGTTTGATGATGTGGATTTCATCAATGCCAAGCCACTGCGGCATCTCAAATTTTAGGGTCTTCTCCAGTCGATCACAGTAGTCATTAAAGATATTCCGGACGGTTTTTTCATCAACACCAACATCTTCAGCAACGCCCGAGAACGTGCGCCGTAGGCTTTCACGTTCGATGTACTGGATCAGGCGGTTGGTCATCTGTCGCCTTTCGTCTTTGTGCGGTACAGGCTCCAGAAACGTCTTTCGGCAGGACTGGCAGCGAAAGCGACGGCGGTTAAGCATAATACCCGTTCGTTTGCCGTGGACTGGGGTATCCATGACCACCTCATCACGCCGGCCAAAGCCAACGATTTCAGGATGATTGCAGTGGGGGCAATGAGTAGGCGGTTCGGAAACTTCGGCGTGTATCTGGTAATCGTGCTCCAGTTCGGACACCTGGAGCACTTTGTAATCAGGCCAGTTGAGGATGTTCGTCATGAGCGCCTTATGTGGAAGATGTCGCAGCGTCTACCATTTCTTTGATCTTCTCGTATGCAGCTTTTTTCGAACCTTCGCCAGAAAACTCTCCAGCAGACAGTCGTTTTGTTCCAGTAAACGGGCGGATCGCATACGCAGAAAATTCGCCGCTACTACCGATCCTATGAACAACCATACGAAATCCCTTGTACTCTTCTTCAATTCTGTGACCAGCCATCAAGCCACCCCTGTATTATTTAACCATCAACCCTAAAATCCGATTTATTTATAATATTACATCTACCGCAGATCAACAGCTAAATCCGGATACCCAGAAAAAAGAAACCGCCCATGTGGCGGTTTTTTTGTTTGCGGACGGTTTCGTTTGCGGACAGTTTTTCGGCTTCAGCCGCGCAACCCGCGCACAGCGAAACGGCTCTGGCCAGCGCGCCTGGCGGCTTCGATCAGGGCCGCGCCAACCGGGTTTTCATTGCCGGCGAAAGCATAGAAGCGGGCCGCCGGCAGGCACCCGGCCATGCTGCTGCTTTCGAAAACGATGCGCCAGGCGCGGTCGGTGGTGCCCAGCGCCGCGACGGCCGACTCTCGATAGACGCAAGGCTCGGGAAAGACGGCCAGCGGCAGGGGCTCTCCTGCCGCCAGGAGCCGATCTGCCGCATAAGCCCAGACCAGGGCTCTTTCCATAGCAGCGTACCGCTGCGCTCGACGTGGCGGCATTGCTTGCCAAAGACCAGATCCAGATGGCCGCGCTCTTGTTGGCGCAGCAGGTCGGCGGTAATGCCGACCTTCAGTTCGACCGTGGCGTTCCTTGAGCGCACGGGAACGCGGGCGCCGCGCAACGGACCTTGCGGGAAACGGCCCGGACAGCACAAAATGCTAAAGCATTGGCCTGCCGGCAAGGCATGCTGGCCAGGCGCCGGACATATACCCCTGGGCGCTGGCGCGGGAGAGCACAACATGGCCTGGAATTTTTCTACCGTCATGGCGCACGCTGGCGCCGCGCGCGCACGATCGGACGACGAAGTGCTACGCGCGCCGGACTCGATGCGCATGCGGCTGGCGGCCGCGAAAATTGCCCTGCAGTATCCGGAACGCGTGGAACGGCTGGAGAACGGCCTGGGTTGGCGGGTCAAGCCTGTGGCCAGCCATGCCGGCCCCGGCTACCCGCCCGGTCCCGGCTGAACGGGGCTGCGACGCGCCGTATCGCCCTGTTGCCCCATTGCCCTATTGCTCTATTCCGCGTCGGGTTGTTTGTCGGGTTCGGCCAGGTCGAAGGCAGGCAGTTCGCGGCAAGCCGCATCGATACGCGCCAGCGTGGGCATGGCGGAAAGGTCGCAGTCAAAGCGACGGGCGTTGTAGACCTGCGGCACCAGGCAGAGATCGGCCAGGGTGGGCGTATCGCCATGGCAGTAGCGGCCGGTGGCGGGCGAATTGGCCAGCATGGACTCGACCGCGGACAGGCCCAGCTGGACCCAGTGGCGGTACCACTCGTTCTTGGCGTCGTCGCTGACCTGCAGCGTGCGCTTCAGGTACTTGAGCACGCGCAGGTTGTTCAGCGGATGGGTATCGCAGGCGATGGCCTGGGCGATGGCGCGCACGCGCGCGCGGCCGGCGGGATCGGCCGGCAGCAGTGGCGGTTGCGGATGGGTTTCGTCGAGATATTCAATGATGGCCAACGACTGCCCGATAGTGACGTCGCCATCGATCAGGGTAGGCACCAGCGCGGCAGGGTTAAGCGCGCGATAGGAATCGGACAGCTGCTGCCCGCCGTCTTTCAGCAGGTGCACCCCCAGGTATTCGTAGGATATGCCCTTGAGATTCAGGGCAATGCGCACGCGATAGGCGGCCGAACTGCGGAAGTAGCTGTACAACTGCATGAGGTCTCCTTGGGGAATGGCGGCGCGCCCGATCGCGACTAGTGCGGCGCGTCGGCGTCGGGCGCGGACTTGCGCGACAAGCCCTTGGGCAGGGGGAACGCTACGCTTTCTTCGAGGCCGGGCATGGTGCGAACCGACACGGCGCCGAGTTCTTTCAAGCGCTGCACGACCTGCTCGACCAGGATTTCGGGCGCCGATGCGCCGGCCGTGATGCCGATGCGCTGGCGGCCGACCAGCCAGGCCGGGTCGATGGCGTCGGCGCCGTCGACCAGGTGAGCATCGGTGCCGATGCGTTCGGCGACTTCACGCAGGCGGTTGGAATTGGAACTGTTGGGGCTGCCCACCACCAGCACCAGGTCGCAATCGGGGGCCAGCACCTTGACCGCGTCCTGGCGGTTTTGCGTGGCGTAGCAGATGTCGCTTTTCTTGGGTTCGACGATGCCGGGAAACCGCGCGCGCAGCGCCGCCGAGACGGCGGCGGCGTCGTCGACCGACAGCGTGGTCTGGGTGACGAAGGCCAGGTTGGACGGATCGGCCACTTGCAGGCTGGCGACGTCGTCGACGGTTTCGACCAGGTACATGCCGCCCTGGGCCTGGCCCAGCGTGCCTTCGACTTCTGGGTGGCCCTTGTGGCCGATCATGATGATTTCGCGGCCGGCGGCGCGCATGCGCGCGACTTCGATGTGCACCTTGGTGACGAGCGGGCAAGTGGCATCGAAGACTTGCAAGCCGCGCGCTTCGGCTTCCTGGCGCACCGCCTTGGAGACGCCGTGCGCCGAGAACACCACGATGGCGCCGGACGGCGCCTGGTCGAGTTCGTCGATGAAGATGGCGCCCTTGCCGCGCAGGTCTTCGACCACGTAGCGGTTATGGACGATTTCGTGGCGCACGTAGATGGGCGCGCCGTGCAATTCGAGGGCGCGTTCGACGATGTCGATGGCCCGGTCGACGCCGGCACAGAAGCCGCGCGGCTGGGCCAGCACGACTTCGGCATCGGCGGCGGTGACCGGACGAACCATTACAGCACCCCCAGGATGTGGACGTCGACGCGCAGGCTCGTGCCCGCCAGCGGATGATTGAAGTCGAACAGCGCCCAGTCGGGTTCGAGCTGCTTCAGCACGCCCGAATAACGGGCCCCGTTGGGCGCGGTGAACTCGACCAGGTCGCCGGGTTCGAAGGTGGCGTCGGCGCCGGCGTGCTCGGCCAGCATGGCGCGGGTGATCTTCTGGATGAGATCAGGGTTGCGGTCGCCGTAAGCCTGGGCGGGTTCGAGGGTGACACTGAAATGCTCGCCTTCGGTGTGGCCCAGCAGCGCGGCCTCGAGGCCGGGCGCCCATTGGCCCAGCCCCAGCTGCAACGTGGCGGGGCGGCCGTCGAAGGTGTCGGCGAAGACCGAGCCTTGTCCGGGGCCGGAGGCCAGCACGATGCGATAGTGCAGGGTAAGGTAGGAATCGGCGCGGATGGGGGTGGCGGCCTGTTCGGCGGCGGTGCTGCTCAAGATGGATCACCGTGGAAAAAGTGGCGGTAGACCCTGATTTTAGAACGTCTTGGCTGGCGCCGCCGCGAGCGCGCCCCCATCCGGGCCGGCGTACATCTACATATAGACAAAACGGTTCACAGGCGGGCCGCCGCAAACCGGCCTGCGGCATCGTTGATAGCCCGCCATTTCCGCCCCCGCCCCGATGCCGCTGCCCACTGATCTGCCGCCCCATGAACGCCCGCGCGAACGCCTGCTGCGCCACGGCCCGGCATCGCTGCGCGACGCCGAACTGCTGGCCCTGGCCCTGCGCACCGGCACGCGGGGCCGCACCGCCATCGATATGGGCAGCCAGCTGCTGCACCGCTACGGCGGCCTGCGCGGCCTGTTCGCGGCCTCGCCCCAGGAACTGATGTC
>Ga0180219_1002713_pt1 | contig 10368 bp, 9 predicted proteins | sample eDN3rd30CBELigMG_FD_151338 | JGI IMG/M metagenome (GOLD analysis project Ga0180219, IMG submission 151338) | Enriched Miracle-Growth compost microbial communities from Emeryville, California, USA - eDNA 3rd pass 30_C BE-Lig MG (version 2)... ... | reverse complement strand
GAAGAAGGCGTAACGGCTTAGCAGCGACAGGTTCATGGAATCTCCAGTCGTCGGGCTTGATCACGGGGGTGGGCTGCCGGCATGGCGCAGCGGACCGCCATTGAGCATGGCAGGCGTTGCGCCGCTGCGCTCGGGCGGAGGTCAATGGGCTGGGCGTTGCGGGCGGATTCTTATGCTGTGGAAGGCTTGCGAGGCCGAACTTAGCCCGAAGCGAGGAAAAAAGAAAGCAAGCTAACGATATTTTCCGTCGCTGAGAAAGCTTGTGGCGCGAACTGCAATTATGGGGGCGGAAAGGCTCCGCCCATGAGACTCGCATTTGCCAATGAGCCCGGCTGAGGTGTCATCGAGGCGAGCCGCATGGCCTGGATTGGGATTTAGGCGTAGTTGCGGGGGAGGGGGTCAACGCCCTGCGCGAAGCAAGTCCGTCCACTTGCGCACCAGGTAATTGTGTTCGTCCATGACGGAGTTCCACACGCCGATATGCCCCATGCGCTGGGCATATGAGCCGCCTTCGCGCACTTCGCCGGGTTCGATGAGCGGGGCTCCGTCGCTGCCGGGTAGCTGTTCGGTGGCGGGCTTGCCTTCGTACCAGTAGTCCCATTCCGCCGCAGACAGGTGATCACGGGCACGCGGCGGATTGGAAATGTAGAAGCCCTGCCTTGCCATCAACGCACCAGGCCAGCCCGCAAGCCACCAGTTGAGATAGGCGTATGCGGCATCCTTCACCCGGCCTTCCACGCAGCGAGAGAGGGAGAGGCCGCCGAACCAGGCGCGGTAGCCCTCCCTGGGGATCGCCAGGCGGTATTTCACGCCGGCCCGGTGCAGTTGCATCAGAGTCGGCGACCAAAGGCTCTGGATGTGGACGTCCGGGCCCAGCATGAGTTCGCCGGCCTCGTGGTCGTCCGACCAGAAGGCGGCGAAGTGCCCGTGGCGTTGCAGCCTGATGAGCACGGCGGCCAGTTGATCGATCTCTTCCAGGCGCAGATTGCCGATGTTTTCGAAGTGCGCCAGCCCCTTGGCCTGGACCGCCATGGCCGCGTCCAACGCGCCGATGGCGGCATCGCTCTGCAAGGCGATGTGCCCGCACCATCCCTCGTCGAGCAGCCACGACCAGCTTTCCTCCTGCCCGGCCAGGCTGGCGGGCAGCCGCTCTGGCCGATAGGCGAAGCTGTCGGCGTTATGCGTCAGGGGCAGCATGCTGATCAGTTCGCTGGGGCGGCTGGCCAGGCTTCCATCGCGTTGGACGAACAGGCGGTCACAAGGCAGGCTGCCGCTCGCCAGGCGGTCTTCCTGGTGCAGCCGGCCACGCTTGGGCAGGTCGTTGATTTCCTCCCACAGGGCGACGCGACGCGTCTCGATGGGCTGGATCGCGCGCGCGGGCCAGACGAAGTCGATGTTGTGGAACCACTGATCGTAGAGGTCGTAGCTCTGCGGTTGCATCACGGCGATGCGCTGCGCCGTCTGGGTGTCGTGGATCCGGTATTCCAGGCGGATGCCCAGCTCTTCTTCGGCGCGCAGGCGAATCGGCTCCAGCAGCGTAACCGAGGTGCCGAGTACGCGTAGAGTGACGGGCTTGCTCATGCCGCCCGTCCCAGGCGTTTCAGGAAGGCTTCGAAGGACCGCCGCAGTGGCTGGGTATCGAGGTCGCGGACGATGAACACCAGGCGCGACCGGCGGGGGCCGGCAGGCCAGTCCGCCAGGTGGACCGGCGCGTACAGGCAGTGCTGCACGCCATGGATGACGATGGGCTGGGGGGAGTCGATCACGTCGAGAATGCCTTTGACTCGGAGAATCCGCTCGCCGTGGCATCTTAGCAGCATGGACAGCCAGACTCCGAAAGCCATCCAGTCGAGCGAGCCTGCGAAGTCCAGGCAACAGACACTGGCGCTGCCATGGCGGGTTTGCGCCAGCGGGGCGAACAGTTGCCAGCGGGCGACTTCGGCATCCGCGGCCGCGCCCTTGAGCCCTTCGCCGAGGAGCAATTCGTCTCCGTCGGCTACCGCATCGGTCAGTGCCAGCGAGGCCGTTGGGTTCAGTTGCCCGAGACGCCGCAGAAGTTGCGCCAGCGCTTGCGGGGCGACAAGTTCGCTCTTGCTCACCAGGAGTCTGTCGGCGGCGGTGACCTGCCCTAGCCATTCCGGGTGAAGCCGTTCCTGCATTTGCGCGTGCTGCGCATCGACGACGGTGGCCAGCAACCCGAGATGAAAGCGGCCACGCAACTGCGGGTCCCGGTGCACGGTGCTCAGGATCGGACCGGGGTCCGCCAGCCCTGTGGTTTCCAGCAGCACTCGGCGAAAGGCTGGTATGTCGCCACGGCTGCGCTTTGCATGCAGGTCGAGCAGCGCCTGCTTCAGGTCGCCACGTACCGAGCAGCAGACGCAGCCGCCGGGCAGCAGCACCGTACCGGGCGCTATTTCCTCGACCAGCAGGTCATCGATTCCGACCTCGCCGAATTCATTGATCAGCAATGCCGTCTCTCCGAGTGCCTCGCCAGCCAGCAGACGCTTGAGCAAGGTGGTCTTGCCGCTGCCGAGGAATCCCGTGACGACATTGATCGGCAGGCTCATGGGCGGGCCTCCAGGTGGTCGAGCACGCGCGGGTCGAGGGGGTCGAGCTTGCTGCCAAGCACCTCCTCGGCCACCCGCCAGAGTTCCTCCAGGCCATTGGCGAGCGCCTGTTTTCCAGTCGGCCCTTGCACGAGGTAGGAGGTGCCCTGGACGTCACTGACCCGCAGGCGGAACGGTGCGATCACCTGATTGATCGCAGCAATCCGCCGCAGGCGCTCGCGCCGGCGGGGCAGGGTACTCCCCAGTGGGTCGCTCCAGTGCACATCTTCCCCAAGAAGACCACAGAGTCCGCACATCTTTTCACCTCAAGGCATCACGTCACCGGCGTTCGGGCCGAGGGTCTGGCCGACGAAGAGGTTGCCGCCGGGCTCGGATGCCAGCAGCACAGCGATGGGGGCGACCTCATCGGCCCTGCCAAAGCGCCCCAGGGGTAGCTCCTTGGCCTTGGCGGTCTTCCACGCCTGGCTGATTCCGTCCACCAGGGGCGTTTCGATGGGGCCGGGCGCGATGGCATTGACCAGGACGTTGTGCTTGCTGACCTCCAGCGCCAGGGATTTGCTGAAGCCGATCACCCCGGCCTTGGCCGCGGCGTAGTGCGCCAGTTCCGCGCCGCCCTTGATGCCCAGCTGCGAGGCGATGTTGATGATGCGTCCCCAACCTTGGGCGAGCATGTGCGGCAAGGCGCGCTGGCTGGCGACGAAGACGCTGGTCAGGTCGACGCGCAGCATTTCTTCCCACATCTCGTAGGTCAGCTCGACGCAGGGTGCCTGGGTCAGCATGCCGGCATTGTTCACCAGGATGTCGATGCCGCCGAAGGCCTCCAGGCAGGCATCGACGCCGGCCTGCGCACCCTCGCGGGTGCCGACGTCGGCCACGCACGCCTGCGCCTGTGCTCCACGGGCGCGGCATTCTTCGACCGTTGTCGCCAGGCGTGTGGCGTCGCGGTCGCATAGCAGCAGGCGCGCGCCGGCGTCGGCATAGGCGTGGGCGATGGCCGCACCGATTCCGCTCGCTGCCCCGGTGATCACCGCACGCCGATTCTGCAGATGTTTCATGTGTCTCTCCCTGGAAGCCGCGCGGGCTATCCCGCGCGGCGGTTCGCTATCAATCGGGCCAGCGAACGGTCAGGCCACCATCGATGATGATGCTCTGCCCGGTGATGTAGCTGGCCTGGGGGCTGGTCAGGTAACGCACGAGGTCCGCGACTTCGCTGGCACGGCCCACCCGGCCCAGTGGAATGGCTGCGGCCGCCTTCGCCAGGCCCTCGGGGCCCAGGGAGTTCTTCGCATCGAGCGACTGCGGCGTTTCGATCAGCCCGGGAATCACCGCGTTGCAGCGAATGCCCCTGGGCGCCAGCTCCACGGCCAGCGAGCGGCACAGGCCGGGTACGCCCGCCTTGGCCGCCGCATAGTGGGCATGCTCCTGCCAGCCGTAGACGCCACCGGCGATGGAGGAGATGGCCACCAGGGCGCCGCCTTCGTCCATGTGCCGAACCGCGCTGCGGAAGGTCCGCATGACGCCGCTCAGGTCCACGTCGAGCATCTCGTTCCAGCGCTCGTCGGATATCTCCAGCAGGGGCGCGCGTCGCAGCAGTCCGGCGTTGGCCACGGCGTAGTCGAGTCGCCCGAAACGCTCCATGGCGGCAGCCGCGAGCGCATCCAGGGAGGCGCTGTCCGTGACATCGGTGGGCAGCATCAGGCATTCGCCTCCAGCTTCCTCCACCAGGTGGCGGGTGCGGGTGGGGTCGTGGGGATCGCCGGGGAAGTAGCCACCGGCGACGCGCACGCCGTGCGTGGCATAGGCCACGGCCAGGGCCTGGCCGATTCCGCTGGCGGCGCCGGTGATCAATGCGACGGGTCGAGACATGTCGGAAGCTCCTGGTTACTTGACGCTGGTGGGTTCGACGTGACGGGCGGCGAACATCACCAGCCCGGAGAGGAAGCAGGGCAGGGCGCCGAACCACAGCGCCGCGGCGTGCCACTGGCCGCCGCCGGCCAGCACGCTGGTGATGCCCAGGCCGGCGACTATCGCGCCGATCGGCCCCATGGCATGGACGATCGCACCGCCCGTGGCGCGGATGCTCGTCGGGAAGCTCTCGCCCATGAAGAACAGCATTGCCGAGTAGGGGCCGGTCAGGAAGAACAGGCCCAGGCTGTACAGCGAGACTACGGTCGCCAGTTCGCTCGGCGCCTGGAGCATGGCGAAGAAGGCCAGGCCGCCGCACATCCAGCCGGCGGCCACGGTGTTGCGGCGGCCGATGCGGTCACCGAGCCAGCCATGGAACAGGTAGCCGATGAAGCCGACCAGGTTGGAAAGCACGAGGATCCACAGCGAGTTCTCGAACGACAGCTTGTGCACGCTGACGATCACCGAAGTGCCGAGCACGCTGAACACCTGGATCGCGGACCAGTTCAGCAGGATCGCCAGGCTCAGCACCAGGGTGGGACGCAGGGCGGCGCCGCGGAAGGCCGCGGCCACGCCGGCCTTGGCGTGCTCGTCATAGTCCACGTCGTACTCACGGGCCAGGGCGCGGGCGTCGGCGTCCTGGCCGGCCTTGCGCAGCTGGACGATGCGCTGATGGACCTGGAACTGGGGGCTTTCCTTGAGCTTGCGGGCCAGCACGGCGATCACGAAGGCGGGAACCGCCGCGAAGACGAAACAGCCCTGCCAGCCGATATGCGGAAGCAGCAAGGCGGTGAGGCCGGCGGCTATCAGCGCGCCCACCGGCCAGCCGCTCTGCACGAGGCTGTAGATGAAGCCGCGGCGCTTGACCAGGCGGGGGTCGGTTGAGGCGGCGTATACCTCGGTCAGGTAGGTCGCGTTGACGCCTTCCTCGGCGTAGCCGAGCCCTGCCACCGAGCGGACCATGACCAGGGGCGCCTTGCCCAGGCCGGCGCACACCGCCGTCAATGCGGAGCACAGTGCGGTTCCGCCGATGGTGAGCATGATGCCCCCGCGCCGCCCGATGCGATCGACGACCGGGCCGATGGCGAAGGCGACGACGGCGCCACCGATGGCGACCCAGGTCGCGATCTCGGCCTGCTGGGTTTCGTTCCAGTCGAAGTGCCCACCCATGACCGGCAACAGCGTGCCGAACAGGATGAAGTCGTAGACGGCGAAAACCCAGGCGAAGAAGGCGATCCAGGTGGCATAGGTGACGTCCCTGGATTCCAGCTGAACGGGTTTCCAGGCGTCTGGCTCGGTGACTTGCGTCGTGATTGCGGCGTGCGTGGAGGTCATGTCGGCATTCTCTTGTTGTTGAGGGTCAGCGCTTGCGCGGCTGGCGACGCAGGAAGTCGTCGGCGATCTCGTCCATGGTCACGAAGCGCACGCCTTCATGGCCCTGCATGTGCTCGATGAGGCGCTCCAGCATGAGCAGCACCTGGGGGCGTCCGGACACGTCGGGGTGGATGGTGATGGGGAAGACCGCATAGTCCAGCTCGCGGTAGACCCAGTCGAACTGGTCGCGCCACATCTCTTCCAGGTGGCGGGGGTTGACGAAGCCGTGGCTGTTCGGCGACTTCTTGATGAACATCATCGGTGGCAGGTCGTCGAGGTACCAGTTCGCCGGAATCTCCACCAGGTCGGTTTCCTCGCCGCGGACCAGGGGCTTCATCCAGGTGTCCGGATGGGCGCTGTAGTCGATCCGCGTCCAGCTGTCCTTCACCCGTACGTAATAGGGGTGGAAATCGTTGTGCATCAGGCTGTGGTCGTACTTGATGCCCTTCTTGAGCAGCAGTTCGTTGGTCACGTTGCTGAACTCCCACCAGGGTGCGACGTAGCCGGTGGGCCGCTTGCCCGCCAGCGCGGTGATCAGCTCGATGGACTTGTCGAGGACGATTTCCTCCTGCTCGGGGGTCATGGCGATGGGGTTCTCATGGCTGTAGCCATGAATGCCGATCTCGTGGCCGGCGTCGACCACCGCTTTCATCTGTTCCGGGAAGGTCTCGACGGAGTGCCCGGGGATGAACCAGGTGGTGCGCAGGTCGTACTTCCGGAACAGGTCGAGCAGGCGCAGCGAACCCACCTCGCCGGCGAACAGGCCACGCGAGATGTCGTCCGGGGAATCCTCGCCGCCGTAGGAGCCAAGCCAGCCGGCCACCGCATCCACATCGACGCCGATGGAGATGAATATTTCTTTTGCCATCGTTGAGTCCTCTGTTGCCCGGAAGCAGATACCGCGGGGGCAAGGCCGGGCCCTTGCCCCGCAAGGGGTTGTCGGGGCGTCAGGCCCGGCTCAGGGCCTGTTCGATCGAAAGGGCGGCGCGCAGCAGGCGTTCGTCGCTGCCACTGGGGCCGGCGACCAGCAGGCTGGTGGGCAGGCCGTTCTCGTCGACCCCGCTGGGCAGGGCCACGCCCGGCATGTCGAGCATGCTTCCGGGCATGGTCAGGCGCAGCGTGGCCAGGTTGGTCCGCGCGAAGAGGTCGTCGTCGCTTTCCAGGGGCGCGAGGGCCGGTGCGACGTGGGCCACCGTGGGGGTGATCAGCAAGGCGCCGTCAAGCTCGAGCGCCAGTTGTCGCTGCAAGCGTTCCGCGGCCTGGTACAGGCGGATCTGCGTGCTTGCCGGGAACTGCCGGGCCGCTTCCAGGCGCTTGCGCACGCGGGGATCGAGGTGTTCGGCATCGGGGCTGTCGAGCAATTCCTGATGCAAGGTGAAGGCTTCGGCGCTACCCAGCCAGCCGCTGCTTTCCACGAGCCGCAGGGCCTCCTGGAAGGCTGCCAGGGGCTGCTCTTCGATCACGGCTCCGGCCTCGGCCAGGCGTTTCAGGGCAGCCAGGAGATTGCCCGCGACAGCCGCCTGCAGGCGGGCGTCGCCGAGAAGCTGTGGGTCGACCCGCAGGCGTATCCCCGCCAGGGGCAGCCCCGAGACGGGGCGGTTCGAGGCAATCTCTGCGCGCATGAGCCGATCCATGACGATCAGGTCGCGAACGCTCCTCGCGATGGGCCCCAGGGCGTCCAGCGAGCGGGCGAGGGGGAATACCCCGTCGAACGAATAGCGCAGCCGGCTGCCGCGGTAGCCGACCAGGCCGTTGAAGGCGGCTGGAATGCGGATCGAGCCAGCGGTATCGGTAGCCATGGCCAGCGGCACTACACCGGCCGCCACGGCGATCGCGGAGCCGGAGGATGAACCGCCGGGGACCCTGGCTTCGCCTTTGAAATGGCTATTGGCAGGGGTGCCGAAGTGAGGGTTCAGGCCAAGCCCGGAATAGGCTAGTTCGCTGAGATTGGTCTTGCCCACGGTGACCAGCCCCGAGCGGGCCAGGGCGGTGACCAGCGCCGAGTCCGCCACTGCCGCCGGGGAATGCAGGCGAAGCTTGGCGCCCGCCGTCGTCACGCATCCGGCGACATCGAACAGGTCTTTCCAGGCCATCGGCACCCCATCCAGTGGCGACAGCGGTTGACCCGCTTCCCAGCGCGCCTTGGCAGCCAGGGCTTCACGGCGTGCCCTGTCCTCGGTCAGGCAGATGAAGGCTTCGGGTATCCGGGCGGCGCGGCTGAGCGCCTCGTCCAGCGCCGTGACGGGGTCTGAGGCGCCGGTGGCAAAGCCTTGCGCCAGTGAGAGAGCGTCAGTGAACATGGGTTTCCATAAATGTATATGTTTTTAATAAGTACATTTAAGAAAGCACTGTTCATGCCAACCCATCGCCGACTCACGTCCGATCTGCTTGTAGATTGCATTGCAGGTGCCCTTGGAGGTTTTTACTTACCGATGAATCGACTCCATCAAAATAATGTATATATGAAAAAATAATCCATTTATGGGTGTTCCTGTAACAGCTGCACCAAGAGGTGTCACGGGGAGTGTTACCGGTTCGGACCGGCACGCCCTGCTGGCCGTCTATGAGAGACTTGTCGATCGAAGCGTTTTGGGAAGTCGCTATGCCCGTTACCCCCCCGCACGAAGAGCGCCTGGCGTCGCGCTACGAAATGATCCGGAACACGCTGCGCGAGGCGATACTCGCTGGCCAGGCCGCCCCCGGCCTGGTGCTGGTCGAAGGGCCCCTGGCCGAGCTTTTCGGCACCAGCCGTGTCCCGGTGCGGCAGGCACTTAACCTCCTGCACGAGGAGGGCTTGATCCGTCGGTTCGACGGGCGCGGGTATCTCATCGACCCCGATGGCAGCGCAACGGCTCCGCAGCGCCTGCCCTTGACGCGCAAGCTCCTCGGGCTGGAGCCGCGCGAGGACCTGATCGACAACCGCTCGCTGGGGGAGCGGATCCATGACGAGCTGGCGAGCTGCGTGATTCGCTTCATGGTGTTCGGCCATTACCGCATCGACGAGCAGCGCGCGGCCGAGGCGCTGGGGGTCAGCCGAAGCATCGTCCGCGAAGCGCTCATGAGGCTCAGGGACCGCGGGCTGGTGGAGAAGGAGCCGTATTCCCAATGGTTGGCAGGCCCGCTGACCGCCCAGGCGGTGATCCAGGACTACGAACTACGCGTCCTGCTGGAGCCCGATGCGCTTCGGCAGGGGGTCGAGAGCGTTACCCGTGACGAGCTCGAAAAGATGCTGGAGCGCATCGTCGATGCCCAGGAGGCGGGGAGCCGGGTGGAACGTTCCGCCATCGAGCGGATCGAGCAGGATTTGCACGTGACCTGCCTGGCCGGGCTGCGCAATGCGCGCATGGCGGCGATCATCCGGCAGTGCCAGATTCCGATGAACGTGGGCCGGGTGCTGCACGAGGCGCTGCATACCAGTACCGATGAAGCGATGTTGCAGGAGCATCGGCTGGTCTTCGAGGCATTGCTCCACGGGACCGTGGAGTCGGCCTCATCGTGCCTGCGCGACCATCTTTGTCGCGCGCGGGAGCGTACGCTTCAGCGTCTGAAGGTGCTTTCGGTCCTGCCCGAGCCGGAGCTTCCGCCCTACCTCGAACGCCTGGCTTGACCCGCATGCGCTGAGCGCTATCTGTCGGCGCGCCGGCCGCCGCCAGTTGGCGGCCGGCGCTGCGGATCAGAGCGTGGCCTTGACCTGCAGGCCGAAGACCAGGGCGTTGTCGATGCTCTGCCCGGAGAAGGCGCCCGGCTCGATCACGTATTGCACGTCCGGGCGCAGCAGCAGCCAGGGCGTGGCCTGGAAGCCGTAGCTCAGTTCGACCAGGCGCTCGGCGTTGTCCAGCTCGGGGTAGGCTTGGCCGTTGGCCAGGGCGTTGTCTTCCTGCACTTCGCGGCTGCGCGGGTTGGGCACGGCGCGGCCGAAGCCCAGGGCGAGGGTGTCGCGCGGGCGGCTGGCGAAGGGCTGGTAGAGCACCACGCCTGCGCTGTACCACTTGCTGAAGGGCGAGGCCGCCGAGCTGGCCACCGAGGCCTGGCCGAAGAGGTGCAGGCTCTGCCCCGGGCGATGCTGCGCGTGCCACACGGCCTGGTCGGCGAGCAGATAGTGGCCGCCGCGCCCGGCGACCTTCTCGTCGCTGTCGATGCGCTGGGCGTCGGAGCTGTCGTAGTACCAGCCCAGCTTGTATTCGCCGGGCAGTTCGTCGAGGCGCTTGTAGACCAGTTCGATGGGCACCACGGTGCCGGTGCTGTGCTTGGGCGTGAGGTGCCAGGCGCGGCTGGAGTTGCCGTTGCTTTCGGCGTCGACGTTGAAGGCCGCCACGCGCAACTGCCAGGCCGGCGAGAAGCTGTATTTCAGGCGCACGCCCAGGTGCGCGTTGGGGTAGTTGCTCCAGCCGCTGCCGCCGGACATGTTCAGCGGATGGCCGCAGAAGCCGGCATTCATGAAGTTGCAGAGGATGCCGCTGTCCAGGCCGCCGAGGTCGTTGCCCATGGCCATGTAGCCGAGCTTCACGTCCAGCGCCGGGGT
>Ga0180219_1002712_pt1 | contig 10374 bp, 6 predicted proteins | sample eDN3rd30CBELigMG_FD_151338 | JGI IMG/M metagenome (GOLD analysis project Ga0180219, IMG submission 151338) | Enriched Miracle-Growth compost microbial communities from Emeryville, California, USA - eDNA 3rd pass 30_C BE-Lig MG (version 2)... ... | reverse complement strand
ACCGTTTTACCTTTGAAAATCGTACGACGCTTGCTTTGGAGCTGTTCATAATCTTCTTGTTGCTTCTGCAAGCGCGTAGCTTTATGCTGTTTATCTTGGCTTAGGCGTTCCAACTGTTTCTCGTGATGTTCTAAATTAGCCAAAACCAATCGCTGTTGTTCCAGATTGTTCTCCAAAGCGATTGTTTTCGTTTGCCATTGTTGGGCAAAATCGTTCACCATGGCTAAAAAACTAGCTGGATTTTTTTGCCAATTTTTAAACCAATTTTCGTTCTGAAAATAGTCAGCCAACTGCAAGGCTACCTGTTGCATTTGCTGATGGGTCTTTTCTGCCTCTTGCTGTTGCTGGGTGAGACGCTCGGCCAAACTGCTCGATTTTCTTTGCGCATCTTTCTGTTGGTTCTCTAACTGATTAGCAACCTGAGTGAGTTGCTCTAAAACGGCTTTTTGTTGTTCTAAAGCTGCTTTATCGGCCTGATATTTTTTTATCTTTTCCTGAAGTTGCTGCTGCTCTGCGTTATCACGCGCAAACTGCTGTGTTAACCACTCCCCTTTCTCCGAATCGGCTATTGTATGGATCGATGCATATATAGGGAATGCTTTCCAACTGCGGGTTAAATGATCCAATTGCCGTTCTTTATTTTGCTTGGTTTCTTTGAGTGTAGCTATCTGTTTTTCTAATCGCAAACAGGCCTCCTCTAGCTTACTTTGCCGATCGCGCAATTGCTCATACTGCTCTTGATACTGAAGATGGTCGGCCGCTAGTTCTGTTAATACATGGGCCGTTTGTGGTGCCTGCTGTGCGTACGGATGCTCCGTGCTGCCACAAACAGCACAAGGCTCGTTGGGCACTAATTGGGCACGCAAATGACTGACATGTTCTGTTGCAGCAAACTGCGCTTTCTGCAATGACTGTGCAGCAGTTTCGAGTTGAATCTTGCTTTTAGCCAACTCTTGCGCTAAAGACACAAGTGCTTGTCGGCTATCCGCCAACTCTTTTTCTTGTTCTTGGAGTCCGGCAGTAACCCTCGTAGCCTCTTGCTGGTTTTGGAATAATACTTTCCAATGTGCCTGCGCTTCAACCAGCATACGGCTTTGCTTATCTGCATCTTCCTTGGCAGCTTCCCACTGGTCTATAGGAACGGTTTGTAACTCCTTTTGCCTCTCCTGGTATATTGCTTGTTGTTTCTCCAGGTCTGTTGCTTTTATTTGATACGCCGCCGCATATTGATTTTCTTCTTGCTTAGCTATTTGTATCTCTTGTTGAGTGGTTTGAATGAGATCTTTGATATGCACCGCATCACTTACCCATTGTTGTGCATCAGCCAATTTAGACACAATGAGTTGTTGATGCTCGGCAATGGGTTGCCGTTTGCTATTTTCTTCTTTCCATTGGTTCAATTGAGCAATCACTTCTTTTAATTGCGCTGCTTCTTTTTCATGGATTTGGCGCTCATCCAGTTCGGCTTGATGGCCTTGCTCGGCTTGTACCATCTCTTCTGTCGCCGTTTTTACCTGCATTTGCTTCTCGCGTAGCTGCACATCGAGCTTTTTAGCTTCTTCCAAATACGGCCGGCTTTCTTCCTGCTGCTGCTTGATGCGCTGCACTTGTTGCCGTGTATTTTCTGTTTGCTCTTGTACGTGGGCCTGCTCTTGCTTAGCAAGCAAAAGACTCGTTTTTAGCTCTTTTTTATTTGCTTGCCGCAATGCAAGTTGCTTTTGCGCATATTGCAAGGCATCTATCCAGCTCCGTGTTGGCTGGATAGCTTCTATCTGTTGCAATTTTTGTTCGCGCTGCTGTGCTTCTGCTTTTGCATGGCGGGCTTGTTGATGTTCATCATGCGCTTGGCTTAGGTTTTGAACGAACTGATTCAGTTGCCTATGCCAATCGGCCTCTTGATGAAGGTCTGCTACCTGCTTTTCTTTCTCTTGGATTACTACGCCCCATTTTTCGCATTCGGCTTTCAATGCATCCAATTCTTCCGTCGTAAGTGTAGCAACCCCATCCCGATGCACACGAAGATCGCGCAAGAGCTGTTCTTCATTCCGATAGCGATCATATATCTTTTTAGAAATTTCAGAATAGATATGCGTACCGGTCAGTTTTTCCAATAACGATGATTTTTCATCTTTACCGGCCTTTAGAAAAGCTGTAAAATCTCCTTGAGCCAACAAAATAGATCGGGTAAATTGCTCAAAATTAAGACCGACCAAGCGTTCAATCTCTTGTAGTAATTCATTTTTTTTACCCGGTATATCGGTATGGTTCTGACAATTCTTTAAGGTGATTTGATACGCTTGCAGGGCACCATCTACTTTATTGCGTGCGCGTCTTACGCTCCAATTGGCACGATAAGGTTGCCCGTCAATACCTATAAAATCTACTTCTGCAAAGCCTTCAACCGTACCATCGCGTAAGATGCCTCGGGTATCCCCCTGTGTAATACTACTGCCCTGCACGTCTTGCACCTCAATACCCAACTCTTTCGCTTGGAGATACCGAGGTGTTTTGGCATAAAGAGCGAGGCAAAGCGCATCTAAAATAGTAGACTTACCCGCACCTGTAGGGCCCGTAATGGCAAAAATACCTGCTGAACACAAGGGTTCTTGCGTGAAATCAATTTCAGTAATTCCTTCGAGCGAAGCTAAATTCTGTATACGTATGGCTAGTATCCTCATTTTAATCGGCTTGTGTTAGCTCCTGACTTACTTCTTGAAATAACTTGAACATATCGGTTGGTACAGTGGTATGGTAACGTGCTTGGTATATGTTAGAAAAGACATCTATCGGTTTTAATTCATGCAATTTCTCCGGACTAATGAACGCAGGCGGCTGCGGATGCACTGCTGCTGGATAGCGCGAATCAATCCTTGCCAAACGTACATGCTTACCCAACAGTGCCGTTTCGACCTTATGCCGAAGAGCGGGTTCTGGCCCTTCCAACAACACGCGTACTTCCAGATATGGGGCAGGGATATTTCCCTCCTCTTTCGTTTCGGGTAACTGTTGCAATGCTTCTAACGCCTCTGGCAGAGCACTATGTACCCGGGGTACACGTATTAAAGGCACAGAAATAGGTATGGTGTGTGTTTGGATATCATGTACCTCACCTGCTGTTAATTGAAAAGTAACGACCTGATGTTGGTAATTAATCTCGGAAAATGACATCGGAATAGGGCTACCACTGTAACGGATGTGCTCTTGTCCGCCAATACGTTGGGCCTTATGGATATGCCCTAAAGCAACATACCGAATATCTGAAGGAAAAGCCTTAGCCGAAATGCATTCCACCCCACCCATGATCAAGCGTTCGCTTTTATCCATATCGCTTATTTCTGCTTGTTGTGCATGTAAATGCCCCATCGCAAGCATGGCTTGTCCGGCCTTCAGCTTATGTTGCTTCACATAATCGCATACTTCATGGTACAATGCTGCTACCCCTTCCGCATAAGGATGTTCGCAATTGGCTATCACTGGGTAATCCCCCGTTCTTAAAAAGGGTATGGCAAGGCACCATGCTTGTACCAAACCTTCTTTATCCTGAAGCGGTACAATCAATTTGCTGTAATCGATCTGTCCATGCTCGTCCTTCTCTACCAACCCAACGATATGAATCTGAGAAGATTCGAGCAAGGGTTTGGGTGATTCAAGCCGGGATGCAGAATCATGATTACCTGCCGTGATAATAATTTGCAGGTGCGGATGATGGCGAGTAGCCTGATTCAGGAAGGTGTAAAACAAACGAATGGAGGTTGCAGCAGGATTGGACAGATCAAACACATCGCCACTGATGAGCAATACATCAACTTCTTCCCGTTGCAATGTCTCGACCAACCAGTTCAAGAACTGATGATGCTCGTACGTACGATCGTACTCGTGAAACAATTGTCCAATATGCCAATCAGCAGTATGCAAAAATTTCATTTATTCTGTTTTTTGTAGCAAAAAATACGCATGCACGGATTCCAATAAACTATCCATCTATTAAGAAAACGATAAACGAAGATAAATATTCCTCATTGTATATGGTAATGGTGAGGTTTTTGTTTTTATTATTTTATTTTTATTTGCGAACCAATTGTTGGTACCGAATAACAAACGAAAACGTCTTATGATTGAACATTTTCCTTTTTATCTGACGCTGGTAATTACCATTGTACTGCTCATTATGCTGGCCAATAAAATCAAAGTGGCTTACCCCGTATTATTGGTTATAGCTGGGTTGTTGATTAGCTTTATCCCTCACATCCCCATATTTCACATCGACCCAGAACTCATTTTCATTATTTTCTTACCGCCACTCTTATATGAAGCTGCTTGGGCCATTTCATGGAAAGAGTTGTGGCGATGGCGGCGTATTGTTTCCAGTTTTGCTTTCATTGTGGTGTTTCTTACCGCATCATCAGTCGCATTCGTTGCTAATCATTTTATTCCAGGCTTTTCGTTGGCACTCGGTTTTTTATTGGGAGGTATTGTATCACCGCCCGATGCTGTCAGTGCCAGTGCTATTCTAAAATTTGTTCAAGTACCGAAGAGGATGTCGTCTATTTTAGAGGGAGAAAGTTTATTGAATGATGCTTCTTCACTGATTATCTTTCGTTTTGCGCTGATTGCAATAGGTACGGGACAATTTATTTGGTACAGTGCTCTATTCAATTTTGGGTGGATGTTATTGGGTGGTATTGGCATCGGTTTACTGATTGGATGGATATTTATGAAAGCGCATAAATACCTGCCAACAGATGCCAACATGGATATTATATTAACCTTGGTAACTCCCTATTTGATGTATATCGCTGCAGAAGAAGTGCACAGTTCTGGGGTATTGGCCGTGGTTAGCGGGGGCTTGATGCTCTCTCATAAACGGCATCATTTTCTGAGTAGCACTTCTCGTTTGCGAGGCATTAATGTGTGGGAGAGCTTTGCGTTCCTGCTCAATGGCTTGGTATTTATGTTAATCGGACTGGACTTACGTGAAATCATCACTGGGCTCAGTCAAGAAGGCATTGGTTTTGTTGCTGCTCTAGGTTATAGCTTTTTAATAACGGCCGTATTAATTATTGTTCGGTTCTTAGCTGCTTTCGGAGCAGTTGCCGTAACACTCATTGTGCGTAATTTCATGACGGTAGCCGATCGTAGAAACCCCGGATACAAAGCACCTCTTGTGATTGGATGGACAGGGATGCGGGGTGTGGTTTCGCTTGCAGCAGCATTGTCTATCCCACTGCAATTAGCCAGCGGCAATGCATTTCCACATAGAAACCTGATTTTATTCATCACATTTATTGTTATCCTGACTACTTTATTGCTGCAAGGACTTACCCTGCCCTATTTAATCAAGAAAATTAAATTACCCGATTATGGCGATCATTTGCCCCAAGAAGAAACCGAACGCCTCCTCAGAAAGGAATTAGCACAACATGCACTGGATCATTTGCAAGCCCATTATGGCAATGAGCTCGCTCATCATCCTACGCTGCATCCCATGGTTCGGATGTGGCAAGAAAAAACAAATGAGGAGACTCAAGTAGCCATGCCTGCCGAAAGCAGAGCCATTTACTTAGAATTATTGAACCAGCAACGGTTATGGTTATTGAATAAAAACCAAACAGATGGACATGTTGATGAGGAACTCATTAGAAAACACTTATCGCAAATAGATATGGAAGAGGAAAAACTAAAATATATATAGCACATCTCATCCTTTTATTTGGATAAAAGTTCTAGCAGCTCTTTCCTTACTTTTCGAAAATAAGAAATACTACCATCGTAATTATCAAAGTTTAAAATAATGGAATTGGCCATTGATTTTGCCTTCTCCGGATACTTTTTCTCCAACATTTTCAGTAGCTCATAATCATAAATACCATCGCGCATCGCTTCTAAACGAATAGAGCTATAGAGTTTATGGTACCCGGGGTAAACAATGTGCGAGTCGCCCGCAGGAAGCTTTCCACGATCGCGCGAAGCATCTTGATGCAGAATATCTTGTCCGCTCCAAAAATTGAACCCCCAATGCAGATATCCAGTGATACCATATTTATAGTTGATCCAATGCAGATAACGGGTTTGTATAAGTGGTAACTCAATAAAACGGTTCGCATAATTACCGCGAGGGCCTACACATGTGTAATACCAAACTTCCTTACCTTCCTTTTGCAACTCTTGATAAAAACGGTAATCCTTATGCAAAACGTCCAAAATGGGTACCCAAATATCAATTCCATTGCGCAACTCCTTGGAGGTTAAAACCGCATCAATAATCTTAACTCCGGGTAAATACTGGCGTACATAGCGGCTAATTGCCTGATACGAGGCGGCATTTTTAGCTACCGGTTCATCGCCAATATGCTGAATGTATTTATTTAACCAACCTTTTTCTTCTAAATGGGCTTTCAACGCGGGTAAGAACTGATTTAGAAAACGCTGTGCACGAGGGTCTTCCAACGGCAGTTTAACCAAACGAATGTTGTTTACTACATCAAAAGGTGCCGGACTTTTAGGTAAATGGGCATTAGCGGGAGTCGCTGGCACGGGAACTTCTACATCATATGGATCATCCCAAGCACCCGAGCGCCAAGCCAGATGCCCACCTTCAATACGAGCGAGTGGGCCAGCATCTTCAAAAAGGCGCACCTCCTCGTCAAAATGACTAAAATCAAAAGTGTAAGTACTATCTTCTAGTGTGTAAGTCGTCATCCATACCGGAAAGATGCGTTGCACATTTTGTCCATGCGCGGCCATCATATCAGCATGTACTTTGAGCAACTGCCAGTAAAGTGGACTGAACAGGGGCACATCCGCTCCATTATTCAATGCACTCAGTGTAATCGGACTAAAATGTGCTGACCAATTGGAGATAAATAACGAAGTTTTTGCTACCTCAACAGGATAAACACGTATATAAAATTCTTTTTTAAATTGCTTTTTCCGATGGCCAAACGTTCCTTGAATAACAACTGTACCCCGGTAAATGCCCGCCTTTGTACCCAGCGGAATAGGCACACTAATCCATAAGGGTTGCACTTCTCCCGCTTGGATAGACATACTCGTATCTGTTAAGATCGGATCTGGAAAATAATCAGATGGCGTGCGTAACAAATCCTTAGAAGGTGGGCTGTATTTTCTACCAGCTTTCACATAAGCTACCCAACCTACGGTACCGTCCAGTCCACTCGATGCGCCAACGAGGGAAGCCACTTTCGCATACACTTGCTTTGCTTCTTGATTAGCCTTTAACACAATCTGTACAGAAACGACCTCTCCTGTCGCAGCACGTAAAGTATCTACCTCATCTTTAAAATAGGTTTGATCTTTCAGAACTTTATCCAGTGGGTCTACTTGATAAAGATATACCGCTTCTTGGGAAAAAGTGAGGGATGGAAATAAGCAAAACAAGTAAATGAAATGTAATGGTAGCCGTGTTTTCATCTTGGTTCATCGTCATCGGTTCGACATAAAGGTAATGAATTTTACTATTTAAACACCAAAAATGAACCCTTGCGAAAAAAGGCGAATTTATCTAAGTTTGAAAGGGAAATTCCCTTAAAAGCGAATAGCATGAGAGCAATTGATAAGATCATACAATTTAGACACTACTTACTTGGCCGAATTAGCGATTTAACACCGCAGCAATTAAACTATATACCGGCTGGTCACCGCAACAATATCATCTGGAATTTGGCACACATGACAGCCGTTCTACAAGTGCTTTGTTATGTACGGTCTGGCTTAGCGATGACGATTGATCAAACTTATTATACCCCTTTTTTAGCGGGCACCTCGCCAGAAAAGGAAATGACCCCAGATGAAATAGCTACCATCAAAAGTCTTTTCATTACTACGGCCAATCAATTAGCTGATGATTATGAAAGGGGCATCTTTGTGGATTATTCCAAAGTGGAGAAGATTGAGCAAGTGTACCATATTCAGGTAACAAATATAGACGATGCTATTGAATACCTTTTGCATCATGAGGGCTTCCATTACGGATGCATTTCTAGTTTAAAACTACATGTATAATATAAATTCACTGTTTTGCATACCTGGTGACGTCTGTAAAACAATACAACAGGAAATAAGTTAATCTGATAAACCATATGTTTATGAAAAAAAGGAGTATCTATTACCTAGCCATTATGTTCGTTGCGATCCTATCGATATCAGCCTGCAATCGTGGTACAACAGGCAATGGTAATGCGACAGAAACCACCGAATTATTTCCGATTACCCGTCGTCCGGAAAACCCATCCTCCGTTTTTCTAAAACTGACAGAAAGAACAAAAGGGGATTCATCATACACGTATATTGCTGAAGGTCTTTATGAAAAGGACACGGTAGGTTTCTTGATTGAAGTGAACAAACATATTCCAGCCGGAGTTAATAAAGATGGATCCGTGAACGAGCAAGATGGTTTTAAAAAAGGCGTCATTACCTTTAAGACATTGGGGGCAAAAAGCGATCGATTTGTTGCTGCACTGGCAAAGCTCTGGAAAGTGGGAAATTTAAGCAAAATGAAAAGCACGCCTATCCAACCGCTGGTATTTGCATCAAATAAAAAACCGGTTGAGCTAGACAAGCCGTTTACCAATAGTTTTAAGCTATTTTTCAACGATACATCAGACAACCCGGGAGAAATATTCTTCACGTTCGATACGTACAAACGTAGCATTGAATTTCAGGAAAAAGATGCACAATATCGGGCGACTATTGCCCAAGCATTTGCTGAGTAAGGCCTTGATTTTTTTATTTTATTGATCTATCCTAAAGATGAAGGGATTGTAGAATGGCTATTTTCTTTTTAGGTTATATTTCCTCTATAAAAACAAGTCCTTGATGGTAGCCGAGTAGACCGACAAACGGCTTTAGCCCTCATGAATGCCTTAAAGGCGAACACAAATGAATAATCGCTTTTATATGCAACACGATTATATTACATATACCTCCACCATTTTATGGTGGAAGCTTGAACACAAAAAACGAACACTTGTAAAAAAAGGCAATTTATCTAAATTTGATTTGTTGTAAATTTGATTTTTGCAAATACACGCTTATTTATGAATAAGATCAAAACAACATCACTCGAAGAGTTTTATCAAGAAGCCGCCCATTTCATGGGTAAAGATGTACGAACATTGCTACCACCGGACATTAACAAAGAAATTGGTCATTTCAACGTATTTAATATTGCGGATACCATCAAACAGGTGAAACAAAAACAAGGCATGCCCTACAATAGGCGGGCCTATTATAAAATCAGTTTGATTCGTGGCAAGAACAGGGCAGAATATGCTGACAAAGTAATTGATATATCCAAAAATGCTTTACTTTTTGCAACCCCCAAGGTGCCCTATCATTGGCTACCCTTAGACGAAAACCAATCGGGGTCATTCTGCGTTTTTACCGACGCTTTCCTCATTAAAAATAAAAGCGGCGTGGTGCTTGACGAACTGCCCATCTTTCGATCAGGTGGTTACCCGGTGTTTGAAATCACGAATGATGAAGCCGAAGCAATTGGTCTTATATTTAAGAAAATGCAACAAGAGATCAACGCCGACTATGCCTTTAAATATGATCTGTTGCGCAATTACGTATTGGAGTTAATTCATTACGGACAAAAGTTACAACCTGCTACAGCTACACCAACCAACCAAAATGCTTCGACACGGATTGTTGCCCTATTTGTTGAATTATTGGAGCGACAGTTTCCCATTGAATCCCCCCATCAAAAATTGCTTTTGCGCACAGCAAATGAATATGCTGAACGATTGGCTATCCATGTGAATCACCTCAATAAGGTGCTAAAAGAAAACACAAGCAAAACAACAACAGAAATCATCAGCAATCGCATCCTACAAGAAGCTAAAATATTATTAAAACAAACCGACTGGAATATATCTGAAATTGCCTATAGCCTGGGTTTTGAAGAGTTAGCCCATTTCTCTAATTTTTTCAAAAAACAAACCAACCTTGCACCTGTGGCTTTTCGCTCACTGCGCTAATGTTTGAATGCTGTAAGCATTGATTTGATATTTGCAAATAGCAAGCGTCTTTTTAATCGAAATTTGTTACCATTAATAATAGGGAACTTAAAATGACTATGGCGTAAAGATACGGTGATGTTCAAGAAGTCGTTCGATAGTCATTAAACTTTAATTCAAAAATCATGACAACAAAAAGTAAAATCGCATTATTAACCGGTGGCAGTCGCGGACTAGGCCGGGATATGGCTATCCAACTGGCTAAAAAGGGGATTGATGTTATCTTTACCTATCATAACAACAAACAAAAGGCAGATGAAGTAGTAGCCGAAATCCAAGCATTAGGACAACGAGCCATAGCCATACAGCTAGATACGGGCCATGTAGCTAAATT
>Ga0180219_1002711_pt1 | contig 10391 bp, 8 predicted proteins | sample eDN3rd30CBELigMG_FD_151338 | JGI IMG/M metagenome (GOLD analysis project Ga0180219, IMG submission 151338) | Enriched Miracle-Growth compost microbial communities from Emeryville, California, USA - eDNA 3rd pass 30_C BE-Lig MG (version 2)... ... | reverse complement strand
AGACCAGCGCGCTGCTGCTGATCGCCTACGCCCTGCTGTTCCTGCCCCTGGCCCAGGCGCCGATCCGCGTGGCCCTGGAAAAGGCCTCGCCGCAACTGGAAGAAGCCGCCCGCACGCTGGGCCAGACGCCGCTGCGCGCCTTCCTGCGCATCACCCTGCCGATCATCTCGCCGGCCATGGGCGCGGGGTTCGTGCTGGTGTTCCTCGACAGCATGAAGGAGCTGACCGCCACCCTGGTGCTTGGGCCCACGGGGCTGACCACCTTGGCTACGGCGGTGTGGGTGCATACCTCGACGCTGGAGTACGCGGCGGCGGCGCCCTATGCGGCGTTGCTGATTCTGATTTCCGGGGTGCCGGTGTATCTGCTGACGACGCGGGCGGCGCGGGGTGGGCGCTGAAGGCGGAAGCGCTTTCGTAGGAGCGAGCTTGCTCGCGAACCAGGCTCCTTGTGACATAGGTGCGGTGGGACACTCCGTTCCCTCTCCCTAACCCTCTCCCTGAAGGGAGAGGGGACCGTTCGGCAGAAACGGTTGTTCTGGAGTTAGCCGGCAGGCACGTAGTTCAAGGTTGAAACCCTGACCTATCTCGGCACGGACAAGCCCCCTCTCCCTTCAGGGCGGGGCGCGCAGCCGAGGGCTGGGGAGAGGGGCTCTTCGAGCCAAACACCAAGCGCCTGTTGTTCGCGAGCAAGCTCGCTCCTACGAAAATCAAAAGCCCCCGCACGTCCCAAGCAAAAACGCCCCGCCGGTCTCCCGGCGGGGCGCTTGGTCTCGGATAAGCGGCGTATAACCGCGAACGGTTATACGCCCTACTCGCCCACCGCCTTCCCCAGCAGAATCTTCGGTGCCCACTGCAACCACTCATCCTGGTACTCGTCGAACAGCGCAAAGGTCTGCCCCGGCCTTGCCGCGACGCCCATCTGCGCATTGTCCGGCGTAGCGAAGGCCACACCGCCGGCAAGGATGGTCTCGAAGGACTCGGTACGCACCTTCACCCCCTTGAACAGCCCGGCATCCACGCCCACCCCGCTGGTGTTCCAGAAGCGGCTGCCGGTGCGCACCAGGGGCGCGTAGCGCGGCTCGATGAGGATGTGGATCAGCACCCGGTCGCCCTGCTCGCCCAGTTCGAAGGAAGTCACCTTGCCCACCTGCACCTCGCGGTAGGTCACCGGCACGCCCGGCTTCAGCGAGCCGCGGCGGGCGGCGCTGAGGGTCAGGCGCAGGCCGTCGGCGTCGAGCAGGCGGTTGGGCTGCTGCGCCAGCAGGTTGAAACTGTTCTGCGCCGGGCCCGGCTTGGCCGCCGGCAGCACTTCGATATACGGGCCGCTGACCAGGGTGCCGAGGTTCTCCGCGCCGCCCAGGCCGAGCTGCGCCGAGACCACCCAGAAGCGGCTGCCCTGGCGGGCGATGCTGTCCTGGGCCTTGATCAGGCGCGCCTTGAGCACCACGCCGCCGAGGTCGCGGCTGAGGTCCACCTGTTCCACGCGGCCCACGTCCAGACCGCGGTAGCGGATCACCGTGCCCTCGCGCAGGCCGTCGGCCGAGTCGGCGCGCAACTCGATCAACTGGCCCTTGGCGTGGGCGCTGTCCTCGCTGTCGTAGAGGGCGAAGCGGCGCACCTTGGTGACGGGCGCGGCCTTGGGGTCGGGGGTGTCGAAGGCGATGCCGCCGCTGATCAGCGTCTGCAGCGATTCGCTCTTGAACTTGATGCCGTTGAGGTCGCCGCTCAATGTCACGCCGCTGACGTTCCAGAAGCGCGTCGAGGTGTTCACCAGGGCCGCGTATTCGGGCTCGATGTGCACGCCCACCACCACCCGCTGGCGATCGCGGGACAGCTGGTAGCTCTGCACGGTGCCGACCTTCATCTGCCGGTAGAGGATGGGCGTGCCCACCTCCAGCGAGCCCAGGCGGTCGCTGGTCAGCACCAGGTGCAGGCCGGGCGCGTCCAGGTTCAGCGGCGGCGCCTTCGGGCGCACGGTGAACTCGCGGGTGGGTTCGCCCTCCTTGGAGAAGCGCACGGCGATGTAGTTGCCCTTCACCAGCGCCTCCAGCCCGGTGATGCCGGCCAGCGAGATGCTCGGCTTGACCAGCCAGAACTCGCTCTTGGCGTTGAGGAACTCCTCGGTGCGCGGGTCCATGGACAGGGTGGCGGTGGCGCCGTTGAAGTCCTTGTTCATGTCGATGGCCTTCACCGTGCCCACCTGCACGCCGTTGTACATCACCGGGGTGCTGCCGGCGGAAAGGCCGCTGACGTCGTCCACCTTCAGGCGCACCGCCAGGCCCGCCTGGGCGGCGTCGTAGTCCTCGTAGAGGCGGAACGGCTTGGTCGGGTCGGTGGGCGGGCTGTCCGGGTAGCTGTCCGGGGTGGCGAAGGCGATGCCGCCGGCGGCGATGCTGGCCAGCGACTCGGTGCGCAGCTTCAGGCCGCTGAGGCTGCCGGACAGGGTGATGCCGCTGGCGTTCCAGAAGCGCGTGTGCTTGCGCACCAGGTTGGCGTAGGCCGGCTCGATGTGGATCTTCACCTCGATGGTCTTCTGGTCGTCGGCCAGCTGGTAGCTCTTCACCTGGCCGACCTGGATCTGCCGGTAGTAGATGGGGCTGCCCTGCTCCAGCGAACCCAGGCGCTCGGCCTTGAGCATCAGGTGCAGGCCGGGCAGGCTGTCGGACAGCGGCGGCGGCTCCTTGAGCGCGACGAAGTCGTGGTTGAGCTCGCCCTTCACCGGGTCGACGGCGATGTAGTTGCCCGACACCAGGGTCTCCAGCCCGGTCACCCCGGCCAGGGACACGCGCGGCTTGACCAGCCAGAAGCGCGTGCGCTTGCTCAGGTACTCGATGCTTTCCTTGCGCATCTCGACCACCGCGGTGACGCCCAGGGTAGGCTTGTTCACGTGCAGGTCGACGACCTTGCCCACGGCGATGCCCTTGAAGATCACCTCGGTCTTGTTCGGCTGGATGCCGTCGCCGCTCTCGAACTGGATGTTGATGGTCACCCCGGCCTGGTCGTAGGCGCGCCAGGCCAGCCAGGCGCCGATGGCCAGGGCGATCAGCGGCAGGATCCAGATCGCCGACCAGTTGGTGGTCTTGCGCAGTTTCGGGGTGGGGAGTTCACTCATCGTCGTTTTCCGCGTCCGTGTTATCCCAGATCAGCCTGGGATCGAAAGTCACTGCCGCCAGCATGGTCAGCACCACCACAGTGGCGAAGGCGGCTGCACCGAGGTTCGCCTCGATGCTGGCCAGGTTGCCGAAGTTCACCAGGGTCACGAGGATGGCGATGACGAAGATATCGAGCATCGACCAGCGACCTATCCACTCGATGAAGCGGTACATCAGGATGCGTTGCCGCGCCGACATCGGCTGGTGGCGCTGCACCGAGTAAAGCAGCAGGGCGATGCCGACCAGCTTGAAGGTCGGCACCAGGATGCTGGCGACGAACACCACCGCGGCCACCGGGATCATGTCCGCGTGGATCAGCTCCACCACCCCTTCCATGATGGTCGCCGGGGTGCCGCTGCCGAGGAAGTTGACGGTCATGATCGGCAGCAGGTTCGCCGGGATGTAGAGGATGGCCGCGGTGATCAGCAGCGCCCAGGTGCGGGTGAGGCTGTTCGGCCGCCGCGCGTGCAGCACCGAGCCACAGCGCGAACAGTGCTGCGGCTCTTCGTCGGTGGCGCGGTTGAGCTGGTGGCATTCGCCGCAGGTCAGGATGCCGGCGTCAATGGCCCTCATCGTCGAACTCCCCGGCCAGCGATTCCCACACCTGGTGGCGCGACATGGTCACCTCCAGCCATATCTGGCTGAGCAGCAGGCCGATGAAGCAGGCCAGGCCCACGCCGATGTGCAGCTCGGCCATGTCGATCAGTTTGACGATGGCCACCAGGATGCCCATCAGGTAGACCTCCAGCATGCCCCACTCGCGCAGGTGCTGGTACCAGCGCAGCAGTTGCATGGCCTGCGCGCGCGCCACGTCGAAGCGCAGGCTGCAGAGGACGAACAGCTGGCACAGCAGCTTGGCCAGGGGGATCACCATGCTGCACAGGAACACCAGCACGGCCACTCCGTGCATGCCCGAAGCGTACAGGCCAAGCACCCCGCCCCAGACGGTGTCGATACCGACCTGGCCGAGGATGTCGATCTTCATGATCGGCAGGAAGTTGGCCGGGATGTAGAGGAAAAGCGCGGTGAGCACCAGCGCCATGGCGCGGCGCACCATGTGCGGCCGGTGGATTTCCAGCTCGTAGCCGCAGCGCGGGCAGACCGAGCGGCTGCCCGTGGGGACCGGCTCGCGGCGCATCAGCAGGTCGCATTCATGGCAGGCGATCAGCTGCTCCAGCGGCAGGTCTTGCAGCGCACGGCTGTCGGTTTCGGACATGGGGGGACTCAGGATGGTTTGTGCCTATTGTAGACGAGGCGGCCCCCGCGGCGCTGCGCCCGCAGCGCCTCGGTATCGGCCGAAAAGCCACTCGCGGGGCTTGCCGCAGACGGCATTTTCAGGTCTTGCGCGGCTTGGCCCGGGCGGTGGGTTCGGCGATCAGCGGGTCGTCCGGCCAGTAGTGCTTGGGGTAGCGGCCCTTGAGGTCCTTCTTCACTTCGGCGTAGGTGCTGCGCCAGAAGTTGGCCAGGTCCTGGGTCACCTGTACCGGGCGCTGCGCCGGCGACAGCAGGTGCAGTTTCACCGCCAGGCGGCCGCCGGCGATGCGCGGGGTGTCGGCCAGGCCGAACAGTTCCTGCAGGCGCACCGCCAATACCGGCGGGAATTCGCTGTAGTCCAGGCGGATGTTCGAGCCGGACGGCACCTGCAGGGTGCGTGGCGCCAGTTCGTCCAGGCGTTGCGGCAGCGGCCAGGGCAGCAGGCCGTGGAGGATGCCGGGCAGCTCCAGGTTGGCGAAGTGGGCCAGGCGCGTGACCTTGCCCAGGTACGGCAGCAGCCAGTCCTCCAGCGAGGCCAGCAGGGCCGCGTCGCCGACGTCCGGCCACTCGCTTTCGCCCCTGCTTTCCAGGTCGAGGCGGCGCAGCAGGTTCACCCGCGCCTGCCACTGGCGCAGTTCCGGGGTCCAGGGCAGCAGTTCCAGGCCCTTGCGCCGCACCAGGCCGAGCAGCGCGCGGCTGCGGGCCTCGGCATCCAAGCCGGGCAGCGCCTCGCTGGAAAGCACCAGTTCGCCGACCTTGCGCTGGCGCTCGGCGCGCAGCACGCCTTCGCGCTCGTCCCAGTCCAGTTCGTCGTGCACCCTCACCTGCTCGGCCAGCACCGAGTCGAACAGCGCCGCGTCCAGGGCGGCGGCCAGGTAGATGCGCTCTTCGCGCTGGCCCTGGCGGCTGCCGAGGTCGGCGACCACCAGCCAGGGTTCCTTCATCAATGCATCAGGCTCGCCGAACTGCGCGGCGCGGCCGTTGGCCAGGCGGTATTCGCCGCCGCCCTCGCGACGCTGGCGGGCCACCCGGTCGGGGTAGGCGAAGGCCAGCAACGCGCCCAGCCAGCGCGGGTGATCGGGATCGGCCACCGCTTCGCTCGGCTTGCCGCGCAGGTAGCCGCGGAACTGCCGGGCCAGTTGCTTGACCCGTTGTACTGCGCCGCGACTGGCGCGGTTGCCGGCCGACTCTCCGGCGAGCAGCGCCGTGCGTTCGTGCAGGTCGGCGCCGGCGCCGCGCAGGATGTCGCGCTCGCCCAGCAAGGCGGCAACGTCGCAGGCCAGGCTGCCCAGGCCCAACGCCTGGCCGCGCAGCAGCAGATGGGCGATGCGCGGATGCGCCGGCAGTTCGGCCATGGCCTGGCCGTGGGCGTTCAGCGCGCCGCTGTCGTTCAGTGCGCCGAGACGCGCGAGCAGCTCGCGGGCCTGGGCATAGGCCGCCGCCGGCGGCACGTCGAGCCAGACCAGTTCCTCCGGCGCCACGCCCCAGCGGCCCAGTTGCAGCGCCAGGCCGGCGAGGTCGGCCTGGAGGATTTCCGCCGTGCCATAGGCCGGCAACTGCTCATGCTGCGCCTCGGACCACAGGCGGTAGCACACGCCCGGCTCCAGGCGCCCGGCGCGGCCGCCGCGCTGGGTGGCCGAGGCACGGGAGATGCGCTGGGTCTCCAGGCGCGTCATGCCGCTGCCCGGGTCGAAGCGCGGCACCCGCGCCAGCCCGGCGTCCACCACCACGCGCACGCCGTCGATGGTCAGGCTGGTCTCGGCGATGTTGGTGGCCAGCACCACCTTGCGCTTGCCGGGCGGTGCCGGCTCGATGGCGGCGCGCTGGGCGGACAGCTCCAGCTCACCGTGCAGCGGGCACAGCAGCACCTCGTCGCGCCCGGCCAGGGCCTCGCCCAGTTGCTCGGCGACGCGGCGGATCTCGGCCTGCCCGGGGAGGAACACCAGCAGGCTGCCGGGCTCGTCGGCCAGGGCCTGGAGCACCGTCTGCACCACCCGCGGCTCGATGAACTCGCCGGCCTGCCAGGGCCGGCCCCAACGCAGCTCCACCGGGAACATGCGCCCCTCGCTGCGCACCACCGGCGCCTCGCCGAGCAAGGCGGACAGCCGCTCGCCCTCCAGGGTGGCGGACATTACCAGCACCTTCAGCGGCGTGTCGCGCAGCAGCTCGCGGCCGTTCAAGGTCAGCGCCAGGGCCAGGTCGGCGTCCAGGCTGCGCTCGTGGAATTCGTCGAAGATCACCAGGCCCACGCCTTCCAGCGCCGGGTCGTCCTGCAGGCGGCGGGTGAGGATGCCCTCGGTGACTACCTCGATGCGCGTCTTCGGCCCCACCCTGCTGTCCAGGCGGATGCGGTAGCCGACCGTCTCGCCGACCTTCTCCCCCAGCTCCGCGGCCAGGCGCTCGGCCGCGGCGCGGGCGGCCAGGCGGCGCGGTTCGAGCATGAGGATGCCCTGCCCGGCCAGCCAGGGCTCGTCGAGTAGCGCCAGCGGCACCCGGGTGGTCTTGCCGGCGCCGGGCGGCGCCTCCAGCACGGCCTCGTGGCGCTCGCCCAGGGCCTGGCGCAGGGATGGCAGAATGGCATCGATGGGAAGGGCATTCATGGCTATATTTCATCCACCCTCAAGCACACGGAAACAACGAACCGGCGATTATAACGGCGAACCACGGCCGGCCCGCCGCAGTCCTATGCAACAAGGAACAGCGGCCGACGATAGAGGCCCCTGCGCCGCATTGATATAGTTGCTCGAAGCCCATTCCGGAGGTCCTAGATGCGTCTTGCCACCCGAGTTTCCTGCGCGGTTCTCAGCGCAACCCTGCTGAGCCAGCTGGCCGCCTGCGGCACCCTGTTCTACCCCGACCGCCGCGGCCAGATCGACGGCCGCATCGACCCGGCCATCGCCGTGTTCGACGCCATCGGACTGTTGTTCTACATCATCCCGGGGCTGATCGCCTTCGGCGTAGACTTCGCCACCGGAGCCATCTACCTGCCGGACGAAAAGTACTCCGTCGCCCCCGAGAAACTGCACGAGGCGATCGGCACCGACGGCCGGGTGGACCGGACTAAACTCAAGGCAATCATCGAACGCGAGACCGGCCGCGCCCTGCCGCTGGATGACCCACGCCTGATCCAGCGCGTCGGCAACCCGCAGCAACTGGCCAGCCTGGGGCTCAAGCTGGAGGGCTGACATGCACGCGGCACTGGGGCGCCACCTGGAAAAACTCCTCGACTACCACCTGTGGGCCCACGAGCGCATCCTCGAGGCCGTCGCGTCCCTGGACGAGGCCGTCTACCGCGAACCGCGCGGGCTGTTCTTCGGCAGCCTGCACGGCACCCTCAACCACCTCGCGGTGGTCGACCGCATCTGGCTCGATCGCGTCGTCGGCCGGCCCTGGCAGTTCACCCGCCTGGACAGCGAGGCCGCGCCGGATCGCGCCGCCCTGGCCGATTTCCTCCGCGAGGGCGTGCACGGCTGGAAGCAGTGGCTGGCCCGGCAGGACGAGCGCGACCTCGGCAAGCTGCTGGAGTACCGCAACATGGCCGGCCAGGACCATCGCCAGAGCCTGGCCGACATCGTCCAGCACCTGGTCAACCACGGCACCCACCACCGCGGGCAGATGAGCGCCGCGCTCACCGCCCTCGGCCAGCCGGCGCCGCTGCTCGACTACATCTACTTCCTGCCACTGCGCCAGGACACCCGCTGAACTTGGACAACCGACGCGCCCGCCTGCTGCACCTGGCCACCAGCGCCTCGCTGGCGGTGGCCGTCACCCTGGTAGTGGCCAAGGCCCTGGCCTGGTGGCACAGCGGCTCGGTGAGCCTGCTGGCCGGCCTGACCGACTCCCTGCTCGACGGCGCCGCCTCGCTGCTCAACCTGCTGGCGGTGCGCTATTCGCTGCGCCCGGCGGACGACGACCACCGCTACGGCCACGGCAAGGCGGAGTCGCTGTCGGGCATGGGCCAGGCGCTGTTCATCTCGGTCAGCGCGGTGCTCATCGGCTCCCAGGCGCTGGACCGCCTGCAGCACCCCGAACCGCTGGGCGCCACCGGCTGGGGCATCCTGGTGATGCTGTTGTCGCTGGCGCTGACCGCCGCGCTGCTGGGCGTGCAGCGCTACGTCATCAAGCACACCGGTTCGCTGGCGGTGCAGGCCGACTCGCTGCACTACCGCTCCGACCTGCTGCTCAACGGCAGCATCCTGGTCGCCCTGTTGCTGGCGCACTACGGCTTCCCGCGGATGGACGCGGTCTTCGGCCTGGGCATCGCCGCCTACATCCTCTGGAGCGCCGTGCGCATCGCCCGCGAGTCGGTGGCGGTGCTGATGGACGAGGAACTGCCGGCGGACGTCAGCGAGCGCATGCTCGAACTGGTGCGCCAGGTGCCCGGAGTAGTCGGTGCACACGACCTGCGCACGCGGATTTCCGGCGATCGCTGGTTCGTCCAGCTGCACCTGGAGCTGCCCGGCGACATGCGCCTGTCCCAGGCCCACACCCTGTGCGATCAAGCCGTACTGGCGATCCGCGCCGAGTTCCCCCGGGCCGAGGTGCTGGTGCACGCCGACCCGCTGGAAGTGGTGGGCCGGGAAACCATCAGTTGACGCTGTAGCCGCGCCCCTGCAGGCAACTGCCCAGCGCCCCGCGATAGGTATCCACGGCCTGCTGCGACGGCGCGTAGCCGGCCATGGCCGGGTCGAAGCCGCTCTGCCCGACCGCCCAGGTATGGCACTCGTAGTGGTCCTGGGCCTGCTGCTGCGGGCTCTGCCCGTACATCGGGTAGGCGATCACGTCGTAGGGGGTGCCCGTCGGCGCCGGGGCCTGCGCCACTTGCGGCGGGGGCGGCACCACCTCGTAGGTCTGCGAGGAATTGTCGAACAGGTAGTAGGTGCCGGCGGCGAGGAAGTACAGCATGCTGCCGAACCACAATTGCTCGGCATAGGACGGCAGGTAGCTCACCCGCACGCCGTAGGGCGGCGCCACCACCACGTAGCGCGCGCCATGGGGGCGGTACCAGTAGCCGTCGTTGAAGAAGTAGTCGCTGCCGCGCCAGGGCACCCGGTAATAGCCCGAGGGCACCCGATCCACCACATAGCCCGGCCGCCAGTTCGACGGATGCGGCCCCCAGTTGCCGCCCGGGCGGCCATGCCAGGCATTGCCGGGCGCGGGCGGCGGCCGGCCCTGCCAGGAGCCGCCTCCGCCGGAAGGCCGGCCGGGGCCGTGGCCATTGCCGCCCCCCTGGTTGGGGCTGGACCACTGGGTGGTCCAGTTCCCCGGACGGTGGTCGGGGCCGCGGTCGTCATGACCGGTGGCGGGGCGGCCCGGCGATTGGCCGTTCCAGTCGTTCTGGGGTCGGCCTTGTCCCTGGTTGGCCTGGTTGCCCTGGGGCCGGCCTTGCCATTGACCGCCCTGGTTGCCCTGATTGCCCTGCGGATGCCCCTGCCATTGGTTGGCCTGGTTGCCCTGCGGTCGGCCTTGCCATTGGTTGCCCTGGCTGCCTTGCGGCCGGCCTTGCCACTGGCCGCCCTGGTTGCCTTGCGGCCGGCCCTGCCACTGGCCGCCCTGGTTGCCCTGCGGACGGCCTTGCCACTGGCCGCTCCCATTTCCGCCACCATGCCCACCCTGTCCGCCATGGCCGCCCTGCCCGGGCCCCTGCCCTTCGGCGAAGGCCTGGCCGACGATGGCCAGTGACAGCAACCCAACGGATGCCAGACGCCAGATGCCCGACTTCATGAATGCCTCGCAGCGGCCTGCCGGCCGATCTCACTCGTTTGCATGACAGATAGACAACCGCGCAGGCCGCGCATCCCCGGGGCCAGGGTAAAGTCAAGGTAAAGGTCGGCGGGCGAATCGCAGGCAAGAAAAAAGGTTCATCGCGTCTTTCCGGGGAAGGCGGCCTTGATTTTCAGGAAGAAATAGTCTGAGTCCCGGAAGCCATAGGCCATGCGCTTGATCACCTTGATGCGGTTGTTCACGCCCTCCAGGACACTGGTA
>Ga0180219_1002710_pt1 | contig 10396 bp, 9 predicted proteins | sample eDN3rd30CBELigMG_FD_151338 | JGI IMG/M metagenome (GOLD analysis project Ga0180219, IMG submission 151338) | Enriched Miracle-Growth compost microbial communities from Emeryville, California, USA - eDNA 3rd pass 30_C BE-Lig MG (version 2)... ... | reverse complement strand
ACGCGATTGACGACGTTCTGGTCCTCATCGACGTTCGTGAAGAAGCGGATCAGGTTGACGACGTCGGAGCGGTTCGCGCCGGCCGCCTTGAGCGCGGCGTCGAGGTGCTCGAACGCGAGCACGACCTGACCCTCGATGTCCGCGGGCACCGCGTCGAAGACCTCCGGGATGTGCGGGTGGTCGTGGTACACGGGCGCACCCGTCACGCCGCTGATGAAGACGAGGCGCGCATTCGAGACCGTGCGGATCACCGGCACGAAGGGAGAGACGATCGACGCGTCGTAGCCCTCGTGGTGGATGACCTCCGACGCACCGGACTCGACCGGGCGCGGGGCGGGGATCTGTGAGCTCATGGGGATACCTCCTCGAAAACAGGCGTCGTCCAGGTGACGGCGCCTCCCGTGATGGTCAGGTCGCTGCGGATGCCCGCGAGCTCGTCCTCGCCGCACAGATACGGGTCGAGCGTCGGGACGAAGAGATCCGCGAGGCAGCCGGGCAGCAGCCTGCCGCGCCGGTCGTCCTCGCCCGTGAACCAGGCGGCGTCGGCCGTATAGGCGCGGATCGCCTCCTCGCGCGTCATCAGGTGCTCGGCGGCGCGCACGCCCGCGCCGTCGACCGAGCGGCCCGTCACGAACCAGGCGATCGCCGCCCACGGCGAGAACCAGTTCGCGCGCGTCGCATCGGTGCCGAGCCCGACCTTGATGCCGCGCGCCCTCAGTGCGCCGATCGGCTGCGCGTTCGCCGTCGCCTCGGCGCCCCACGCCTCGACGTAGTCGCCGCCCTTGAGCAGGTGGCGGTTCTGCACGAGGACGCCGAGCCCGAGCGCCGCGATCCGGTCGAGATTGCGCGGCGAGGCCGCGTCCGCGTGCACGATCGACCAGCGACGCCCCTTGACGAGGCCCGTCTCGGCCTCGACCGCCTCCCAGGCGTCGAGGATGCGCGAGAGCGTGTCATCGAGAACGGCATGCATCGACATCCGCCAGCCCCGCAGCGCCGCGGTCCGGCTGATCTCGACGAGCTCGGCGACGGCGGGCTCGCCGATCGCGAGCTCCTCGAAGCCCTCGAGATCGTGGCAGCCCATGTGGACGACCTCGCCGATGCCCGAGACCCGGAGCCGGTCGTCGCCGAAGTCGTGCTGGACGACGTCGGTGTACGCGTCGTAGTTGCCGACCTCGCCGCCGCGGTCCCACGCCGAGATGAAGAGCCGGAAGCGCAGCGGCATGTCGCCGCGACGCCACAGGTCGAAGAGCGGGTCGTAGTCGCTCGGGCGCACGAGCAGCCCGCCGCCGTCGTTGACCGCGCTGAGGCCGTAGCCGGCGAACTCGCGCATCATGTCGAGCGTGCCCTCGGCCGCCGCCTCGCGCGACACCTCGAGCGCCTTCGCGGTCGGCACCGCGAACGCGCCGACGCCGAGCAGCACGCCCGTCGGCACGCCGGCGTCGTCGCGCACGAGCGAGCCGCGCGGCGGATCTTGCGCGTCGGCGCCCGACCAGCCGCACGCCGCGAGGCCCGCGGCGTTGAGGAAGCCGAAGTCGTAGGTCTCCTGGATGTAGACCGGGTGCTGCGGCGCCGCCGCCGTGAGCTCCTCGGGCGTCGGGGTCCGGCCCTCGGCGAACTGCCGCCGGTGCCAGCCGCCGATCACGGGGATCCAGGTGCCGGCCGGGAGCTCGGCCGCTCGCGTTCTGATCGTCTCGAGCGCCTCCTCGACGGAGCGCACGCTCTCCCAGTGCAGGGAGACCGACCAGCTCACGCCGGCGCGGACCGCGTGGATGTGCGAGTCGATGAGCCCCGGCAGCACGCGACGACCCCCGAGGTCGATGACCCGGCGAGCCAGCGGCTCGAGGCCGGCGAGCTCGGCGTCCGAGCCCACCGCGTGGATCTCGCCGCCGACGATCGCGAGCGCCTCGACCTCCGAGGGCCCCTGTCCGGGATCGGCGAAGGTGGAGATCCGACCGCCCTTGAGGAGCAGGTCGATGACGCGGTCGTTCGATGCGGCGGCCATGGCGCGATCAGATCGAGAGGTACTTCTCGAGCAGCGCGGTATCCGCGCGCAGGTCCTGCGGCAGACCCGTCCAGCGGATCTCCCCGTCCTCGATGACGACGACGCGGTCGGCCATGTCGAGCGCGAGCTCGACGTTCTGCTCCGCGATGAGCACCGAGAGGCCCGAGCCGCGCAGTCCCGCGATCCGGTCCTGGATGACGTCGAGGACGCTCGGTGCGAGGCCCTCGCTCGGCTCGTCCATGAGCAGCAGCGTCGGGTTCGTCATGAGCGCGCGCGCGATCGCGAGCATCTGCTGCTCGCCGCCCGACAGCGACCGAGCGAACGACCTCTGCCGCTCCGCGAGACGCGGAAAGAAGTCGAAGACGCGCTCCACGGTCCACGGGTCGGCGATCGCGTTGCGCCGCTTCTTGGACGTCACCGTGAGGTTCTCCACGACCGTCAGCGAGCCGAAGACGTGACGGCCCTGCGGGACGATCGCGATCCCCGCGCGGGAGATCAGGTGGCTCGGCTTCTTCGTCACGTCGACGCCGTCGTAGACGATCGACCCGCCGGAGACCGTCGGCGGGCGCAGACCGGCGAGCGTGCGCACGAGCGTCGTCTTGCCCATGCCGTTGCGGCCGATGAGCGCGACCGTCTCGTCCGGCGCGATCTCAAGGTCGACACCGTGCAGCACCTGCGCCGTCGCGTAGCCGGCGGTCAGCCCGCTGACGCGGAGTCCTCTCGATTCGGGGCTCACTTCTTGTCGCGCCTTCCGAGGTAGATCGCCTTGACCGTCTCGTCGTCGCGCACCTCTTGCGGGGTGCCGGTGATGACGTGACGGCCGTTCTCCATGCACATGACCCGGTCCGTGAGACCCAGGGCGAACGACATGTCGTGCTCGATGAGCAGGATCGGCAGCGTGCGGGGCAGATCCTCGATGAGCTGCATGAGCGTCGTGCGCTCGACGGCGGACAGACCCGCCGCGGGCTCGTCGAGGAGGAGGATGCGGGGCTCGCCGACGAGCGCCATCGCGATCTCGAGCTGGCGCTGCTCGCCGTGCGAGAGCTCCGAGACGGTGTCGTCCTTGCGGCCGTCGAGGCCGACCTTCGCGAGCGCCTCGATCGCCCGGCGGCTCGCCGCGTCCTTGAGGCGCTGCGGCCACCAGAAGACCCGGGCCTTCGCCGAGCCGCCGCGCGCGGCGACGCGGACGTTGTCGAGGACCGTCATGTCCTTGAAGAGGTTCGAGATCTGGAAGGTGCGGCCGACGCCCATCCGGGCGCGCTTGGCGGTCGGCTTCCTCGTGACGTCCTCGCCGAAGAGCTCGACAGTGCCGGTCGTCACCGGGACGTCGCCCGCGATCATCTTGAAGAGCGTCGTCTTCCCGGCCCCGTTCGGGCCGATCACGCCGATGCGCTCGCCTGGGGCGATGCTCAGCGAGATGTTCTCGACGGCCTGGACGCCGCCGTAGCGCTTGCCGACCTCGTCGATGACGAGGACCGGGGCACCGGCCCCGGACCCCTGAGGGTCCGGAGCCGGCGCCGTGATCGTGCTGTTCGTCACAGGCCCTGGTTGGTCTGGTCGTACGGAACGATCGCGCGGACATCGGCAGGGGCGCCCTTGCCGAGCCACTGGTCGACAGCCGGGAACTCGGCGATCGGGACGTTGTACAGCAGACCGTCAGCGCCCTTCTCGACCTCGCGGATGTAGACCGGCATGATCGTGTTGTTGAAGTCGTCCCACGTGACCTCGCCGAAGATCGAGTCCGGGAAGGTGAAGGACGTGATGGCGTCGACGAGGTCGGAGCCGACGAGCAGCCCCTGCTCCTCGATGACCTTGGCGACGAGCGAGGCGGTCATGTAACCACCCGCGATGTACGCACCCGGGACGATGCCGAGCTTGGCGATCGTCGCCTCGACGAACTCCTGCGTCGCCGGAGCGTCGCGGCCCTCAGCCCAGTAGCTCACCGACTTGAGGCCGATGATGCGGTCGCCCATGGCACGCAGGGTGCCCTGGTCGGCCGCGCAGCAGTTGAGCAGCAGCGGGTCAAGGTCGCCGCCCGCGTCGAGGTACGCCGTGAGGAAGCCGGGGCCAGGCGCCCCGCCCGCGGTCGCGACGAAGACCATGTCGACACCGCTCGCGAGCGCCGCCTGGACCTGCGAGGCGTAGCCCGCCCAGTCCGTCGTGGTGTTCGGCGCCCAGATCTGCTGGACGATCTCGCCGCCGTTGTCGACGAAGCCCTGGACGAAGCCCGCGCAGGACTCCCAGCCGAAGGAGTAGTCGTGGCAGAGCGTGACCGCGGTCTTGTTGCCCTGCTCGGCCGCCCAGACGCCGCCCGGGTAGGTCGACTGCGTGCCGGCCATCGAGCCGGTGCGGACCGTGAACTCGTTCCAGTTCTGCTGCGTCATGTCGTTCGACGCGGCGACCGGGTGGAGGTTCGGGATGCCGAGACCGGAGGTGTACTGCGCGACCGCGGACGCGGTGCTCGCGATGAGCGGTCCGACGATGATGTCGACGCCGTCCTGCTCGACGAGCTTGTGCGCCTTGGTGAGCGCGGTCTCCGGGTTGCCGGCGTCGTCCTCGGCGATCGTCTCGATCGTGACGCCGCCGACCTCGTTGCCGTTCTCCTCCCAGTAGAGGTTCCAGCCGTCGAGCATCTCCTGGCCCGCGACCGCGAAGTTGCCGCTCGTCGGGGACAGGAAGCCGACCTTGAGGGTGCCGGTCGCCTTGCCCGGGTCCTCCGTGGGAGCCGTCGTCGGCTCACCGGTCGATGCGCCGGGAGGCGCACACGCTGCGAGCGAGAGTGCCGTCGCGACGCCGAGGCCGGCGATTGCCGCCCAGCGGCCGCGCGCGGACATCTTCGTTGACATCATGCCGTTTCCTTTCTTGCGGTTGTGTGATTGCTGTTCGACGCCGGTTCGACGCCTGGTGGAGGCGATCCGCCTCCGGAGGGGCTCGTGGTGCGGCCCCTGATCCGGCGGACGAGCTTCGCGATACCGCCCGCGACGCCCGCCCGGAGGAAGAGGATGACGAGGATGAAGACGAGTCCGAGCACGAGCTGCCAGCGGTCGACGTAGCTCGACAGCACGTTCTCGATGAGCACGACGATCGCCGCGCCGATGAGCGGGCCGAGCAGGGTGCCGACGCCGCCGAGGATGACCATGACGATCGCGAAGATCGAGCGCTCGACACCGGCCGAGGTGGGGCTGACGAAGTGCGTGTGCCAGACCGCGAGGAGACCCGCGAGGCCCGCGATGAAGCCGGAGATCATAAACGCGCCGACCTTGTACCACGGCACGCTGTAGCCGAGGCTGCGCATCCGGCTCTCGGAGTCGCGGATGCCGCGCAGCGAGGCGCCGAAGGGCGAGCGGGTGACGAGCCACAGGATCGCGGTCGCGACGACGAACATCGCGAAGACGAAGTAGTAGTACTGCCAGTACTCGCCGAGGAAGTCGGGGCGCGCGATGTTGGCGATGCCGGTGTCGCCATTCGTGACCGTCGAGTACTTGGACGCGAGGCCGAAGATGAGCATGCCGACGGCGAGCGTGACCATGAGGAAGTAGATGCCGCTCGTGCGCATCGAGAGGATCCCGTAGACGAACGACACGACGAGCGTGATGCCGAGTGCGAGCAGCACCTGCATGCCGACGTCCCAGCCCTGCTTCGATGCGAAGCCCGCGCCGTAGGCGGCGGCGCCGGCGATCGCGCCGTGGCCGAGGGAGGCCATGCCGCCCTCGCCGACGAGGAAGTTGACGCTCGAGGCGAGGATCGCCGCGATGAGGATCGTGGAGGTCAGCGAGATCGTGAACGAGTTCGCGCCGAGGTAGGGCAGCGCGAGGCCGAGCACGAAGATGAGCGCGAGGCCGATGATCTGCACGGCCCGCGAGCGGAAGAATCCGCCGCCGGAGCCGGGCACGCGCGACGGGATGAGTCCGGTCGCCGGGCGGACGACGGGGTTCACACGGGTTGCGGGGTTGCTCATGCTGCCTTCCCGAAGAGGCCCTGGGGACGGATGACGAGGACGAGCGCCATGGGGAGGAAGACCGTGAAGTAGGCGAACTCGGGGATCCACGTCTTCGCGAAGACGTCGATGAGCCCGATCGCGATGCTCCCGACCGCGGCGCCGGCGATGCTGCCGAGCCCGCCGATGATGATGACGACGAGCGCGTAGAGGAGGACCTCGTTCTGCACGCCCTGCAGGATCGGCGTGCGACCCGCCCCGATCGTGCCGGCGATCGCGGCGAGCGCCGCGCCGACGATGAACATGCCCGTGAACACCCAGCGGATGTTCACCCCCATCGCCGAGATCATCTCCCGGTCGTCGACGCCGGCCCGCACGATCGCGCCGACGCGGGTCTTGGCCTGGACGATGACGAGCGCGACGCCGACGAGGATCGCGACGCCGATGATGAAGACGCCGTACCAGGGGTAGGTGAAGTCGCCGATCGTGAACGCGCCCTGCGGCCGGACCGCGGCCGGCAGCTGCTGCGGGTCGCCGCCGAAGATCCAGAGGCAGATGTCGGCGACGACGAAGGAGACGCCGATCGTCAGGAGCACCTCGGGCAGCTCCTGCCCGCGCACGAAGCGCAGCAGGACGAACTCGACGAAGAACGCGAGGACGCCGACGACGGCGATGGCCGCGATGAGTCCGACGAGCAGGTTGCCGGAGAGCGCGGAGACGACGATGCCGAGGTAGCCGCCGAGCATGTAGAACGCGCCGTGCGCCATGTTGACGATGCGCATGAGTCCGAAGACGAGCGTGAGTCCGCTCGCCAGGAGGAAGAGCGTGGCACCGAAGCTCAGTCCGTTGAGGAGCTGCTGCCCGATGAACACTGGGGTGAACACTTGCGGTCTGGCCCTTCCTCGTCGTAGGGAAAATGTGTTCAGTCACGCTGTAAGGCGCGTGCGGCATCCAGCAAAGCAACCGTTTGCATTCCTGTCAAATGCGAATGCCCCGCCGAAGGTATCGATCCGGTGACGACGTGCCCGATCAGGTCTTTTCGAGGTCGCTGCGCTCGATCGGGCGATAACGGGCGCGGCCCACCGAGCCCGCGACGAGAAACACCACGGAGCCGCCGAGCGACGCGAGGAAGAGCGTCGGGAACGCGTGCGCGTCGACCGCGAGCTGCCCGAGCGCGGCGCCGATCGCGCCGCCGAGCATGAGCGAGATCGAGAAGAACGTCATGCCCATCGCCCGCGCCCGCGTCGCCGCATCCGTCATCCAGGTCTGCAGCGTGGTGTGCGCGAGCGCCCACGCGACCCCCATGAGCGCCGCGCCGGCGAGGACCGTGCCCGGCGAGACCCCCGTGAGCAGGACCGAGAACGCGGCGACCGCCGCGATGCCGCCCGCGAGCATGAAGACCCAGGGCCGCACGCGGCGCACGACGAGCTTCATGGTCTGGCTCACCACGACGACCGCGACGCCGAACGCGGCCGTCACGAGCCCCGCGACGAACGCGCCCTCGCCGGCCTGCTGGAGCGCCTGGGGCAGGAAGTTGTAGACGCCGATGAGCAGCAGCCCCTCGAGGATCGTGAACGCGTAGAGGCCGAGCGCGACCCGGTTGCGGGCGAGATGACGCAGCTGCGGCACGATCCGCTCGTCGCCGACGTGCCTCGGCTCCGGCAGCCGGACGAGCAGCAGCACGAGGACCGCCGTCACGACCGAGAAGCCGCCGAAGATCCAGCGCCAGCCGACGAGCTCCGCGAGGCCCCCCGCCCCGAGCGTGCCCGCCGCGAGGCCGAGCGCCGTCGCCGTCGCGAGGTTCGACATCGCCGCCGGGCGCCGGTCGAGCGGGAGCGTGTCGCTGAAGTAGACGAGCACCGCGGCGAAGGTCGCCGCGAACGCCCCGCCCGAGCACACCCGCGCGATGATGAAGAACGCGAGGTCCGGCGCGAACGCGCTCGCGACACCGGCCGCGGTCGCGATCGCGGTCGACACCCAGAGCACCCGGACCCGACCCCACTTCGTCTGGAGCGGCCCCCAGAGCAGCTGGAGCGCGGCGTAGGCGAGCGCGTGGCCCGTGATCGCCCAGCCGGTCAGCGCGAGGCTCGCGCCGTCGAAGTCGGCAGCGATCATCGGGATGAGCGGGAGCGCGAGGGCGCGGTCGATCGTCGACCAGAAGATCGCGAACGGGAGCACGAGCCCCGGCCCGAGGATCCCGCCCGACCGGGGGGAGGCGGCCACGCGGCTCAGGCCCCGCCCTGCAGCTTGTCGGCGAGGTAGTCCCAGTCGCGCGCGAAGCGGTAGGCGTGACGCGGCGGCATCTGCGGCGCCTGCGTCTCGAGCCAGGTGACCTCCGCGCCGGTCGCCGCGAACGAGTGCACGCAGCCGACGCCCGCCCACGCGAAGTCGCCCGGGCCCAGGAGCACCTCCTCGCCGTCGAACGTCGCGAGCACCTCGCCGTCGGTCACGAGGTAGGCCTCCTCGAGCGGGTGATCGTGCGGCCCCGCCTTGCCGTCCGGCTCGTACTGGACCATGAACATCGTGCCGAGGCTCGCACCGAGATCCGAGTCGACCATCATCTTGAGCGAGATCCCGCTGTAGACGAGCAGCGCCGTGCGCATGCTCGCCGAGACGGCGAGGAGCTCCTGCGACTGCCGGCCCGGGTTCATGTGCTCCGCCGTGATGTTGCCGAAGGAGCGCGTCCGCGGATCGCGGGTGTCGACCCGCACCGCCGGTACCTCGGGGAGCTCGGCGACCCGGTAGGTGTCGCTGCCATGGCGTTCTCGCGCCGGCGGGGTCAGCAGGTCCGCCCAGGCCGCGCCCGTGTCCGCGAGTGCGGTCCAGCGGTGCGGGACGCCGATCGGGATGATGCCGTAGTCGCCCGCGACGAGGTGGACGGTCGCCTCCGGCGTCGCGAGCACGACCTCGCCCTCGAGCACGTGGAAGCTCTCCTCGAAGGAGTGCACGTGCGTCGCGCTCGAGCCGCCCGCCTCGATGCGCGTCACGCCGAACTCGGTGTGGGCGGCGCCGTCCGCGTCGCCGACCGCGCGCCAGCGGGTGATGCCCGACGCGCCGGGGATGAGCGGGCCCGGCGGCAGGTACTCCGCGTCGGCTCCGCGACGGATCACGTATCCGGCCATGCCTGCCCCCTTCGTGTCGGTCCGGCCCCCGGTGTTCAGCAGGAGCGAACGCGAGTCAATCCGAAGGATCGGCGAGAGTCAACTCGGCGCAGGCCCCGTCGAGCCGCGGACGATGAGCGAGACCGGCAGCCGCACCGTGACCGGGTCCTGCACGCCCGTCGCGATGCCCTCGAGCAGGATGCGCGCCGCCTCCGCGCCCATCTCGTGCGTCGGCACCCGGACCGTCGTCAGCGGCGGCCAGAAGTCCTCCGCGAAGGTGATGTCGTTGAACCCGGCGACCGACACGTCCCCCGGGCACGACAGCCCGTGATCGCGCAGCGAGCGCAGCACGCCGAGCGCGATGAGGTCGTTGCTCGCGCTCACCGCCGTCGGGTGCACGCGGCGCTCCGTCAGCACGAGATCCATCGTGCGCTGGCCCGCCTCGACCGTGAGTGCCGCCGCCTCGACGACATCGGCCTCGACCCCGCGCACCGAACGGCAGGCGTCGAGGAACGCCGTCGCCCGGGTCGCGCTCGTCGACAGCTCAGGCGGTCCCGCGATGTGCAGCAGCCGGCGGTGACCGAGCTCGGTCAGGTGCGCGACCGTCGCGGCGACCCCGCTCGCGTCGTTGCCGGTCACGAGCGGATACGGCACCGCGCCGCCGTCGCGGTTGACCATGACCGCCTTGACGCCCGCGGCATACACCTCGGCGAGCGCCGACTGGTGCTGCTGCTGCCCCGAGGCGACGATGAGACCGTCGACGCGGCGGCCGAGCAGCGACTCGAACGCCGTGCGCTCGATCGCCTCCGAGCTGTCGGTGTTCGCGAGCAGGACGGTGTAGCCGCGCGGCTGCAGGAAGTTCTCGATCCCGCGGACGATCGGGGGGAAGAACGGGTTCGTGAGGTCCGGGATGACGACGCCGATCGTCGTCGAGCTGCTCGTGCGCAGGCCCCGCGCCATCGCGTTCGGGACGTAGCCGAGCTCCGCCGCCGCGACCTCGACGCGCAGGGCCGTCGCGGCGCTCACCTGGTGGCGGGTCGCGGCGTTGAGGGCGCGCGAGACCGTCGCCTTGTGCACGTTCGCGAGCTTCGCGACGTCATCGATCGTCGCGCGCCGCACCCCGTCGATCGCCATCGTCCGCTCCAGGTCCCCTCAGGAACGAGATCGTAGCCGCGCGATCTCGTACAGCGCGACGCTCGCCGCGACGCCCGCGTTCAACGACTCCGTCGCCGCGCTGATCGGGATCGAGACGATCGCGTCGCACGCCTCCGTGACGATGCGCGACAGGCCCTTGCCCTCGCTGCCGACGACGACGACGAGCGGCTGCTGCGCGAGCTCCAGATCGTGCAGCGAGAC
>Ga0180219_1002708_pt1 | contig 10406 bp, 16 predicted proteins | sample eDN3rd30CBELigMG_FD_151338 | JGI IMG/M metagenome (GOLD analysis project Ga0180219, IMG submission 151338) | Enriched Miracle-Growth compost microbial communities from Emeryville, California, USA - eDNA 3rd pass 30_C BE-Lig MG (version 2)... ... | reverse complement strand
GGACCCGGGGGAGGCTTCCCGGTGAGCCACAATTCGCTGTACGTGGCCGCGTAACAGGTTCTTGCCCTTCCAAGGAGCTGGCCGGTGTTCTGGCTCGATTTCCGGCTTCGCCGAGGCATCTCTGCCTGGCCAGCGCGGTGGATTGCGTTGGTGTGTAGATAAATTAGCACTGCTGTTATTAATGAGTCAACAGCAGTGCTGATATTTTCTCGCAAGAAGTCGAAAGCTCCCGCAAGTCGATGCAGGTCTGTGTCATGAGCGGCGTTGGCGGTTAGAATCCGCCGCTAAAGATGGAGGCGAATTGCCATGGAAAACGACGAGAAGAAGTGCCCGTTCTGCGCTGAGGCGATCAAGGCCGAAGCTATCAAGTGCAAACACTGCGGTTCGATGCTGAGCGCCAGTCCTTCAGTCAGGGTTCCGGCTAAAAGGGGAATTGGGCCTTTGGGATGGACAGTGGCTATCGTACTGGCCGGGGGAGCGGTGTTCTGATGGGAGCTTTAGCCATGAGGCGGATTTAGTAGCAGGGCTGATTTTTCTGCAAACAGCAGTGCTATTGATTTGATAGAAACAGCACTGCTAATATGTAGTTATGTCTGACGAGTGAGACGACGATGAAGACCGTAACCCTCAGCGAATACCTCGCCAGCCACGGCACCCAAGCTGAGCTGGCAAGGGCACTCGGGATCCAGCAGAGCGCAATCTCTCAGATGCTGCGCGCCAAGCGAAACATCTCGATCACCCTGCACGAAGACGGATCGGTGGAGGCCAGTGAAACGCGGGCTATCCCCGCGAAGAAAACTGCCGCCTAACCAAAACCCAAGCCGCATAGGAGACCTGTGCATGTACGAAAGCGCGTATCGATGCCCTGGCCAAGCAGCACGGCTGGAGCATTGAGCGCTGCATGGAAGAGATCGTGATCGAAGGGATTGCGATGGGCGGACTGACATCCGCGGGGCGACCGAAAGCGAAGGTCGTTCAGCTGAGGCCTGAAGAGGGGCTCAAAGGTGACTAACCGCGCTGTCGGCCAGTGACAGCTAAGGCGCCTTCTCCGAGCAGGCGCAGCGGTGGCAGTGAAGTACAGAGCACGGGGCGAAAACACCAGCCCCCAAGCGTCCGGCAAGTGGCGGGAGTAACGCCCCAAGAGCTGAGTCGGACCAACCGCTAGGACGCGGGGAAGCTGCAAGCAGGTGACGGCGAGAAGAGCCGGTGACTGTGGAGGCGCGAGGGGATTCTGGAAGGAGGGCGGCCCTGCATCCGGGCAAGCGGTCACTGTTCGGATGCCAACCCTGGCGGCAAGTGAGTTGCCCGGCGAAGTAGAGAAGTCGGGCGTGTTTGGGGGGCAGAAGGCCGCCCCATCCAGCCAGGTATAGCGAGCTCGAAAGACAACCGATTCCGGGAAATTTCGTTGGGCCGGGTGCCCTCTTGATCTTGGTATGCCTGAAACACAGGGCCAAGCCAGGAAAAGCCCCGACCAGGAGTGAGTGAGATGGCTCGACGGCGTAAGGGGAAAGCGCAGAGCGCTCCCTTGGCTGGGAAGAAAAGGAAGCCGGACCCGAACGGCTATTACGACTGGCTGATCGGGAAGGGTTATGCGCCCGCCAACGCGCTGCGGATGGTTGAGGCGAAGTTCGGCGGGGAGGTGAAACGCGAGCCTTCCCTTGGTTGGGCCTGGAAAGGCTGAAACGAAAACGCCCCGGAGTCGGCGAGGACAGAACGGGGCGCTGCTCAGAGAGCGAGGACGATTATGGCTCAAATCCTTCGACCGTACCAAGACCAGGCACTGAACGAGCTTCGGCGCGGCATCCGAGATGGGATTCTCGTGCAGATGCTGATGGCTCCAACCGGTGCCGGGAAGTGTCTGGGTAAAGGCACACCTGTTTTGATGTTCGACGGCACTGTCAGGGCTGTCGAAGATGTCTCTGCTGGGGAATTGCTCATGGGTCCTGACAGCAAGCCGCGCCGAGTCCTGTCTATTTGTCGAGGTCGTGAAAATCTGTATCGCGTGACCCCGACAAAGGGCGACAGCTACGTCGTTAATGAATCTCACATCCTTTCGCTGCGGCTGATCGGCAATGACCGCCTTGGCGGCTATGAGCCTGGCATCGTGAATATTGGGGTAAGCGACTATCTGCAACAGTCAAAGACCTTCAAGCATTGCGCGAAGGGCTGGAGAACTGGCGTCGATTTCGCATCTTCTGGCGAAGCGCTCACTGTCCCGCCGTACATAGTCGGCGCTTGGCTGGGGGACGGCACCACGGGGCGGCCGCACCTGACCACGGCAGACAGCGAAGTCGCAGAGGAATGGGCTAACTATGCTGCGGCGTCAGGTCATGACGTGGCGGTCTACCCTGGTCGCGGCTGCTCCACTTACCGCATTACTCGCCATCGCCAGCAGAAGGTTAAGAACTCCGCTCTGGAGGGACTGCGCGAGCTCGGCATCCTTTTCGATAAGCACATACCGCACGTTTACAAGACAGCCTCACGGCAAGACCGGCTTGAGTTGTTGGCCGGGATAGTAGATACGGACGGATTCCTTGGTAATGGCTATTACGATCTGACGTTTAAGCAGGCGGGGCTGGCCAATGACGTGGCGTTTGTGGCGCGCTCTTTGGGGCTCGCTGCTTATGTAACCCCGTGTCGCAAGGCTATCAAGGCAACAGGCTTCGTAGGGGGGTACTTCCGGGTCAGCATCAGCGGCAACGTCCACGTCATCCCTTGCCGGGTGCCACGCCGCATCGCTCCGCCGCGCAAGCAAATCAAGAACGTCCTGAACGTAGGCATCACGGTTGAGCCAGTAGGCGAGGGCGATTACTACGGCTTTGAGATAGACGGAGACCGCCTGTTTTTGCTGGGCGATTTCACGGTCACGCACAACACCACCATCGCATCGGCGATGAAGCAGGGTGCCTGCGCCAAGGGCAAGCGGGCGTTCTTTATTGTCGACTCCCTGGAGCTAGTGGATCAGGCGGTGGCACGGTTCTGCCATGACGGCCTGCAGGTGGGTGTCATCCAGTCCGACCACATCTTCACGGACTACAGCAAGCCCGTGCAGGTCTGCACCATTCAAACCCTTCGCTCCCGCTGGAAAGACTTGGCCGATCATCTTAAGCCTGACTTGATGGTGATCGACGAAGCTCACGTCCTGCACAAGATGCACAAGGAGATCATCGCCGAATGCATCGAGCGCAAGATTCCGGTGATCGGCCTCAGCGCCACGCCGTTCCGCAAGGGGCTCGGCAAGATCTTCGGGCGTCTGGTGGTCACTGCCTCTCTATCCGACCTGACTCAGCAGGGTTACCTGGTTCCAGCCGAATGCTACGCACCGCACATCCCGGATATGAAGGGCGTCAAGACCACTGCCGATGGTGATTGGGCTGAAGATGCCCTGGCCGAGGTGATGGGCAGCGCCAAGATCATGGGCGACGTGGTGACCAACTGGCTGATCCATGCGAAGGACCGCCAGACCGTGGTGTTCGCCTGCAACGTCGCCCATTCCCGTGAGCTTGCCCGCCAGTTCAACACAGCCGGCATCCTGGCCGCACACGTCGATGGGTACATGGATGAGCAGGAGCGGGCGAAGATCATCAAGAACTTCCGCCACGGCTCCATCCGTGTTCTCTGCAACGTCGCCGTGCTGACCAAGGGTTTCGATGCGCCGGAGACTTCCTGTGTTGTCCTGGCGCGCCCCACGAAGTCGCTGATGATGCATTACCAGATGATGGGGCGAGGCCTGCGTCCTGCCGACGGGAAGAAGGATTGCCTGGCGGCGGGCACGCAGGTTTTGACTGACAAAGGCTTAGTAAATATTGAGCATGTAACACTTGATCACAAGGTATGGGATGGAGTACATTTTGTTGAGCATGGCGGTGCTGTTTGCCGGGGCGTTCAGCCGGTAATTGAGTACGACGGCCTAGTTGCAACTCCTGACCACGAGGTGATGACAAGTGAAGGCTGGAAACCAATCTCAGAAGCGGCTCATCGACGACTCAAGATTGCTCAGACAGGATCTGGTGGGCGCGAAATTCGGTTCTCTGAAAATTGTTTCAAGGAAGACGGAAGGCTCTGGGTACAACCTTCTGGTAGAGGCGTCGTGCGAGAGGTGCGGTCATGTATTCATGGCCAGGTACCACAACATGAGGAAGCGGCCAAATACGAAAGCCTGCCCATCATGCAATCCAAGGGTGCCTGTGGTAGTCCCGCGATGGCTGTATCAACGCTGCCAGGGCCAGCAGCAACGCTGCAACAATCCGGCGAATTCGGCATACGAGAGGTACGGGGCGCGAGGAATACAGTTCAGGTTCGAGAGCCCAAATCAGGCTGCAAAATGGGTGGCCGAAAATCTGGGAATCCCGGAAGACATGATCATGCAACTGGATCGGATAGACAACAGCGGGCACTACGAGCCAGGGAATCTGCGCTGGGCTCATCCAGTAGAGAATCAGAACAACACCAAGTGCGCGAAAGGCAGGGAAAGGTTTCTGGCATTCCGGAAAAACTTCCCGCACGTCCGTTACGCGGACTCGACGCTTACAAGGCTTATTCTTCAGGGATTCTCGGACGAAGAAATTGTGGAGCGATGGAATACCCCGTCCCACAAGCCGAAAGGGAAGTATGGGACATCGTCAATGCAGGGCCCTTACAGAGATTTACCGCAAACGGACGATTAGTCCACAACTGCATCATCATCGACCACGCCGGCAACTGCCTGCGCAATGGCGTTCCGACTGAGCCGCTGCCGACTGAGCTGGATATGGGCGCCGGCAAGAACAGCGACCGCCGCGTGCGTGATACCGAGAAGGCTGAGCGCCTGCCTCGCCCATGCCCGAAGTGCCAGCGCCTTTTTGCCACCAGCATCTGCCCGGCCTGCGGCTTCAAACCCGAGGCGCATGAGGATGTCGAGTGGTGCGACGGCAAGCTGGTGAAGATCGGCGAGGGCACTTCCAAGCGGAAGACCTTCAGCACCGCCGAGAAGGAAGCCATCTTCGCCCAGTTCCTCGGCTATGCCATAGACCACCATCACAACCCTGGGTGGGCCTGGCACAAGTGCCGCGAGTACTGCGGCAGCGCTCCGCGTGACACCAAGAGCATAGCCCCGCGCCATCCGTCCCCCGAGATCGAGAAGTGGATTCGCCACATCAACATCAAGTGGGCCAAGCGGAGGGTGGCGGCATGAAGACTGTCGACCGCATGGTTGGCCGCTGGGCTGATGCGCTTCGCTCCTACGGACTCAACGAGAAGCAACTGAGCGGGAAGCACACGGAATGCCCGCTCTGTGGCGGGAAGGACCGCTTCCGCTTCGACGACAAGGAAGGTTCTGGCTCCTACTACTGCAATGGCTGCGGTGCTGGCGATGGATTCAGACTGGCGATGGGCGTCACTGGAATGGACTTCAAGGAACTTGCTCGCGACCTGGATAGTCGTTCCGGTGCCTTGCGTGAGTCAGTGAGGCCGGAGCGCGACCACCGTTCACTGCTCAAGCGCATCCACGATGGAAACCTGCCGCTGGCCGATATCGATCCCGTGGTGCTGTATCTGCGCAACCGCGGCATCCAATCGGCTCCGCGCCAGTATCTTCGCTACAACCCAGGCATCTGGAACTGGCAGGACAAGACGCTTTCCCCGGCGATGGTGGCCGCTCTCTTCGACGCCTCCGGCAAGCGCAAGGGCTACCACCTGAGCTTCATTACCAAGGAAGGCAGGAAGGCCCAGCTTTCCAGCCAGAAGCTCTACACCCCAGGCCAGACCGGCGATTGCGTGATCCGCCTGTGTGACACACCGAAACATCTTGGTCTCGCCGAAGGCATCGAAACGGCCCTGTCGGCATCGCAGCTCTACGGAGTCGCCTGCTGGGCCACTGGAGACGCCGGTCGCATGGAGCGCTTCCAGCTTCCCCTGGGGGTGGAGCAGGTGACGATCTACGCCGACGTGGACCATTCCCACACTGGCGAGGCCGCAGCCGAGGCCCTGGCTCGGCGACTGATCATCAAGCACAAGATCCCGGTCGAGGTCCGTCGCGACTGCCCTCGCGGCCAGGACTACAACGATCTGCTCATGCAACGCATTAGGGAGGCCTCTTGAGATGGGAGCGCATCAACGAATGGCTCGTCCGGAGGCCGGATGGGTACGCCATAGCGAAGTTCATGGATGGATCGGAGCCCCTATTCAGGCCCTCATTCAGGGGCGAATTCATCGGGCCGGCAGGCACAAAGGAGTCGGCGCTGGAGCGCTGCCGGGAGCATGCCAGGGCTCTGTGATGATCCTGATGGAAGATTGCGACCCGCTCGCAGTGGTTCGTTCGATTTGGCCGGAGGCGAGCGTGCAATGACTCCCGCAAAGCAGGAAATCCTCATGCAAGGCCAGACCGGTATCGCCAAGAAGGTCTACGACTGCGTACCCATTACCGAGGCCTGGAGTTCGTTCCAGGTAATGACCGCCCTGCGGAACATGACCGGCAGCACTCCCGACTCGCGGATCGTCTCCGGCTGCTTGTCCTCGCTGGTCGATGCCGGCCTGATCAAGAAGAACGGCCGAGATTCCTTCCAACGCATTCCCGTCGAACCCAAGACCAAAACCCAGGAGCCGAAGATGGCCGAGCCCGTGAAGAAGATCGAAACCCCGGCCGAGCCGAAGCGCACCGCTTCCCCACTGGAAATGCTGGGCGAGCTGGCTACCGAAATCGTCGGCGTGGCCGAGCACATGAAGCGCCTGGCCTCGCGTGTCGAGGACGTAGCTCTGGCCGTCGAGCAGGAACGCGAATCCAACGCCAAGTCGATGGAGAGCTATCGCCAGCTCAAAGCGCTGCTGAAGAGCCTGCAAGGGGAGGGGGAGTGACATGGATATCGTAGACATCGCCAACGACTACGCCGAGCGTGAACTCGCTGAGCGCCTGTACTCCCGAGTCAAGTACGTCGGCGAGAGCCTGCACGAGTGTGAAGACTGCGGCGAGGAGATCCCGGTAGCGCGGCGCTCGATCATCCCTGGTGTTCGTAAATGCCGGGACTGTGCGGAACTGGCTGAGCGGAGGGCTGTGTAATGAGCGAGAAAACGCACTATTGCTCGTTCTGCGGAGAGTCTGAGCACGACCTCAAGGCTCTCATCAAAGGCCCATCGGCGCTTATCTGCGATGCGTGCGTCGCGCTGTGCGTGGACCTGCTCGAGGACAAGGGGCACTGGCCGCCAGCTGCTTGCAGTTCTGAGGTTCCCGGCGCCAAGCCGGAGGAGGTCGAGTGATGCCGAACTATCGCAAGCCGGATATGTACTCGGACGCCGATTGGGAGATGGTTCAGGGCTACATGGCTGGCAAGGACGGCCTGCGCGCCCAGCGCTCGACGGCTGCCTACATGCATGGCTATCGCAACGGGGTTTCTGATCGGAGTGGAATCCCGCATGAGCGGGCAGAAGTTCTTCGCCGTCGCGCAGAGATGATCCCTGGCATCACGCCCGATAAAGTTTGGTTCCAAGGGAGGGTTGAGTGATGAGCTTCCTGAAGTTTTACCTGATGTGGGCTGGATCAACTTGGTTCGGACTTTTGCATCAAGAGCGCTATTGCCCTGAATGGAATAAAGCCTTGGGTGCTCTGCTTGATAAACACGCCGATAGCGCCCTAGTTGGCCTGTATACGACCAACATCAATGGAGTCGAAATCTGGACTGATAACGCCTTCTATTCCTACGGGCATATCTTTCAAAGCCGAATCGAGAAGCGTCGTCCAAGCCTCTGGAACATGTATCGGCTCTGGTTGGTTGTAGAGGGCCGGAACCATGATCGCGCCAGGCGTGAGAAGAAAGAGTATCTGCGCAAGATGCGGGAGGTTGCCAATGGCTGACCTACAGCTCCGCACCGAATCCGACCGCGCACGCCTGATCGGCTTCATCTCCGGCCTAGACCTGAGCAAGCCCCGCAAGGTGGCCATCAGCGAAGTCCGCAGCAAGCGCAGCGATGCGCAGAACAGGCTTCTTTGGATGTGGAATGGCGAGATCCAGAAGCATCTGCGCGAGTCCTTCGGCCAGATCGCCAGTTCCGAAGAATGGCACGAGATCCTGGTAGCCAAGCTCTGGCCGAGCCAGGTCCACCCGGTAGAGCTCCCGGACGGCACCAAGTACCGCGTCGGCCGGGCCAAGACGCGCAGCTTCAACATCCAGCAGATGACGACCTACCTGGAACTGCTCGATGCGTACTGCGCCGAGCACCTGGGCCTGCTTCTACCACATCCGGAAGACCTGATGCTGGCTATCTACGGCGAGCGCAGGGGGAGGGCCGCATGAGTGAAATCTGGATCGAAAGCCCGACACTTCCCGGGCGTTACATGATTTCGTCACTTGGGCGCGTTAAGCGGATGGCGCATTTCGCGACGGATGCTGCTGGAGTTAAGCGGTTCTTTCCGGAGCGGCTGCTGCAGCGGAAGAAGTCCTGCGACTACCCGCGGATCATCCTGCAGGAAGCCGGTAAGGCTAAGGCATACCTGATTCACCGGCTTGTCGCTGAAGTGTTTGTGCCGAATCCGCACGGGCTACCTTGCGTGAATCACAAGGACGGCGACAAATCCAACCCGCATCCCGAGAACCTGGAGTGGTGCACTCATCAGCAGAATATGGCGCACGCGGCGGAAACAGGCCTCACTGCCTGTGCGACCCCTGTCCAAGCATCCAAGAACGGCCAGGGCTGGTGGTTCCCATCCATGGAGGCAGCCATGCGCCATACGCGCGTCAGCAAACCATGCATCTGCGCGGCAGCCAAGAAAAGGCAGAAGACGGCCGGAGGAATGGTTTGGGACTACGCGGAGAAGGGCGTGGTCTTCGACGACTTGCTGAATGAGGTGGCCGCATGAGCTTCGAACGCCAACAAGGCCAACGCTATGCCACTGAGATGTTGCTCTCCGTAGCCACCACGCCCAAGGCCTTCTACGAGCAGCAAGGGCCGGTGGCAACAGTAATCGAGAACCTGGAGCGCACTGCGGATCGGTTCCCGGCTGAGTACGCCAAGGGCATCAGGGACATCCTCTATCGGGTGAAGGGGGCTGCGGCATGAGCAAGTTCAAGGCGGGCGACTTGGCGCTCGTAATCAACCATACATTCCCTCCGGTGATCGGAACCTGCGTCGAACTGATAAGCCGTCACCTGGTTGGTCCAGTTGATCGCTCAGATCCGATGGACCCTGGCGTCTACGAGACCTCGGATGGAGAGCCGGTATGGGTAGTTGACGATCAGAAAAACATCGTTTGGGAGAAGTGGCTCATGCCGCTTCGGGGCGACTTCCATCCCGAGCAGCAGAAGGCGAAGGAGGAGGTTGAACAATGATCACTCAAGACTTCCTCAAGGCGTACCTGCGTTACGAGCCAGACACTGGAAGGTTCTTCAAGTTTAAGGACGATGGCGGCGAGATTGAGGTCGGCCATAGGCAGCATCGGGATGGCTACATCTTTGTCTCTATCGATGGGAAGAAGCACCAAGCACACAGGCTGGCCTGGCTCTATGTCTATGGCTCTCTTCCGGATAGCGATATTGATCACCGCGACCGAAATAAGGCCAACAACATCATCAGCAACCTGAGAGAAGCGAACGACTCTCAGAACTCAATGAACCGAGGAATCCAATCAAACAACACATCAGGATTCCCTGGTGTCACCTGGAATAAGTCGGCCGGGAAGTGGCAGGCCCAGGCGAAACTGAACAGGAAAGTTCACTATCTGGGGCTGTTCAAAGAGGTCTTGGATGCCGCCGCTGCATACGAGCAATTCAGGGATAAATGGCACGGCGAATTCCATGGCTCCAGGTCAGTTGAGGTGGCTAGGAATGCTGCGGAGGGTTCTGTATGACCCTCTCCACCAGCCAGCCAAAACCCAAAAAGTGCCAGAACGCAGAATGCGGGACCAAGTTCGTCCCGCAACGCCTGGGGCAGCGCGTGTGCTCCCCAGCCTGCGCCCTGGCCATCAAAGACAAGCACGCCAAGCCAGCAAGGAAGGCCATCGCCGACCGCAACCGCCGGGAGATCAAGGCGCGGAAGGAGGAGCTGAAGAGCAGGGCGGATCACCTTCGCGAGGCTCAGCAGGCCTTCAACGAATTCATCCGCCTGCGCGACGCCAAGCAGCCCTGTATCAGCTGCGGCCGGCACCACGACGGCCAGTATCACGCCGGGCACTACCGCACAGTCAAAGCCCACCCGGAACTCCGCTTCGAACCGCTGAACGTCCACAAGCAATGTGCTCCCTGCAACAACCACAAGTCCGGCGACATCGTGAACTACCGGATCAACCTGGTGCGCAAGATCGGTATCGAGAAGGTGGAATGGCTGGAAGGGCCTCATGAGCCCCTGAAGCTGACCATCGAGGACATCAAGGCGCTGAAGGCGCAGTTCCGGGCCTGGGGGCGCGAATTGAAGGCCGCTACTGAAAACTACAGGGGAGAGAC
>Ga0180219_1002705_pt1 | contig 10424 bp, 5 predicted proteins | sample eDN3rd30CBELigMG_FD_151338 | JGI IMG/M metagenome (GOLD analysis project Ga0180219, IMG submission 151338) | Enriched Miracle-Growth compost microbial communities from Emeryville, California, USA - eDNA 3rd pass 30_C BE-Lig MG (version 2)... ... | reverse complement strand
CCGAAAGCCTGCGCGGCGCGATCCTGGCCCTGGGCAATTTCGACGGGTTCCACCTCGGCCACCAGCGGGTGGTCGCCGAAGCGGTGCAATGGGCCCGCGCCGAAGGGCGGCCGGCCATCGTCGCCACGTTCGACCCGCACCCGGTGCGCCACTTCGCGCCGCATGTGCCGCCGTTTCGCCTGACCACGCTCGATCAGCGCGAGGAGCTGTTTGCGGCCGCCGGGGTCGATGCCATGCTGGTGTTCGAGTTCGATACCGAGCTGGCGGCAACCTCCGCCGGGGATTTCGTGGGCGACCTGCTGGCGCGGCACCTCGGCGCGGCGGGTGTGGTGACGGGGGAGGACTTCACCTTCGGCAGGGACCGGGGGGGCGATTTCGCGCTACTGGCCTCGCAAGGGGCACAGCACGGCATCGCCGCCCGCGCGGTGGGGCCGGTGAGCCTGGACGCGCTGCCGGTCTCCTCCAGCCGCATCCGCGATGCGCTGAAGGCGGGCGATTGCGAGACCGCCAGTCGCCTGATGACCCGCCCCTTCGCGGTGCGCGGCGTGGTCCAGCACGGCGACAAGCGCGGACGCGAGATCGGCTACCCCACGGCGAACCTGGAGCTCGGGTCCTACCTGCGTCCGCGCTACGGCATCTATGCGGTGACCGGCCGCGTGCTGGACACCGGCGAGATGCTCAAGGGCGCCGCCAGCCTCGGCATCCGTCCGCAATTCGAACCGGCGCGTGAATGGCTCGAGCCCTATTTCTTTGCCTTCTCCGGCGATCTCTACGGGCGCGAGATGGAAGTCGCCCTGCACCACTTCCTGCGGCCGGAAGCCAGGTTCGATTCCCTCGCCGCGCTGACCGCGCAAATGGCCGAAGACTGCAAGCGGGCGGCAGAGCTTCTTGCATAGCGCACGCGCGGCCCGCGAAAGCGCCTCGCCTCATCGCTGAAGCCTGCCCGGCCGCCTCCACGCGCGCCGAACCTTGTCACAGTGCCGCGCGCCCGCTAGTGCGCCGCTCTTCCAGGACGCGGAGCGGTGGCCGAGTGGTCGAAGGCGCACGCCTGGAAAGTGTGTATACGGCAAAACCGTATCGAGGGTTCGAATCCCTCCCGCTCCGCCAGTTCCTTATTGCGAAACAGGAACGCAGCCGACTTCACGGCCAGAAATCCCTAGCTTCCGCGCCATTTTGCCAGAATCGTCCGAACCCGGGAGACTGGCGAGCAGCGGCACCACGGTCTCTAGAAGCGTTTCGTCTCTTTTCACCCGAACCTCGGCCCGAAAGGTTCGGCCGAAGATTCTCCCTCCTTTCCAGTGCTATGACCGAAGGCATAATGCTGGTGTTTTCCCGCTATGTCTCACTATCCAATTGGAGCCGGAGACCCGAGGTGGGCGTCTCGCAGCGAAATTGTAAGCACGACCGAGTGACTGAAGCTGGGCCGAACTCGGACGGTCCGGTCTTGGCGGTGTAGCCGGCAAAAGCCGACGTTAACCCGCGCTCTCTACCTTCGCTTTGCAAAGGGATGCCCGCAATGCCGTTCACGGAAGACGAGAAACGCCGCTGGCATAAAGAGAAGCGCGCGCGAGAGCATCGACGGGAGAGCGTTTATCGCTCCGAGCCGATCGCGATCTGTATCCATTGCCAAAACCCGTTCGGAATTAATGAAGGTGTGATTACGGACGAGGTTGCACTCTGTGATGTGTGTAACGGCGACTAGTGGCCGCAGGCGGACCGACGGGCTTATCGCTTCCGGACGCGGAAAGCGGACTCGCAGAAGGCGAGCGGGCGCAGAGGCTGCACGCATAGAAAGCCCCCGTTTAACCTGACCCGACACAACTGAACTGCTTTCGCTAAACCGCCTTAGCCAGAAGAGAGAGAAAGGAGATAATGCGAGAGACCAGCAGATGTTGCATGGCTGTTCGCACTCGGTCAGGTAAGATCGACCAATTGAGCGCTTCACTAGTCGGATCGGGGTCGATGGAAAAAGCAAGTACTTCGCGAAGTTGCAGGCGGTATCGCCCCACCGGAAACAGTGATGGAAATTTCTCGAGGAGCGCCTGGCTTCAATGAGCCGTCCGCTCCTCAATCTGTCGCTCGACCAATTGGCCGAGATTGCCAAACGCAATCAGGACACCGCAGCGGAACTCGACCTGATCCGCAGCGAACTGAGTCACCGCAATTCAAGCGCAGCGCGCCGACTGCGCAGCCTAATTGAACAGCGCCTCGCTGAACTGAAAACCAAAGAGCGGAGAGGCTACACGACGCAGCAGGGAGACACTACCGAGATGGGCACCCGCCACACAAAGGAGATTTCCGAGGAGGCGCGCGCTTGGGCAAACGAAGCAATCGCCAAGCTGCGAGCCAAGCTGATTGACCTGTCGCGGCGCAGCCCGCTGGTCTCCTTCAAGCACGGGTCGCGTAGTGCGTCTATGCTGCGGATCGTTGATGAGTGCCCGGACCTGTTGTTTGAAGCGCTCACGAATGGGTCTGTTGGCTTCGAGCCGCTGCCTGGCGAAGACGAGACACCGCCCGACGAGAAGACGCCTGAATTCCAGATTGCTTACGAAAAAGCTCGCCTGACGGACGAATTGTTCCAGCGGGAAACCGAAGACCTGGGCGATGAGGAAACCGATGTTCGCGCTTGGCAGCAGGCGGAGCGCGCACTCCGCGCGCGTGTGCGTGGACAGCTGGGCCTGCCGAAACTCGATTACGGCAAGGGTATCGACATCCAGGCCGTCGCCCGCCTTCACGGCTTCGATCCTTCCTACGAGCTCCGCATGAGCGATGACGGATCGCTGGAAGAACATCACGAGGATGACAGCATCCGCGTCCTGCTGACCCGCAAGGAACTCGACAAGCGGCTCAAGACGATCTGGGATCGGGCAGGGACGCATCTGCGTGAAACAGGGCTGCATACGCTCTTTCTCGCGATAGGCTTCGTCCAGTGGTTCGAGGACGACGCTTCGGACATTCCCAACCATGCGCCCCTGCTGCTGCTGCCCATGGCGCTGGACCGCGAAGTGAAACGTGGGCGCTACGAATACAGATTGCGCGCGTTGGAAGACGGGCTGGAAGTCAATGTGGCGCTGATCGAAAAGGCGCGCGAACATTGGGGGCTTCAGCTGCCCGAACTGCGCGTGGATGAGACGCCGGAATCGTACTTCATTCGGGTGGCAGCGATCCTGGCAATGGGGCGCCGCCTCAGCTTCAAAAACTTCATGACGCTGGCTGTGCTGCCGCCAATGATCCTGTGGAAGGACCTCGACCCCGAGAACTGGCCGAAGGATGCCTTTGCCAAGCACCGCCTGCTACCCGGTCTCGTCGGCGCGACCAAGATAGAAGGATCAGACTCGCTGGCCGACACAATCGATATCGACGATCCGGTGAACGAGGCAATGGTTCCGGCTTTGATCACGGATGCGGATGCTTCCCAACACGGCGCGATTATCGACATGGCGGCTGGCAAGGATCTCGCGATTGAAGGTCCGCCTGGCACCGGCAAATCGCAGACCATTACTAACATGATCGCAACCGCGCTGGCGCAAGGTAAGCGAGTACTATTCGTAGCGGAAAAGCAGGCTGCGCTCCGTGTCGTTTCAGACCGTTTGCGGACTGCCGGCTTCGGGCCACTGCTGCTCGAATTGCACGGAGAGCGCGCCAATCGCACAGAAGTTTATGACGGCATTCGGGAGCGGCTGAACGCGCGAGCCGCCGCCGATGAAGTGGCGCTGTCGGCACAGCGCGACGAACTGCGCCGACATCGCAGCCTTATCCGGCGTTACCTCGGCCTGATCAGGACGTCGCTCGGCAGGACGGGCTCCACCGCGCATCAGCTGGCCTGGCGGGAAATCCTTCTGCGTCAGCGCTTTGAGGAAAGCGAAGTCAAGGCGATGGCTGCAAGGTGGCAGCCTGAAGCACCGCTGGACCTGAGCCCAGCCGATTTGAAGCAGAAGCGTGAGAGCCTGGATCAGTTCGGCAAGGCGCTTCTGGCCCTCGAGCCAAGCGACGATAGCGAAGAGCGCACTTTTTGGGCGGTTGCGACCAAGCTGGATGCGTTTGATCGGTCGGACGCGCTCAGCGCTGCCGGGCAGGCCGCGAGGGATACTAGCAATCTTGGTGCAGTGGTCGAGAAGTTGGAAGGCCTTGGACTGGGTATGCCGGGGCCGAATGGACCGATTAGACAAGCCGCAGATCAGCTTGCAGTGCTCGAACCCTTTGTCTGCAATGACGAACGGATTTTGCTATGTGCCATTCGGCAGGCAGAAGTCTCCGCAGACCTGATTTCGCATCAGGCTGCATGGTCAGGATTGCGCGAACAGTTGACCGTTTCACTCAAGCAGCCGGAGGCTGTGATGAGCGAAGAGGCAATAGCCTTGCGTTATGCTTTGGCGATCGAGCGAGGGCCCGATGATCGGTCTTCGCTCAACGCGGAATTGCGAGCGTTCGAGAATCTGCAAAAGTTCTTTCAGCGCCATGCTGCTGAACTGGATGCTTTGACTGAACGGACGAGGAGCGGACCCAATCTTAACGTGGCCGACGCGGGCAAGGTTGTCGCGGCATTCGAGGGCTTGGCTCATCTTCCGCCAAACGGTCAGGCCTTGCTGTCTATCCAGCTGACGGACCCATTGATCTCGGTGGTCGTCGATCGATCTGTGAGCGAGTGCGAGGCGCTTCGGACCGAGCGAACATCCCTTACGGGAACCTTCACTGACGAAGCCTTTGAATGCGAAGAAGCCGAACTCGAAAACGCGGCGGAAACCCTAAATCAGACGGGCGTCTTCGGTCGCCTGTTCAGCAGCCAGTACCGCGCGGCGAAACGCCGTTCGGCACAGCTGCTTCGGGATGAACGTGAGCGCCAGGAAACGGCAGATGCTTTGCGCCGACTGGTTCGCTTCAAGCGAAAGTCGCGCATGTTTGCCGAACAAGACAAGGCAAAGCACCTGTTTCCGCCTGTGCTATGGGAAGGCATCGACAGTGACTTCGCAGCGCTTCAGGCGGCCGGCAAAGCGCTCAACCAGGCGCTGAGCGATCTCCAGGCTATCGATGAGGCTGACACCCTGCGTGACTGGCTGATGCGTGACCAGCAGAGCAGAGTGTCCTTCGTCAACCAAATCAACAGAATTCGCGACGACCTGAGCCGGGCCGGCGACGGCGGATTCGGGGCCAAGGCCTTGTCGGAATTGCCGGTCAGCCTAACCGAGAGAATTGCCGACCTGGCACTCCTCGAAGACTCCTTGGCCAATGTTGGAGCGAAGGACGACGTATCTTTCACTCTCAATGGCGAGCGTCTCGACGTGGCCCTGCTGAAGTTTATCGAAACAAAGTGCGAGTTCGACAGGATTGCAGCGCTCGACGGGTTCGAATGGGTGGGTGGTCCAGAAACTCCCCTCGGGGACCTCGCCCTCTCACTCGAAGAAATTAGGCGTGTTGTCGGGGCAGGGGGGCCGATGAACATCCCTGCAATAATCTCTGCACAGGATAGTCCTGGCGCTTATTTAAAGACGGTTATCAGCTTCGCGGGACAACTCGCAAAGGCAGTGACTGCATGGTCGAAGTCGCTGGAGAGCCTCAACCAGCATAGCGGCGTCCTGAATAGCCTGCCCCGGGCGAACCAGGATTGGCCGACCTTTGCGAAAATGCTCGCAATTATGTCGGAAGATGCGGAGGGCGCGAGCCTGGTTGCCGACATGCTCAAATACAGCCAAGGCCTAGCTGACCAGGGTCTTTCAGCGTTCGCCGATGCTGCTCTGGCGGGCGAGCAGCGCCCAGATATGCTGCCCGACTTGCTCGAACTTCTCTCAGCCTCGGCGGCATTACGCAACTTCCTCGGCGGCGATGGAGTCGAACTCGGCCGGCTGGGTAGCCTGACGCTTGATGAGGCCCGCCGGTCGTTCAAGAAGATCGACAAGCATCTTCATCAGCTGGAAGGAGACGCTATCATCGCCGCTCGTCTAGCTGACCGACCTCCCATGGGTGTCGGCCACGGACGACGTTCTGAATACACCGAGTTCGAACTGGTGAACCACGAAGTGGGATTGAAGCGCCCACGCACGCCCATGCGCGATGTGGTGCATCGTGCAGGCGCAGCCATGCAGTCGCTCAAGCCGGTCTGGATGATGTCACCTACATCGGTTGCTCAATATATTCAGCCGGGCAAGCATAGCTTTGACCTGCTGATCGTCGACGAAGCGTCGCAGATGCGTCCCGAATTTTCGCTCAGTTCAATACTGCGCGCTGACCAATTCGTAGTGGTGGGCGATGCCAACCAGTTACCCCCGAGCGATCACTTCCAGACCGCCAACACGAACGACGATGATAACGGTGTCGGCATTGACGAAAACACTGAATCCATTCTCGATCTTGCCAATCAGAAATTCCGGCAGAAGAGGCGCCTCCGCTGGCATTACCGATCACAGCACGAGAGCCTGATCCAGTTCTCGAATCAGGAGTTCTATGAGCGGGATTTGGTCGTGTTTCCCAGCCCCTCCGGAAATGGCGACGAACTTCTCGGTGTTAAATGTATCTACGTACCGGACATGGTCCGGGATGCGTTCTACGACTCTTCGATCAACCAGCGCGAAGCCGAGAAAATCATCGAAGAGGCCTTCGGCCTGATGCGGAGCCATCCTGAGCGTTCGATTGGCATTGTTGCGATGAATGCCAAGCAGACAGAACTGATCAAGAACGAGTTCGACCGGCTCATTCTCGAGGAAGATCACGTTCGCGAATACGTGGAATCTTTCGCCGGGACGATCGACGAGTTCTTCATCAAAAACCTTGAAAACGTGCAGGGGGACGAGCGCGATGTCATACTTATCTCCACTGTCTATGGTCCTGACCGCAACGGCAATGTGCGGCAGAACTTCGGCCTTCTGAATCGCGAAGTCGGCTGGCGCCGTCTCAATGTTCTCGTAACGAGAGCCAAGATGTCATGCCGCGTCGTCACGTCGCTTCGGCCCGAGGATATTAAGATCACCGAGAATGCCAGCAAAGGTCTCTTGGCATTCAAGAGCTACCTCACATACGTTCACGGGGGGGCGCAATATCAGAACGCTTTAGGCGGTGAACCAGACAGCGACTTTGAGATCTTCGTAGCTGATGCTCTTCGCGGTGCGGGCTATGAAGTCGTATACCAAGTCGGGGTCGCTGGCTTCAGGATCGACCTAGGAGTGAAGCATCCCGCTTATCCGGCAGGATTTATAGCTGGCATCGAATGTGACGGCGCGAGCTATCACAGCGGACTCAGCGTTCGCGACCGCGACCACATTCGACAGTCCGTTCTCGAAAACATGGGATGGAATATCTATCGGGTCTGGTCGACAGATTGGTTCCAGGATTCAGCGAGAGAAACGGCAAAATTGGTCCGTTGGGTCGAGTTTGTGAAAGAGCGATTGGTTCGCGAATTGCCTGGAGCCGCATCAAGCGGACAAGAATTCCCTGAGCCGGAACATCCGTCGTCGAAATCCGAGGTAAATGCTCAGGCACTTGATCAAGTTCTACCTGTCCAAGACGACGAACACGCTGACGGATCAGCCGAAATTGTTGGATCTCGTACCCCTCGCGGCCGAGAATTGCGAAAGCTTGGTGATTTCGAGTGGTACGAAGCAATCCGAGGTCAGCTGTACGAAATCTGGATGGCGGATAAGTTCGCTGGCGAAGTTGAAGTCTTGCGACGCGCTACTGCATCACCTCGATTGTACGGCGATCATGTGCTGACTGCCCAGTCCGAGTACGAGGGCCGGGTCCAAGTTACAGGAGATGTGTTCAGTTCATTCGACCTGTTCGCCGCCGTTCGCGAGGTTGCAGATCGTGCTCAGAAATCAGACTTACTGAATTCCTGACCGGAAGCTAGGCTTGCTGGTACCGCCTGATGCCATCTGAACGAACGGCCGGTTTGGGCGTAATGCCGGGAGAGGCGAAAGGGCGCGAAGCTGACGAACCTTACCTACTCGAACACCGCGCCTGCCTGCTCTGCCCAAGGCAGATCCGCGGCGCCAGCCAGATCCTTGACCGACAGTGCCGGCGGACAACGCTCCAGGACCAGCTTCTCAAGTACGGCCGGGGACAGATACGCCAATCTGATCATCCGGCTGACGTACCGATCCGTGACGTCATCAGCTTGCGCAACGTCAAGGATGGTAGATGCCTCGCCCGCGTCAAGCTTCCGTCGCCAGCTCCAAGCACGTGCAATCGCGCGCAGAACATGCGGCTCCACCCCGCCGTCGCTGCTGGCGGGCGCCATCTCGGCCGGCGATAGGATCTTCGGCCTCCCGTTGCGTTTGCGGATGGCGAGAGGGATGAACACGGTAATGGATTGAGGCGCGCTCATGCAGCTTTCTCCTGGCTACGGGACGCAAGCATGTCGCGGACGAGAGAATCGAGCCCTTCGGTGCGCAGGTCCACCGTAAGCCCGGCCTGACTGACCGTGATCCGGTCGATGAGGAGCCGGGCGATCCGTGCCTGCTCGGCCGGGAACAGCGATTCCCATAATCCATCGAATCCGGTGAGCGCGGCGACGACATCATTGTCGTCAATGTCGGGATCCTCCTGCCGTGCAGCTGCAATTGCCCGGCTGGTGACCTCCGGGGTGCGCAGCAGCTTTCTGATTTCCTGCAGCACGGCGCCTTCAACCATTCCGGCATTTAGCCGGACGAAGCCGTCCCGGTCTTCGTTTGCCCGGTTCCGGATCGCGTCCATCGAGGTGTAGTACCGGTAGAGCTTGCTGCCCTTCTTCGTGGCGGTGGGCGTCATCGCAACGCCGGTGTCGGCGAACATCAGCCCCTTCAGCAGAGCCGGTGTCTGGGTGCGCGACTTCGCTGCACGAGTTCGCGGACTTTGCTGCAGAATGGCATGAACCTTGTCCCAGAGCTCCCGGGGAACGATCGCCTCATGCTCGCCGGGATAGCTGGTGCCCTTGTGGACCGCCTCGCCTATGTAGACGCGGTTGCGGAAGAGCTTGTAGAGGAAGCCCTTATCGATGAGCCGGCCGCGCTTGTTCACCACCCCTTGCGCGACCAGTTCCCGGGTCAGCAGGGTCGCCGAGCCGAGGTCCACAAAGCGCTGGAACATGTGCCGGACGGTGGCCGCTTCAGCCTCGTTGATGACCAGTTTGCGATCGAGGACATCGTAGCCCATCGGCACGAACCCGCCCATCCACATGCCCTTGGCACGGCTGGCGGCAAACTTGTCCCGGATACGTTCGCCGGTGACCTCGCGTTCGAACTGCGCGAACGAGAGCAGGATATTGAGCGTCAGGCGTCCCATGCTCGTCGTGGTGTTGAATGCCTGGGTCACCGACACGAAGGTTACGTCGTTCCGGTCGAAGGCTTCCACCAGCTTGGCGAAATCCATCAGCGAGCGGGATAGGCGGTCGATCTTGTAGACGACGATCACATCGACCAGCCCGTGTTCGACATCGGCGAGCAGCTGTTGCAGGCCCGGGCGATCGAGCGTGCCGCCCGAAAAGCCGCCATCGTCGTAGCGGTCGCGAACCGCCACCCAGCCTTCCGCCTTCTGGCTGGCGATGTAGGCTTCGCAGGCTTCGTGTTGGGCGTCGAGAGAGTTGAACTCCATGTCCAACCCCTCCTCGCTCGATTTGCGGGTGTAGATGGCGCAGCGCAGCCGACGCGTGGGTGCAGTGCCGTTCTTCATGCCGCGTTCCTCTTCGCTTCCCGCAGTCCGAAGAAGCGGTAGCCATTCCAGCGGGTGCCGGTGATGTCGCGGGCAATGGCCGAGAGCGACTTGTAACGGCGCCCCTGCCAGTCGAAGCCATCCTTCAGCACCGTGATGACGTGCTCGACGCCATCCCACTCGCGCACCAGCCGAGTGCCGATCACCGGGTTACGGGGATCGGAAATCACGGACTTCCTGACCTTTTTGCCCTCGACCTCATCGGCCAGTGCATCGAGCATCCGGACCACCGGCTTCGCCAGTCCGCCAAATGCCAGTTCCTGAACGCGGTAGGCGAGCCGCTGCTGGAGATAGGCGTGGCTGTTGTTGGGCGCAGGCTTCCCCATCAGCGCCTGCCATTCGGCTTTCAGCTCTTTCACCGTCATGTCCTTCAGAGCGGCCAGCCTGGCCAGCACCTGTGCGGGTTCGTCGTTTTGCATCATCGTCCTCCAAGGCGCTTCGGCCGTGGACCACTGACGCTCCTGGCGGGCAGGATTGCGAGTGAACTATCTCCGCTGTCGCCAGATATAGAACTGGACTTGTGCCGAAGTCGGAGCACGCCAGCAGCGAGTATCCGGCCCAGTTCTGACAACCGGGCGTCGGCATTCATCTGAGCCGGCTGGAGGCTGTTCGGACCTGAAAGTGTTGATTTCCGCTGAGAGCTGACCCGGGAAGGTGTGAAGTTTCCACTGAGAAGTGACCCATGTTCTGAGCTTCCCCCTGGCATTTGCGTCGGGGGATCGAGGAGTGATCGACATGGCGTTATTGAG
>Ga0180219_1002698_pt1 | contig 10436 bp, 12 predicted proteins | sample eDN3rd30CBELigMG_FD_151338 | JGI IMG/M metagenome (GOLD analysis project Ga0180219, IMG submission 151338) | Enriched Miracle-Growth compost microbial communities from Emeryville, California, USA - eDNA 3rd pass 30_C BE-Lig MG (version 2)... ... | reverse complement strand
GGCGCATCGAGCACGGCCGAGGCCTGATTGATGCCCACGTTGACCATGAACTTCCACCACAGCCGGTGTCGCATGTCGACCGGTGTCTCCCACGCGAGTCCGGCACGGGTGAGAGTCTCTTGCACAGCCTGCACCTCCGGTGAGATCTCGTCGTTGTGCGGCCGTCCGAAGACGAGTTTCCCCGCCTGCCGATAGCGGATCTCGCCGTCGATGCGCTCGGCGTCCATCGCGAGCGCGACGCACAGCAGCACGGTCGCCCCGTCGCCCAAGCGCTCGGCGATGCGCTCCTCCGAGTCGAGGCCGTTGAGCACCGACAGCACGATCGTCGAGGGGGAGGCGGTGGATGCCGCATCGTCAAGGGCCGCGTCGAGCTGGCCGTCCTTCACAGCGAAGAGCAGCAGGTCGGCGGCCCAGTCCTCGGGGGCGTCGGCGTCGATCACGTCCGCGTGCACCGGCTCGCCGTTGACGACCAGCTGGGCATCGCGCAGCCGCGCGGCGCGCTCGCCGCGAGCGACGAATCGCACGTCGAAACCGGCCTTCGCGAAGTGTGCCGCGTACATTCCACCCATAGCGCCGGCGCCCACGACGCCGACCCGTTCGATCGTGCTCGTCACGCGTTTCATCGTAAGCCGGGGTCGATCCGAGCCGGTACCGGCTCGTCTTCCCACCGTGTGAGGATGGTCAGCGTGATCGAGAGCCTCTCCCTGCCTGTTGAGCTGATCGTTCGTACCGGAAGCGTCACGATCCGCCGTGCGTGCATCGACGACCTGCGGGCCCTCATGCGGTTGCTCTCAGATGACCCGATCAGTGCCTCCCGCGGTGACGTGAACACCGCCGACGATGAGCCTGCGTACGCACGCGGCCTGGAGCGGGTCATTGCGGACCCTTCCAACGACCTCGTCGTCGCAGAAGACGACGGTCGTGTCGTCGGGATGCTCCAGCTCACCGTCATTCCGGGACTCGCTCGTCGCGGCAGCACACGCCTGCTCGTCGAGGCCGTGCGCGTGGCCGGCGATCGACGTTCCGCCGGTATCGGCGGCGCGATGATGCGCTGGGTGATGGATGCCGCAGCCCGGGCGACCGGCTCCGACCTGGTGCAGCTCACCTCGGATGCCGCGCGGACCGACGCCCATCGCTTCTACACGCGGCTCGGCTTCGTCGACTCGCACGTCGGCTTCAAGTACCGTGTCGGCGAGAGCTGACGTTCCGCTCACTCCGCCGCGGCGACGAGGTCGTCGGCGACCTGGGTGCGCTCGTAGAGCACGTAGCGGCCGAAGCGGCTCGTCTGCAAGAGCCCTGCCCGCGCGAGCGCACGCAGATGCTGGTTGGCCGCCGTCGTGGTCACGCCCATGAAGATCGGTATGGCCGTTGATGACGCTGGCTCGTCGAGTGAGATGAGCAGCTCGGTACGCGTTCGGCCCAGCACGCCGATCAGCCCCGGACGTGCATCCACATCTGCGGACTGCAGTCGGCCGCGACCCCGTGCCCGGTAGGTGAAGACGAGGTCCGACTCTGGATCGTTCGGGAAGTTCGTGCCCCACTTCACAAGTGTCGGCAGAAAAGTGGTGCCCTGGGGCGCTGCGTCGGCCTCCCAACCTGTGCCGCGCCGCAGTGGCACGAGGATGTCGTTGCCGCGCACCACGAACCCCGGGATCGCCCCGGTGACGGCCTCGGCCACACCCCGCGCCGTGAGCTCGGCCCCGCGGTATGTGACGTCGGCGTCGAGCACCGCCTTGAACGCGGGCCAGTAGCGTGCGAAGCAGGCGCGCCAGTAGTCGCTGACCGTCTCGAGCACGAACGCCTTGACCGCGGCATCTGTCCGCCCCATCAGCCGAGGCGGAGTGCCCCACACGACCTCGGCGTCATGACGGAAGACGCGGGCATCGACCACGTCGAGCGCCCGCACCTCCTGATCGAAGCTCGCACCGCGGCGGGTGGGGTGGCGCAGCAGCACGTCGAGGATCCACTTCTTTTCGTTGATCAGGGCGAGAATCCGCTCCTCGCCGACCTGTCGACGGGCTTCGGCGGTCTCGGTGAACCAGCGTGCGTGGAAGGGATGCTGGTCGGGATAGCGGACGATCATCGTGCTCAGCGCGAGCTCGGCGATCGGGTTCGGCGCGAACCGCAGATGTCCTATCGCGTTCCGGACGACGACCTGTTCCATGAAGCAGAACGCTACATCCATGGCGGGCTTCGGGGGCAACGAACAACAGTGGGTGCATGCCGAACGCCATCGAACTCCGGGGACTCACCCGCCGGTACACCACGAAAAGGGAGGTCATCGCGCTCGACACCGTCGACCTCGACATCGCCGAGGGCGGTATCACGGGGGTACTCGGCGAGAACGGCGCCGGCAAGACGACGCTGACGAAGATCCTCGCGACACTGCTGTTCCCCAGCGAGGGGAGTGCGCGCGTGTTCGGACACGACGTCGTGCGCGACGCCCGCGCGGTGCGCCGCTTCACGACGGCGGTCTTCGGCGGCGACCGCGGCCTGTACCCGATGCTCAGCGGGCGCGAGAACCTGCGCTACTTCGGCGTGCTCGACGGCGTGCACGGTCGCGCACTGCGCACGCGTATGCCGCAGGTTCTCGAAGATTTCGGACTGGGGGATGCCGCGGACCGCCGCGTGGAGACGTACTCGAAGGGCATGCGGCAACGGTTGCACCTGTGTATCGGGCTGCTCACCCGACCGCTCCTGTTGCTGCTCGACGAGCCCACCGTCGGCCTCGACCCGAACGAGAGTGCGCGACTGCGCGAGGTGATCGCCGACTTTCCTCGGCAGGGGACCACGGTCGTGCTCACCAGCCACAACCTCCTCGACATCGAGACCCTCGCCGATCGAGTCGTGATGCTGGCGCACGGGCGCATCACCCAGGATGCGAGCGTGGAGGAGTTCCGGCGACTCGGAGGCGTCGAGGCGGTGGTCACGGTCACCACCGATGGCTCGCTCGTCCTCACCGATGAGCTGAAGGCCCTGGGCGCGTCATCCACCCCCGACAGCTCACGGCTGACCGTGCCGGTCACTCGCTGGTCGGCCGAGGTGCTCGCGCGGCTCTCGCACGCGTTGGCAGGGCAGCGCATCGAGCGTCTCGACGTGCGCACCTCGACGCTCGACGAGGCGTTCGCCGTGGCATCCCGCACCGAGACAGAGCGACCGTGATGCACGCGCTCATCGCCTCCGCACGCATTCAGGTGGCGATCGTGTTGACGCGCGCGACAAACCTCGCGACCGGTGTGGTGGTGCCGCTGATGCTCATGTCGCTGCTGACGCTACCTCGTCTGCACGATCTCGACCCGGCGACCGCGACGGCCGTGTTCACCGGCGTGCTGCTCGCGTCGTTCTGGGGCGCGTCGCTCTGGAGCGGCGCGGGAATTCTGCGTCGCGAGCGAGACATGGGTACGCTCGCTCCCAGTGTCACCGGCCGCCCCTCGGCACTGACGGTGCTGCTCGGCAAGACACTGGGTGGTGTCGTGTTCGACATCGGGCTCATCGTCGTCACGAACGTGCTGTTCGTTCTTGCGGCGGGCATCCGGCTGCGCATCGCCCATCCGCTCGTGTTCGTGCTCGGCGTGATCGCGGTGGTCGTGTGTGGAGTGGCGTCGAGTCTGATGATCGGTGCGCTGCTCATCTTGTCGCGGTACGCGTTTCAGTTGACGACGGCTCTCGGCACGCCCGTGATGTTGCTGGGTGGCACGATCATCCCGCACGACGTGCTGCCGCGGTGGGCGGCGGCGATCGGCAACGTGATCAATCTCGCGTGGCTGCAACGCTTCATGGTGTCGACCGCGACGACGCCAGACTGGGGCGCCCTGTTCGGTGCTCTCGCGCTGTCGGCGGCGTATGCGGCGGTGGGCGTCGTCGCCGTGCGCGTCATGCTTCGGCGGGCGCGGAAGGAGGGCACCCTTGAGCTGGCGTGAGATCCTTCGCGCGAACGCGCGACTGGGCTGGGTGATGCTTCGCGCCGACTGGCCGCCGGTCGTGTGGCTCGTCGGTGCACTGCTGCCCGAAGTCATTCGCATGCTCGTCTTTGTGGCGATCGGCGCGCTGGCCGGTGGGCCGGACGGTGCCCGATACGCACTCGTCGGCTGCGTCGTGCTCTCGATCGCGGGCACGTGCGTGTCGTCGGTGACCGACATCCCCGCGAGCGATGTGGGACTGGGCACCTATCGAACGATCGCGGCAGCAGGCGTGCCGGTGTTCGCACAGTACGTCGTACGCGCGCTCGCGCTGGGCGCGACGGCGCTGGTCATCGCGGTGTGCGTGGCGATGGCGCTCGGAATCGCGACGGGGCAGCCCGCGATGATCTGGCCGCTGGTGATGCGGGTGTGGATGCTGCTGCCCGCGGTCGCCGCGGCGACGATGCTCGGGCTGGTTGTGATCGCCCCCGCGATCGGGTCGAATTGGGAAGGGATCACGTACAACGTCGCGACCGCTCTGCTCACGGTCGTCTCGGGCGCGGTCTTCGCCGTGACAGTTCCGGTGCTGCAGCTGTTCGGTGACGTCCTGCCGCTGACTCATGCGATCCGTGCGCTGCGGGCCTCGCTCACCGGCGACCCGTGGATGGGCGAATGGATGCTGGAGTTCGGTGTTGCCGCCGGGTGGTGTGTGATCGGCGCGCTCATCTACCGTGCGCAGACGCTGCGTGGGCGTCGTACTGGTCGCGGGGCATATGCGGCGTAGATGCTGCTCACAGGCACGCCTGAATGCGGCGGATCACCTCGCCCAGCACGCCCGAGGCCAGGAGCCCCGGCCCGAGCGGCCCGGAGCTGTTCTCGCCGAGCGGCGGAAGCTGACGCAGCGCCGCGCGCACCTCCGGCGACAGCTGCGCGAGCTGCCAGGCGACCTCGGCGTCGGTGGCGTCGGCGTCGGCGACCTCGGAGCGATCCGGCGCCGCTGCAAGCCCCGCGGCCTTCGCCGCGTACGCCGCGGCCTTCGCCGCGTACGCCGCGGCCCCCAGTGCGTGCGCGCCCATGTGCGCGACGCCCGATGCCTGCGCGGCGGCGCGGGCCGCGGCGACTCCGGCCGGAGTCTGCGCCGACGCGGCCGCCCGCCCCGCGACGAACCGCCGGCGGATCTCCCCGGCCGCGTCGAGCTCGCCCCGCGCGAACGCCCGCGCCCGCGCAATCGCGTCTCGTGCGCGTAGGTCGTCGGGTGCTTCCGCCTCGAAGAGGGGGAGTGCATGCTCGGCGCAGTCGGCCGCCCATGCCGCGACAGTGCGGCGATCGGCCTCGCTCAGCGCCTGTGGCGAGGTCGATCGGCCCACGTCAGCTCCTCGATCTCAGAACAGCGGCGCGGGCAGAGCGCCCTCGAACTCGAGCAGCCGACGCTTGGTGAGAAGCCCCTCGCCGGGCGCTCCGCCCGAATAGCCGCCGAGCCCGTCGCTGGCGAGCACCCGATGACACGGCACGATGATCGGCACCGGGTTCGCGCCCATGATCGCGCCGATGCCGCGGGCCGGGATGTCGGTGCCGCTGCGCTCGGCCAGCTGCCCGTAGGTGATCGAGTCGCCGTACCCGACCGTGTCGTACAGGGTGGTCAGCACGGCACGCGTGGACTCGGTCTGCTCACCGAGGTCGAACGGCACGTCGAACCGGCGCAGCTCACCGGCGAAGTACGCTTCGAGCTGGTTCAGCGCCTCGGCCACGAGCCCGTCGACGTCTTGCTCGACCGCGCCGCGCACCCACGTCACGCGGGTGATCGCGCCGCCGTCGCCGGTGACACCGAGCGTGCCCACGGGGGTATCGAGCGTGCCGAACGACATGACGCGAGTCTAGGGGCGGGCGTGGACAGTCTCAGTGCCGGGTCGCCGCCGCGATGATCGCCGTCGAAGGCAGGGTCAGGATGCCGCCGCCCGTCAGCTCGTCGAAGGCACGTCGCATCGCGGCCCGACCCTCGTCGTCCTGCGCGCGATAGGCCGCCCCGACCGTCGCGATGCCTGCTTCGACGCCGTGCCAGAGATCGTCGGCGGGGATGGCGAAGTCCCACGAGATCTCGGCGGCTGCGGCATCCACCAGCCCTCCCTCGGTCAGCAGCGACGGCAACCCGTCGGGGGTGCGGGCGAAGTCGTCGGCCGCGGGCAGCCGCTGCTCGCGTGCGGGCGTCGCGCCCACGCGAGCCATGACCTCGTTCCACAGGGTGTTCATCGGGCTGATCGGCGCGCTCGGCCAGATCGTCACGATGACGCACCCGCCCGGCGCGGTGACGCGGGCGAGCTCGGCGACGGCCGCGCGCGGCTTCGGCACATGGTTGACGACGAAGTTCGCGACGGTGAGGTCGAAGCGGCCGCTCGCGAACGGGAGATCGGGCAGAGACGCCGCTGTGAACGTCACCCCGGGGTGCGCGGCGCGGGCGTGCCGGACCATGTCGGCCGCGGCATCCACCCCCTCCACGTTCCAGCCGGACTCCGCAAGCGCTGCCGCGACCGTGCCCGTGCCGGTTCCGGCATCGAGGGCGCGACCGGTTGTGGGCGCCCGGTCGAGGATGTGGGGCACGGTGCCCGCGCAGAGGCGGGCGAAGGAGCGCGCGTACGCGTCGGCGGTGTCGGTCCAGTCCCTCATCGGGCATCAGCCTTGCCGATCGCGGGTGCCTCGCGCCAGTCGGGAATGGATCCGACCCGCAAGTGGTTGTACATGCAACTAAGCTTGATCACGGAGGAAGCAATGATCCAGACGCACACCGTCACCGCACCCGACGGCATCCTCGACCCGGCGACGGGGATGGATGCCGTCACCCTGCGCGTCGGCGACCTCGATCTGATGTCGTCGTACTACGAGAGCGCCCTCGCGCTCACCCCCATCGAAGAGCGTACGCGCGGCCGCGAGGTGCACCGCGTGCTCGGACGCGGCACCGTGCCGATGGTGCGGCTCATCGCGACGCCCGACCTGCCCGCGGTCGACCCGCGGCAGGCGGGGCTGTTCCACACGGCGTTCCTGTTCGACGACGCGCCGACGCTCGCCGCCACGGTGCTGCGGGCCGCGCAGGATCCCCGCAGCCGCTTCACCGGCTCGAGCGACCACCTGGTCAGCGAGGCCTTCTACTTCACCGACCCCGAGGGCAACGGCGTCGAGCTGTACACCGACCGCGACCGGTCGCAGTGGACATACGACGCCGACGGCCAGGTGCGCATGTCGACGCTGTACCTCGACCCGAACGCCTACCTGAACACGCACCTGACCGAGGAGGTCTTCGCGGGGGTCGGCGAGGCGCCCGGCAAGGTCGGGCACGTGCACCTGCAGGTGGGCGACGTACCGACCGCGCGGGCGTTCTACGTCGACGCGCTCGGGTTCGAGACGACGGTCGGAAGCTATCCGGGCGCACTGTTCGCGTCGGCCGGCGGCTACCACCACCACATCGCGATGAACACCTGGAACAGCGCCGGCGCCGGCCCGCGCGCCGCGAGCCTGGGGCTCGGGGATGTCGCGATCACGGTGCCTGCACGCGACGATCTCGACGCGCTGGTGGCACGGCTGAGCGAGCGGAAGCTGCCGTTCGCCGACGACGGCCGCTCGGTCGTCGTGGCCGACCCGTGGGGCACGCAGGTCACGCTCGCGCTGCCGGGCGCCGACGCGGGGGAGCTGCTCGGGCGCTGAGGCCTGGCCGCTGAGGCTGTAGCCGGTCAGCGCGCCAGGCGCCGCCCGATGATCTCCTTCATGATCTCGGTCGTGCCGCCGAAGATCGTCGCGACCCGCGAGTCGAGGTAGTCGCGCGCGACGGGGAACTCGCGCATGAACCCGTACCCGCCGTGCAGCTGCACCGCGCGCTGGATGACGCGCTGGTGCAGCTCGGTCGTCCACCACTTGGCCATCGCGGCGGTGACCTCGTCGAGGCGGTGCTCGGCGGCATCCAGAATGCAGCGATCGACGAAGGTCTGCGCGACCTCGATCTCGGTCGCGAGCTCGGCGAGGTAGAACCGGTTGGCCTGGAAATCGACGATGCGCTGGCCGAACGCCTGCCGCTCGGTCGCGTAGGCGAGGGCCTGTTCGAAGGTCGCGCGCATGCGCGCCATCGACGTGATGGCGATGCTCATCCGCTCGATGGGCAGGTTGTGGCGCATGTGCCTCCACCCCTTGCCCTCGCCGCCGAGCACGTTCGCCCGCGGCACCCGCACGTCGGTGAAGAAGAGCTCGGCGGTGTCCTGCGCATCCAGTCCCACCTTGTGCAGCGGTCCGTTGCGGTCGAAACCGGGCGTGTCGGTGTCGATGACCAGCAGGCTGATGCCGTCGTGACCGGCCTCGGGGTCGGTGCGCACCGCGGCGATGACGAAGTCGGCGAGCAACCCGTTGGAGATGAACGTCTTCGCACCGCTCACGACGAACTCGTCGCCGTCCGGGCGGGCGGTCGTCGTGAGGGCGGCGAGATCTGACCCGGTGCCGGGCTCGGTGAGGGCGATCGCGCCGACCTTCTCGCCCGCGAGCATGGGCGCCAGCCACCGCTCGTTCTGCTCGTCGGTGCCGAACGCGATGAAGTACGGGGCGATGAGGTCGTTCTCACCGCCGATCGACATCGACTCGGCCGTGGCGCCGACGCGGGCGAACTCCTCGGTCACGATCGCGTGGAAGCGGAAGTCGTCGACACCGCCGCCGCCGAACCGCTCTGGCGCGGTCACGCCGAGCAGACCCGTCTCGGCCGCCTTGCGGAAGAGCGAGCGGTCGACGCGGTGCGCGGCATCCCACTCCTCCCGGTGCGGCACGACCTCGCGTGCGACGAACTGCCGCACGACGTCGCGAAAGGCGTCGTGGGACTCATCGAAGATCGTGCGGGGAAGGGCGACACTGACCATGCTCCGGATTATAGGCAGTGTCAATCATTGATGTCTACAACTAATTTGCGACGGGATGCCGCGGGCCGCGCGCGTCCGGAGGGGGCACGTCACACTTCGGCGGGGCGCACGCGCCGCTGCGCGTCAGGGCTCGGTCGGGCGCGTGTGCCGTTGCGCGTCACCCCTCGGCGGCGCGCGGCAGCGCGGCGAAGCCGGTGCGCTGCTGCGGGTCGATCCGCTCGACGAGGGGCTCGAGGATGTCGGCCAGCGCCCGCAGCTGTGCGGGGTCGAGGCGGTCGATGACGAGCCGGCGCACGAGCGCGAGGTGGCCGGGCAGGGCGCGGACCAGCGCCCGGCGCCCGGCCGAAGTGAGGTGCACGTGGATGACGCGGCCGTCGGCGTCGCCGCCGAGGCGCTCGACCAGTCCCCGCTCGGCGAGCTTGCCGACCACGCGCGACAGGCGCGGCATGGTCGCGTTGACGGCGGCGGCGAGATCCTTCGTGCGCAGCGACGATCCCTTGGCCTGCTGCAGCGTGGTGAGCACCATGAACTCGAAGTGCGTCATGCCGGCCTCGGCCTGCAGCTGGGCGTCGAGCGCGGCGGGCAGCAGCTCGGCCGTCCAGACGAGCGAGAGCCACGCACGCGACTCGTCCTCGTTCATGCGGGGGACCTGGTACGCCATGGCATCCGAGTCTATTCTGGCCGACGGGAATAGATGTAGCTACAACGAGGTTTGCCCATGTAGTTGCATCTACAACTTATGAGGAGAAGCACAATGGCATCCATCTCGGTCATCGGAACAGGCAACATGGGCTCGGCGATCGCCGGCATCGCCGCGAAGGGCGGCGCGTCGGTGCAGGTCGTCGCGCGCGACATCACGAAGGCGAAGCAGCTCGCCGAGCAGGTAGGCGGCACCGCGGGCTCGTTCGGCGAAGCGCTCAGCGGCGACGTCGTCGTGCTCGCACTGCCGTACCCCGCGCTCGCCGACGTCATCGCGACGTATGGCCCCCAGCTCGACGGCAAGGTCGTGGTGGATGTCACGAACCCGGTCGACTTCGCCACGTTCGACGCTCTCACGGTGCCGGCCGACTCGTCGGCGGCCGCGGAACTGCAGGCGGCTCTGCCCGGCGCCAAGGTCATCAAGGCGTTCAACACGAACTTCGCCGCGACGCTCGCGACGGGCGAGGTCGGCGGCGTGCCGACGACCGTCGTGATCGCAGGCGACGACGAGACCGCGAAGGGGCAACTGACCGAGATCGTGTCGGCCGGCGGTGTGGCCGTCGCCGACGCCGGGTCGCTCAAGCGCGCGCGTGAGCTCGAGGCCCTCGGCTTCCTGCAGATGGCGCTCGCCGTGCGCGAGCAGGTGCCGTGGACCGGCGGGTTCGCGGTGCGCGCCTGACGCACTGCTTGTGAACGCGGTCGCCCTTCGTCGGGCGGCCGCGTTCTGCTTTTCGGGGCGGCCGGTGTGCGCGAGAATCGGCGAATGAGCGGCATCCACCTCTTCGGCACTCTGGTCTGTCGCGACGCGCACGAGGCGGCGATCGTCGTGGCACGGCCGCCCGAGCACGTGCGGCTGACGCACGCCGAGCCCGGGTGCGTCTCGTTCGAGGTCGCGCCCACGGACGATCCGCTCGTCTGGTCGGTCGAGGAGGGATTCGTGGATGCCGCGGCCTTC
>Ga0180219_1002697_pt1 | contig 10437 bp, 10 predicted proteins | sample eDN3rd30CBELigMG_FD_151338 | JGI IMG/M metagenome (GOLD analysis project Ga0180219, IMG submission 151338) | Enriched Miracle-Growth compost microbial communities from Emeryville, California, USA - eDNA 3rd pass 30_C BE-Lig MG (version 2)... ... | reverse complement strand
TGCTGTTGGTCAGGCGGCTTGCGGCAGCTCCAATTGCGGGCGCGGTGGCAAAGCAAAAGGCGGCGCCTTGGGAAACAGGTTGAAACGCAGCGCCACCAGTGCGAGCCGCGGACGGCGGGCAACGGCGGGCGAGCCGCTTTCGATGATCGCCGCTATCGCCTTGTCGATGGCGGCGAGCAATTGTTCGTCGATGTCCTGACGCGACAGGCCGTTCGGCCCGCCTTTGGACAAAGCCCGATAATGCGCGCCGACACCGTCCAGCACCGCATCCACCGCCTCCCGGCAGGGCTCGGGCAACTTGGCGCGATATTGTTGCAGGTCGATGGTATTCATCCCGTTGCGCAGGTCGCGCAGCAGATCGACCTTGGCGACATCCGCCGATGGGATCAGCGCCAGACGCGGCGTCATCATGCCGATGCGGTCAATCATGCGCAGCAACAGGCGGTTCATATGCTGGCGGCGATGACGGCTTGGTCCGCGTTCGGTTGCCGCCACAATATCGCGCCAGCCAGCCTCGACCAGACGCCGCACGCTCCATTCGGCACCGACCGAGCGCACGATAGACGTGATCACCGCAGCAATGACGATACCGACAACTGTTGCCAGATTGGCATTGGCAAAAGTGACGAAATCCGACGTGGCGTGGCTTTGTAGCATGAGCATGTTCGGCAGGTTCACACAGAGCACCATGCCCAGCAGAAACTGCGACGGAATTGCCAGAAGCACACCGGCAGGCACCAGAAACAGACCCAGCACCAAAGCCAGTGGGAAGAAACCGTCCACCAGCGGCAGCAACGCAAATTCGAAGATGAAAGCGGCTGCGATCACGATCATCAACAGCCAGTTAAACTTCCGCATCACCGGCACGGGGTCGTCCATCGTCGCAAAGATACAGCAGAAGATGCCTGCCATCATCGCGGCTGCACTGCCCTGTGACCAGCCGGTGGCGATCCAGAAAGCCGTTGCAACACTGGTTGCGAGAAAGGCAGAGAAGCCCGACAGAAACGCCATGCCATAATCGCGGTGCGCGGGACGCCCTTTTAGATGGGCGTCGTAACGGCGCCAGCGCAGCGCATGGCCGCGCTTCGCACCGGATACGATATCCTGACGCAGCGTGATGCAATCGCTCCAGATCTGGACCAGATCGCGGACACGCGCAGCCACGTTGAACGGCAGAAGCTCGCCCCAGCTGGAAGCGTCCTTACCGTGACGCTCGATCTCGTCAATCAGCTTCAACAGAACAGCGCGGCGCTCTTCGCTCAGGCTTTCGCCGCTTTCGAGCCAGTCGCAGGCTTCATCGAGAAGCTGCTGGACAGCTGGATGCCAAGGCTTTTCACCCTCGCCCGGCTTCAGCACGATGACATCATGCAGGCTCGATATGATCGGCAGCACGGCCACCATGCGCTGTTGCAGCACGTGCAGCATGGTTCCAACGCCACGAATGGACGAGGTGTCATAGGCCACATGAGTGGTCAGGTTGCGCAGTTCCAGCGCGTCGGATGCCAGACGCTGACGGTCGCGCAGAAATTGCGGGCTGGCGCCCTCGCCGCGCATGGTGGCGACGGCGAGCCGCGAGCCCTCCCGCAACCAGTTGTCGATACGACCGACCAGCACCGGCCCGCTGTGGCGCGGAAAGACGAGGCGATTGACCAGCGCCGCGCAGACAATGCCAATGGCAATTTCCTCGACGCGGCCAAGCGCATAATCAAAGGTGGTTTCGGGAACGGAAACCACGGCAAAACTTGCAATCGCCACTGTATAACCGGCAAGCATGAAGAGATAGCTGCGTGGCGTGCCGTCAAGCAGGCTGATCGCCAGACAGACGCCCATCCACACGCCGATGGCGACGGTCAGGATTTCCGGCGAATTGATCAGATGCGGTACGAAAAGGATCGTCACCGCACCGCCGATGATCGTGCCGATCAGACGATAGATGCCCTTGGATGTGGTAGCCCCCGAAAGCGGATGCGCGACGATATAAACGGCGGCAATCGACCAGTATGGATTTGGCAGATTGGCCATCAGCGCAATCCACAAGGCAAGCATACCGGCGGCGAACGTCTTTAGGGAAAAGACGACGTCCCAGAATTTCGGGGTTGTTTCGGCAAGCTTGGTCATTGTTTTTCGAAGGCAGCGTGGTTGGTTCAGATGTTCAGGAATTTCTCGTTCAGCCTGCGCAACACTTCCATGGCGACATCGACCTGTTCGGCGTCGAAATCGCTTAAGAACTGCGTCCGAAGACGGGCCGCAGACTTTTCCACCTTGGTGGCAAGGGCGCGGCCGTCTTCGGTCAACTGGATGAGTTTGACGCGACGGTCAGCATCGTCGGCGACGCGCAGGATCAGGCCATCTTTCTCCAGCTCATCGACGACACGAACGATCGTCGCCCCCTCGATGCCGACCCGTTCGGCCAGCACCCCCTGGGGGATCAGATCGCCATGCCGCAAGAGGGTCATCAGAGGAACAGCTTTCGCATCGGAAAGTCCATGCTCCGCCATGGCCGCATCAAAGGCTTTCCGCCATCCTCTGGCGGTGCTTGCGAGAAGCGGCGCGAATTCGACCCAGGCTTGTTTCATCACTTCAATTCCATTCAAATAGATAGCTTCATACCTATATGGATACAATCTAATTAGATTCAACCGCCAGCCATTTCCCATCAATTGTTTGTGTAAGCCATTTGTTATGTGAGAGCGGTTTTCAATCGGCAGGCTGGCAGAACTGCCACACAAAAGCGCTTGACCGGCAGGCTTGCCCTCTGCCATCGATGCGATCATGCGCGCAAATTACAGAATGCAACGACTTTACATCGAGGACGACCTCGCCCCGGAAACGCCGGTGGAGGCTGCGCCGCAGGCTGCCCATTATCTCATTCACGTGCTGCGCCTGAAAGAAGGCGATGAAGTTCTCGTCTTCAACGGGCGCGACGGTGAATGGAAGGCCTGGCTAAAGCCGGAAGGCAAGAAGCGTGTTCTGCTCGTACCTGTTGAGGAGACCCGCCCGCAGCCAGCGCCAAGCGATCTCGTCTATTGTTTCGCGCCGCTGAAACAGGGCCGCCTTGATTATATGGTGCAGAAGGCCGTTGAAATGGGCGCTGGCGTCTTGCAGCCGGTCGTCACCCAGCACACACAAGTGCCGAAACTCAGCACCGACAAGATAAAGGCCAATGCCATTGAGGCTGCCGAGCAATGCGGTGTGCTTGCCATACCCGAATGCCGCGACGCGGTGCGCTTCGACCGCTTTATCGACCAGTGGGACCCGTCGCGCCGTCTGATCTTTTGCGATGAAGGCCACGAATCGGACGATCCGTTGAGCATTCTGCAAGGTTTGAAGACCGGACCAACGGGGCTTCTGATCGGCCCGGAAGGCGGATTTTCGGAAGAAGAGCGGCAAGTGCTGCACCGCCAGCCCTTCGTGACGGCCATTCCGCTCGGCCCTCGCATTTTGCGGGCGGATACCGCAGCCGTTGCCGCCATGGCTCTGGTACAGGCCATTCTCGGCGACTGGAGAAATGCGGCATGATGTTCTCTAAATCGATCGTTCAATGAAATTGACTTGCGTGATTTGACAAATTTGTCCAATCACGCTGACAAGCTGAAATACGACCAGGGATAGACTGTATGGCGCGCGATACGACTGACGAAACGGCACTGACGGGCGTTGAAGAACTTGCGATCTATCTTGCCGGGGGAAACAAGCCCAAGGATGCCTGGCGCATCGGCACCGAGCACGAGAAATTCCCTTTCTATACGGCTGACAACAGCCCGGTTCCCTATGCGGGACCGCGCGGCATCAAAGCCATTCTGGAAGGCATGCAGGCCATGCTCGGCTGGGAGCCGATCATGGACGAAGGCAACATTATCGGCCTTGTCGAGCCAACCGGACAGGGCGCAATTTCGCTGGAGCCGGGCGGCCAGTTCGAGCTTTCCGGCGCGCCGCTTACGACCATTCACCAGACCTGCCGCGAAATGAACGCGCATCTGAGCCAAGTGCGTGAAATCGCCGAACCTCTGGGCATTCGTTTTCTCGGCGTCGGCGGCAGCCCGAAATGGACGCTGGCCGAAACGCCGGTCATGCCGAAGTCGCGCTACAAGATCATGACCAACTACATGCCGAAGGTTGGCAAGGAAGGTCTGGACATGATGTACCGGACCTCAACCATTCAGGTTAATCTCGATTTCAGCTCCGAACGCGACATGCGCCGCAAGATGCAGGTTTCGATGAAACTGCAATCGGTCGCCACGGCGCTGTTTTCCAGTTCGCCCTTCACCGAGGGCAAGCCGAACGGTCTCCTGTCATGGCGCTCGAACATCTGGCGTGATACCGACAACCAGCGCGCCGGTGTGCTACCCTTTGTCTTCTCGGAAAATTTCGGCTTTGCCGATTATGTCGACTGGGCGCTCGATATTCCGATGTATTTCATCCTGCGCGATGGCCGTTATCACGATTGCACCCATGTCACGTTCCGCCAGTTCATGAACGGCGCGTTGAAGGGTGAAGTCAGCGATCCGGTGCCGAATATGGGCGACTGGACCAACCATCTCTCGACGCTGTTCCCGGAAGTTCGCCTCAAGCGCTTCCTCGAAATGCGCGGTGCGGACGGCGGCCCATGGCGACGTATCTGCGCCCTGCCCGCCTATTGGGTCGGCCTGCTCTATGACGAAGAAGCGCTGACGGCAGCGGAAATGCTGACCAAGGACTGGACCTATGAAGAGGTTCTGGCGCTGCGCAACGAAGTGCCCACCAAGGCGCTCACCGCAACATTCCGTGGCAAGCCGCTGGAAGGCATCGCCCGCGAAACGCTGAAGATTTCGCGTCTTGGCCTGAAGAACCGCAACAAGCTCAACTCGGACGGTTTTGACGAAACCCACTTCCTGGCGCCACTGGAAGAAATCGTCGCCGCTGGCATTACCGATGCCGAGCGTATGCTGAAAGCCTATAACAGCATCTGGGCCGGTTCCGTCGAGCCGATCTTCCTGGAATATGCCTATTGAGCCTCAAGCAGGCAGAACATCGCACAAGGGAAAGGGCGCGTTATCCGCGCCCTTTTCGTTTTCGCGATGTGCTCCAAGGGTCAGCTCGTGACCTGCTGGCCCTTTGTCGGATCGGGGATCACGACAATCGTGCTGCCATCGCGCACATTGTTATAAAGGTCGATCACATCCTGATTGAGCATACGGATACAGCCGGAAGAGACGGCCTTGCCGATGCTCCATGCTTCGGGCGACCCGTGGATACGATATAGTGTATCGCGGCCATCCTTATGGATATACATGGCGCGCGCGCCCAGCGGGTTCTTGAGGCCGGGGGGCATACCGCCATTGGCAATGCTGTAAGGCTGGAGTGCTGGCTGGCGGGCAACCATCTCATCCGGCGGCGTCCAGCGCGGCCACTGGCGCTTGTAAGCGATGACGGCACGGCCCGCCCAGGCAAAACCGTCACGACCGACGCCGATGCCATAGCGCATCGCCCGCCCATTGCCGAGCACGTGATAGAGATATTTGTTCGGCGTATCGACGATGACGGTGCCCTTAGTCTCGCTCGTCGGATAATCAACTTCCTGCCGCCAGAATTTCTGATCGACCTTACTGATATCGACGGCAGGCAGTGGAAACTGCTCTTCCGGCATGGCCTGATACATGAGCGGCACGGGCTGCGACGGCGCAACGGGCTTATTGACCGGCTTTGCCGGCAGCGGCGGCTGGGCAGTCGAAACACAGCCTGACAGCGCAACAGCGCTTGCACCAATCAGAAAGCTGCGGCGGTTGAACACCGCCGCCTTCAAGCCGGAAAATGCGGCGTCCTGGGAGTTTTTACGCGACATCCTTGAACTCTTCGTTTGACACGCATCACGGCAGAAACGCGGTTCGCCCTGCCCGAATTGTGCTCATCATTTCGGATGTGCGAGAAAGAAAAGGCCAAGCTTAAGCCAGCCTTAAGAGAACAGTGGAGCTTGCACTCGGCTTCCCAATTCGGCGTTCAAGACATTGCGAGTGTTGCTAAAATAGCGATCCCTGCCCGCCGGAGCGAGCCGATGCAGGCTTTTTCGGTGCGCCCGGTTTGGCTGCCGATTCGTCCTCTGCACCGCCATCAGCAACCACCGCCACATCACCGTCACGGAAACGAACCGACAGCGCATCGCCCGCCGCCACGCCTGCCGCCTGCTTGACCGGATGACCGTCCGCATCGAACACGATGGCAAAGCCACGGTCCAGCACACTTTCATAAGACAGGGTGCGCATCAGGCGTTCCAGTTCCTGTCCGCGCCGTTTGGCGCGCTCGATCAAAAGCCGTACCGCCTGATCGCGCCTGCGATCCAGTTGCTCGACGGTCGATGTGGCAAGGCGGGTGCGCCGCAAGATCGGTTCCGGGACCAGCCGGTCGCCACGATGCGAGAGCGCCGTGCGGCGTTCCCGCAAAAAGGCTTCCAGCGCACGCGGCAGTCGCTGACCGAGCAGCGACATGGTGCGTTGCTGTTCCACGAAACGGCGCTGCAACAGGCGCGGCGACAATTGACGGGCGCGCCCTTCGAAATGCACCCGCTTCTTCTGCGTGTTGACGAACAGCGCCCGCGTCAGGCGCGAGGCGGATTCGTCAAAGCGCCGGCGGGGCAAGGCCAGCAACTGATCGGCGGAAGGCAGAGCGCGCGCAGCCGCGCGATGCGCCTGCCGCTTGAGATCGATGAAGCGCGACATGGCCGAGGCCAACCGCGCCGATTGTCCGGCAAGCGTTGCCTGCAAATCGGCCCTGACCGGCACGGCCATTTCGGCAGCGCCTGTTGGGGTCGGTGCGCGCACATCGGCGGCTAGATCGATCAGCGTCCAGTCGGTTTCGTGGCCGACTGCAGAAATCACCGGAATATGCGACGCCGCCACGGCGCGCACGACAATTTCGTCATTGAAGCCCCAGAGGTCTTCCAGACTACCGCCGCCACGCGCCACGATCAGCACATCGGGACGCGGAATCGCGCCATCTTCCGGCAAGGCATTGAAGCCCTCCACGGCAGCAGCCACTTCCAGACCGCTCGTCTCGCCCTGCACGCGCACCGGCCAGACGATGACATGCAGCGGGTAGCGATCTGAAATGCGGTGAATAATATCGCGGATGACGGCGCCTGTCGGCGATGTCACCACACCGATCACACGCGGCATGAAGGGCAGGAGCTGCTTGACCGCCGGATCGAACAGGCCTTCCGCCGCAAGGCGGCGCTTGCGTTCTTCCAGAAGCGCCATCAGCGCACCGGCGCCCGCCGGTTCCATCTGCTCGATGACAATCTGATATTTCGACGATCCCGGATAGGTGGTCAGCTTGCCGGTGGCGATAACCTCCATGCCTTCTTCGGGACGAAAACGCAGGCGGCCCATGGAACCGCGCCAGATCACGGCTTCCAGCCGCGAGCGGTCGTCCTTCAAGGCGAAATAGGCATGACCGGACGAATGCGGTCCGCGGTAACCGGAGATTTCTCCCCGCACGCGCACATGGCCGAACACATCCTCGACCGTGCGCTTCAAAGCGCCGGAAATCTCGGAAACGCTATACTCGGCGACATTCGACGATGCGCCGGTAAAACTCGAATCGGAACCCATGCTCATCCCATCATAGGCCATCAGCCGATACGGCTGGTCAAGAAGTCGCGTAGAAAATCATCTCATGCTTATCAACGGACCTCACCAGCCCGGCAACAACTCATTGGCCCGCACCCTGCGCGTGCGGACCGCCGGAAACGACGAGATTTCCGGCGAACTCATCGCGCCAACAATGCCTCCCGGCTGGGGCGATGAAATATTGTCAAGACTTTCGATGATGTGCTGCGCCAGCGCATCCACCACCGCATTCTGCTTGTTGTGGCCGCGCATGATGCCAATGCCGAATTCCGGCAATCGCCCAAAACCATCGGCCTCACCCAGCACCCGCATGCCGGGGCGCAACGCACATTCCGGCAGCACCGAAACGGCAAGGCCGGAGAGAACCGCAGCGGCAGAAACCGTCGCCGACCAGCTCGTGATGATGATGCGATAATCGCGTTTCGCCGCTTCCAGCACTTCGATTGCCGCATGACGCCAGATGCAGGTCGGTCGCCCCACCGCAAGCGGCAGCACGGCTTCCTCATGCACAGCATGATTGGCCGACGTGACCCAAAGAAGCGGCTCGGTGCGCACCACTTCCGAGCGGCGCTTGTCGTCGCACTGGGTGACCAGAGCAATATCCAGCGTGCCGCGACGAATCATTTCGTCCAGATTGACGGTCGGCTCGCAGACGACGGAAAGCTCAACACGCGGATTGGAGCGCGCAAAACGCGCCATGATTTCCGGCAGGAAGCGGTCGGCATAATCATCAGGCGTCCCGATACGCACATGGCCCTCCAGTTGCGTATCGTCAAAGGCCGCAATGGTCTCCCCATTCAGCTGCATCATACGCCGCGCATAGAGAAGCAGCCGGTCGCCATCCTCGGTCAGGCGATTGGAGCGCCCGTCCCGCTCGAAGAGCGGCTTTCCGATCCGTTCCTCAAGCCGCCGCATCTGCATGGAAACCGCCGATTGCGTCTTGAAAATCGCATCGGCAGCGCGTGTGAAACTGCCCGTATCGGCTATCGCGATGAAGGTTTGTAACTGATCGAGATCCAGAGGCGTGCTCATGGGCGCTATCCATCACTATTATTGAAGAGTGACATTAGAAACATTCGTTGGAACAATCAATTTGATTGTTGGATAAAGCAGCCGTCGTAAAGGAAAGGAGCCGCGAAAGCGCATGAGCCTGACGATGAGAACCCCTTAGCACCGCTGATTTAAAGGAGAGCGGACATGACAGCGATAAGCAAGACAACGACGACCTATTTACCGGCAACGCGCGCAGAGACCTCCACGCTCGTGCAAACGGTGAAAGCTGTGTTTACGTCGGCTCTGCGTCGCTGGATGATGTCCCGCAATCGACGGCAGCTGATGCGAATTTCCGAGCTTGATGATTATCTTCTGCGTGACATCGGCCTGCATCGTGGTGACGTCTATACGGCGACCCACTATCGCGGCCGCGAAAATCCGACACGTGTTCTGCGCTCGCTGGCTGATGCGCAGCGCCGTATCGAGGCGACACGCCACATCTGCTGAGGCCACGGCCTCAGCAGCCTTTTGAATCTCAAGCAGTTCGCACGAAACCCCTTCGCCGAACTGCCCACGGAACATCTGGCAGGCGCCACCTTCACAAGCCGGGTCCCCTCTCGGCCAGCCTGCCCTTTGCCCGGCCCGCTCCTCCGCTGGCCGGGCCTTTTTATTCCGGCGTCGCGCAAACAACCCGCCTTCTGGCAAAAGACCATGCTTGGCGGTTGTTTGCGGCGATTGCGGCGCGAGAAATTGGGGATGGCGAAATTTGCTATTCTTTTTTCAAAGAAAGGGGTTGCGTTCGGGGTTTGAGTTCGCTAGATGGAAGCCGTCGCGAACGAGCTTCACGCTTCTGTCGCAATTGCAAACGCTCGATAAGAGCATGATTTGCAATCCTTGCTGGGGAATAGTTTAAGGGTAGAACAACGGACTCTGACTCCGTTAGTCTTGGTTCGAATCCAGGTTCCCCAGCCATTATTTTCTTCAAAGAAATCAAACTGATAAATATCAAGACGGTACTTCCACAGGCTGGTGTTTTTGCATTCTTCCTAAGCGGATTCCCGATAGATTCAGTCGTTTAACCAGACTAGCGGAAAATCCACACCGCATGAAACGCAACATGCTTGACTCTTAAATAAGTAGCGAACAAAATAGGAACATCGGCGGCGAAAAGCCGATGGAATCTGAAACGGCTGGAAATGTGATGTCTGCTTATGAGGAGCACGGCAAATGAATGCGCTTGTGCAAAAAGAAGGTTATGAGGACGAGATTGATCTGGTTCTCGCTTACCACGATGGCGATGTGCGAGCTGCTATCGAAGCCTTGCTGAAAGATCGCGATTTTCTGGTGAAGGAAATCGAATATGCGAGCCTCGCAATGTCCATGGGCTTTGCCCGCGGATGGAAGCCAACCGTCTTTACAAAATGATCCATCGCCGGTGCACAGCGCACACGTGTCCGATCACACCATGGGAACCATCCAACATCCCTTATTGTTAAGCAGGTGCTTGGATTTGATCGCGATCAATGCTGGGTCCGGCGGGCTCTGCGAAGCTCAGCCAAAGCAAAGGAAGGAAACGTCATGTCGAACACACCGCACACGCTTGGAGAAGAATTCCCCGGCCAAATCGACGCTATTCACGCCCTCAAGGCGAAAGATGCCCGCTTTGCGCGTATTCTGGAAGAATATGACGCAATCAATGATCGCATTCATCTGGCGGAAACAAAGATCACGCCCTTGAGTCAGGACGAAGAGACGCTTTTGCGCAAGCAGCGTCTGGCGATAAAAGATACAATCGCTGAGACGCTTGCCTCGGCATAATAGCGCGCAACCAAGGCGCCGCAAT
>Ga0180219_1002696_pt1 | contig 10437 bp, 9 predicted proteins | sample eDN3rd30CBELigMG_FD_151338 | JGI IMG/M metagenome (GOLD analysis project Ga0180219, IMG submission 151338) | Enriched Miracle-Growth compost microbial communities from Emeryville, California, USA - eDNA 3rd pass 30_C BE-Lig MG (version 2)... ... | reverse complement strand
GCATCGCGAAGGCCCCGAAGACCGAGACCGTGCGCACCCAGCGCCCGGCGCGTGCGGCCGACGTCGCCGAGGAGGGCACCGAAGAGGCCGGCTCGCGCCGTCGGCGCCGCCGCCGCTCGGGCAGCAGCCGGGTCGGCGAGACGTTCGCCGAGGGGACGGACGCCGTCGCCTCCGCGCCGAACGCCGATTCGTCCGCCGCTGAGGACCGCGGCAGCGACGGCGCGGGCACGCACGACGGCGCGGGCAAGGAGCACCACGACGGCAAGCCCGCCGCGGCCCGCCGTCGCCGGCGCCGTCGTCCCACCGGCGGTGCCGCACCGGTTCAGGGCGCCTGAGCCTGACCGCGCCGGGGCACCGCGACCGACCCGTCACCCCACCCGGGTGAAACACTCGGGCCCCCTCCCCACGAAAGCGCTCGAGCCCCGCTAGCGTGACAGACGACGGCATTCCGCCGCGTCACTTCGTGAAAGGCACTCCATGCGATTCTTCGCTGACACCGTCGAGTACCAGGGGTTCTGGGGCTCGTTCTGGGATTTGATCTGGTGGTTCCTGTGGGCGTTCATCTTCGTGTCGTACCTGTTCGCGCTGTTCGCGATCATCGGTGACCTGTTCCGCGACCGCAAGCTCTCCGGCGGCTGGAAGGCGGTCTGGATCTTCTTCCTGATCTTCTTCCCGATCATCACGGCCCTCGTCTACCTCATCGCCCGCGGCGGCGGCATGGGCGAGCGCGCCGCGAACGAGGCGCAGAAGTACAAGCAGGCACAGGACGAGTACATCAAGTCCGTGGCCGGGTCCAGCCCCGCCGACCAGATCGCTCAGGCCAAGGGCCTGCTCGACTCGGGTGCGATCTCCCAGGCCGAGTACGACGCTCTGAAGGCCAAGGCACTGGGCTGACCGGGACCGTCCTCGAGTTCGCCGAGAAGCGCCCTCGTCCCCTTTACGGGTGGACGGGGGCGCTTCCGCGTGCGCGTTCGATGATGCGGTGCACCATCTCATCGCGCGTCGTGTTCTCCCCCGGCAGGTTGGGCTTGCCCAGACCGTGGTAGTCGCTCGATCCGGTCACGATGAGGTCGCGTCGCTGCACCAGATCGCGGAGCACGCGCAGCGGTGCGGCCCGGTTCTCCCGGTGGCCGAGCTCGAATCCCGCCAGGCCGGCCGCCAGCATCCGCTCCATGAGCTCATCGGGCAGCAGCCCGCCGCGCGCGGCAGGGTGCGCGATGATCGGCACACCGCCTGCGTCGGCGATCGTGCGGACGGCGGTGACCGGATCGGGGGCATACAGGTCGACGTAGTAGTCGCTGCTCGGGTGCAGGATGCCGGCGAACGCCTCACCCCTGTCGCGCACATGCCCCTTCGCGATGAGCGCGTCGGCCAGGTGCGGGCGTCCCACCGTGGCGCCGAACGCCGCCTGACCGAGCACGTCCTCCCAGGTCAGGTCGTAGTCCGATCCGATGCGATCGGCCATCGTGCGGGCGCGGCTCAGCCGTGACTCGCGAATGCGCCCGGTGAGAGCGCGCACCGCGGCGTCGTCGGGGTCGAACAGGTAGCCGAGCACATGGACGCTGCGCCATTCGTGACGTGCGGACAGTTCCATCCCCGGCAGCAGCGTCATCCCCAATGAGGCGGCGGCCTCGGCCGCCTCCGCCCAGCCCGATGTCGTGTCGTGATCGGTGAGGGCGACGGTGCGCAGCCCATGCCGGTGCACCGAGGCCATCACCTCCGCGGGCGGCTCGGTGCCGTCGGAGTGGTCCGAATGCAGATGCAGGTCGCTGGGACCGGCGAAGAGGCGCTCCGGCATTCTAGAAGGCTACCGGCATCCCCTGTTTTCTCAGCCTGCTCACGTAGAGTCGCCCCGTGCTGCGACTGCTGGGGATCCTCGTGACGGTCGTCGCCGCCATCGCGGCGGCCATCATCACCTGGCCCCAGTTCTTCCGTCTGGAGCGCACCTTCCCGATCGCGCAGATCGTGTCGCTGCGCGGCGCGGTCGTGGTCGCCTGTCTGGCCGTCGCGCTCCTCGCGCTCCTGCTGTGCCTGGTCCGACCGCTGCGTGCCTTCGCCGGATCGATCGTCGTGATCGCTCTCGTGGCCGGCGTGCTCAACGCCGGCATCCTCGTCTCGCGCGGCCTCGGTGAGGCGACGCTGCCGGAGAAGACCGAAGCGGCGATCCGGGTGATGACCTGGAAGACCGCCGGCGCCGCCACGGACGCCGAGACCATCGCCAAGACGGCCGTCGCGATGCAGGCGGACATCGTGGCCCTCCCCGAGACGACCGAGGCCACCGGCATCGACGTCGCGCTCGCGATGAAGGAGATGGGCAGCCCCATGTGGGTGCACGAGGAGAACTACGAGGGGTGGGATGCCAATTGGACGACCCTCCTGATCTCCCCCGACCTCGGTGACTACGCCGTCGTCGAGTCCACGTCCGGTGCCACCACGAACACATCGGAGGTGCCGAGCGTCGTCGCGATGCCGGTCGACGGTGACGGCCCGATCGTGGTCGCCGTGCACGCCGTCGCCCCGCGGCAGCGGTACATGGAGGCGTGGCGGACCGACCTGCGCTGGCTCGCCGACCAGTGCGCGGCCGACGACGTCATCATGGCGGGCGACTTCAACGCCACTGTCGACAACATGGCCCGGCTCGGGCTCGACGAGGGCACACTGGGTCGCTGCCGCGACGCCGCCGTCGACACCGGCAACGGAGCGATGGGCACCTGGTCGACCGACATGCCGGCCCTGCTGGGCACGCCCATCGACCACGTCATGGCCACCGACACCTGGACAGCGACCGGCTCGGTCGTGCTGACATCGATGGACGGGGCCGGCAGCGACCACCGGCCGCTCGTCGTGCAGCTGGAGCCCGCAGACTGATCAGGAGTGGGAGACTGGAAGGCATGAGCACGAGCGACAGCGACACCCTCGTCCCCTCGGAGCAGGCGGCCCCGTCGACCACGAACCGCAAGCAGCCCTTCCCGAAGGGGTTCCTCGACACGATCTCCACAGGCTGGGCGGACCGCCCCGATCAGGCACCGCCGCAGCGCGCCCAGGCACCGTACGCCGCCGCGCGCCGCGACGCGCTCTCGCGCGCCTTTCCGGGCAAGCGCCTCGTACTGCCGGCCGGCTCGCTGAAGCAGCGCTCCAACGACACCGACTATCCGTTCCGCGCGCACTCCGCGTTCTCGCACCTCACCGGCTGGGCCGCCGACAGCGTGCCCGACTCGGTCCTGGTGTTCGAGCCCACGGCATCCGGCCACGACGTCACCCTCTACCTGCGCGAGCGCGCCGACCGCACCACGGCGGAGTTCTACGGCGATGCGTCGATCGGCGAGTTCTGGATCGGCCCGCGCCCGGCGCTGGCCGGTGTCGCCGCCGACCTGGGCCTTGCCACCGCGCACATCGGCGCGTTCGCCGAGACCGAGGAGGACGTTGTCCTCGACGAGGATGACGAGCTCACCCGCGTCGTCAGCGAGCTGCGCCTGATCAAGGACGAGTACGAGATCGAGCAGATGCGCCTCGCGGTGGAGGTCACCGCGCGCGGCTTCGACGACATCGTCGCGAACCTCCCGCGCATCATCGACACGCCCCGCGGCGAGCGGGCCATCGAGGGCGTCTTCCACCACCGCGCCCGCATCGACGGCAACGGCGAGGGGTACGACACCATCGCCGCGTCCGGTCCGCACGCGTGCTACCTGCACTGGACGCGCAACGACGGCGCGGTCGTCCCCGGCGACCTCGTGCTGATCGACGCCGGCGTCGAGATCGACAGTCTGTACACCGCAGACATCACGCGCACGCTGCCCGTATCGGGGACCTTCACCCCCATCCAGAGGAAGATCTACGAGACCGTGCGCGAGGCCGCCGACGCGGCCTTCGCCGTCGCGAAGCCGGGCGTGCGGTTCCGCGAGGTGCACGAGGCGGCCATGGCCGTCATCGCCGCGCGCGCGGCCGAGTGGGGTCTGCTCCCGGTCACGGCGGAGGAGGCGCTCGACGCGGATGCCGGCGGCCACCACCGCCGCTACATGGTGCACGGCACCAGCCACCACCTCGGCATCGACGTGCACGACTGCGCGCAGGCGCGCCGCGAGATGTACTACGACGGCGAGCTGCAACCGGGCATGGTGTTCACGATCGAGCCCGGGCTGTACTTCCAGATCGACGATCTCACCGTGCCCGAGGAGTACCGCGGCATCGGCGTGCGCATCGAGGACGACATCCTGCTGACCGAGGACGGCCCGGTGAACCTGTCCGCCGACATCCCGCGCACCGCCGACGAGGTCGAGGCCTGGATCGCCCGGCTCGCTCCGCAGGCGTGACCTGGTCCGCGCCCGCCGCGTTCACCACGCGGCCGCAGCTGGAGGGCACCTTCGGCATGTGCGCGTCGACGCACTGGGCGGCGACGGCGACCGCCCAGGCGATGCTCGAGCGCGGCGGCACCGCGTTCGACGCCGTGGTCGCCGGCGGTTTCATGCTGCACCTGGTCGAGCCGCATCTGAACGGTCCGGGCGGCGACCTCGTCGGGCTGTTCCAGCCTGCCGGCGGCGAGCCCACCGTGCTGGCGGGACAGGGGCCAGCGCCCGCGGGCGCGACGATCGCGCATCTGCGTGCGGAGGGACTGGACCTCGTCCCCGGCGCGGGCGGGCTCGCCGCGGCCGTGCCCGGCGCCGTCGACGCCTGGCTGGTGCTCCTGCGCGACCACGGCACGCTCGAGCTGGCCGACGTGCTGGCGCCGACGATTGAGGCGGCGCGAACCGGCGTGCCGATCGGCCCGCTCGCGGCGGCGACCATCGAGCGGGTGGCGGACCTGTTCCGCGACCACTGGCCCAGCTCCGCCGCGCTGTGGATGCCGGACGGAGCGCCGCCGGCATCCGGAGACCTCGTGCGCAATCCGGAGTACGCCGGCCTGCTCACGCGTCTGCTGGACGCCGGCGCAGGCACGTCCACGCGTGCGGCGCGCATCGAGGCGGCGCGCAGCGCGTGGAAGAGCGAGCTGACCGCTGCTGCGGCGTTCCTGACGACCCCGCACCGGCACTCCACCGGCACCGATCACGCGGCCGTCATCACCGCGGACGACATCGCCGGGTTCGACGCGGGCTATGAGCGGCCCCTGACCGCGATGTTCCGCGGTCACACGATCGTCAAGGCGGGGGTGTGGAGTCAGGGACCAGCCCTGCTCGAGGCGCTGCGCATCCTGGACGGCTTCGACGACGACCGCCTCGACCCGTCGACGGAGCTCGGCGCACACACCGTCATCGAGGCGCTCAAGCTCGCTCTCGCCGACCGCGACGCGTACTTCGGCGACGGAGCGGACGTGTCCGGCCTTCTCGACGAGTCGTACATCGCCACCCGTCGCGGTCTCATCGGCGACACCGCCTCACACCAGTGGCGTCCCGGGGTACTGCCGGGGCGCGAGCCGTACCGGCCGCCGCGCTCCGACGGGTCGAGCAGGCGGGCCGGCGCCGCGTCGGCGTCGACCGGGGAGCCCACCGTCGCGAAGAACGGCCAGACTCGGGGCGACACCTGCCACATCGATGTCGTCGACCGCTGGGGCAACGTGGTCTCGGTGACCCCGTCGGGCGGCTGGCTGCAGTCGTCGCCGGCTGTGCCCGGTCTCGGCTTCTGCCTCGGCACCCGGCTGCAGATGACGTGGCTCGACGAGTCCTCGCCCTCGGGCCTGCGGCCGGGGCACCGGCCGCGCACCACCCTGAGTCCCACGCTCGTGCTGCGGGACGGCGCGCCGATCATCGCGATGGGCACACCCGGCGGCGATCAGCAGGACCAGTGGCAGCTGCCGATGCTCCTGCGCATGCTGGTGGGCGGCTACACGGCGCAGCAGGCGATCGACGCACCCACGGTGCACACGACCGCGCTCGTGGACTCCTTCTGGCCGCGCGCCTGGAACCCGGCCGGTGTCGTCGCCGAAAACCGGCTCGGTGCAGACGTGCTGGCGGGTCTTGCCGCGCGCGGTCATGATGTCACCGCGGCAGGCGACTGGGCCCTGGGACGGCTCTCGGCCGTCGGCATCGACCGCGAGCGGTCGGCGGATGACGCAACGCATGCGCGGGGCACGTCGGTCCTGTGGGCCGCCGCCAACCCGCGCGGCATGCAGGGCTACGCGAGCGGGCGCTGAGCCACCGGACGCAGCCATGCGGCGACCGATGGGGCCAGTGCGGCGCCGACCTCGCCGGCGGGGCGCTTCGCGCCCTTCACCTCGTACGAATGGCCGCCACCGGCGATCCAGTGCACGTGGGCGTCCCGGCAGGTCGCCACGGCCGCCTCGAACTGCGCGACGGGCTGGATGAACGGGTCCGCATCGCCCTCGACGAACAGCTGCGGCTGCGTGATGGCCGGAAGGTGGTCGGCCCGCGGCTTGTCCGGGGCACCGGGCGGGTGGAACGGATAGCCCAGGTACACCAGACCGGCCGGGTCGATGTCGCCGGCGGCTGCCGCCATCGACGCCATCCGGCCCCCGTACGACTTGCCGCCCGCGAACACGCGCAGCGGACCGGCCTCGGTCGCCCGCGCGACGGAGGCGACCGCATCCATCACCGCCACCCATGTCGCGATCGCGTGCGCGGCCGGTCCCGGCATCCGCCGGCCCGCGACCGCGTACGGGAAGTCGAAGCGCACCACGGTGACGCCCTCGGCGGCGAGAGCTTCGGCGAAGCCGGTCAGGAACGCATGGTCCTTGTTCGCGCCGGCGCCATGGGCCAGCACCAGCACCGCCCACGGATCGGCGACGGGCGCATCGACGAGCGTCGGCACCGTCACACTGCCCTTGGGGAGCGGAACGGGCAGCGGGACGGACAGCGGGACGGGCAGCTCAGCGGCGATCACGGTCGCGACGACGCGCCAGGGCCCGATGGCTCATCGGCCGCTGCAGGGTCACCCTGCTCCGCCGGCGCTGCCGGATCGACCGGCCCCGGCTGTGCCGCCGGTTCCGGACCCGGCTGGGCAGGGCCGGTGGGCGCCGGCAGCGTCGCCGGATCGATCCGCTCGCCGTACTGCGGCGGCGTCGACAGGTCGACCGGCTCGGGCCGTGCCGCCCGCGCCACGGTGTGCCCGACGACCTCGCGGGCGCGGTGGATCGAGCGCGGCAGCACGGTCACCTCGTAGTGATCGGCGATGACCTGGGTCACCGACGTGTAGTCGCGCCGGCGGCGCACGAGCGAGTACGTGATGATGCTCATGAGCATGCCGAGGGCGATGCCGACGAGCATGACCCCGATGAACAGCTGGATCGCGGCATCCGGCGTGCCCAGCACGAAGATCGCCGAGAACAGCAGGCCCAGCAGGATGCCGTTGATGGCGCCCGTCCGTGCCGCCGCGGCGTAGCCCAGACGCCCGGTGATCGTCTCGACCGATCGCAACCCGCGTCCGACGACGGCGATGTCTCGCGCCGGCACATCCGAGGAGATGAGCTTCGACACCGCCTTCTGCGCGCCCTCGTACGTGGTGAACTCGGCGATCTTCTCGCCGTGTTCCCGTGGTGTTCCGCCCATCATGCTCACGCCACCATCTTGTCACGCGGCTCCTCCCCGGGTCGGCACGAGGTCGGACTACGCTGGACGGGTGAGTACGCAGCGGGTTTTCGTCGCGCGCCTGGTCGGGTGCGCCGTCTTCGACCCCGCCGGCGACCGGCTCGGCAAGGTCCGGGATGTCGTCGTCATCTACCGAAAAGACGATCCGCCGCGTGTCGTCGGACTGGTGATCGAGATCCCCGGACGGCGGCACGTGTTCCTTTCGATCGGCCGCATCACGTCGATCGCGACCGGCCAGGTGATCAGCACCGGCCTCATCAACGTGCGCCGCTTCCAGCAGCGCGGCGGCGAGGTGCGCGTGATGGCCGAGCTCATCGGCCGCAAGGTCTACTTCCGCGACGGGTCAGGGCACGCCGTCATCGAGGATGTCGCGATCGAGCGCGACCGTCTCGGCGAGTGGGACATCGGGCAGCTGTTCCTGCGCAAGCCGAAGACCAGTGCCTCTCCGTTCGCGAAGGGACCGACCGGCTTCGCCCGCTGGGACGAGGTGCGCGAGCACCAGTCCACCGGCGAAGCCCAGTCGGCCGAGCAGCTGGTGGCCAGCTACTCCGAGCTGCACCCCGCTGACCTGGCGAATACCCTCCTCGATCTGCCCGAGGAGCGGCTGCTCGAAGTCGCCGAGGAGCTCCCCGACGACCGGCTCGCCGACGCTCTGGAGGAGATGCCCGAAGAGGAGCAGGTGCACATCCTCGAGGCGCTCGGCGACGAGCGCGCCGCCGACATCCTCGACCAGATGGAGCCGGACGACGCCGCCGACGTGCTCGGGCAGCTGCCCGAGCAGCAGCGCGAGGAGCTGCTGGACCTCATGGAGCCCGAGGAGGCCGAGGACGTCCGCGAGCTGCTCAAGTACGGCGCGGAGACCGCGGGCGGTCTGATGACGACCGAGCCGATCGTGCTGCCCGCCGATGCGACGGTCGCGGAGGCGCTCGCGCTCATCCGCCGGCACGAGCTGCACCCCGCGCTGGCCGCCGCCGTCTTCGTCACGCTGCCGCCGTACGAGACCCCCACCGGACGACTGCTGGGCATGGTGCACTTCCAGCGCATGCTCCGCTACCCGCCGCACGAGCGTCTCGGCTCGATCATCGACGACACGTTCGAGCCCGTATCGGTCACCGCGTCCGCCGCCGAGGTGGCGCGCCTGCTGGCCAGCTACAACCTCGTCTCGGTGCCCGTCGTCGATCCCGCGCACCGGCTGGTCGGCGTGGTCAGCGTCGACGATGTGCTGGACTACCTGCTGCCCGAGGACTGGCGCTCGCATGACGGTGAGCAGCCGGCAGCGCCGACGACGACGGGAGCACGGCGATGATGGCGCGTGCCTCCAAGACGTCGCTCGAAGCTCCTCTCGGCCGCCGGCAGGGCATGCTGACGCGCGCCCCGCAGCCCTCGAGCGACCGGTTCGGCCGCTTCACCGAGTGGATCGCCCGGGCGATGGGAACGCCCATGTTCCTGCTGATCCTGTCGCTGTTCTGCATCGGCTGGATCGCCTGGAACACCCTGGCCCCCGAGCCGGTGCGCTTCGACTCGCAGGAGTACGGCTTCACCGTGCTCACCCTGGTGCTGTCGCTGCAGGCCTCGTACGCCGCGCCGCTGATCCTGCTCGCGCAGAACCGTCAGGACGACCGGGACCGGGTGCAGATCGAGCAGGACCGACAGCGTTCCGAGCGCAATCTCGCCGACACCGAGTACCTCGCCCGCGAAGTGGTGGCTCTCCGCATGGCGCTGACCGACGTGCAGGACCAGGTCGTCACCCGCGACGTGCTGCGTCAGGAACTGCGTGCGCTGCTCGATCGGCTCGACGCGCGCGACGCCGAGCCCGACGCGGACCCCGCACCGTGACCACGTCGGCCAGCCCGCCGCCGGACGCGACGCCCGACGCAGGAACGGGCAGGTCGTCCGGTGCTGACGAGGTGCGCCGCGCCGTCGGCGCGGTGACCGATCCCGAGCTGCGTCGCCCGCTGTCCGAACTCGACATGGTCCGCGACGTCACCGTCGAGGGCGGCCACGCCCGGGTCGGCATCGCGCTGACGATCGTCGGATGCCCGGCCGCCGACCGCATCGAGCGGGATGTGCGGGATGCCGCGGCAGCGGTGCCCGGCATCCACGATGTGCACGTCGAGGTCGGCGTCATGACGCCCGCCGAACGCAACGCCCTCACCGAGCGGCTGCGCGGTTCCCGCGCCCGCCGGCAGATGCCGTTCGGCCCTGACTCGCTCACCCGCGTCATCGCCGTCACCAGCGGCAAGGGCGGGGTCGGCAAGTCGACGCTGACTGCGAACCTCGCCGTCGCGCTGGCCGCCCGCGGCCGTGCCGTCGGCCTCATCGACGCCGACGTGCACGGGTTCTCCATCCCCGCACTGCTCGGACTGGTCGGCGACGACGGCCTGCCGCCGCAGCCGACCCGGATCGACGACCTGATGCTGCCGCCGGTCGCCTACGGCGTCAAGGCCATCTCCATCGGCATGTTCCTGCCGCGCGACAGTCCCGCCGGAGGCGCGGTCGCCTGGCGCGGGCCGATGCTGCACCGCACCGTGCAGCAGTTCCTCACCGACGTGTACTTCGGCGACCTCGACGTGCTGCTGATCGACATGCCGCCCGGCACGGGCGATGTCGCGATCTCGGTGGGGCAACTACTCCCCCACGCCGACGTGCTCGTGGTCACGACTCCCCAGGCCGCCGCCTCCGACGTCGCCGTGCGCAGCGGTCTGGTCGCCCGGCAGACCGGACAGCGCGTCATCGGCGTCGTGGAGAACATGGCCGCTCTGGCACTGCCCGACGGTTCCTGCCTGGAGCTGTTCGGATCGGGGGGCGGCGCAGCCGTCGCTGCCGCGCTGTCTGCCGAGGGCACGACCGTTCCGCTGCTGGGCTCGGTGCCGCTCAGCCCGCTGCTGCGGATGGGCGGGGA
>Ga0180219_1002695_pt1 | contig 10444 bp, 8 predicted proteins | sample eDN3rd30CBELigMG_FD_151338 | JGI IMG/M metagenome (GOLD analysis project Ga0180219, IMG submission 151338) | Enriched Miracle-Growth compost microbial communities from Emeryville, California, USA - eDNA 3rd pass 30_C BE-Lig MG (version 2)... ... | reverse complement strand
GTCCAGGTTGATGCCGGTGACGCGCAGCGGCGTGCCGTCGGCGTCGCGCTCGACGCGGGCGGCGGCCTGGATGTAGCGCACCTGGCCGTCGGGGCGGACGATGCGGAAGGTCGGCTCGTAGTGGCCGCGGCCTTCCACCGCCGCCGTCAGGCTGGCGAGGGTGGCCTCGGCATCGTCCGGGTGCAGGCGCTCGCGCCAGTGCTCCAGGCACAGCCCGTTGTCGTTGAGCGCCGGCGGCTGCTGGTAGAGCTCGAACATGCGCTCGTTCCAGTGCAGGGTGTCGTCGGACAGGCGCCACCACCAGATGCCCAGGTCGGCCGCCTCGGCGGCCAGGGCCAGCTGGTCGTGGGCCAGGCGCAGGCGGTCCTCGGCGGCCTTGCGCTCGGTGATGTCGACGGCGATGCCGAGGTAGCCGCTGACCTGCCCGGCCTCGTCGCGCATGGCGGTGACCACCAGGCTCATCGGCACCCGGCTGCCGTCCTTGCGCAGGTAGTTCCATTCGCGGATCTCGGCGCCTTCGTCCTCGGCCTTCTGCACCAGGGCGCGGAAGCCCTGCACCGGGCGGCCGTATTCCTCGCCCAACTGGAGGGCGCGCGTGCTCAGTTCCTCCTCCGCGTGCAGGTCCTGCGGGGTGGCGCGGCCGACCAGCTCCTCGGCGCGGTAGCCGAGCAGGCGCTCGGCGCCGCGGTTGAAGATGCGGATGATGCCGTCGGCGTCGGTGGCGATGATCGACACTTCCGAGGCCGAGTGCAGCACCCCGGTCAGCAGGCGGTTCGCCTCGGCGAGTTCGGCGGTGCGCTCGGCCACCTGGCGTTCCAGGCCGCTGTTGAGCTCGTGGATGCGCGCCTCGGCGGCCTTCTGCGCGGAGATGTCGCGCACAGTGGTCGAGGTGCCCACCACCTCGCCATGGGGCCCGAGGATGGGCGAGGCGCTCAGCGACACGTCGATCAGCCGGCCGTCCTTGTGCCGGCGCTGGGTGTCGAAGGGCGGCAGGCGCTCGCCCTGGGCCACGCGGCGCAGCAGCGGTTCCTCTTCGGCCGCCCGCTCGGCGGGCACCAGCAGGCCGTTGGCCTGGCGCCCGAGGACTTCCTCGGCGGCGTAGCCGAGCAGCTTCTGCGCGCCGGCGTTCCAGCTGGTGATCTCGCCCTGCAGGTTCTTGCCGGCGATGGCGTCGGCGGAGGATTCGACGATCGCCGCCAACCGCGCCTGCTGCTCCAGCACCTGGCCGCGGCGCTGGCGGCTGACCGCGGTGGCCGCGAGCAGGGCGGCCAGCAGCAGGCTGCCCAGGCAGCCGGCGCCGAACACCAGGGGCGGGGAGAGCGGGTGCAGGCGCTGGACGAAGGCCGGGTGGACGCTGAAGTCGATCTGCCAGCGGCGGCCGAACACGTCGCGCTGCAGGCTCTGCGGGTACAGCCGCGGCGCCCTGGCGTCGTCGGCGCTGCTGTAGAAGGTGTCGCCGGGCACGCTGTCGGTCACGTCGGCGAGCTGGAAGTGCACGGCGGCGTCGTCCAGGTGCAGGTCGTCGAGCACCTCGCGCATCAGCAGCGGCGCGTAGCCCAGGCCGATGGCCTGGGCCTGGCGCTGCTCGATGCTGCCCGGGGTGACGCCGCCGCGGTAGATGGGCAACAGCATCAGGAAGGACTGCTGGGTCGCGCCGGAGGCCTGCACCAGGGTGATGGGCGCGGAGAGCCGCGGCAGCCCGGTGCGCAGCGCGGCCTGGGCGGCCTGCCGGCGGCGCGGCTCGGAAGCCACGTCGAGGCCGATAGCGGCCAGGTTGGGCTGTTCCGGCTCGATGTACTGGATGACGTAGCGCTCGCCGGGGTTGGGCGTCACCTCGTGCACGGCGAAGTCCGGGCGGCCCTCGGCGCGGGCGCTGCGCAGGAAGTCGTCGAGCGCCTCGGCCGGCACCCGGCGGATGAAGCCGAAGCCGCGGGCGCCGGGAAACTCCCGGGTGACGTCGCGGGTCTGGGCGTAGCGGTGGAAGACCTCGCGGCTGATGTGCGCCTCGCCCGCGGTCAGCACCGCGCCGCGGGCGCCGCGCAGGCCGTACTGGTACAGCTCGATGCGCGCCAGCACGGTGTCGGCCAGGCGGTTGGCCTCCTGCTCCACGGCGGCGCGCGCCTGCTGCTGGTTGCCGCGCTGCACCCCAAGGGCGCCCAGCGCCGAGCAGATCACGCCCAGGGCCAGGACGGCCCAGGACCAGCGGTTGAACCTGAGGTTGCCCGGTGTCGTCTTCACCCGATCCTTCCCGTTGCGGTCGTGCCCGTGGCACGGAGGGTCATGCCTGCAGGCCGTCGGCCAGCAGGCGGCTCATGTCTTCGCGCGGCACCGGGCGGCAGTAGAGGTAGCCCTGCATCACCGGGCAGCCCAGCGCCGCCAGCGCGCGTTCCTGGTTCGCGCACTCCACCCCTTCGGCCACCAGCTCCAGGCCCAGGGCCTGGGCGAGCTTGATGATGGCCTCGATGATCGCCGCGTCGCTGCGGTCCTGGAGCATGTCGCGGACGAAGCTCTGGTCGATCTTCAGCACGTTCACCGGGAAGCGCTTGAGGTAGGCCAGGCTGGAGTAGCCGGTGCCGAAGTCGTCGATGGCGATGCGCACCCCCAGCTCGCGCAGCGCCGCCAGGGTCTGGCGCGAGGCGTAGCGTTCGCTGGCCAGCACGCCCTCGGTGATCTCCAGCTCCAGGTTGTCCGGCTGCATGCGCGTCTGGGCGAGGATCTCGGCCACCTGGGCGACGAAGCTCTCGTTGCGGAACTGCACCGCCGAGATGTTCACGCTGACCGTCAGGCGGTGGCCGGCATCGTTCCAGGCGCGGGCGTCCTGGCAGGCGCGCAGGAGGATCTGCTGGCCGATGGGCACGATCAGCCCGGTTTCCTCGGCCAGCGGGATGAACTCCGCCGGCGGCACCAGGCGGCCCTCGCCGTCGCGCCAGCGGATCAGCGCCTCGACGCCGACGATGGCGCGCGTGGCGGCGTGCACCTTGGCCTGGTAGAACACCTCGAACACGCCCAGCTCCAGGGCCAGGCGCATGTGCCGTTCGAGCAGGTGGCGCTCGCGCATGCGCGCCTCGATGTCCGCCGAGAAGAAGCTGTAGCCGTTGCGCCCGGCGGCCTTGGCCTGGTACATGGCGGCGTCGGCGTGGCGGTAGAGGTCCTCGGCGCCGTCGCTGTCGTCGGGGTAGAGGCTGATGCCGATGCTGGCGGTGAGGTGGTAGCTGGTGCCGCGGATGACGTAGGGCTCGCCCAGGGCCGCCTGCACCCGCGCGGCGAAATCGCCGATGGCCTCCAGGCTGTGCACCTCCGGCAGCAGCACGGCGAACTCGTCGCCGCCCGGCCGGCACACGGTGTCCATCGCCCGGCACTGCCGGCTGAGGCGCAGGGCGGTCTCCTGCAGGATGGCGTCGCCCAGGGAGTGGCCCTCGGCGTCGTTGACCGCCTTGAAGTTGTCCAGGTCCAGCAGCAACAGGCCGACGCGCTGCTGGTTGCGCCGCGCGCCTTCGATGGCCTGGGCCATGCGGTCGGCGAGCAGGGCGCGGTTGGGCAGGTTGGTCAGCGGGTCCTGGTTGGCGAGGATCTTCGCCATGTGCCGCAGGCGCGCGTGGGTGCGGATGCGCGCGCGGGCCACCGGCAGGTTCATCGGCTTGGTGATGAAGTCCACGCCGCCCATCTGCAGGGCGCGCAGCTCGTGGGACACCTGGTCGTAGGCGGTGACGAAGATCACCGCGGCGTCGTTGAGCTTGGCGTCGGCCATCAGCGCCTGGCACACCTCGAAGCCGTCCATGCCGGGCATCTCGATGTCCAGCAGGACCACGTCCGGGCGGATGCGCCGGGCCAGTTCGAGGGCCTGGCGGCCGTCCGAGGCGAAGTGCGTCACGCCCAGCCCCCTGGCCGCCTCGCCCAGCAGCTGTATGTCGCTGACCTGGTCGTCGACGATCAGGATGACCGAGTCGAAGTTACGCGGATCTTCCGGCATTCCATTGCTCCAGCGGAACACTTCTGTAGGAGAATTCTGGTGTAGGAAAATTCTGGCATGAGGCTAGCCTAGATTACGAAAGCCTACCTCTGCATGATGGCGAATTGGCATGTTTTCTCGGGAATGCCGTGCGGACAGTGGCCGATGAGCTGTGTCTGTCAGCTGATGGGCTGTCATGACGCCAGAACGCCATTATGGATAGACTCGAAACGACGGCCGACTTTCCCGGCGGTTCCCTGGGTGCCTGAGCGAGCAGTGTGCAGATGCAGTCCGTGAGTACGGGATACGCGATGGAGAGTATGGGCGAGCGCCACCATGCCGGGCTGTTGCGCCTGGCGTTGGGCCACCTGGCCCTGGATGCGGCGGCGCTGATGCGCGATGACGGCGGCGCCTGGCGGCTGTGCGCCTGCCTTGGCCTGGGCGCCGAGGACAGGGCCTGGCTGGAACGCCCGGGCGGGCTCCCCGACGACGGCGCGGCGGCGCTGGCCGCGCGCTGGGCGTTCCGGCACCTGTGCCCGCTGCGCTCGGCCGACGGCCTGCCGCTGGGGCAGCTCTGGCTGCTGGGCGAGCGCCCGCGCGAGCTGGACGCTCCCCAGGCCGAGGCCCTGGCCGAATACGCCGGCCTGGCCGCCGCGCTGCTGGAACTGGAGCGCGGCGCCGAGCGCACCCGCATCACCGAGCGGCGCCTGGCGCTGGCGGTGGAGGGCAGCGGCACCGGCATCTGGGACCGCCACGTGCCCAGCGGCGTCATCCATTATTCCTCCGGTTGGAAGGCCCTGCTGGGCTACGCCGAGGACGAGATCGGCGAGCGCATCGAGGAAAGCTACGCCCGCGTGCACCCGGACGACCTGGCCTACGTCAGGGCGACCATGGAGGCGCACTTCGCCGGGCAGACCGCGGCCTACGAGGTGGAGCACCGCATCCGCCGCAAGGACGGCAGCTACATGTGGGTGTGCAGCCGCGGCAAGGTGGTCGAGCGCGACGAGCAGGGGCGGGCGCTGCGCATGCTCGGCACCACCACCGACATCACCGCCCAGCGCGTGCTGGCCGAGAAGCTGCGGCAGAACCTCGAACTGCTCACCGACCTGACCAACGAGATTCCCGGCATGGTCTTCCAGTACCGCCGCCTGCCCGACGGCTCGGCGCGCTTTCCCTACGTCAGCGCCGGCAGCCGGGAAATCTACGGCATGGCCCCGGAGGAACTGGCCGACGGCCCCACCGAGCGCATCCGCGCGGTCATTCACGACGAGGACATGCCGCGCTACCTGGCCGCGCTGGAGGCCTCGGCGCGGACCCTGGTGCCCTGGCAGCTGGAGTACCGCGTGCAACTGCCGGAGCAGGGCGTGCGCTGGCGCCAGGGCCATGCCCACCCGCGCCGCCAGGCCGACGGCAGCGTGCTCTGGCACGGCTTCATCACCGACATCACCGAGCGCAAGCGCATCGAGGCCGAGCTGCAGGTGCTGGCCACCACCGACTTCCTCACCCAGTTGCCCAACCGGCGCTGCTTCATGCACCAGCTGCAGGCCGAGCTGGGCCGCGTGCAGCGCGGCGGCGAGCGCAGCGCCGCGGTGCTGATGTGCGACCTGGACCACTTCAAGGCGATCAACGACCGCTGGGGCCACGCGGTGGGCGACCTGGCGCTGCGCCACTTCGCCGACGTCCTCGCCGGCCTGGTGCGGCGCAGCGACAGCGTCGGGCGCATGGGCGGCGAGGAGTTCGCCGTGCTGCTCAGCGACGCCAGCCGCGACAACGCCGTGGCCTTCGCCCAGCGCCTGCAGGAGCACCTGGCGCAGACCCCGCTGGTGCACGCCGGCGAGCGCATCCCGCTGACGCTGAGCATCGGCGTCGCCGACATGCTCGCCGGCGACGCCACGGCCGAGGCGGTGCTGTCGCGCAGCGACCTGGCGCTGTACCGCGCCAAGCAGGCCGGGCGCAACCGCATCGAGTACCTCTGAACGGGCCGGATGGCCTGCCTTGGGCTATGGTGCAGGGAGCACCGCCCAAGGGAGGCCACCGTGAACCCGCAAGTCGAAGTGCAGGTCGCCGGCCCGGACGAGGAGCCGCTGCTGGCGGCCATGCTGCCGGGCTACCTGCGCGAGCTCGGCGTCGAGTCGGACCTGTACCCGTACCTGGCGCTGTACTGGCTGGAGCCCGGGCGCCGGCCCTACCTGATCCGCGTCGACGGCCAGGTGGCCGGCTTCGCCCTGGTGCGCGCCCTGGAGCGGCCGGGGCTGCACGAGCTGGCCGAGTTCTACGTCGGCCAGGCATTCCGCCGCCAGGGCGTGGGCCGCGCCGCGGCCTGGGCGTTGTTCGAAGGGCAGCCCGGCGACTGGCAGCTCAATGTGCTGGTCGGCAACCGCAACGCCCTGGCGTTCTGGCTGCGGGTGGTGCCGCGCGGCACCGTGCCGCTGCCGGTGGACGACCCGGACGCCTGGCCGCACCTGCGCTTTCGCTTTCACGTCGACTGACCCTTGCCAGGCGCCGCCGCGCCGGGCAGATTGGCGCCCGCATTCATTCCCCCAAGCCCTGGAGCACCCCCATGCCGCACTTCACCGCCATCGTCACCGTCAGCGCCGAGCACCGGGGGCGCGAAACCGAGGCCGTGGACAATCCGGCCATTGCCGTCGAGCTGCGCACCCTGGAGCCGGGTGTGATGGAGCTGCTGTTCCAGGGGCAGCTGGATGCGCCGGACGAGCCGACCCACGTTTGCGTGAGCCTGGACAATGGCCTCAACTACTACGGGCCGATCACCGGCGGCAGCGCCGACGAGGCCGGTGGGCGGATCAGCTTCGAATGCGACATGGTCGAGCCGGAGTTGCTGGTCTGATCGCGCGCTTGTCCCTCCCATCCCCCATCGTCATTCCCGCGAACGCGGGACGCGGCTGCATCGCGAACAGCGCTTGCGCTGGCCTGTAGCCCATCGGGGCTCTCGCGACATCCATGTCGCATGACCTCCTGAGCGCCGGTTTCGCTCGGCCTTCTGAAGGGGCGTTTGGGTGCGCTCGGGTGTTTCTCTGGAAGTCCAAATCGCGGACAAGGTCCGCTCCTACGGTTCCAGCAAGCACAGCTTTTCGTAGGATGGCGTTGAGCGAAGCGATACCCATCGCCGTGACCGCATGGGTTTCGCAAGCTCAACCCATCCTACGAAGAGCGTCCCGATGCGGCCCGCAGGGAAGCACGGGCGTAGGAGCGGACCTTGTCCGCGATTGGATTCAACGCCCCCGCCGGACACCCCGGTGGCACGAACGGCCCCCTCTCCCGCTTGCGGGAGAGGGCTGGGGAGAGGGTGCTCTTAACCCCAGGTGCATAGGGCTCCGGTGCCTCCGACGAACGGCCGGAAAACCGCCATGCGCACCGAATAACGCCCCGCGCTGGGGTGTTCACTCCTGGCCACCCACGTGTCGCCAGGAGATTCCGCCATGATCCCGCGCCCCGTCTTCCGCCTTCCGTCGTTGCTGTTGCTGGCCTGCCTGGGCGCCGTGCTTTCCGGCGGCCCGCTGCGGGCCGACGGTGGCGGCGACGATGACGAGCGCTCCAAGGCCGAGCCCGACTGCCCGGCCGGGCAGGTTCGCGAGCGCGCCGAGCAGCGCTGCGTCGAGCAGAGCAGCGCCAGCCTGGGCGACGCCGACCGCACCGCCTACGCCTACCGCCTGGCCAAGGCCGGGCGCTACCAGGAGGCCCTGGCGCTGCTGGACAGCCTGCGCCAGCCGCACACCGCCGAGGCCCTCAACTACCGCGGCTACGCCACGCGCAAGCTGGGTCGCGTGGATGAAGGCATCGGCTACTATCTGCAATCAGTACGCCTCGATCCGAAGTACGCCAAGGTGCGCGAGTACCTGGGCGAAGCCTACGTGACCCAGGGGCGCCTGGACCTGGCCCGCGAGCAGTTGCGCAGCATCCAGGGGCTCTGCGGCACGGGCTGCGAGGAATACCGTGACCTGGCGCAGGCGATAGCCGCGTCCGCGACCCTATGAACGAGCGCAGCCAGACGCTGTGGCCGCCGGCATGGGAGCACCCGCGGACCCCGGCCGTGGTGCCCGAGCGTCATCCACCCGGCCCGTCGTCGCGGCGGCCGCGCAGCCCAGCGGAGGCGACCATCGCACAACCTGCGGATATTCGCGCCGAGATCGGCCAGTATCTGGCGCGCCTGTGGCGCTACGCCATGGTCCTGGCGCACCAGCCCCACGTCGCCGACGACCTGGTGCAGGCCACCTGCGTGAGGGCGCTGGAACGCGCCGCCCAGTTCAGCGCCGGCAGCCGCCTGGACCGCTGGCTGTTCGCCATTTTGCGCTCCATCTGGCTCAACGAAGTGCGCGCGCGGCGGGTGCGCAGCGGCCTCGGGGTGGTGGACGCGGAAAGCGAACTGGTGTTCGACGGCGAGCGCCAGGCCCAGGCCGAGGTGCTCGCCAGCCAGGTGCTGCGGCGCGTGGCGGCGCTGCCGGAGGCGCAGCGCGAGACGCTGTTCCTGGCCTATGTCGAGGGCCTCAGCTACCGCGAGGTGGCGGACATCCTCGGGGTGCCGGTGGGCACGGTGATGAGCCGCCTGGCGGCGGCCCGCTTGAAACTGGCCGAAGCCGCGGCGCCGGACGACGCGGAAGCGGCCAGGGGAGGACGGCGATGAACGAACATGGCACAGGCCCGCGGGTTTCCGACGAGACCCTGGTCGCCTTCATCGACGGCGAGCTGGACGCCGTGCAGGCCCGCGAAGTGGAGGCGCGGATCGCCGCCGACGCCGAACTGGCCCAGCGTTTCGACACCCTCTGCCGCGGCGGCCAGGGCCTGGGCGAGGCCTTCGACGCGCTGCTCGACCAAGCCCCGCTGCAGCGCCTGGGCGCCGGCCTGGCCAGCCTGCCGCTGGCGCAACCGCGGGCGCCGCGCCGGCGTGGCCTGGCCCTGGCCGCGGCGGCCTGCCTGGTGCTGGGCATGGCCCTGGACCGCCTGCTGCTCGGCGGCCTGCCGCTGCACCACGAGGAGGACTTCAACTGGCGCCAGCGGGTGGCCGACTACATGTCGCTGTACACCGTGCAGACCCTCGACCACCTGCCGGGCGATGTGGCCATCCACCAGGCCCAGCTGGCCACCGTGGGCGAGCGCCTGGGCCTGGCCCTGCCGGCGCCGGACCTGGCCCTGGAAGGCGCCCAGCTGCGCCGCGCGCAGATCCTCGAATACGACGGCATCCCCATCGCCCAGCTCACCTACCTGGACGCGCGCTACGGCCCCATGGCGCTGTGCATCACCCGCAGCGACGGCCGCGCCGCCGCGCCGCAGCAGGAGCGCCGCGAGGGCATGAACCTGGTGTACTGGCAGGACGCCGGCCATGCCTACCTGCTGATCGGCCACAACCCGCCGCAGGACCTGCAGTCCATGGCCGCCGGGCTGCGCCAGCGCCTGGGAGGCGGGGGTGGGGTGTGAAGGCCTGGCTGGCGGGGCTGCTGCTGGCCGCCGCCGCCGCGTCGCTGCAGGCGGCGCCCCGGGAACACTGGCGCCTGGCCCGTGACGAGGACGGCATTCGCGTCTACCTGAGCGCGGTGCCCGGCTCGCGCTACCAGAGCTACCGCGGCGTGGCCGACATGCGCGCTGACGTGGGCACCCTGGCCGACCTGCAGGAAAACCTGCGAGTGGCCTGCAAGTGGCTGTACGCCTGCGCCGAGCTGCGCCTGCTGAAGGCCAGCGGCGACGACGTGTGGCTGTACATGAGCACCCAACTGCCCTGGCCGGTGCAGCCGCGCGACATGGTGCTGCTGGTGACTACCCGGCGCACTGCCGACGGTGGTCTGTTGCGGGATATCCGCGCGTTGCCGGACTACCTGCCGGTGGTGCCGGGGCAGATTCGCGTGCGTGAATTGAGCGGTATCTGGAGCCTGGCGCCGTTGGGGGATGGGCGTACGCGGGTGACCTACCAGATGCGTGCGGAGCCTGGTGGGAGTGTGCCGGCCTGGTTGGCGGACAGCTTCGTCGTCGATGCGCCGCTGGATACCCTGAGGACCCTGCGGGCGGTGGCGGAGCGGCAGGCGCCGCGGCGGCCGTAGTTTTTAGCTTTGGCTTTGGCTTTTCGTAGGAGCGAGCTTGCTCGCGAATGGGGGCTGTTCGTGCCACCGGAGCATCCGGCGTGGCCGGTGAGTCCAATCGCGGACAGAGTCCGCTCCTACGGTTACAGGAGGCTCGGGCGTAGGAGCGGACCTTGTCCGCGATTCGGCGGATAACGCCGTAGGCGTTATGCGCCCTACGGATTTTCGGCGGTGTTGAGGCAGGGTTGAAGCTCTGCGCGAACGCAAAAAAAGACCGGCCCTGGGGCCGGTCGAGGGTGACACCGGAGTTGGAGAAAATCAGCTGCGCTTGAGCACCAGCGTCAGGATGTCGTAGCTGGCCACCAGCTCGCCGAGCTGGTTGGTGACTTCCACGTCCCAGGCGACCACGCCTTGCGGCTCGCCCTTGGGGCTCTTCTTGCCCTGGTCGATCTTGCGCTTGCAGGTC
>Ga0180219_1002692_pt1 | contig 10453 bp, 10 predicted proteins | sample eDN3rd30CBELigMG_FD_151338 | JGI IMG/M metagenome (GOLD analysis project Ga0180219, IMG submission 151338) | Enriched Miracle-Growth compost microbial communities from Emeryville, California, USA - eDNA 3rd pass 30_C BE-Lig MG (version 2)... ... | reverse complement strand
ATGTCCAGCACGCTGAGGCCGGAGAGGTCGGTGTTCCAGCGCACGCCGGCAGGGTATGAGCGAGTCCAGGGGGTTTGCACTTGCTGGTGTCTCCTTATTGTTTGCAAGCATGGTGAGGCTGCGGCGCGTGTATGAACTGTCTGGAATTTGCAGCCTGGAGAAAGTGGTGATGGCGGGGGTGGTCGGTCGTGCCAAAGGCTGAGGGGTGGGGGCAGGGGAGGCTCTGGGGCGGGGGTTCTGGCGTGATCAGTGGCGTGGAGGGCGGGGGATTCATGGGGCTGATGGGGGCCGCCCTGAGGGATGTGTCGGTCAGGCGCCATTCTCCCAGCCGGTCATTGTGGTGGTTCCCGCGAGCGCGGGACGCGGCTCCATCGCGAACGGCGCTTGCGCTGGCCCGAAGGGGAATGACCCAGCTGCCTTGGCTTAGGTGTTTCTGCGCCGCACCGAGCTTGCCCGACCGTCTTGTTTCGCCCCCTCGGGCGAGTCCCTTTTGTCAGTCGCCACAAAAGGAACCAAAAAGGCTTGCCCCGCCATACGGGCCCGATGAAGCCGGGCTACCCTCACGAACTCCCCCGCCACGGAGGCCCGAACTAGGCGTCCCCCCCCCCGAGGGTACGTCCCTGTAGCCCATCGGGGCTCTCGCGACATCCATGTCGCATGACCTCCTGAGCGCCGGTTTCGCTCGGCCTGCTGAAGGGGCGCTCCGGTGCGCTCGGCTATTTCTCTGGAAATCCAAATCGCGGACAAGGTCCGCTCCTACGGTTACAGGAAGCACAGCTTTTCGTAGGATGGCGTTGAGCGAAGCGATACCCATCGCCACGACCGCATGGGTTTCGCAAGCTCAACGCCATCCTACGAAGAGCGCCTCGGCACAAGACAGTTGCTCCTACGGTTACAGGGAAGCTCGGGCGTAGGAGCGGACCTTGTCCGCGATTGAACTCAACGCCCCCGCCGGACACCCCGGTGGCACGAACAGCCCCCTCTCCCGCTTGCGGGAGAGGGCCGGGGTGAGGGCGCTCTTGAACCCGGCACCTACCCCTCCGGCAAACACGGCATCCTGCGAAGAGCGCATTGGCGTAGCCGGCAAGAGTCCGCGATCCCCTCAGGTTTCGAAGTAGAAGCTCTGGAAGCGCTCGGCCAGTTGCCCGGTGAGTTGCGCCGCTTGCAGGTGGTTGGGGTGGGGGCCGTAGGCCTGGGCCGCCTGGAGCGAGGCGAAGCTGACGATCATGGCGAAGTCGAAGCTTTCGTCCGTGCCGATGCGGCCCAGGTTGGCGCGGGGGCCGAAGCGGACTTCGGCGACGCCGGGGATCTGCCGCAGGCTTTCGCAGGCGGCGGTCAGTTGGGCGACGTGTTCCAGGTTGCCCGGCTCTTTCAGCCAGGAAACCACCACGCAGTGCAGGCTCATGGGCAGCATTCCTCTGTGGGTTGCGGGTTGATGCAGTTGCGCAGCGGCGCGCCGTGCAGGGCGTCGAGCAGGTTGTCGAAGGCTTCCAGGGTCATGCGCTTGTGCGTCTCGCGGGTGGAGGCGCCGTTGTGCGGCGACAGCACCAGGTTGGGCAGGCCGAGCAGCGCCGGGTTCACCGCCGGCTCGCCTTCGGCGACGTCCAGCCCGGCCGCCGCCAGCCGGCCCTCGCGCAGGGCCGTGGCCAGGGCGGTTTCATCCACCAGGCCGCCGCGGGCGGTGTTGATCAGGATGGCCTCGGGCTTCATCCGCGCCAGCTGCCGGGCGCCGATGATGTGGTGGGTGGCGGCGCTGTAGGGCAGTTGCAGGATGAGCGCGTCGCTTTGCTCCAGCAGGCTGTCGAAGTCCAGGTAGCGCACGCCGAGCCGGACCTCTTCCTCCACCGGCAGGCGCCGCCGGTTGCAGTAGGTGACGTCCATGTCGAAGCCGCGGGCGCGCTTGGCCAGTTCCATGCCGATGCTGCCCAGGCCGAGGATGCCCAGCTGCTTGTGGTGCACGTCCTGGCCGAACAGCGGCGAGGAATCGGCGCGCCAGCCGCCGCCGCGGACGAAGGCGTCGGCCTCGACGATGCGCCGGGCCGCGGCCAGCAGCAGGCCGAAGGCGAGGTCGGCGGTGGCCGCGGCGACCGCCTTGGGCGTGTTGCAGACGCGGATGCCGCGGGCCGTGCAGGCGGCCAGGTCGATGTGGTCGAAGCCGGCGCTGACGGTGCTCAGCACCTTCAGGCGCGGACAGCGCTCCAGCAGTTCGGCGTCGATCCGGTCCCCGGGGACCACCAGGGCGTAGTCGGCTTCGCCCAGCAGGGCGGCCAGGTCATCCGGGAGGCCGCGCTCGGGCATGCGGATCTCGGCCCGTTCGCGCAGGTTTCCCAACAGCGCATCGGGTACCTGGCGCGACAGGGCGATGCAGGGCGTGGTGTTCATCGCGGGCTCCTCAGTCGCGGTAGCTGGTGTCGATGCGGTTGAGCTTGCGCAGCAGCGCCGGCCAGACGAAATCGCCGCCCTGGCCGCCGGTCTGCTTCTCGACCACCTCGGCCACGCCGTCGATGATCTGCGGGTCGACCTGTACCAGCTGGCCGCCGGCCTGGGCCGCCAGCTGGATCTGGCAGGTGGTCTCGAAGGTGTACATGTTGAGGAAGGCGTCGGCGACGCTGCGGCCGACGGCGAGCAGGCCGTGGTTGCGCAGCATGAAGAACAGCTTGTTGCCCAGGTCGGCCTGCAGGCGCGGCTTCTCGTCGTCGCGCAGGGCCACGCCCTCGTAGTCGTGGTAGGCCAGCGAGGAGAGCACGAAGGTGGACTGCTGGCTGATCGGCAGCACGCCGCACTCCTGGGCGCTGACGGCGACGCCGGCGCGGGTGTGGGTGTGCAGCACGCACTGGATGTCGTGGCGCGCGGCATGGATGGCGCTGTGGATGACGAAGCCGGCGCGGTTGGCGTCGTAGGGGCTGTCGATCAGCTTGTTGCCGTCCTGGTCGATCTTCACCAGGTTGGAGGCGGTGATCTCGTCGAACAGCAACCCGTAGGGGTTGATCAGGAAGTGCTGCTCGGGGCCGGGGATGCGCGCGCTGATGTGGGTGAAGACCAGGTCGGTCCAGCCGAACAGGGCGACCAGCCGGTAGCAGGCGGCCAGGTCGACGCGCAGTTGCCATTCTTCGTCGCTCACCTGGTCGCGGACATGGGGGAGGGCGAGTTCGTGGGCCATGGTGCGTTCCTTCTTGTAGGTGTTGTGGTGGAGCGCCCGAGGCTAAGGCGTGGCGGGGCCCGGCGACTGTCCTGAATTTGACGTCCGCCATGACGGCGCCCGCCCCGCCGTTGCGGCCGCGTGGGGGAAGCCGTCGATGCGCCTTGTGCTGCTTCGCCCGTCGGCCGAATAATGGCGGCAACGTCCCGGATTCCATGGAGCTTCAGGCGTGACCTTCCCCTCGATGTTGTCGGAGTCGCACCTCGCCGTGCTGCTGGCCAGCCCCTGGTTCGGCGGCCTGCCGGAACAGGTTCGCGACGACATGCTGGCCCGCGCCGGCGTGCGCGCGCTGAACACCGGCCAGCAGCTGTTCCGCTGCGGCGAGCCGCCGGATGGCCTGTACATCGTGCTGCAGGGCATCATCCGCCTGAGCAACACCACCCGCGACGGCCAGGAAGCGGTGCTGAACTTCTACGAGCCGGGCAGCTGGCTGGGCGAGGTGTCGATGCTCGACCGCAGCAACCGCCTGCACGACGCCCATGCCCACGCGCCTTCCCAGGTGCTGCACATCAGCCCGCTGGCGCTGGGCGAGCTGTGCGAGCGGCACCCGGCGCTGGTGCGCATGCTGCTGGACCTGGAGGTGTCGCGCCTGCGCGCCATGCTGGTGGCCTTCGCCGCCTTCTCCACGCAGTCGCTGGAGCAGCGCCTGGCCGGGCGCCTGCTGGGGCTGAGCGAAAGCTTCGGCAGCACCAGCCCCAAGGGCACGAGCCTGGACCTGCGGCTGTCCCAGGAGGCCATGGCGCAGCTCATCGGCGCCACCCGCCAGCGCGTCAACCAGGTGCTCAACCGCTGGGAGGGCGAGGGCCTGGTGGAGCATGCCTACGGGCGCATCACCATTCTCCAGCGCACGCGCCTGGAACGGCTCGCCGAGGGCGACGGCTGAGCATCCGCCGGCCGCCGGGGGCGGCCATCGACGCGGCGTATGTGCGCCTATTCCGCTTCGTCATGTTCCTGCCAGCGCTTGCGCGCGCGCAGGTAGGCGGCGGTGTCGGCGTAGCCGAGGCGGGTGGCGATGCGCTCGCGGTCCAGGCCCTGCAGCTCCAGGTACTGCTCCAGCTCCGTGCGCACCGCGGCCAGCACCTGGCGGTAGCCCAGGTCCTGCTCCAGCAGGCGCCGGCGCAGGGTGCGCGGGGTCATGTGCAGCGCCGCGGCGGCGCTCTCCAGGCTGGGCGCGGCGCCGCTTTCCAGCTCGCCGCGGATGTGCCGCGCCACCCGCGCGGCGGCCCCGCTGAACTGCTGCAGGCGCGCCAGGCGCTGTTCCAGGCCGCTGACGATCAGCTCCACCAGCACCGGGTGGTGGCCGCGCATCGGCACCTCCAGCACGCGACTGTCGAAGACCAGGCGGGTGCGTTCGCAACCGAACTGCAGGTTCGGCCCGAACCACTCCCGGTACTGCGCATGGTAGGGCGGCCGCGGGTAGGCGAACTCGGCGCGTAGCGGCAGCACGGGTTCGACGCAGCCTTCGCGCATCTGCGTCATGGTCATGGCCAGGGCATGTTCGCTGTAGTGCCGGCGCAGGCGCTCCGAGGCCTCTATCTGCACCTCCAGCGCCACCTCGCCTGCGGCTTCGACGATGCGCAGGCGATCGAGGTCCGAGCCCAGGTGGGCGAAGCGCTGCCAGTAGCGCAGGGCCTCGCCGACGTTGGCGCAGCACAGCGTCAGGGGCACCAGCACGAAACGCTCCCTGGGCAGGAAATGGCTGAACAGGTGCAGGCCGACGGCCGGATCGATGTGCGCCGCGCGTTGCCATAGCTGCTCCAGTTGCGTCCGGTCGAATTCCTCGGCTTCGCTGTGCTCGCTGAGGAAGCGCGCCAGCACCCGGCCCATGGCGCCGCGGTGCCGCGGCTGGACCGGCGTGGCCACTTTGGTTCGGTTTTTGTCCTCTTCGGGCATGTTCGCCAGCGTCCTCTTGCCGTTTCATGTGACCGTTCGAGCGTGCTGTCTCGCCCTGCCGATCGATGACCAGCCACGCCTGCCGTTGATGATAAACCGAGAACGAGAAACATGATCCTTACCTGTCTGCCTCGCTTCGCCGCGACATTAGCCGCGCCGCTGCTGCTCCTTGGTCTGTCGATACTGGGCGGCGCCGCCCAGGCGGCGGAAAAACCCAACATCGTGGTGATCTTCGGTGACGACATCGGCATGTGGAACCTCAGCGCCTACAGCCGTGGCGCCATGGGCTATCGCACGCCGAACATCGACAGCATCGCCAAGGCCGGCGCCATCTTCAGCGACCACTACGCCCAGCCCAGCTGCACCGCCGGGCGCGCCGCCTTCATCACCGGCCAGCTGCCGATCCGCTCGGGCATGACCACCGTCAGCCAGCCGGGCGGGCTGCTGGGCCTCAAGCCGCAGACCGTGACCCTGGCCGAGGTGCTCAAGACCCAGGGCTACACCAGTGGCCAGTTCGGCAAGAACCACCTGGGCGACCGCAACGAGTACCTGCCGACGGTGCACGGCTTCGACGAGTTCTTCGGCAACCTCTACCACCTCAACACCGAGGAGGAGCCGGAGGACATCGACTACCCGACCGACCCCAACTTCAAGAAGCGTTACGGCCCGCGCGGCGTGCTGCACTGCTACGCCACCGACAGCGAGACGCCCGGCGAGGACCCGCGCTTCGGCAAGTGGGGCAGGCAGCGCTGCGAGGATACCGGCGCGCTGACGCGCAAGCGCATGGAAACCGTGGACCAGGAGCTGATCCAGGCCTCGTTCAAGTTCATGGACAAGGCCGTGGCGCAGAAGAAGCCGTTCTTCGCCTGGATCAACACCACGCGCATGCACGTCTTCACCCACACGCCGAACCAGTACCTGGAGCGCTGCAAGCAGTTCACCAGCGGCGAGGACGAACACTGCGCCGGCATGCTGCAGCACGACGAGGACGTCGGCACGGTGCTGAAGAAGCTCGACGACCTGGGCATCGCCGACAACACCATCGTCATCTACTCCACCGACAACGGCCCGGAGCACGAGACCTACCCGTTCGGCGGCACCAGCCCCTACCGCAGCACCAAGATGACCACCTGGGAAGGCGGCGTGCGCGTGCCGATGATGGTGCGCTGGCCGGGGCACATCCCGGCGGGCGAGGAGCTCAATGGCATCCAGTCCCACGAGGACCTGTTCACCACCCTGGCGTCGGCCGCCGGCATGCCCGACGTGCGCGAGCGCCTGGCCAAGGGCGACGACCTGGGCACCGGCGTGGTGAAGAAGAACTACATCGACGGCCTCGACAACCTGGCCTACTGGGAAGGCAAGACCGACCAGTCGGCGCGCCACGAGCTCTTCTACTACGCCGAGAGCCGCCTGCAGGCCGTGCGCCTGGACCAGTGGAAGGCGCACTTCTACACCCGCGACGGCTACTACGGCAGCACCAAGACCCTGGAGATGCCCTGGCTGTTCAACATCCGCCAGGACCCCTTCGAGAGCTACGACCAGGCGCCCGGCCCGCGCGCCAACCTGCTGCAGAAGAAGACCTACGTGTTCAACCGGATGACCGACGCCATAGTCGCGCACCTGAAGACCTTCAAGGACTTCCCGCCGGCGCAGAAGGGCGTGTCGCTGAGCTTCGACCAGCTCAAGGAACAGATCACCAAGTCCGCCGAGAAATGATCTTGCCGGGCGGCCGCGAGCGGTCGCCCGACATACCCGTGCGCCAGCGCGCGCGCATAACAACAAGATTGGAGTTCTACCCCGATGAGTCAGCTCAGCCCCGCCGCCATGCAAGTCTTCGCTGCCATGCAGAACGCTCCGGTGGTGTCCCGTGACCACGCCCGCGAAGCGATCCTGCTGCTGGAAGACGACCTGCCCTGGGTCGCCCTGCCCGACGGTTCCACCATCCAGCTGCTGCACGTGGACCTGAACCAGAACCTGTGGATCAACCGCACCCGCATGAAGCCGGGCTTCGGCGTCGACACCCACTACCACACCGGCCCGGTGTTCGCCGTCACCCTGCAGGGCGAGTGGTTCTACCGCGAATACCCGGACAAGGTGAACAAGGCCGGTTCCTACCTCTACGAGCCGGCGCATTCGCTGCACACCCTGTGCGTGGCCGAAGACGCCAGCGAGATCGCCGACGTCTGGTTCGCCATCTTCGGCAGCAACGTCGACATCGACGAGAAGGGCGACGTCATCCGCATCCTCGACGCCAAGACCGCCCTGGCCGTCTACCGCGCGCTGTGCGCGGCCGAAGGCAAGAGCTGCGACAAGCTGATCGTGCTCGGTGAGTGAGATGAGCCGGTTGCAGAGCGCATTCGTCACCGGCGCCGGCGGCTTCATCGGCCGCCACCTGGTGCGCCAGCTGCTGGCCGAGCAGGTGGCCGTGGTCGCCCTGATGATGCCCGGCGAACCCGTGCCGGCGGAGTGGGGCGACAGGGTCCGCATCGTGGTCGGCGACGTGCGCCGGCTGCTCGAACTGCGCGAGCAGATCGGCCCGGTGGACGCCATCTTCCACCTGGCCGCGGTGGTCAGCGACTGGGGCAGCACCCAGTCCCACGTGGAAGTGACCGTCAAGGGCACCGAGCACGCCATCGAACTGGCCCTGGGCTGGGACGCGCACTTCGTGGTGACCACCAGCGTCTGCGCCTTCGCCAGCGCCCTGGCCAAGGGCCGGCTGAGCGAGGGCAGCCCGGTCGGCGTGCCGTCGTCGGCCTATGAGTTCTGCAAGCAGGAGCAGGAGCGCGTCACCCGCGAGGGCGTGGCGCGCGGGCTCAAGGGCACCATCGTGCGGCCGGCCAACGTCTTCGGCGTCGGCAGCATGCCCTGGGTGAACTCTTTGGTGCAGGTGCTGCGCGAAGGCGCGCCCTGCCTGCTGGGCTCCGGCGACTGGGACGCCGGGCTGGTGCACGTGAACAACCTGGTGGCGCTGCTGATCGCCGCCGCGCGCTCGGAGTACGTGCACGGCGATGTGTTCATCGCCGCCGACGGCTTCGGCGTGACCTGGAAGACCTACCTGGAGGCCCTGGCCAAGGCCGCGCAGACGCCGCCGCCGAAAAGCCTGCCGAACTGGCTGGCGCGCTTCATGGCCAGCGCCCTGGAGTGGTGGGGGCATCTGCGCAAGCAGACGCAGCGTCCGCACCTGACGCGGCAGACCTTCCGCCTGATGGGCGGGCCCAACGAGTTCGCCATCGACAAGGCCCGGCGCCTGCTCGGCTACCGGCCGCCGGTGAGCTTCGAGGCGGCCATGGCGGAGCTGACCGAGCATTTCCGCACACAGCGCCAGGCGTCGGCAGGCGCCGCCGGTGCAACAGCAGGACTGGAGAGCCAGGCATGAGTCAGTGGACCCACGGCACGCCGCGCGTCGCCTTCATTTCCGGCGCCGGCAGCGGCATCGGCCTGCAGATCGCCAAGGCCCTGGTGGGCGAGGGCACCAGCGTGGCGCTGTTCGACCTGCGGGTGGACGAGAACGTGCTCGCCGAGCTGCGCGGCCTGTGCCGGCAGCCGCAGCAGAAGGTCGAGGCCTTCATCGTCGACATCACCCGCGCCGCCGAGGTGGACGCGGCGGTGGATGCCGCCGCGACCAAGTTGGGCGCGCCGGACTTCGCCTTCAATTCCGCCGGCATCCTGCGCACCGCGCTGTTCACCGAGCTGCCGGCGGAAACCTTCGAGCTGGTGGTGCGTATCAACCTGATCGGCAGCCGCAACTTCGCCGCCGGCGTGCTGCGCTACATGCAGCGGGGCAGCCACCTGGTGCTGGTGGCCTCGCTGTCGGGAGTCATCGGCGGCTACACCCAGGCCGCCTACTGCGCCTCCAAGTTCGGCGTGGTGGGCCTGGCCGAGGTCCTGCGCCTGGAGCAGAAGCCGCGCGGCATCGACGTCTCCGTGGTGTGCCCCGGCGAGATCGCCACGCCCCTGCTGACCTACGAGCGCCAGCACGGCAGCAAGGTCACCGAGGCGCTCAACGCCACCGCCGGGGTGCTGACGGTGGAGGAGGCCGTGGCCGGCATCCTCGCCGGGTTGAGGAAGCGCGAGTTCATGATCACCCCGGGGTTCCGCGCCCGGCTGCTGCGCGGCATGGCGCGCAAGACCAGCTCGCTGCTGCGCTGGCTCACCGACCAGACCCTGGCCAAGGCCCTGCGCCTGGAGCGGCAATGATGCGCAGCGGTACGCAGACGCGGGCGGGCGCTCCCGCCATGGGGCAGGGCCCGCGCACCCTGGGCGCGCTACTGATCGGCACGGCGTTGCTGGCGGCGACGGCGCCGGTCTTCGCCCAGCCCCCGGTGAGCCCGGCCGAGGCCCGGGCCATCGCCAGGGAGGCCTATGTCTATGGCTACCCGATCGTCGAAAGCTATCGCATCGAGTACGCCTACTTCGAGCATGCCGGGACGCCGATCTTCCGCGCGCCCTGGAACCACATCCACAACGAGACCCGCGTCGCCGGGCCGGAGGACCGCACCGTCCAGGCGGCCAACACCGACACGGCCTACTCCGAGCTGGGCCTGGACCTGCGCACCGAGCCGATGGTGCTCAGCGTGCCGGCGGTGGAGGGCAAGCGTTATTTCTCGGTGCAGCTGATCGATTCCTACACCTACAACTTCGCCAGCATCGGCAGCCGCACCACCGGCAACGGCGGCGGCAGCTTCCTGGTCGCCGGGCCGGACTGGAAGGGAGAGGCGCCCAAGGGCATCACGGGCGTCATCCGCGCCGATACCAGCCTGGTTTCCGTCTACTACCGGACCCAGTTGCTCGACGCCGGCGACTGGGACAACGTGAAGAAGGTCCAGGCCGGCTACAAGGTCCAGCCGCTGTCGGCCTTCCTCGGCCAGGCGGCGCCGCCCGCCGCGGCGAAGATCGACTTTCCCGCGCCGCTCAAGCCGGGCCGGGAAAACACCTCGCTGGAGTTCTTCAGGCTGCTGAACTTCAAGCTGCAATTCGGCCCCGTCGACCCTTCGGAGAAGGCCCTGATGGCCCGCTTCGCCAGGATCGACGTGGGCCCTGGGCTGAACTTCGACGCCGCGCGCTTCCCGCCCGAGGTGCGCAAGGCCATCCAGGCCGGCATGAGCGATGCCTGGGCCGCCCACGACGCGCTCAAGCCGCGCATCGACAGCGGCGAGCTGGGCGACGCCGTGTGGTTCGGCACCCGCGAGCACCTCGCCGGCAACTACCTCTACCGCATGGCCGGCGCCTACCTGTGTTGCCGCTGACCGAAAACTGACCCAGTAGAGGCTGTTCTGCCGATCGAAAACTGACCCAGGTGCTCAACTGCTCCTGCTCAATTTATGAGCAGGAGAACACAGGGTGATCAGTATGGAAATGATG
>Ga0180219_1002691_pt1 | contig 10455 bp, 9 predicted proteins | sample eDN3rd30CBELigMG_FD_151338 | JGI IMG/M metagenome (GOLD analysis project Ga0180219, IMG submission 151338) | Enriched Miracle-Growth compost microbial communities from Emeryville, California, USA - eDNA 3rd pass 30_C BE-Lig MG (version 2)... ... | reverse complement strand
ACGAGGATCAATGGGTTCCTGAGCGACCATCCCGGCAGAATCCCCGCCGAAGCGTCACCACCAACAGAGCCCGAAACGTCACCGATGAACTGATCCAGAACCGTCACCCATGTCCTGAGACATGACAGTCGGATCGTCCCGCGGCGTGTCGTCCGTCGGCGCATCAGTCAGTGCGCCGGCCGGCGCACCGGATGGAGCCTCCGCGAGGGCTCAGCGGCGGCGGCGGACGGCGATGATCGTGCCGACGACGACGAGCACGACCGCGATCGACACCGCGAGCCAGACGGGCCACAGCGGCGGGTCCGCGGGCGTCCCGCTCGGGGCCTCGGCGCCGGTCGAGGGCGGGGCGGTCGACTGCGGGTCGCCGCCGGCGACCGTGAACGGGATCTCGCCCGAGACCGGGTGCCCATCGGCGCTGACAACCTGGTACTGCATGACGTAGGCGCCGCCCTCGAGGGGGACGCCGGGCGTCGAGAGGGTCGGACCGTCGATGATGAGCTGCCCCGTCGAGACGTCCTCACCGGTCGCGGTGCGCACGATCCTGAGCGCGAAGCCCTCGCCGCTGCCCGTGATGTCGGCGAGGTCCTCGTTCGCCGTGATCGAGAAGAAGTCGGGGGCGGACTCGATCTCCTCCCCGGCCGCCGGCGTCGAGTCGATGATCGCCGAGTGCGCCGCGGCGGGGGAGGAGAACGCGATCGCGGCGGCGAGTCCGACGATCGCGGCGACCGCAGCGCGCGCGGACAGGGATGCGATTCGGGACATGTCGCCATTATCCCCGCGCTTGCCTGGCGATGTCCGGGTTAGCGGTTAGGCTCAGGACCATGGCACGTATCGGTGAAAGCGCCGACCTGCTGAAGTGCTCGTTCTGCGGGAAGAGCCAGAAGCAGGTCCAGCAGCTCATCGCGGGACCCGGGGTCTACATCTGCGACGAGTGCGTCGAGTTGTGCAACGAGATCATCGCGGAGCGCCTCGCGGAGTCGGCCGAGGGGGAGGTCGCGGACTTCGACCTGCCGAAGCCGCGTGAGATCTTCGCGTTCCTCGAGGAGTACGTGATCGGCCAGGAGGCGGCGAAGAAGGCGCTCTCGGTCGCGGTCTACAACCACTACAAGCGCATCCGTGCGGCGGGGGAGCTGCACCCGGCCGACGTCGAGGACCAGGTCGAGATCGCGAAGTCGAACATCCTGCTGATCGGCCCGACCGGCTGCGGCAAGACGTATCTGGCGCAGACGCTTGCGAAGCGGCTCAACGTGCCGTTCGCCGTCGCCGATGCGACCGCGCTGACGGAGGCCGGCTACGTCGGCGAGGACGTCGAGAACATCCTGCTCAAGCTCATCCAGGCGGCCGACTACGACGTCAAGCGGGCCGAGCAGGGGATCATCTACATCGACGAGGTCGACAAGATCGCCCGCAAGGCCGAGAACCCGTCGATTACGCGCGACGTCTCCGGCGAGGGCGTGCAGCAGGCGCTGCTCAAGATCCTCGAGGGCACGGTCGCGTCCGTCCCGCCGCAGGGCGGCCGCAAGCACCCGCACCAGGAGTTCATCCAGATCGACACGACGAACGTGCTGTTCATCGTCGCGGGCGCCTTCTCCGGGCTCGAGGAGATCATCTCCAGCCGCGTCGGCAAGAAGGGCATCGGCTTCGGCGCCGAGCTGCACGCGAAGCGCGACGGCAGCGAGCTCTTCCCCGAGGTGCTCCCGGAGGACCTCCACAAGTTCGGGCTCATCCCGGAGTTCATCGGCCGCCTGCCCGTCGTTGCGACCGTGTCGCCGCTGGACCGGAGCGCGCTCATGGACATTCTGACGACGCCGCGCAACGCGCTCGTCAAGCAGTATCAGCGGATGTTCGAGATCGACGGCGTCGAGCTCGAGTTCGAGCCCGCGGCGCTCGAGGCGATCGCGGACCTCGCGGTGCTGCGCCAGACGGGTGCCCGGGGCCTGCGCGCGATCATGGAGGAGGTGCTCGGCCCGATCATGTTCGACGTGCCGAGCGACGACAAGGTCGCCCGCGTCATCGTGACGAGGGCGGCGGTCCTGGAGAACGCCGCGCCGACGATCGTCCCGCACGCCCAGCGCCGGACCGAGAAGTCCGCCTAGCGCCGATGGCCGCGACCCAGGAGGGGCACCTCGCGCACGCCGCCCTCAAGGGGGTGCGGCGCACGACGGTCATCGTCATCATCGTCACGGTCGCCATCTCGGCCGTGCTCGGCATCGTCATGCTGCTGACGGGCGGCTGGGGCGACGTGCAGGGACGCATCCTCGGCACGACGTTCGCGATCGCGGTGTTCGCGGTCACCGCGCTGTGCCACCTCGTCCAGGTCGATCGGCCGCTGCGCGTCGTGGGCTTCGCCGGCATCGCCGCGAGCGTGCTCGCGCTCATCCCGATCCTCATCATCATCTGGGCGGACGTCTGGAGCTTCGACGGCGACGCCTACCTGTGGCTCATGAAGGCGTTCGCGCTCTTCGGCATCCTCGCCGGCAGCCTCGCGCAGGCGAACCTGCTCCTGCTGCTCGCGCAGCGCCGCAAGCCCGTCGTGCGCGTCGTGCTCGTCATCGCACTCGTCTTCATCGCGATTCTCGCGGTGATGATCCTGCTGCCGATCCTCAGCGACGGCCGGATCCCCGGCTGGGATGACGGCGAGTGGTACTGGCGGCTCTTCGGCGTCGTCGCGATCATCGACGCGCTCTGCACGATCGTGCTGCCCGTCCTCGGACTCGTGCTCAAGGATTCGGCCGCCGGGACCGTCGCGCTCGTGGTCCACGCGCCCGCGGCGATCGTCGCCGAGATCGATGCCCGTGCCGCGGCGGAGGGCTCGAGCAGGACCGCGGTCGCCGAGGCGGCGCTCTTGCGCGGCCTCCAGCTCGACGAACGCTAGCGCCGCGCCGTGCAGCCGCTGCGGTACTCGATCAACGTCATGCTCGACGGCTGCGTCGACCATCTCGCGGGCATCCCGGACGAGGAGACGCACGCGTACGCCGCGGAGACGATCGCCCGAGCCGATGTCCTGCTGCTCGGCCGGGTGACGTATCAGCTCATGGAGAGCGCCTGGCGTTCTCCGGTCTCCGAGGACTTCCCGGAATGGACTCGCCCGTTCGCCAGAACGATCGATGCGGCGAGGAAGGTCGTCGTGTCGAACACGTTGAAGTCGGTCGACTGGAACGCGGAGCTGCTCGTCGGCGATCTCGGCGACGCGGTCCGCGCGCTCAAGGCGATGCCGGGCCGGGGCATCTACGTCGGCGGCGTCGCGCTGCCGACGGCGCTCGCCGAGCTCGGGCTCATCGACGAGTACGAGTTCATCGTCCACCCGCGCGTCTTCGGCCGCGGCCGTCGCCTCCTCGACGGGCTCTCCGCTCCGCTCGACCTGCGCCTGGTGGGCCGCAAGGAGTTCCGTTCGGGCGCCGTCGCGATGCGCTACGAGCCGGTGCGCTGAGGGCGCCGCCCGTGGCGCGGCGCGTCGCACGCGTCGGTTAGGGTCGAATGCGGCCAGCTCAGTCCCGGCTCGACGGAGAGGAACACGACATGTCCACCATGCGCGCAGCGATCCTGGAGACGACCGGCCTCGACTTCTCCGTGCAGGAGCTGCAGCTCCCGGAGCCGCGAGCCGGCGAGGTGCGCATCAGGGTCGCGGCATGCGGCGTGTGCCACACGGACCTCCACGTCATGAAGGGCGAGGTCGTCTTCCCGCAGCCGGGCGTGCTCGGCCACGAGGTCTCCGGCATCGTCGACGCGATCGGCCCGGGCGTGACGAATGTCGCGGTCGGCGACCGGGTCGTCAGCGCCTTCATCATGCCGTGCGGGAAGTGCCGCCACTGCGTCCGCGGCCTCGAGGACATCTGCGAGCAGTTCTTCGCCTTCAACCGGCTCAAGGGCCAGCTCTACGACGGCGACACCCGGCTCTTCCGGCCGGACGGCACGCCGGTCGCGATGTATTCCATGGCGGGCATGGCGGAGTACTCGGTCGTGCCCGACACCGACGTCTTCGTCGTGCCGGACGGTCTGCCGCTCGAGGATGCGGCGATCCTCGGCTGCAGTGTCTTCACGGCCATCGGCGCGGTGCGCAACGTCGCGGAGATCCGCACGGGCGATACGGTCGCCGTCGTCGCGGTCGGCGGTGTCGGCCTCAACCTCGTGCAGGTCGCGCGCGCGTTCGGCGCCGAGAAGGTCATCGCGATCGATGTCGCGCCCGACAAGCTCGAGCTCGCCCGGCAGCTCGGCGCGACGCACGTCGTGAACTCGCGCGAGACGGACCCGGTCGCGGCGGTCCGCGAGATCACGGACGGCCGCGGCGTCGATGTCGCCTTCGAGGCGCTCGGCGCCGCGCAGACGGTGGAGAACGCGATCGCGATGGTCGACGACGGGGGTGCGGTCGTGCTCGTCGGGATCGCCCCGGCGGGCGTGACCGCGGGGCTCAACATCGCCCACGTCGTGCGGCGCAAGATCCGCATCCTCGGCTCGTACGGCGCCCGCGCGCGCACCGACATGCCGCTCGTCCTGCAGCTCGCTGCGGAGGGGAAGATCAAGATCGGCGACCTCATCTCGGAGCGCTACGGCCTGGACGACGCCGATACGGCGTTCCAGCGCCTGGCTCGCGGCGAGGTGCTCGGCCGGGCGGTCGTCGAGCCGGGACGCTAGGCTTCGGTCCCGGCCCTTCGACTCGCTGCGCTCGCCCGGCCCTTCGACTCGCTGCGCTCGCTCAGGGACCCGCTGCCAGCTCCCTGAGCGAGCGCGCCGTCCGCCCTACGGCTCCCTGAGCGAGGGCGCAGCCCGAGTCGAAGGGCGCCGCCCCGGCACGGTCCCGAGCAGCACGCCGCCGATGATGACGAGCCCGCCGAAGATCTCCCAGCCACCGACCGTGCCGCCGATGATGAGTGTCAGGCAGACGGTGAAGAACGGGTTGAGGTTGAGCAGGATGCCGGCGACGGCGGGCTGCAGGGTGCGCAGCGCGAACGTCCAGAAGTACATCGCGAGCGCCGAGCCGATGATCGCGATGTAGCCGACGCCGATCCAGGTCGGGGCGTCCTCCGGCAGCTTGAGCCCGGTGAACGACACGACGACGGCGAGCACGATCGTCGCGAACAGCGCTTGCAGGGCGGCCGAGGTGATGACGGGGATGCCGGCCTGGATGCGCCCGGCAATCGTGTAGACCGTCCAGCAGATGGTCGCGAGGATGATCCACAGGTCGCCCTGGTTGACGCCGACGCTCAGCAGCGTCTCGAGCGAGCCCTGCGTGACGACGAGGACGACGCCGGCGAGCGAGATCGCCAGGCCGAGGATCATCCGCCAGCCGATCCGCTGACGCAGCACGAGCGCGGCGGCGACGGCGATGAGGACGGGTCCGGAGGCTCCGATGAGGGAGCTGTTCACGGGCGTCGTGTGCCGCAGCCCCTCGAGCATGAGGATCGAGAAGCCGACCATGCCGAGGCAGCCCAGCAGCAGCAGCTTCGGCCACTGGCGCAGCACCCTGCGCCAGTCGGGGCGCTCGACGAACTGCGCGATGACGAGCAGCAGGATGGCGGCGGGACCCCAGCGCAGGAACGTCAGCGAGATCGGGTCGATCTGCTCGACGACTCCGTCGCCGACGATGTAGATGCCGGCCCACGACAGCGTCGTGCCGGCGAGTGCGGCGATGGCGAGCGCCCTCGATCCGCCCGCGCTGCTCACCAGTACACGGTACGGCAGTTCGTGCATCCGGTCCGACGCGATGGAGTCTCGGCGCGGTCAATACGATGGGATACCGGAGGAGATGACGGATGCGCGCAGCGGTACTGATGGAGACGGGGAAGTCGCTCGAGCTCCTCGACGTCGAGCTCGACGAGCCGCAGGGAGCCGAGGTGGTCGTCGAGGTGCGCGCGAGCGGGATCTGCCACAGCGACATCGTCGCGTGCATGAAGGTCGAGCATCCCGACCCGATCATCCCGGGCCACGAGGTCGCGGGCGTCGTGACCGCCATCGGCCCGGCGGTGCGCTCCGTGAAGGTCGGCGACCACGTCGTCGCCTGCGAGATCCGCAGCTGCGGGCACTGCGACGACTGCATCCTCGGGCGCCCCTACATGTGCACCCGCGTCGAGGAGACGGAGCGCGCGGAGGGGGCCGCACCGCGCGCCAGCTTCCATGGTCGCCGCGTCACGGCGTTCTCGCACATCGGCGGCTTCGCGACGTCGATCCTGCTCCACGAGCACAACCTCGTCGTCATCGACGACGACATCCCGTTCGACATCGCCGCGGTGATGGGATGCGGCGTCGTGACGGGCGCCGGCGCCGCGATCAACGCCGCGGGGGTGCGCGTCGGCGACACGGTCGCCGTGATCGGCTGCGGCGGCGTCGGTCTCTCGGCGATCGCGGGCGCGGCGATCGCGGGCGCGCGGCGCGTCATCGCGATCGACCTCGTGCCGGGCAAGCTCGAGCTCGCGCGGGCCTTCGGTGCGACGGATCTCGTCGATGCGAGCGCGGTCGACCCCGTCGAGGCGGTGCTCGAGCTCACCGGCGGGGTGGGGGTGCTGCACGCCTTCGAATGCGCCGGCGCGGAGCGCACCGTCGCGCAGGCGATGGCGATCACGCGGACGGTCGGCGACACGCACCTCATCGGCATCCAGCCGCCCGACCGCGTGCTCGAGCTGAACCCGTTCCACGACCTCCTGATGCCGAAGCGGAGCCTGAGGAGCGTCTACATGGGCTCGTCGACGTTCCGCTACGACATCCCGCTGTACCTCGACTTCTGGCGACAGGGGCGCTTCCCGCTGGATCTGCTCGTCGGCCGTCGCATCGGCCTCGGCGAGGTCAACGACGCGTTCTCCGCGGTCGGCACCGACGGCGTCGCCAGGACGGTCATCACGTCGTTCGGGTAGTCCGGACGGCCGAATAGTCCCGACGGCGCGGACAGAACGCGATACGGTCCGGTCCGCGCGTGTCAGTCCTCGGCGGGCGGCAGCATCGTGACGGTGCCGTCGTGCTCCTCGCGCACGACCGTGCCGTCGTCGAGCTCGGCGACGGCACGCCGCTCGAGCCAGGTGAGGGTCCAGCGCCAGCCGGCGGCGTCGATGCCGTCCGCCTCGAGCTCGGCCTCGACCCGCGCGATCGCGCGGTGCACCGCCTCCGAGAGCGAGTCCGGCGCCTCGCCGCCGACGTCCCACCTGGTGCCCAGTTGCATAGCGTTCTCCTCCGGCCTCACTTGATTGTGCACGTTCGTCGGGCATGTGCGTCGAATTCGGCGCTCACGCCGGAGAAACGTGCTCAGTCGCAGCCGCAGCCGCAGCCGCAGCCGCAGCCGCTCACGCCTCCGCGACCTCGGCGAGGACGATGTCGCGCACCTCGATCTCGTCGGACTCGACGAGCGTCAGCTCGGCGATCCGGCCGACGGCCTTGAGGTCGTCGATCGCGGCGGCGATCGCGGCGGGACCGGCGAGGGTCGCCGTCGCGACGGGGGTGCGCTGCGAGGCCTTCGCCTCCGTCTTCGCCCGGCGGATGTCGATGAGCGCCGCGCTCGCGAGCGCGAGCAGCCCGCTCGGCTCGTAGGGGAGCTCCTCGACCGTCGGCCATGCCGCCGTGTGCACGGAGCCCTCATGCATCCACGACCAGACCTCCTCGGTCGCGAACGGGATGAACGGCGCGAGCAGGCGCAGCAGGACGTCGATCGCGGTGCGCAGCGCCGCGACGGCCGAGGCCTGACCGGCGCCCTCGCCGCTGTAGGCGCGCTCCTTGACGAGCTCGAGGTAGTCGTCGCAGAACGTCCAGAAGAACTGCTCGGTGACCTCCAGCGCCCGCGCGTGGTCGTACTGCTCGAACGCGGTCGTCGCGGTCCCGATGACGGTGCGCAGCTCCGCGAGGAGGTCGGTGTCGAGCGGGGTGGTGATGCGGGGGACGGTGACGGGGGCGCCCTTCGACTCGCCTGCGGCTCGCTCAGGGAGCGGGTCGAGGGACGGTAGCGGGAACGAGTAGACGAACTTGGCGGCGTTCAGCACCTTGATCGCGAGCCGGCGGCCGATCTTCATGACCTTCGGGTTCTGCGGGTCGAAGGCCGCGTCGGTGCCGAGCTTCGAGGACGCTGCCCAGTAGCGCACCGCGTCGGAGCCGTGCTCGTCGAGCATGCCCGCGGGGGTGACGACGTTGCCCTTCGACTTCGACATCTTCTTGCGGTCGGGGTCGACGATGAAGCCGCTGATGCCGGCGTTCTCCCATGGGATCGAGCCGTGCTCGAGGTGCGCGCGCAGCGCCGTCGTGAAGAGCCAGGTGCGGATGATGTCCTGGCCCTGCGAGCGCAGCTGGTAGGGGAAGACGAGGTCGAAGAGCTCGTCGTCCGTGCCCCAGCCGGCGGCGATCTGCGGCGTGAGCGATGAGGTCGCCCAGGTGTCGAGGATGTCGACCTCGCCGACGAAGCCGTCGGGCTCGCCGCGCTGCGCCTCCTCGTAGCCGGGCGGGACGTCGGAGGACGGGTCCACGGGCAGCTGCGACTCGTCGGGCACGAGCACCTCGCCCGTGCGCTCGCCGTCGGCGCCGATCGCGTACCAGACGGGGATCGGCACGCCGAAGAAGCGCTGCCGGGACACGAGCCAGTCGCCCGTGAGGCCGCCGACCCAGTTCTCGTAGCGGACCCGCATGTAGTCGGGGTGGAAGTCGATCTCGCGGCCGCGCTCGACGAGGGCGCCCTGCAGCGCCGCGTCGCGGGCGCCGTTGACGAGGTACCACTGCAGCGTCGAGACGATCTCGAGCGGCTTGTCGCCCTTCTCGAAGAACTTCACGGGGTGCGTGATCGGCTTCGGCTCGTCGATGAGCTCGCCGGACTCGCGCAGCAGCTCCACGATCCGCTGCCGCGCGGAGAACACCGTCTTGCCGGCGAGCTGCGCGTAGGCGGCGCGGCCGGCGTCCGTGAACGCGTCGAGGGCCCCGGGCTCGGCGATGAACCTGCCGTCCTTGCCGATGACCGCGCGGGCGGGCAGATCGAGTTCTCGCCACCACACGACGTCGGTGACGTCGCCCCAGGTGGAGACCATCGCGATGCCGGTGCCCTTGTCCTGTTGCGCGAGGTGGTGGGCGCGCACGGGGATCTCGGCGCCGAAGAGCGGCGTCGTGACCGTCGTGCCGAAGAGCTCCTGGTAGCGCGGGTCGTCGGGGTGCGCGACGAGGGCCACGTCGGCGGGGATGAGCTCGGGCCTGGTCGTGTCGACCTCGATGACGCCGCCATCGGGCCGGTGGAACGCGATCCGGTGGTACGCGCCGGGCTGCTCCTTGTCCTCGATCTCGGCCTGGGCGACGGCGCTGCGGAACGTCACGTCCCAGACCGTCGGCGCGTCCGCCTGGTACGCCTCGCGGCGCTGCAGGTTCTTGAGGAACGCGCGCTGCGAGACGCGCTGGGCGTCATCGCCGATCGTGCGGTAGGTGAGCGACCAGTCGACGGAGAGGCCCAGTCGGCGCCAGAGCTCCTCGAACTTGACCTCGTCCTCCTCGGTGAGGCGCTGGCACAGCTCGATGAAGTTGCGGCGGCTCACCGGCACCTGGTCGGCCATCTTGCCGCTCGAGCCCTCGCCGCCCTGCAGCGGCGGGGTGAAGTCCGGATCGTAGGGGAGCGTCGGGTCGACGCGCACGCCGTAGTAGTTCTGGACGCGGCGCTCGGTCGGCAGACCGTTGTCGTCCCAGCCCATCGGGTAGAAGATCAGCTTGCCGCGCATCCGGTTGAAGCGCGCCGCGAGGTCCATGTGCGTGTACGAGAACACGTGTCCGATGTGCAGCGAACCCGAGGCCGTCGGCGGCGGCGTGTCGATCGCGTAGAGCGCGTCCTTGCCGGCGGCGAGCGCCGCGGCGCGGTCGAAGCGGTACGTGCCGTCCTGCTCCCAGGCGGCGGACCAGCTGTCTTCGAGGCCTTCGAGGGCGGGCTTCTCGGGGATCTCGCGCGGCATCGACGTACTCCGGTTCGCTATGAGCGGCACCGCGTCATCCGTTCCGGTCGCTACGCGGGCGCGGCGAGCCGGAGCGTTGGTGCCTCAGATGTTGGACCGGACGATTCTACGCGGGGTCAGGCCTGGGTGACGGTGACGACCTGCTGGTCGATCTTCTTGCCGGTGGCGTCGAAGAGCGTCAGGTAGTAGGTCTGCTGGCCGTCGCCGCAGGGGAAGTCCGGGAAGTCGCTGGAGCTCGAGATGCTTCCCGACGAGTTCGAGAACTGCATGAACTCACCCGGATTCGAGATGCCGAAGACGACGTAGTTGCCGCTCTGCCAGTTCGCGACCGACCACGAGAGCGTGAACGTCGGGATCGGGTCGGCGGGATCCGCGGGGCACGCGATGGTCGTCGTGCTCGACGTCCAGCCGCTGATCGTCGGCGCCGGCGGGGCCGGGGGCTGGTAGTCGCGGGTGATGGTGATGACCTGGCTGTACTTGTTGCCGTCGGAGGCCTGGATGGTCAGCGTGTAGGCCCACTGCGCGTTCGCGCAGTTGAACTGCATCCCGAAGTCGGTCGCCGTGT
>Ga0180219_1002689_pt1 | contig 10456 bp, 9 predicted proteins | sample eDN3rd30CBELigMG_FD_151338 | JGI IMG/M metagenome (GOLD analysis project Ga0180219, IMG submission 151338) | Enriched Miracle-Growth compost microbial communities from Emeryville, California, USA - eDNA 3rd pass 30_C BE-Lig MG (version 2)... ... | reverse complement strand
GGTGTACGCGTCGAGGAAGCCCTCGTCGGCCCGGCCGGTGAGCACCAGATCGAGGATCCAGGCCAGGCTCGCGGCATCCCGCAGTCCGCTCACCATGCCCTGCCCCATGAACGGCGGCATGAGGTGGGCCGCGTCTCCGGCCAGCAGCACCCGGCCCGCGCGGAACGTCTCGGCCACCAGCGACCCGAAGGTGTAGGCGGTCGAGCGCAGCAGCGTCGAGGTCGCGGGGTCCACCCACTGCGACAGCTTGGGCCAGACGTTCTCCGGCAGCGACGCCTCGGCGGGGTCGGCGCCGTCGACGATCATGAACTCCCAGCGGTAGTGCCGGCCGCCCAGCCACGCCATGTGCCGGGGCTGCGCGGGGTCGAGCACCTGCCCGGTGTCGGGCACGTTCAGCGCGGGCGCGCCCTCGGCGATCTCGACGTCGACGACCACCCAGGTCGCCTCGAAGCCGAGGTCCTCGCGGCCGATGCCGGCCTGCGTGCGCACGAGGCTGTTGGCCCCGTCGGCGCCGATGACATACCGCGCCCGCACTTCTTCGCCGTCGTCGCCGACGGTGAGCACGACACCGTCGGACTCTTCGCGCACGGTGTGCACGGCCGTGGCCTGCCGCACCGCGACGCCCGGCGTCGCCTTGGCCGCGGCGTCGAAGAGGCCCTCCACGTCGGGCTGATAGAAGTGGTACGACGGCTCCCAGCCGCTCGGGGTCTCCCACACGCGCGGCAGGTCGGAGATGACGCTGAGGTCGCTGCGCAGCATCAGATACTCGCGCGCCGGCACGATGGCCGCGGCGACCTCATCGGCGATGCCCATCGCCTGCAGGATGCGCATGCCCTCGTGGTCGATGTGGCACGCGCGCGGCAGCGGATACAGCCCCGGCTGCTTGTCGAACACGACGACCGAACGGCCGCGGCGCCCGAGCAGGGTCGCCAGGGCCTGCCCGACCGGGCCGTACCCGACGATTGCGACGTCGTACCGGGTGCTCATCAGGCGTCCTGCCGCCGGAAGGGCAGAGGCTCGTCGGCCGCGACGATCGTCGAGCGCTGGGTGCCCAGGCCCTCGATCTCGACGACGACCTCGTCGCCGGGCTTGAGCCACGGGTACTCCTCGGACGAATGCGTGCGGCTCAGCTCGAGGATGCACCCCGTGCCGCACGTGCCCGATCCGATGACGTCGCCCGGGCGCACCTCGGTGCCGCGGCTCGCATAGGAGACCATCTCGCCGAACGAGAAGTAGACGTCCTTCCAGTTCGCGCGCGAGTACTCGCGGCCGTTGACCGACAGGGTCAGCGTGCGGTCGAAGCCGGTGGCCGTGCGGTAGGGCTCGAGCTCGTCCTTCGTGACGAACCAGGGGCCGAGCGAGGTCGAGGTGTCTTTGCCCTTGACCGGGCCCATCGACAGCTTCATCTCCTCGTGCTGGATGTCGCGACCGCTCCAGTCGTTGAGGATCGCGTAGCCGATCACGGCGTCCTCGCCCTCTTCGGCGGTGAGGTTGCGCCCGCCCTTGCCCACGATGGCGGCGACCTCGAGCTCGAAGTCGAAGTTCGAGGCGCCGGGGGTGGCGGGCACGTCGCCCTCGCCGCGGAACGCGTAGGGGTTCGAGAAGTAGAACACCGGGATCTGGTACCAGAGCGGGTCCATCTCCAGCCCCCGCCACTTGCGGCCGGCCTTGACGTGCTGCTCGAACGCGTAGAAGTCACGGAACGTGGGCGGGGTCGCCAGCGGCGAGAGATGGCGGACGGATGCGGCATCCACCGTCTCCCCCTCGTTCAGCGCCTTCTCGCCCGCCGCGCGCAGTTCCTGCTCGCCGGCCTGGATGAGGGGCAGCAGGTCATCCTGTCCGTCGACGACGCGGTACTGGTCGCCGTCGACGACGCCGAGCTTCACGGTGCCGTTCTGGTCGAATCGCACGAATTTCATGGGTCTCTCCTTGTCGATGCGTTCTTGTCGCGCCGGGTCAGCGCCGGGCGAGGTCGGTGGGTGCGAGGCCGTGCGAGCGGAAGCCGTCGGGAACGTACGAGTTCCACTGGTTCCACCAGACCTCGCCGTCCTCCCAGACGACGGGCTCGCGGTCGTCGTTGTAGATCTGCTCCATGTCGGCGTACAGCTCGACGACGTTGCCCGAGTGCTCGAGGTAGTAGCAGGCGATGTTGTTGCCGGCGCCGTGGCGCACCGGCCCCCACAGCAGCTCGCGGCCGAGGGCGTGCATGCGGTCGCCGATCTTGGTGAGGTCGGTGACGTCCTGCACCTGCCACGCGTGGTGGTGCAGCGTGCCGCGGCCCTTGAGCACCGCGATGCCGTGGTGCTCGGTGTTGCACCGCAGGAAGTAGCCGGCAGAGCCCCCGGTGCCGATGACGTCGGACACGCGGAAGTCGAGCACCCGCTGCAGGAAGTCGACCATCCCGTGGTGATCCTGCGGGTGGAAGTTGAAGTGCCCGTACCGCTGCGGCCCGAAGCCCTTCGCCGGCGCCTTCTCACGGCCCAGGCCGATCGAGATCTCGAAGGCGAAGCCCTCGGGGCCGACGAAGGTGAAGCCGTCCTCGACGCCGTCGCGCGTCGGCTTCTCGCTCACGATGCGGAAGCCCTCGTGCTCGACCCGCTTGCGGATCTCCTTGAGCGCATCGCCGTTCCCGGCGATCAGCCCGAGCGACTCGACGCCGTCGATGTCGGACTCGATGTAGCTGAGCTCATGATGCACGTCTGCGGCGGCGAGGTACGAGACGCCGCCGTCGCGGTGCGTCTCGCGCAGACCGAGGATCTGCTGCGCGTCCTGGACGGACTGCGCGAAGTCCGAGGTGCGGATCGCGACCGGACCCATTTCAGAGATGACGCCCCATGACATGGTGTGTCTCCGTTCTTCACGTCAGCGTGTGTTCTGCTTAGCAGATCGTGTTCTGCACACTAATACGATGTGGGATGCCGCGCAAGCCCGAAATTCTCAGGAACAAACTCTTGCGGTGTTCTGACAGACGGCATATCGTTTCTGGCTATGCGTTCCGTTATCTGATGCATGTTCTGCTAGATAGAACGTTGCGAGAGAGAACCTCGCGGGACGCGCCGAGACAAAGGAGTCACCATGACGGACCACCAGCTGGTCGGGCTCACGCCCACCGGCACGATCTCCCAGCCGGCCGACCGGCGCCGCGTCGTGTTCGCCACCATCGTCGGAACGACCGTGGAGTGGTACGACTACTTCCTGTACGCGGCGACCGCGGGGCTCGTCTTCACCGACCTCGTCTTCGCGCCCGCCGGCAAGGAGTTCGCCGCCACGCTCGCCTTCCTCACGGTGGGGATCAGCTTCCTCTTCCGCCCGCTCGGCGCGTTCCTCGCGGGGCACTTCGGCGACAAGTACGGGCGCCGGGTCGTGCTGATGGTGACGCTGGTGCTGATGGGCGCCGCCACCGCGCTCATCGGTCTGCTGCCCACCTACGCGGCGATCGGCATGGCCTCACCGATCCTGCTCATCACGCTGCGCATTCTGCAGGGCGTGTCCGCGGGTGGCGAATGGGGCGGCGCGGCACTGCTGGCCGTCGAGCACGCGCCGAAGTCGCGCCGCGGCGCGTTCGGCGCGGCACCCCAGATCGGCGTGCCGCTGGGCCTGCTGCTCTCGTCGGGCGTTCTGGCGATCATGACGTGGATCGCCCCGGGCGACGCCTTCATGACGTGGGGCTGGCGCATCCCGTTCCTGCTGTCGATCTTCCTCGTGGTGCTCGGCTACTGGGTGCGCCGCCGCGTCGAAGAGAGCCCGGTGTTCACCGAGCTCGCCGAGCGCAAGGAAGAGGCCAAGGCCCCGATCGCCCAGCTGTTCCGCCGGCACGCGATCGTCGTGATCGTGGCGGCGTTCGTGCTCGTGGCCAACCAGTCCGTCGGCTACATGACCACCGGCGGATTCATCCAGCGCTATGCGACGAACCCCGACGGACCGCTGGGTCTGCCGGTCGGCGAGGTGCTCTGGGCCGTGACCGCCTCGGCCGTCACCTGGCTGCTGTTCACCCTGCTGGGCGGCTTCCTCTCCGACAAGATCGGACGGCGGCGACTGTTCATCATCGGGTGGATCCTGCTGCTCGCCGCCGTCGCCGTCGCCTTCCCGCTCGTGAACACGGGCAACGTCGGGCTGCTCTTCCTCGGCCTCGCACTGCTGACCGTCGGCCTCGGCCTCACGTACGGGCCGCTGTCGGCGCTGTTCGCCGAGACGTTCCCCGCCTCGGTGCGCTTCTCGGGCGTCTCGATCGCGTACGCGATCGGCGCGATCCTCGGCGGAGCGTTCGCCCCGACGATCGCCGAGGGCCTCGTGCAGGCGACCGGGACGACGTGGGCCGTGACGGGATACCTCGCCATCACCGTGCTGCTGTCGCTGACGGCATCCCTGCTCATCCGCGACCGGACGGGCATTCCCCTCGGTCACGACAATGAGGCCGCGCAGAACGAGCGCATCCTCTACGGCCGGCGCTGACGGCGAGCGGACACCGCTGATGGAGACCCGGATGCCGCGGCTGACGCCCGACGCGATGACCGACGCCCAGCGCGCCGTGTACGACGCGATCACGGGCGGCGACCGCGGCACCGGTGCCCAGCACTTCTCCCTCACCGCGGCCGACGGCGCGCTGAACGGGCCGTTCGCGGCGTTCCTGCTCTCGCCGCCGGTCGGCAACGCGCTGCAGCAGCTGGGCGCGGCCGTGCGCTATCGCACCGCGCTGACCGACCGGCAGCGCGAGATGGCGATCCTGCTGGTGGCAGCCCGGTGGCGCAGCGACTTCGAGCGCGCCTCGCACGAGGCCGTCGGGCGCGCCGCCGGGCTCGACGAGCGCGAGCTCGACGCGCTGCGCGTCGAGGACCCCTCGGCCTTCACCGGCGCGGAGCGGGTCGTCGCGCACACCGTCATCGCGCTGCTCGACGGCGACCTCGACGATGCGGCGTGGGCGGCAGCCGTCTCGGCGCTGGACCGCCCGGTCGTCTTCGAGCTGACCACGCTGGTCGGCTACTACGCGACGCTCGCGCTGCAGCTGCGGGTGTTCCGCGTGCCCGCCGGCGAGTGACCGGGCGTATCGGGTCGGCGACCGCCGAGCGGGTTCGCTCTGCCCACTGCATGTGCGGAGCATGCAACTATACTGAGCGCATGACGATGATCCAGATCCGCAATGTGCCCGAGGACGTGCACCGGCGCCTCAAGGCGCGAGCGGCGATGGAGGGCGTCTCGCTGTCCGACCTCGCCCTCGCCGAGCTCGAGCGCTCTCTGCAGCGACCGACCCGCCGCGAGCTTCTCGACCTCGTGGCGTCGCGCGAGCCGGTGATCGACGGGCCCGGGTCGGCCGAGCTCGTCGAGTCCGTGCGCGCGGCTCGATGATCGTCCTCGACGCCTCTGCCGCGGTCGAGTGGCTGCTGGGACGCCCCGGCGCGGCACAGGTGTCAGCGCAGATCGCCGACCCCGATGTGTCCATCCATGCACCGGCGATCCTCGGTGTGGAGGTCGCATCGGCACTGCGCGGTCTGTCCCTCGGCCACCATCTGAGCGCCGACCGCGGCGCCCTTGCCCTCGCCGACCTTGCGGCCGCCGACGTCGACCTGCACGATCCCACCCCACTGCTTCCCCGCGCCTGGCAGTTGCGCCACAACCTCTCGGCGTATGACGCCGCGTATGTCGCGCTCGCCGAGGTGCTGGGGGCGACGCTCGTCACCGCCGACGCACGCATCGCCCGCGCATCGGGAGTGGACTGCCGCGTCGTCGTCGTGACTGCGTGAATGTGACGCGCCGGGCGCGACGGTTGCGCTCACGCCTGGCGCGATCGGTGCGCCGGGCGCGGCGGTTGCGATCGCGGCAGGCGCGCTTGGTGCGGCAGATGCGCCTCTGACACATCTCACAGACGTATGAGGTTTTGAGAGGGTATCGGTCGGCGTCGCTACCGGGCCTGCGCTCGCTCAGAGACCTGGGGCGACCTAGGCTGGACGACGTGGACGAAGGCGTCGAGCGCAACACGAGGACCATCGAAGACACGGTCATCACGGACTTCGAAGACCGGATGACCTACAGCGGATACCTGCAGCTGGGCACGCTGCTGGACGCGCAGCATCCCCTCAGCTCTCCCGAGCACCATGACGAGCTGCTGTTCATCATCCAGCACCAGACAACCGAGCTGTGGCTGAAGCTGATCCTGCACGAGCTGGGTGCGGCGTGCGCACACCTGCGCGCCGACGAGCTCGGCCACGCGCTGAAGTGCATCGCCCGGGTCAAGCACATCCAGAAGACGACCACCGACCAGTGGTCAGTGCTGGCGACGCTCACCCCCACCGAGTACGCGCAGTTCCGCGGCATCCTGGGCAACGCCAGCGGGTTCCAGTCGGCGCAGTACCGCGCCGTCGAGTTCACGCTGGGCAACAAGCACGCCGGGATGCTGCGGGTGTTCGAGTCCGATCGCGAGAACCTCGCGCTGGTGCAGGCCGCACTCGAGGCGCCGAGCCTCTACGACGAGTTCCTGCGGCTGCTCGCCCGCGCCGGGCATCCGGTGCCGGCAGACGTGCTCGCGCGCGACGTGACGAAGGCGTGGGAGTTCACGCCCGAGCTGGTCCCGGTGTTCGCCGCGATCTACGCCGACACCGACGCGCACTGGGCCGAGTACGAGACGTGCGAGGAGCTCGTCGACCTCGAGGACAATTTCCAGCTGTGGCGCTTCCGGCATCTGAAGACCGTGGAGCGCATCATCGGATACAAGCGGGGCACCGGCGGGTCCAGCGGCGTGAGCTTTCTCAAGCGCGCGCTCGACCTGACGTTCTTCCCCGAGCTGTACGCAGTGCGCACCGAGATCGGGGGATGACCACCATGCCACACGTCGATCCGGAGCGGCTCGCCGCGCTCCTCGGCCCGCGGGCCCGCACCTGCCGCCGGGCCCTGACCGGTCAGGAGGGCATCGCCCTCCCCGCCTTCATGGACCACCACCTGCACCTGCACCTGGTCAACGAGCACGCTCTGCCTGCACGCGGCATCGCCGCGGCGCTCGATCTCGGCGGCGACCCGGCGTACTTCGCACGCCGCCCGACGCGGGGTATTCCGCAGGTGGCATATGCCGGCGCGTTCCTGACGGTGCCGGGCGGCTACCCGACGTTCCAGCCGTGGGCGCCGGCGCAGATCGTGCACATGGTGACCTCGCCGTCGGCCGATCCGGGAGTGCCGGGCGGCGCCCGCACCAGTGTGGACGAGATGGCGGATGCCGGAGCCAGCGTCATCAAGGTCGCGCTGAACTCCGCGGCCGGGCCCGTCTTCGACCGCGGCACACTCGACGCGGTCATTGCGGCGGCGCACGCGCGCTCGCTGCCGGTGGTCGCGCATGTGGAGGGCGACGGCATGACGGCGCTGGCGGTGGATGCCGGGGCCGACACCATCGCGCACGTGCCGTTCACCGAGCGGGTCGACGACGAGCTGATCGCCCGGGCGGTCGAGGCCGGGCAGCGCTGGATCTCGACGATCACCATCAACGAGGACCCGTCGATCGCCGCCGAGAACCTCGGCCGCTTCGCCGCGGCCGGCGGAACGGTGCTCTACGGCACGGACCTGGGCAACGGGCCCCGCGGCGCGGGGCTGCTCGTCGAAGAGCTGCATGCACTGCACGAGGCCGGGGTCGCCGGCCCCGCGCTCATCGCGGCGCTGACCGACCCGTGGCCGCTGCCGCATCCCGAGACGGCGGTCGCCACGTTCGTGGCGGGCCCGCCGCCCGCCGACGAGGCGGCGATCCCGGAGTGGCTGGGCGCGGCGACCGTCGTGCCGGCCGAGGAGCTGACGCCGCATGAGCCCTGAGTCGCTCGACCGCGGCTGGGCGCAGGCCCGGGCCGAGGCATCCGCCCTCGACGACGCCGACCCGCTGCGCGATCGCCGCGCGCTGTTCGTCGGAGCCGAGACGTCCCTGGTCTACTTCGACGGCAACTCGCTGGGCCGCCCGCTGCACGCCACGGCGGACGCGGTCGGCGCGTTCGTGCGCGAGGAGTGGGGCGGGCGGCTCATCCGCGGGTGGGACGAGCGCTGGATGGATGCCCCGCTCGCCCTCGGCGGCCTGCTCGGGCGCGTCGCGCTGGGCGCGGCGCCGGGGCAGACGATCATCGGCGACTCGACGACCGTGCTGCTGTACAAGCTGCTGCGCGCGGCGTTCGACCACGCGCACGCGGCCGATCCGGCACGAGTGGAGATCGTGGTCGACCGCGACAACTTCCCCACCGATCGGTTCTTGGTCGAGGGCATCGCCGCCGAGCGCGGCGGCCGCGTGCGCTGGATCGAGGCGCCGCTCGACGGCGGGGTGACCGCTGAGCTCCTCGTGCCGGCGCTCGGCCCGCAGACCGCCGTGGTGCTGCTCAGCCACGTCGCATACCGATCGGGGCATATGGCGGATGCCGCGGCGCTGACCACGCTCGTGCACGACGCCGGGGCGCTCATCGTGTGGGACCTCTGCCACTCCGCAGGCTCGGTGCCCGTGCAGGCCGACGCATGGGACTTCGACCTCGCCGTGGGCTGCACGTACAAGTACCTCAACGGCGGGCCGGGCTCGCCCGCGTTCGCGTACGTCGCGACGCGGTGGCAGGAGGTGCTGGCCCAGCCGATCCAGGGCTGGATGGGCGCCGCCGACGTGTTCGCGATGGGCCCGGCGTACGCCCCGGCCGCGGGAATGCGCCGCTTCCTGTCGGGCACGCCCCCGATCACCGGCATGCTCGCGCTGCGCGACATGCTGCCGCTGCTCGACGAGGTCGGCATCGACGCGGTGCGTGCGAAGTCGGTGGCCCTGACCTCCTTCGCGGTGCGTCTCGCCGACACGCTGCTGCCTTCTGTGGCGGTGGCATCGCCGCGGGATGCCGCGGCCCGCGGCGGCCACGTCACGCTGACGCACCCCGCCATGCGCGAGGTCACGGCGCGGCTGTGGGAGCGCGACGTGATCCCCGACTACCGCGACCCCGACGGACTGCGCATCGGGCTCTCGCCGCTGTCGACGTCGTTCGCCGAGGTCGTCGAGGGGATGGCGGCCGTGGGCGCGGCGCTGGAGGCCCTCTGACGCTCAGGGACCCGAGAACCCGACATACACTGACGGCATGAGCAACGACGCTCCCGACGCCGCTGCACCCGAAACGAGCGCGCCCGAGCGCGCTCCCCGGCTGCGTCCGCATGTGATCACCCGTTACGCCATCGGCTCGATCGGCACGGGCGGGTTCGCGACCCTGCCCGGCCTCGTGCTGACCTACTACCTGACCGACTCGCTCGGCGTGGCCGCCCTCGTGGCCGGCATCGTCATCACAGCGGCGAAGGTGTGGGACGTCGTCATCGACCCGATCGTCGGCGCCCTCAGCGACCGCGACCGGGCGCGCCACGGCACGCGCCGCCGCCTGATGCTCATCGGCGCCTGCACGATCTGGATCTTCTTCGCCCTCACGTTCGCGACGCCGCCGGCGCTCGGCCCGGTGTTCGGCGCGATCTGGGTGCTCGTCGCGTTCCTGCTGACCGCGACATCCTTCAGCCTGTTCCAGGTGCCGTACATCGCCCTGCCCGCCGAGCTCACCCCGGGCTACGACGAGCGCACCCGGCTGCTCACCTGGCGGGTCGTGGTGCTGACACTCGCGATCCTGCTGTTCGGCGCCGGCGGACCCGCCCTGCGCCGCGTCACCGGCGACCCCGTCGCGGGATATCTGCTGATGGGCGTGGTCGCCGGGATCGTTCTGGCGGGCGGGATGCTGGTCGCCACGACGGTCGCGAAGCACGCGGCGCCCCGGTCGCCCGGCGAGGAGCGCGGCGACGACGATCCCCTCTCCCCGAGCGAGGAGCGCAGCGACGAGACGAGGGGCCGGCTCAGCATCCGCACGCACTACGCGGAGGGCATCGGAACCCTGCGGCGCAGCGCCCCGTTCCGCACACTGCTGTCGACGTACCTGCTGCAGGCGCTGGCGACCGGGCTCATGCTCGCCGGCGCGCAGTACGTCGCGACCTGGGTGCTGCACTCCGAAGCGGCGGTCGAGCTGCTGTTCGCGGCGCTCATCGCACCGGCGTTCCTCGCCGCGCCGGCCTGGGGCGCGATCGCGAATCGCCTCGGCAAGGAGCGCACCTTCGCGATCGCCAGTGTCGTCTTCGCCCTCGCGGCGCTCTCGCTGTTCGGCCTGCAGTTCGCGCCCGGTGCGTGGGCCTACGCACCGGTCGCCGTCGCCGGCATCGCCTACGCGGGCATGCAGTCGCTGCCCATGGCGATGCTGCCCGACGTCATCTCGCACGACGAGCGCACGAACGGTCCCGGCCGCGCCGGAACCTTCAGCGGCGTCTGGACCGCCGGCGAGACCATCGGCATGGCGCTCGGCGCGACGGTGCTGTCGATCATCCTGGCGATCACCGGATACATCTCGTCGACGAACGATGTGTCGGTGACGCAGCCGGATGCCGCGGTCACCGGCATCGTCGCGAGCTTCAGCCTCGTGCCCGCCGTGCTCATCGTGCTGAGCCT